>Ga0080027_10000307_pt1 | contig 21273 bp, 24 predicted proteins | sample OrgsoiDNA2013046_FD_70962 | JGI IMG/M metagenome (GOLD analysis project Ga0080027, IMG submission 70962) | Permafrost soil microbial communities from the Arctic, to analyse light accelerated degradation of dissolved organic matter (DOM) -... | ecosystem: Environmental > Terrestrial > Soil >... | reverse complement strand
AGATAGATCTATGTTAATTAAACCTACAAAAAATATGAAAAAAGTTATTTATGCGCTGATCTTACCGCTGGTTGTGGTAAGCGGACTAGTATTTGCTAATCGCGAAATCAAAAATGAAACTTCTAAAAAATCAACCCCAAAGCCACTCTCTGCTGATGAAAGGAAAGCCGAATTGAAAAAATGGGAGGCTACCCCTGATGGTATAAAGTACAAAAAATGGGAAGCGTCTCCCGAAGGTAAAAAAGTGCTTGCCGGTGCTGCTAAAATAAGTAACCAGATAAGTGCTTCTACCAATATGGAGGCTGTTGTAACCTCTCTTTCTCTTCCGCCAGGCTCACGATTAGGTTTCGGAGTGATGGTCAGGATTAATGGTGACGATTATATTGTAAAATTTGAGCCGGAAAAGTCTCAACTTGAGCAATTGCATAGCCTGAAAGTTAACGACAAAATAATTATAAAAGGCCATGCCGTATCGCACGCGCCCAAGTATTCATATCCAATAGTATGGGGCGACTATGTAGAACGAGATAGTAAAATAATTTATAAACGTACCCCTCGCAAAGGCGGTTGCTGAGTAAAGTTATGATGGAAAGACCTTTACGGAATTTAAAGGTAAAGAGAGTCAGAAATAACTTTTTTAGCCGACACTTTTAAGATGGAATTATGCTTCAGGCGGTACATTTTTCGTCATTGACAAGCGGTCAACATTTTTACTTGGTGGAACTTTAATTTTAGATTTTAAAAGTAAAAAATAACAAACAGATTAACAATAACTTAGTGCTGACAAAAGAGAAACAGCGGCGTACAACAAGAGTATTGCAAATAGTGGGGCTGGACATTGGAGCAATCGGCTGCATATCGCTATCAGTTTTGGTTCGGGCGGAAGCAACTCTTTTGAACGTCAGAATAAATTACTAATCTTTGAATGAATAATGAACTTCGGTTGCCGGTCGGACGTCTTTCAATTCCCCCACCATCGGCAATACTTGTTTGTTGGCTGCAATTCAGCTTATCCGAAAAACCAAATCAAATTTTGCAGCAAACGGTTCGACAAAATAATTTAAATCAAACCAGAGGCATTTATTATTAATCATACAGTCATGACCTTTACAAAGCTTGTTCCTAATATATTTTATAAAGACATTAAATCTGGTCTAAAAACATTTGTTGACTGTCTTGAGTTCACTATCGGACATAATGAAATAGAAACTAACCGACCGTTTTGTGTATTGGAAAAGGATGGACTCAGGGTTAATCTTTTTCAAAATAGAGAACTGGCCGAAAAGGACAATCCAGAATTCAGGCTTGTGACAGAAAACATTGAAGATGTTTTTGCAAAGGTTTCCTCAAACTTTCCAGAGTTACTACATCCGAATCTAAATCAAATTACTTTGAGACCTTGGGGAGCGCGAGAATTTGCGTTAATGGACGACCAAATTGGCATTGTAATACAACAGTGGTAAGTAATGAAATTTCAATAATATTTGCGGCTTATCTCAATAGTTATATTGACTTTTTACGACACAAAAACTGCACCCAACATGCAGTTTGCCACTAAGCTGCCTGCGTATAAGGAATCGGGTTTTGTACTTCAATTGACTAGGATCAGACTTCCGAAAGTCTATTGATCTTTTGTTATTATCTTCATTAGCAGTAATTCTAAGCGGCTTCGGTTCCTGCCTTTGAGTTCAATGATTACCAGCACAGCAGCAAGCCGTTGGCGTTGGGTGCAATTCTTGAAACAGTATATTTTCGAATAGAGTTGCTTGCTTTTTTTATAATTGATCTTTTGTTAAAGTTCTTAATAATAATATTCTTTTTTTGTTTCACCACTTTGTGTGTGTATTCTCAAAAACCTCAAAACGGTACCTACACATTTAAAATAGCTTTTGCTGAGTGGAATGGGAAATCTCTGGGTGCTACCAGTACTGTTATTATTAAAGGAGATTCTATAAAGGTCATTCATAATGGGAAGCCTGGCCTAACAGGTGTGGGGCTGGACGTTATAAAATACCCCACCTGCAGCAATACCTGCCCGTTGTAGACTATGTATTAACTAAATTAAAACTTCTTTTAAATCGCTAACTAAGCCATAATGACTTATCCTGACAATACAAGGTTACTTCAATAGCATAAAGAATATAGCAACGACAATAAGTACAGCAATTATGTAAAAGTAGTGGAGGAAATAACCGATGGGAATGCTTATTTACTTTTAGAAGCCGACAAAGATTATGGAAGCAAGTTTAATACCTGGACACCTACCGAAAAAGGACAAAAAAATCATTTTGGAATATATTTTGTAAGCGGACTCAAAGCTATTGCCGCCTTTACTGGTGAAGATGCTTTGTTTACCTGGAAAAAGAAAGTGACTAAATATATATCTCTGCCAGCAAAGGCGTTAATTGAAATATGCAAGACGAAGGGAATTGACAGAATTGTTGATGTCAGAAGTTTGCCTGCGATGATTGTACTTGAGCGGCAAAAAAGTTGAAGACTCGGTAAAAGTAAAACTGCAACTAACATTCGGTTTGCTGCTATCCTGTCTCCTGGAATAGGATTAAGGGTTCGTGTTTGATTCAGATTAGATTGGACTTCGAGTATTCTATTGAGCATTTGTTTTAACTTCAGCAAAAGTAATTCTAATCGGCTTCAGTTGCGGAGTAAAGTACATTGAGTATCAGCATCGCAGCAAGCCGGTGGCGTTATCGGATATTCTTTGACGTCCCATAAACAAAGCGCTGCACTCTTACAATGATTGACCATACTATAATATCAAAAACTGAGTGGCTCTCTCTGGGGAGATCATTTTATTCTCATCTGTTTACAGAATTGGACAAATTTAATGAAGCAGAATGGAATTCCCACACATGTTATCTCGGATGGGATTGCAAGGATTTGGTGAATCATATGACCAGTGCAATCACAATAAATTTCAATTTTCTAATCCAAATGGCTCTTGAGGGAAATCCAGTTCCTGAGCGTGGCTTTAATCTCTTTCTGAGAAATGCCGAGGAAGTAAAACGCAGAAGAGTCAAAAATACAGCGGAAACAATTTTTGAATTCAAGGCCGAGATAACCAAACTTTTAAATCGTTTAGAAGAACTAAGCGAAGCGCAATGGAAAATGCCCGCTTTCTTTTTTATTGGCGATGTTGATATCTGTACATTGTTCCTTGTTCAATTTGCTGATAATTTAGTTCATGAACGAGATCTTATGATTGCTAATAACCGATGGGAATCATTCGACCATAAATATACTGCTCCGCTTATGGATTGGTTTATGCGGGTATTTCGACCTGCCTTTTTCAGGCCTGAAAGAGCTAATGGTGAATCGGCTCTTGTTCAATATTCAATTACCGGAATTGCAGGTGGTAACTGGTTTCTAAATATAAAAGACAATGCTTGTGTTGTTTATCAGGGTATAGTACAGAATCCAGATATAAAAATAACAACAACTGTTGAAGATCTAATTTCAGCAGCACTTGCCCGCTCGACTCCATTCACAGGAAAATTGGTACGAGCGTTAGAATGGATAGTAAAAAAAGAGAAAAAAGAAGATTTCACAGCTAAATTAACAGGCATTTTTGCAGGCGCATCTTCAATAATGCTCGGAAAAATTAAAATTGAAGGTAACAAACATAAAGCGAGTGCTATCGAAAAAAAATGGTTCTGGCATTTTTGGGAACGAACAGAGCAAACTCAGGTAAATATTTTGAAGTCACGATATAGAAAATAACACATCCGATAACAAAAATATTGCTGCAAGTGGGGCTGGACGTTGAAGCTACGACTGTATGCATCTTTGTACTTTTGTTCGGGTAGACGAATTCCTATTTGGCTTTTTGTTGTTAACTTCAACTTTATATTTTCAATTAGGCACAGGTTCCGGTCTGGAAGCTATAAAATATCCCACCTGTGGCAATACCTATCCATTAGCGGTTATTGGACACAGCTTAACACAATTCAAACAAAGTAGAATCCAAAACTCCTACGACATTGTGACTGAAAGCATTTCTTGAATAGACAATACACTTTTTATATTATTTAATCCCCAATTTTGCAATTGCTCCAAAATGGGTAACAGAGACTTACCCCTTTCTGATAAACCATATTCTACCCTTTGCAGCTTATCGTCATACTGAATCCTAACAATTACTGAATCTTTTTCAAGTTCTTTCAAATGTTCAGACAGAATTTTTCTGCTAATATTTGGAATAATCCTGTATAGTTCATTATACCGCATTGGTTTTTTTCCGAGGTAACATAGAATACAAGGTTTCCACTTAGTTGCAAATAATCTAAGCGTTGCAATTACAGAACATTGATAGTTTATATGTGAGTGTACTGATTTTTTGACCAGTAACCTTTTTGTTACCTCTTGTCTCATATTACAGCATGATTTACTTTCGTAAAAATAAAACTAAAAAACTGAAATGAATATTTACTTATCCCAAATAAACATAGCGAAAATGCAAGCTCCGATTGATAGTCAGCTAATGGCTGATTTCGTTGCAAATTTAGACAAGATCAATGCTCTTGCAGAAAATAGCGAAGGTTTTGTATGGAGATTAAAAGACGATGATAACAATGCAACATCAATCAAAATATTTAATGACGATTTTTTAATTGTTAATATGTCCGTATGGAAAAATATGGACACCTTATTTCAATTTGTTTATCAATCAAACCATGTAGAAATCTTTAAACGCCGTAAAGAATGGTTTGAAAAAATGCATGAAATGCACATGGCACTTTGGTATATTCCGGAAGGACATTTGCCTTCTGTTGCTGAGGCAACAGAAAGACTAAGTTATTTGAGAAATAACGGTGAAACACCTTTTTCATTTAGTTTCAAAAAAAAATTTACTATCGAAGAAGCGGCTAACTTTAGAACACTCTAAATCTTATTTGTAAATAGATTTGAAAGAAGGCTTGCCCTAAGAAAAGAAAGATGAAACTAGTGGCAGGAATCAAAAAATTAATAACTAAATTTGAACCAAAACCTGAAGACGTTGGTTTTGTATTTACTTCTTAATTGCAAACAAAAACGTTAGTCACAATTGTAAAGTGACACCCTGCAAAATTTGAACACAATAAAAATTCATAATTATACCGGACAATAATTTAAAATATTCAGAAGCGCAAATGCTAATTAGAAAACCTGTCTCAAAAGTTTTTGAAGCATTTATTGACCCAGAATTGACAAAACATTTTTGGTTCACAAAAGGAAGCGACAAATTAGAAGTCGGTAAAATAGTAATTTGGGAATGGGAAATGTATAATTTCTCGACTAAAGTTATAGCCAAAGAAATTTTGGCAGACAAAAAAATATCTATTCAGTGGTTTACTGCTGAACCACCGACCAATGTTGACTTTGACTTTAAAACACTAACTGACGGTTCAACTTTCGTAACTATTAAACATTATGGATTTGACAAAACTGGAGACGAATTATTAGAAGTAATTAGGGATTCAACAGGTGGTTTTACAATTGTGCTAGCCGGACTTAAAGCATTTCTGGAACATAACATTGATCTGAACCTTATTTTAGACAAATTTCCGAAAGAAATAATGCAACACGGAAACTAATAAACAATGCAACTACCCGCTATCAACAAACAGTATGAAATGACAATAAAGACTGAAAAAATGAAAAATAAAGTTAATATTCTTCGCATCGTCCCCAACATATATTCAATTGACATTGAAAAAAGCAAACAGTTTTATATTGACTTTTTAGACATGGAATTGGTAATGGACATGGAGTGGATATTGACATTTGCTTCCAAAGACAATCCAAATTCACAAATATCAATTTTACAATATGGCAAAAAAGGTAAGTTAGACAATTCAGCGACATTTCTTTCAATAGAAGTTTCTGACATTGACACATTGCATGAACGAGCAAAAAAACTAAAGTGTGACATAGTTTACCCAATCACTGACGAACCTTGGGGAGTAAGACGGTTTTTTGTTAAGGAACCAAACGGAGCGACTGTAAATTTATTGGCTCACTAGCAGAAACTAAATATTAATAAATTAGGACAATCGTAAAATGACAGAACAACGAACCGCTATCAACACATTTGCAATAGGCGGGGTTTCGTGCTCCGCAGACAGTTTTGTGGTTACAGAAAGTACAGTACTTCGAATAAACATTTGTACTGAAAAGCCCGCCTATCGAAAATCTGCAAACCGTTGTGTGCCATGCAGTTAGACTCCCTAAGATATGACAGACAATTCAAAAACTTTATTACATAAAAAAATAACAGACTTGACTGAAATTTCAGTCTCAGGTCTTGACAAACTTTTTGAAACTGCCACTCGACGACAATTTACAAAAGGAGAAATTATTTTAAAACAAGGACAAATTTGTACAACTATTGCATTCGTTGAAAAAGGTTATTTGCGAACTTTCATAGATAAAGATGATACAGAAATTAATACAGATTTTACTTTTGAAGGTAACTTTACGACAAACCTAAAAAGTTTGCGTTCTTCATCTTTTTCCGACACGACAATTCAGGCAGGAGAACCGACAACTATTTATGAATTTGACAAAGACAAACTGATTAAACTTTATAAAGTTTCGCCAGAAATAGAATCCTTTGGCAGAAAACTTTTAGAGCAACTTTTAATAGCCCAAGAAGAACATGCAAATTTGTTTAAAATTTATTCACCAACAAAACGCTACAAATATTTTCAAACTAACAAACCTGAAATATTACAACGAATAAATCTTTCCCAACTTGCATCATATTTGGGTATCGCAAGGGAAACATTGAGCAGAATTAGAAGAAATAAAGAGTAGTAAAATTTTGTGACTATTATCACAGGCAAAATCAATTAGCAAGTTTGACCTTTGTAATTCATTTAAACAAATTAAAAATGAATGCTACAAACAAATCAATCGTAACAAATTTCATCGAGGAAATTTGGAATAGTAACCAGTTTGAAAAAATTGACAACTATATTTCTGCCGACTTTATTGACCATTCTTTACCACCAACTTTACCAGCAAATAGAGACGGTATGAAACTTTGGATTATTGGGACAGGCAAGTCTTTTGAGCATAAGTCTATTATTGACGACATTGTATGCGAAGACAATAAAGTTATGCTGAAAATCAGAATGCAACTTAAACACATTGGCGTTTGGAGAGATATTGAACCAACCCATTTTGAAATATCAACGGTTGGTTACAGGTATTACAAACTTTCAGAAGAAAAAATTATTGAACATTGGTGTTTACTTGACGGCAATTCAATTGAAAGCCAATTGAAAGAAGCCACACACGGTTGTAAGATACAGGAGTAAGCGAGAAAATGCACAACACACAACATGGGGTTCTTTTGTGCAAGCAGGGCTGGACGTTCAAACTTCGGCTGTTTGCTTCGCTGTACTTTGGTTCGGGCTGGACAAACAACGATGTCCTGCTTGCACAAAGCTCTGTTCGTTAGAGGTCATTGTACAGCAACATTATACATAGGACATCCAGACATTATTTTTTACTATGAAATCAGACAAAGTAGATGATATAAAAATTTTCAACACGACAATGAACGATCTGGACACTGTTCTTTGGCTCTTTGACCAAGCTATGGAGTTGCAGGGAAAAAATGGCTATAAGGTTTGGGAAGGAATTGATATAATTGCATTACAAAAAGATATTGATGAAGGACTTCAATATAAAATTGTAAAAGGGAATGACATCCTTTGCATTTTCAGTACCCAACATAATGATCCTTTTATTTGGCGAGACAGAGACCAGAATGACGCAATCTATTTGCATAGAATTGTTGTAAACCCAAACTTTAAAGGACAAAAACAATTTCAAAAAGTTTTGAACTGGGCTAAACAATTTGCCCGACAAAACAATTTGAAATTTGTGAGAATGGACACTTGGGCAGACAATAAAAAAATAATTGACTATTACAAGTCATTTGGGTTTGAATTTATTGAAAATTACAAAACGGCAAGTGCAACTGAATTACCCATTCAAAACAGAAACTTGAATGTAGCACTATTAGAAATGGTACTGAACGACAACTAACAAACAACGAACCGCTAACAACACATTTGCAAAAGGCAGCGTTTCGAGTTCCGCAGACAGTTTTGTGGTTACAGAAAGTGCAGTACTCCGAATAAACCTTTGTGCTGAAAAGCCCACCCATCGAAAATCTGCAAACCGTTAGCTACAACCTTAATTGCGAATGTGTTTACTTAATATAAACTTCTGTGATAAAATTAGAGCCATTCAAACCATCAGATTTTAACTTGTTTATTTCATGGATTGACAGTAAAGAACTGTTACTTCAGATTGCGGGTAATTATTTCTCTTATCCTTTAACTCTTGCCCAACTTCAAAATTATCTTTATGATAAAAACTCATTTTCATTTAGCATTGTTGAAAAATCAACAAATAAGGTTATTGGACATTCAGAAATTATTTTATTGGACAATAAAGTTTGTAAACTCGACAAAATTTTGATTGGAGATGAAGCATATAGAGGTAAAGGTGCCGGTAAAAAAGTAGTAAATGAACTTTTGGCATTTTCTTTTGAAAACTTAAGCGCCGAAAAAGCTGAGTTATATGTTTATGATTGGAACATGGGGGCGATAAAATTATATGAAAGAGTTGGATTTATCATTAATAATGATAAGCAATTGCTCACAGACGTTGATGGAAAAATTTGGAAAGCTTTAAATATGACAATTGGCAAGAGTGAATGGTTATCTTTGCATCAACAATAATGGAATAAATTTTTATAGAGTTAATCAAAACAATGAATCCATTAATAGTATTACTTGTATCTTTTTTGATTTCACTTTTTACGCTCCGCCTTTTCCACAATCAATTTGAATTTGCTTTATCAGGAAAAATTGCAATGTCAGTGATGTTACCATTTACAACATTGGGGCATTTTATTTTTCCGAAAGGTATGGCTATGATGAAACCTGGTTTTATCCCATTTAAAAAAGAAATGGTTTATGTCATTGGCATTTTTTGAAATATTAGCTGCAATTGGGTTACATATTTCAGAGATTGAATCATTGACAGGGTGGGCCTTAATTATTTTATTTGTGGCCATGCTTCCTGCAAATTTCAACGCAGCAATAAAGCATATTGACTATCAAAAAGGAACACTTGATGGTAGTGGAATTGATTATTTATGGTTCAGGGTTCCTCTTCAGGTAGTCTTCATCTGATGAACATTTTACTTCAGCATAAAATATTGACTATAAAAACAAAAAGCACGATACCCAACAATAGAATTTATTAAAAAAAGTCTTGGCGGTAACTGTAATGTCATTCCTATTCCAATTCCATTAGACTGCAAAGATGGCTTTCAGGAAGCATTTTACGGCAGACCAGAAGCTTTTCTAGAAGACGAAGTAAGATTATCGCAATCTGCCTGGGGTTTTATCCCAGACGAATAACAAGCGGACATAGTCGAACGATTAAAAATTGATTTAAAAAATGGTAATTGGGACAAAAAATATGGACACTTTAGAACTCAAGAAAATTTTACTTGTGCATTAAGAATTATAGTTTCAACTCCCTAAAAACAACGAACCGTTAACATTGGGTTTTGTGCAAGCAGGGCTGGAAGTTCAAATTTCGGCTGTTTGCATCTCTGTACTTTGGTTCGGGCTGGACGGATTTCTATTGGGCTTTTAGTTGTTAACTTGTACTTTTATTTCTTTATTGGGTTTCAGTTCCGGGCTGAACAATCAACAATGCCCTGCCTGCACAAAGCCCAGTTCATTGGGTGCAAGCAAAATGAAATCGCTTCCTATTCAAAACTTATGAGACAGATATTTATTATTTTGACATTTCTTGTAGTGTTAGTTGCTTTCAATAATTCAGAGACGACTAAAGTTTCGAGCGACACCCAAACGGCAGAACAACATTCTGACACAGCTAAAAATATATCTGAGCGACAAAAATTGATTGAAGTACTAAAAAAATTACGACAAACCTTAGCTTCAAATGACAAAGAACTGATTTCAGACATATTTCAATTTCCTCTGTCAGGCACAGCAATTAGCATATACATGGACGACAGCGCATATAATGAACAGTTCAAATTAAACGGGAACAAGACGACTAAAGCAATGTTCTTAAACTATTTCAAAGAAATTAACGCAAGTATTTTGCTTGACCAAGTAAACAACCTTTTCAAATATATTAATGTCGACAGTTTATTGTACAAAGACACTTTAGTATATGATGCTTATAGCAAAACTGAGCCTTGCTTTTATTCTTACAAAATAGAAGTAAGCAATGACGCTGTAACATTAAGAATGGACATGAACTCAAACAGAAAGTACAAAAGCAAGAAAAATTCCGAGGACGACATACCTGAAAATTCAAGTGAAATTTGTGAGCATAATTTTTGGTGGGTTTTCAAGTTTGACGGACAGAGATTACATCTTTCAAATATTTCAGGTGCAGACTGACGCTTGCCGTGCACCCAACAAAAGTATTTGCAAAAGCAGGGCTGGACATTGTAGTATCAGCAATGAGCAAGCATCAACAACAGTTCGGGCCCGACATTCAATGTTCCGCATTCGTTGATAGCTTCAACAGCATATTTTCAAACAAGTTTTTGTACCTGACTGGACAAGCAATGAAATCCTTGCCTTCGCAAATACTCAACGATGGAGGTAATATTTTGCAGCAACTTTGAAAGTGAAAGTTTTAGTTTTATCCTGAATATTTGTTGTGTGATTATTTAAAGTAATTATTCAGAGCATCCCAATAATGTTGTTGCCATCCTATGGCTAGGTGTTCTTTAAGCCCTGCCGGGAATCCATAGTGGTCAAATACTAAGAAGGCATAGGATTTTTGAGACCCAATCTCAAATTTTACAATTGAATATATTCCGGGAGGCCAGTCTACCACCCGCCAGGCTTCGACGATTCGCTGGTTGGGAACTAATTCCAGAATTCTTCCGATAATATGTCCATCAAATAAGGAGAATGTACCACCAATTACAGGATCAATCCTTGCTGAGGTATCAGAAAAATTATTGAAAGATCTTTTTGTACTCATACTGAATTCACCTGAACTAAGAAGCGTTTGATAAAGCCGTTGTGGGGATACTTTAAAAGAAATCTCCTGATGAATGACAATACTTGCAGAGGAGTCCTGTTTAGGCTCACCCACCGTATTCATCTGTGCCTGGGCAAATAAATCAGATTCATTTAAAATGAGCAAAAACGAAAAAACGAACAGGATCTTTTTGCCTTTGAAATTTATTTTTCGGTACTCAAAGCATTTTTTGCGATTCATTTTTTCTAAATTTATATTTCATAATCTGTCATCATATATCTTGTTTAAAAATACATGATCCTCAATTTGATATGAAAGTTCCTGTTATTACGATCAGCCTAAGGTCCAATATTTTTTGTAAAACTTCTTAGCATTCTTTCCGATTAGATTTTTATTTCTACGTTTTCAATACAATACAAATATTTTATCTTTCAGGATGCGGCAACAGGAATTTGAATCTCAGGATAAAATAGACCAGAATCATTCAATGCACGATGTAATTATTTCAGGTGCAGGACCTGTAGGTCTGCTCCTCGCCTGTGAACTTGCCCAGGCCAAATGTTCTGTCCTGATACTTGAAAAAACGGAGTATCCATCCTCGCCTTTGAAGAAAATTCCTTTCGGGATCAGGGGACTTTCAGTACCCACTATAGAAGCATTTTACCGTCGGGGTTTATTAGAGGAACTCGAGATTTATAAACGTATAAAAAGCCCACATTCAAATGCCGTCCATGGGTCTCGTCGTCAGCTTGGACATTTTGCCGGCATCCCCTTTCATGAGGGCGATATGGATACTTCGCAGTGGAAGTATCGCCTGCCAGGTTCGACCGAGACCAGTTTGATATCCGAAATGGAGGAGATTGAAACATTGCTGACACGCCGCGCAGAAAACCTGGGTGTAGAAATTAAACGCGGGACTGCTATTACTGGCTTTCATCAAACGGAGGACGGGGTAACGGTTTATTCAGGTGACAAATCTTTTAAAGGCAAATGGCTCGCTGGTTGCGATGGAAGCCGAAGCATAGTTCGCAGGATGGGTGGTTTTGAATTCGCCGGAACCGAGCCGGAATTTACTGGTTACACGACGAAGGTTGACATTGCTGATCCGGAAAAACTCAGTCCGGGCCGGAATATAACACCTACAGGAATGTATTTACAATCGCAGCCAGGTTATCTGGTTATACAGGATTTTGATGGCGGGGCATTTCATAATTCAGATAAGCCGATCACTCTTGAACATGTACAGGAAGTTCTTCGACGCATATCGAATACGGATGTTACAATTCATGTGCTTCATATTGCAACATCATGGACTGACCGGGCAAGGCAGGTTACGACTTATCGCAGAGGTCGGTTACTTTTAGCCGGCGATGCCGCGCATATTCATTCTCCATTGGGAGGTCAGGGGCTTAACCTCGGATTGGGCGATGCTATGAACCTTGGATGGAAACTCGCTGCAACGATTAAAAAGAAAGCACCGGAAGGATTATTGGATAGTTATCATGCCGAACGTTACCCGATTGGCGCGCAAATACTGGATTGGTCACGTGCCCAGGTTGCCATTATGAAACCAGATCCCGCTGCACGCGCATTAAATGCAATTATCCGCGATCTGATGAATACGCGTGATGGGGCAACTTATTTTGCAGGAAGGATATGGGGTGTTCACACTAATTATTTTCCAGGTGTAGGACATCCGTTAACAGGCCATAGCGTTCCCAACTTTGAGTTTGAAGACGGTACAAAAATTGGTGAGTGTATGCGGGATAGCATGGGGATATTGCTTGATTTTGACATGCTTGATTCACTCAAAACTTTTGCAACTGAATATGGTGAGGGAATTAAATATATTTCAGGAATTGTAAAAGACCGGCTGGGATTCAGCGCTGTACTGATACGACCTGATGGGATCATTGCATGGGCTTCTGACAAAAACCCACAAATCAGTGAACTCCGGAAGGCCGCCGGCCGCTGGTTTGTAAATTAGGGATACACAGGTATTAAAAATGCCATCATGAGTCATAAATCCTGCCCATACCTGATTAGAGGACATGTTTGAAAAATTAAAATAGCTTATGATGACAAAGTGAAATAATTTTATTTCTGTTAAGACATAAATGAACAGTATGAATCCCAAGGTTGATTTTTATTTTAATAAGGCTAAGACCTGGCAGAAAGAACTGGAGATCATGAGAACGATTGTGCTGGATTGCGGACTAACCGAAGAATTGAAGTGGGGTGTTCCTACGTATACTTTTCAGAATACCAATCTCCTTTTAATACATGTTTTTAAGGAATACTGCGCGTATTTGTTTTTTAAAGGTGCTTTATTAAAGGATACGAATGGGATACTCGTTCAGCAAACAAAAAATGTGCAGGCGGCGCGTCAGATCCGGTTTACCAATACCCGGGAAATCGTTAAGATGAAATCGATCCTGAAAGCCTATATCTATGAAGCCATTGAAGTGGAGAAAGCCGGATTGAAAGTAAAATTAAAAAAGACTGCTGAATTCAGTATGCCGGAAGAATTTCAAAAGAGACTTGATAAAAATCGGGCCTTAAAAACAGCTTTTGATGCATTAACTCCTGGAAGACAAAGAGGATACCTTCTTTATTTTTCTGCACCCAAGCAATCCAAAACCAGGGAATCAAGGATAGAAAATTCCATGGAACAGATTCTCAATGGAAAGGGACTAAATGATTAGTAAATTCGGTGCGGGAATAAAATATCCAATGCAATGCGTATCACTCATCAGATAGCCAAATCTTTAAGGGAAATTTATTTTGGAGAAAACTGGACATCCGTCGATCTCAAATCAACTTTGGATGGTGTGGATTGGAAACTGGCAACCACAAAAGTCAATTCCTTAAATACCATCGCTGCGCTGGTTTTTCATATGAACTATTATGTTGGTGCAGTATCAAAATTCCTGCAGGATGGGTTGCTGGAATCCAGCGATAAATATAGTTTTGATGTTCCTTCGATTTCTTCGCAGGCGGACTGGGAAAGGTTACTTGATAAAACCTGGTCTGATGCTGAAACCCTTGCCGGCCAGATAGAACAAATCCCTGAAGAAAGACTAGGGGAGATATTCAATAATGGACAATATGGAAATTATTACAGAAATCTGCAGGGCGTTGTCGAGCATTGTTATTATCATCTCGGGCAGATTGTCTTCATAAAGAAAATAAAAACGGGGACCTGATAAGCCGTTCCACCTTTTACAAATAACTAAGCCACCATTTCTCTTTATGACTTTGTTTGTATTTATCATATCGCAGACAGAGCGGGTAAAGAATCAAAATAATCAGAAGCCAGACAATATAAGTGCCTCCGAGTGAAAATCCATACCCTTTCAGCCAGGGACTATCTTTATAGCTTGCTGTATAATTTAAAATGGTTTCAGTCCAGGGTCTGCCACTGATTAAAATCGCCAAAGTTGCTAAAATATGAATCAGATAAAGATGCAGGAGATAGAAAAACATGGGAACCCTTCCGAAATGAATGATTCGGCTGCCGAGCCATCCTGGTTTTTTTTCTAAAAATGCCAGCAAACTAATGGAAACGCCCAGCGTCATCAGGGCATAAAGTAAGGATGGCGGATATTTTGTTACGTTTAAGAAGGAACAAACCGTCATAGCAAAAGAATGCTGATAGGACCAGGGCGCTTTGTCACCGTAAAGATTCGTGCCCCTGATTAAAATAAAAAGCAGGATGGCCGAACCACCGATGACTAAAAGATATTTTCTTCTTTTAACAGCGTCAAATCCCTTTTGATAGAACTGTCCGAAACAATATCCAAGCGCCATCAGTCCGAACCAGGGAACGATTGGATAACCTGTACCAACGGTATAACCGTGAAAAATAAAACGTTTCCTTTCGTGCAATTCGGCCAGTAAAAAGTCGTGAAATGTATTTTGTGTAACCAGAAAGCCGTCAAATAAATTATGGCAGAACAGAATGAGTAGACCGAGAATCAATATGGCACGGATGGGTAAGTGAATCACTGCAGATAGTATCACCATACAAAAACCAAGAACCCAGATCACCTGTAATTTAATGAATGCGAAAGACGGATTAAAATTCCATGCAAAAGTAACTACTGTTATTTCCAGAAACATTAGCCAGAGTCCGCGCGTCAATAAAAATAAAGACAGTTGTTTTTTTGTTTTGCGTTCACCTACAAGGAATGCCGATGTGCCGGCAAGAAATACAAATGTCGGGGCACAGAAATGGGTTATCCATCGTGTAAAAAAAATAGCCGGATTGCTCTGTGATAAATCTGTCGGGTCAAACAAAAAATTATCCGCATGAAAATAGTCCCTTGTATGGTCGAGGGCCATGATCACAATGATGATGCCTCGCAACAAATCGATGGATTCAATTCTTTTTTTTGCAGATATAGCGCCGCCCGGTATTGGCTGATTGTCCAAAGTATTTTTTTGCTGAAGTTATAGAGTTTATTGCCAGAATGGAGGCTGAATATTTGTACCCCCCTGATACCTGCAGTCCAGGCAATCACTGGGTGCAATATTTATCGTAACGGGGACCCCGGTATTAAAATAATAAACAGTGTAAGAGGTGTCGGGGTAATCCCAGTAATAATTATTATTAAAATTTGCCACGATGATCTTGATGGGACAGTCAATCAGTGGATTTGATTTCCAGTTGGGCAGGTCCTGGTTATCTATAAACAATCGTTTTTCCTGAACGGATGAAGCGGAAACATATCCCAGTGCCGGATTTGAAGAATTTGTGATGTTATGAAAATTTCCGGTAATCTGGGCAGGTTGCAGATCGAATAGGCCTCCGAGTGACTGGGAATTTTTCTGTACGGTAGTCCAGTAGTTATATGCTTCCAGGTCCAATGGATATTGCCTGACCAGGATGCTGTATCTGACATCCATTTTCGGATCATTTTGCGCGAAGCTTGCGATCTGATTCTGACTGATTACATCAGATCCAAGCGCGATGGAAGATCCCAGAAGTATATTCCCAGACTCGCCTGTGGTCCAACAGGTATAGGTACTCTGACTTGGATCCTGTACGGGTGCTATAAGGGTATCGACCCGAAACCAGTAGGATTGAAAATGCGCAACGTGGATATAAGTCTCCGTATAGTCCCAGCGGTAATACCTTGTATTGTTTGTCGGATCATGTGCATTCACAAAAATATTAACTGCTTCTGCTCCTGTTGCCGGATCATTGATTTTCTGCCAGGTCAAACTATCGATGGGCGGTGCAACTTTTGGGGTGACTGGGTCAGACAAATATTTATTGCCATCTATTGTTGTAACGGAAACCTGATATTTCAGGGTGGGATCCAGATTTAATATATCGCTTACATAAGTTCCATTGCCAGCGATATCCGTCAAAGGATAATTTGAACCGGATGACGCAATGATTGTTACATGTGCATTCAATTCCGGAATATGCGGTATAGAATCCGACAGGTTTAATGATCTGGATAGAATGAATGTGGACGAACTATTGGCGTCCGTATTTACAATGCCATAGATGGCAAGGAAATGATTACTTGATTTGGCTTCAGGCGGATCATAAGGCTTTCGACATGCTGTATACAGGAAAATTAAAACAATCAAAAGAAAGCCTTCCGAAGATTTTTTCATATGCCTTTCCACCAAAGGCTAAATTACGCCAATCTATTCTCCTAAAACAATTGGAACCGGAAAATTTAGTTAAGTGAATACAAATGTTAAAATAAAAATAAAGGATAGTTTTGGTTTATTCAGGTTGGCTGATGATGGTTGCCAATCAAAGCGGGGCAACGATTCAATAGAATTTGAAAATTAATTAGGAAGCCCGACCTTGTTTAGTAATTCAATATATCTTTTGTCGGATCTGATAATATCCAGCCTTGCATCCAGTTTAAGCCATACCAGCCAGTTCGCACGATCTCTGTAAGCAAGTTCTAAATACTCAAATGTCTTATCTACATTTTTTAATCCGGCATAGACCAATGCCACGCCATATGGCGTGACGTATTTTATTTTGGACCATTCTTTAAACTGTCTTAATATTTTTTCAGCTTCTTCTTTTTTACCTATTATGCCATACACATTACCCATTGCGGCCACAGAAGGTACCCAGTCTTTGCTGATCGTTCGGGCAATCTGATATTCAGCCAGCGCTTCCGGATACATTTTCTTAGCCTGATATGCCCTTCCGAGCCAGAGATGAGCAAGTCCGAAATTTGGAAAAAGTTCAATCGTTGATTTTAGGGACTGGATGGCATCATCGTATTTTGTACCGTAGTACATACAAAAACCCATATCAGTAATAATAAAAGGTGAAAGTGGATTAATTTTTCGCGCCTTATCAATTGTACTGCGTGCTTCATCGAATTTTTCCATCGCTGTCAGGTACACGCCGTACCAGTCATAGGCTATTTCGTATTTCGGATTTAAGGCAATCGATCTTTGAAATTCATGTTCGGCTCCCTGCCAGTTCCATGAATAATAGAAGTTCACATATCCAAGGGAGGCATGGGGTTCTGCTAAAGTTGGATCAAGCTCCAAAGCTCTTGTTGCAGCTTCCTGAGCTTTTAAAAATGTGTTTACCGGAGCATCAAAACTTCCATATCCCAGGGCAGTAAGGCAATCTGCTCTTCCGGAAAACGCATTTGAATACAAGGGATCCAATTTTATTGCCGAATCGAAATAAATAAGTCCTTTCCTCAGTGCGGGTTCGTTTCGCTGGTTCCAGAATGCGCGTCCTTTCAAACAGAGATCATAGGCTTCCGGGTTATTCGTCGGCGCTTTTTCAATATTGTTTTTTTCATCATTTGACAACTTTGCATCTAATTCTTCTGCGATCCGCAGCGCAACAGCACTCTGTATGTTCAGGATGTTCGTTTTATTTTTGTTGTCGAAATTATTTGACCATATTAATTCCTGTGTGCCTGCGTCTATCAGTCTGGCAGTGATCCGGATCTCGTCGCCAAGCACCTGGATACTTCCTTCAAGTAAAGATGCAACGCCGGTCTCATCTGCAATCTGTCTGAAAGTCTTTTTAGTGTTTTTATATTGAAGGGTTGAAACGCCTGAAATCACTTTCAGTGCCGGTATTTTTGATAATTGTGTTGTAATATCTTCAGCAATCCCATCACTTAAATAATCATTTGCTTTATCCCCGTTCATATTTAAAAAAGGGATCACTACGACAGATTTATCCTGACCTGTAAATTTCTTTTTTCGGCCATAGTCGAAGTATAAAAAAACAATGGTCGCCATGAATATCAGAATAGTTAATGCAACAATTAGTTTATGTACCGGGGAACGGTTAATCTCTTTCAGCTTCCCTTCCAGCTGTTCTCTTTTTGGAACAACTAAACCTTCATTTGCAAGCGCATAAACTTCAATTGGCTTATCAACATTTTTAAATTCAAAACGACCGAGGGACTGTGTTTTAAATACTGCATTGTTCTTAATCTTGTCGTGAATTTCTTCTGAAAAAAGAATTGCATTTGGCTGTCCGAGCGACTGAATGCGGGACGCTACGTTCACACCATCTCCCAGCGCTTTATCCTCTTCAAAAAAAACTTCTCCGATATGGAGCCCTATTCTAAGCGGAACAACGGGTTCCTGCCGCATTTCATATTGTACTTCGAGCGCAGCATGCATCGCTTCGGTTGCGCTTTGGAAAATAGACAGGCTACCATCGCCATAATAATTAATCACCTGACCATGATGTGCAGCGGCCTGTTTGGCCATCACGGCATTAAATTTTTTGATTTGGATGACGGCCTGCTTTTCATCTTTTTGCATCAGGGCCGTATATCCCGCTACATCGGTAAATAGAATCGCTGCGAGATGCCTGTTTTGTTGTTCCATAAATATTTCCGGTTTATTTAAATCCGATACCAAAGAATAATGAAGCGCCGATGGAAGCCGGTAGATTATTACCAAAGCGGATTGGAATACCAAGGGCAACAAAAAGACTACTTGATTTAGATGGTGTGAAAACTTTCGCGAAGACGGTGCTTTCTCCAAACCTTCCTCCTGTTTCAAAGGACATGCGTGTTGTTATGGAATATCCATTTTTAAGTCGGAAAACCGGACCCGGATCAAATACGAAATTGCTTACTTTGCTGATTCCTTTGGTTGTTGTTATAAATGGACCCATGTCATAACTGAAACCGAATTTGTCGCTGAAATATATATTGATTCCTGAGGCGACGCCAATGGTCCAGGAGTTGGAAAAATTCCAGGTTGTGATTTTACTGTTTGTAGATACAATGGGCAGGGCAAAGCACATATATACTGCAATCTTCGGATAGGAAGGGGGTTTGGGCAGATCATTGGGTGCTGGTGTATTCTGGCAAAAAATACTCAGGGGTATTGAAAAAATAATCAGAAGTAAACTTAGCCTGCAACTGAGTTTCATAAAGTTGTTTTAGGTTATTGATTATCCGGGATATAGTATATCCCTTTAAGCTAAAACAAACTATATGAGTCGGTTAAGTATAATGAGTAAACTGCAACTTTCAATGAGTGGTTTGCAGAAATTTGGGGGTATGCAAGGAAACGGTTAAATGAATCAATAGATCGATGGCTGAATACTACCTTTTACCTGGGGTTCATTACCGCGGTAATAAGGAGCATTTTTTTCAAGTCTTGCATTCTGACAAAGCACCAGTTGCCATTGGTAGCCTTTTAAGCGGTATACGTCTACGAACCCAATATACTGATCAATAACGCCTGTTAACTGCGATAGTTTTACCCGGATATTTGCCCTGCCAGAAATCCAGGCAAAATTTCCATTGATGGTTACTGTTTCTTTTTCGGGTATGATAAATATGTAAGTGATATAGCCCGACGCGATATCTTTTAACAGGGAATGTTTGTCATCAACTACACCGTTTGAATGAATATAAGTAAGGTCATCAGCCAGATAGGTGGTAGAAAGTGCTAAAGTATCATGGCGGACCATTAAAGCAAAGCGGGATTTTTGAATACCAATCAGTCTTTGTTTGTCGGCAGACTGGGCATGCAAACTAAAAAAAGAGATCAGCAAAAAGCAAATATTAGTAAATGAATTCAGAATATGCTTCAGGCCCATGGCTTATCGCGGTTAATCAATTTTAAGAGGGACAGGTTATCCTTCAAATGTCGTATTTTTTTTATAATAAAAAGTCTGTCAGGCAGGAAATTATCGAATGTGGATTGGAATAAATCAGCCGCCGATTAATTTTAGAAATACCTCTTTCTTTCTGCGGGAAACATCGATGATGTCCCCATTCCGAAGTATGATCTGGCCGCCGTCTCCCCGAATATATTTTGCAATATAATTCAGGTTGATCAGGTGAGAATGATGTACCCTATAGAAACGATAATCTGAGAGCAATTCTTCAAAATCTTTTAGCTGACGGGTCACCAGCAGTTGCGGACCTTCCTGCAAAAATAATTTTGAATAATTTGAACTGGATTCAATGCGAATGATTTGTTTAATCTGTATGAATTCAAGACCGTCTGTGGTGGGTATGGCGATCTGATCATCCTGGGATTTTGGATTCGCCAGATTTTTTAAAAGCGTATCGGCACGTTCGCGGGTTTTTATTACTGTTGACTGGCTCAGCCGGTCGATAGTGGATTGCAGTTCTTCTATCGCAACCGGTTTTACAAGATAATCAAACGCACTGATACGTATGGCATTTATTGCGTAATGATTATAGGCCGTAATAAAAATGATTTCAAAATCGATATCATCCACTTGTTCCAGCATCTTAAAACCACTCATTTTGGGCATTTCAATATCCAGGAAAATAACATCGGGTTTATATTGCCTTATGAACTGGATGGCTTCTTCCGGATTCTGTGTCTGGGCAACAATTTTTATAATAGGGCAGTATTCCTGTATTTTAAATTGCAGGTTTTGAAGGCTGTTCAATTCATCATCTATGAGTATTGCTTTAAGAGGTTGCATTAGGAACCAATTTTATAGAAAACTCAATTCTCGTACCTGTTGCATTATGCAGATCATCGAATAAATCGATAATTTTTAAGCTGTCCTGCATGTTTTCTTCCTGATTGTAAATATTTATCCTGTCTTGGGTAATTTTCATACCCACACTTTTATGGGTGGGCTTATTGAGTTGATTATAAATCCTGGACTGATCTCTCCCGATTCCGTTATCCTCAATAATATAGTGAATCCTGGCATGATTCAGCATCACCTTCAGTGAAATTTTC
>Ga0080027_10000304_pt1 | contig 21431 bp, 21 predicted proteins | sample OrgsoiDNA2013046_FD_70962 | JGI IMG/M metagenome (GOLD analysis project Ga0080027, IMG submission 70962) | Permafrost soil microbial communities from the Arctic, to analyse light accelerated degradation of dissolved organic matter (DOM) -... | ecosystem: Environmental > Terrestrial > Soil >... | reverse complement strand
ATCGGAGAGGCTTATATGCGCGGCGGCACTTTTACGGCAGTTCTGTACAAAGAAGACAACCTCTACGTAGCCGAATGCCCCGAAGTGGGCACGGTTAGCCAAGGCGCAACTGTTGAAGAGGCCGCTGCCAACCTGCCGGAGGCAACGGAACTGTATTTGGAGGAATTTCCGCCGAAAGACATCGGCAAACCCCTTGTAACGATGTTTGAAGCGAACTTTGCATAGTTAACATCAAGTGGTGCCAGTACATAAGGAACTGGCATTGGGCACGTTGCGCGGAATCTTGAAACAAGCCGGAATTTCACCGGAGGAATTCGCTGAAGCCTCACGCTGACGCGTTTTTCAGCCCCTCCATCACGCCCTGAATCAATTCCTTCGCATCCGTCAAACTCTTCATCACCACTTGAATATCCATCGCCGGCTTGCCCAACTGCCGCTGGCTTTGGCAATAGACGCCGTGCTGGCCAACCAGCGACATCGCATCGGTGATGGCATCGAGCGTTATGGCGAGGCGTCCGCGGGGCACACCCATCATCTGTTCGTACCGCTGGAGTTCTTCCCTTTTTTCATCGTAAACGGACATGACATTGATTGTAGCCATTGGCCAGAGCGGATGGTGTGTACGAAGCATGGTAACCTTTTGCCTGACTGCTTCGTCTATTCAGGACGACACACCGTCGTAACATCTTGTTGAGGCTTTTTGCAGACGAAACTTGCCGGAACAAGCCGTTACCAGAACAACCAAGGAGATCTTCATGAAGCGTTATGCTCTTCAACTTGCACTCGCACTCGCCGTCACCGCCAGTACGCTTTCCTTTGCCCAGATGGATATGGGGGGCAAGAAAGATGATAAAAGCAAGCGCCCCAGCCCGCCCGCATCGGCGCAATGCAAGTTCGCCGATGGCAAGACCATTACGGTCGATTACTCCAGCCCGCGCGCCAAGGCGCGCAAAATTTTCGGCGGGGTTGTTCCCTTCGATAAAGAGTGGCGCAGCGGAGCCAACGAAGCCACGACATTTGTAACCACAGCCGACCTCGCGATTGGCGGCACCCCCGTACCCGCTGGTAAGTACACCTTGTACACGATCCCCGGGGAAAAGAGCTGGAAGCTCATCATCAACAAACAGACGGGTCAGTGGGGCACCGAATACAATGAAGCGCAGGATCTCCTGCGCGCGAGCATGAATGTGAGCGCGGTGCCGGCGACTGAGAATTTCACGATCAGCTTCCACGAGATGGGCAAGGGATGCCATCTTTATCTGGATTGGGAGACGACGCGGGCAGCGGTAGAGATATCCGAGAAGTAGCGGATTTCTCATTTTTTGAAGCCCTCGCTGTGCCCCATGGTTCGGTGCAGCGAGGGTTCGTTGTTTGCGCCGATGCCGCCCTTACTTCTTCTTCCCGGATGCCAATGTTTCGACGGCCGGGTAGGAACTGACGTCCGTAAACGCCATCTCGGGAGGGTTGACTCCCGTGCGTATAGCCTTCACCAGCATCTCTAAAGCGAGGCCAGTGTTGGCGGGAACGACCACGGTGGCTTTCAGTATCTTGTTCCGTACCCAAGCCTGACCGGTCTTGGGAAGCCCGTCGCACCCGGTGAAAAGCAGGTGGTCCCAGCGGGACTTGCCCTCCTGCGATTTACCCTCCTGGAACGCCTTTCGCGCGCCGATCGCCATGGAATCATCCTGCGCGCCAACGATGTCAATGCTGTCGTCCTTCGAAGTCGAGAGGCGCAGCCAGGAACTGACCGCTTTTTGCGCACTTTCTTCGGTCCAGTTGCCACGCAACATCTTGGTCTGCACGTTCGCTGGTTTGGTTTCGAGCATTCCGCCCGTTCGACCCGCTGCGGCATCTCCGGCGGGACCTTGAATGTAAAGAACAGTGCCGCCGTTGGGCAATAGTGCCGCGAACTGCCGGCCCTGGATCCGCCCGATCTCCTCGTGGTTGGAACTGATGGCAAAAACCGGCACCTTCGAGGCCTCGCGCAAGTGGGTCAGATAGTCGGCATCGCGATTCAGCAGTACCCAACCGATTCCCGCGCCAACCGCGGCCCGAGCCGCCTGGGGTAGTGGAGTACCCACCGGCTCGACGATGATTGCCCCCGGGCCCTTCCCCGGAGAAGACGATTGAACCACTCTGAGAATCTGCTGACTCTGCTCGATGGCGTCATTGTTGGCGTGCAATATTTCCAGATCTACACCGAGACGCCGGGCACTGGATTGGGCCGAAGCCGCCTGCTCAATCTGGTAGTCGTTATCGTCGTTGGTGAGGGAAACTACGAATCGTAAATCTGCCAAGGCGTCCTTCCGGTACGGCCTGCGCGTTGTGCCAGGCGGAACCAAAGGCGCCGGGCTTATGGTGGGCGCTGTAGGATTTGAACCTACGACTTCCACCGTGTGAAGGTGGCACTCTACCGCTGAGTTAAGCGCCCGCTGAACGTGTGGGGATTATATCAAAGGTAACCTTCCCAACCTGGGGCCGGGTCGTGGTAGGCTGGTTCGATCAGCTACCAGCAATCGGGTATAAGTGCTTGTTTTGCTATAGTTTGTAGCCAATGCCGATGGACAAGTCCACAATCCGGACCGCTGCGCGCAATGGCGCTCCTGAGTCATCAGGAGGAAGGCCAGTGTCCCCGCACGCCGAAACACAACTTTCTTCCTCGGCCGGGGTTGATACGGGTGTGAGCAGCATTGCGTTGAATGCGGGCTTTAGCGGTGGACTCGACGGCCAGCCAGGAACCTTCGCCTTAGGCGCTGTCGACGCGGATGGCGACGCCGAAGTGATGTTGCGGGTGAAGGCGGGGGATGAAGACGCGTTTGGCTATCTGGTCCAGAAATACCGCCGGGCAATGGTGCACTTCATGTTTCGCACGACTCGCACTCAAGCCGCAGCAGAGGATCTGGCTCAGGAAGTGTTTTTGCGCGTTTACCGTTCGCGCCAGAGTTATGAGGCGAGTGCGAAGTTCACGACCTGGCTCTACCGTATCGCGACCAATTTAGCGATCAATCATGCGCGCGATACTAAGAACGAGCGTCCGGAAAATACGGTGAGCGTGGATGCGAAAAATGAAGAGACCGGCCAGAGCTTCGATATAGCGGACGGAAGCTTGACGGCGGAACAGAATTTAGTGCGGCGGGAACGGATGATCGCCATTCGCGCAAAAGTTCTCGGACTTCCGGACAAGCAGCGGATCGCGGTTTTGATGCACAAATACCAGGGACTCGATTACAAGCAGATCGCGGAAGTATTGAAGTTGAGTGAATCAGCGACCAAGTCACTGCTGTTTCGGGCGTATGAGACTTTGCGGCAACAGTTGAAGGAATTTGTATGAGGTTCATCATGAAATGCGAGGAACTACGGAGAGAGATGCCGGACTTGGCCGCTGGATTGACGCAGGCGTCAGATCCGATCCAAGAACACTTGCGGGCGTGCGCGCCTTGTGCGGCGCAATTCGAAGAGTTGCGCCAGACCATGGTGCTGATGGATGAGTGGGAGGCGCCGGAACCATCGGTGTATTTTGATACGCGGCTCCAGGCTCGATTGCGGGAACAGAAAGCGATGGAGACCGTGCGAGGACCCGGTTGGTTTGGGTGGTTGCCGCGTCCTGCGATGGCCATGGCGGGGGCTCTTCTGCTCGCAGTGGGAGTTGGCATCTGGCAGTTCGGCGCGCATGGGAGTGGGACGGGAGACCTCGCCGTCGGTGCGCCAACGGTGGTCCAGTCGAGCGCAACCGCGGAACGCGGAACCGCGGTCGGGGATTTGCAAACGCTGGACAACGACAACGATCTATACGCGGATTTTGACGTGTTGGACGATATTGACAGCCAGCAGAATGCTCAGCCGGCGACGAACTAGAGGCTGAATTTGAAGGGAGCGGGACAACGTGCGGGGATTGGGCTCCATGGCGAGGCAGGTGCTGATTGCAGCCATAGCAGGCGCGATTCTGCTGGCCGCGCAGGTTCTGGCTGGCGCGCAGGCTCCTCGTCGCCCGCTCGCGCAACGCCGCGCTGAACGCAGAGAACAGCGGCAGGAAGCGCGTCAGGAGAGACACGCAGCTCAACAGGCGGCAACCAAGAATCCGGCAAAAGCCCCAACCCCGCCTCGAAAACCTGGCCCCCACGCTGGTGACTGGCTTCGCAACAACAAGGACTTGCCTCCCGACCAGCAGGAACGCGCGCTGCGCAACGATCCGCAATTCAGGAAACTGCCTCCTCAGAAGCAGGAGCAGCTTCAACAACGCCTGCAGCGCTTCAATGGCCTGCCTCCAGAGCAGCGCGACCGCGTCCTGCAGCGCATGGAGACGTGGGAACATTTGACGCCGCCGCAACAACAGCACGCGCGCGATCTGTTTCAGAAGATGAAACAGCTACCGCCGGAGCGCCGCAGAACGATGTTGGCGGCGGTAAGGAATCTGAGGCAGATGCCTCCCGAGCAGCGACAGCAGGTGTTGAATTCGCCGCGGTTCAGTTCGATGTTCTCACCCGACGAACGCGAGATGCTGAACGGCGTGACCCAGTTGCCGATGGCGGCGCCGGAATAGAGCACCTGACACCAACTCGCTCGCGGGCGGCGGCGCCCGCGCCACACGAGATTATCGGAACAGATTCTTCACAACAAAAATCGCATTGGCAGGACGCTCCCCTAAACGCCGCATGAAGTAGGGATACCATTCGGTGCCAAATGGGATGTAGACGCGAACATTCCAGCCGTCGCGGACCAGCTCCTGTTGCAAGTCACGGCGGATACCGTGCAGCATCTGAAACTCAAACGCCGCCGGGGCGATCTTCTCGGCTCGCGCGAAAGCGACTGCCTGCTCGATGATGCTTCCATCGTGGGTGGCCAAGCCGTGGTAGACACCACTCTTCATCAGCGTCTTCATGAGCTTTACGTAGTTTTCGTCAACTTCGGACTTCTGTTGAAACGCGATGTCGTCGGCTTCCTTATACGCTCCCTTGCATAAGCGAATTCGGATCCCCTTTTCCAGTAGCTCCTCGATGTCTCTTTCGCTGCGGAATAAGTAGGCCTGAATGACCGCGCCGACGCAACCTTGATTCCCCGGCAACCCGTGCAAGGAGTGAACCAGATCGAGAGTGCGCTGCGTATAAGGGGAGCCCTCCATGTCTACCCGGACGAAGTTCCGCGGCTGCATAGCTGCGGCTTTCGCGACCAGGCCGCCGACGATATCCTGCGCCATCTTCTCGTCCAGATCGAATCCCATGTGCGTCAGTTTTACGCTGACGTTGGCATCCAGATTTCGAGCGCTGATTTCGTCGAGGATCTGTTCGTAGAGCACAGCGCTCTGGCGGGCCTCTTCGGCGTTGGTCACGTTTTCGCCGAGGTTGTCGAGCGAAACGTGCATACCCAACCGGTTGACGGCTTGAGTAGCGGAAACGGCGTCCTGAATCGAAGTGCCCGCTACGAAACGGCTGGACAGCTTCTGGCCAACGGCCGACCGCTCGGCCAATCCGCGAATGGCTCGATTTTCCGAGAGCTTAACGAAGAAGGTCCTTAGCACGAGCGCATCACCTTATTGGTGGTCCTCGGCTTCGAGAAACTTCTCGACCTCGAGCGCAGCCATGCAGCCTGTTCCGGCGGCAGTGATCGCCTGACGGTACCGCCGATCCATGACGTCGCCGGAAGCAAACACACCGGGCACTCGCGTCTGGACGAATTTGTGAGTGACCAGGTATCCATCTGGGTCCATCTCGAGTTGGCCCTGAAACATCTTGGCGTTCGGATCATGACCGATTCCCAGGAACATAGCGCTGGTGGGAAAATCCCACACCAGCCCGGTTTTCACGTGCCGCAACTTGAGGGCGGTCACTTCCTTCTGGGAGGGGTCGTGCACATCGTCGACGACGGTGTTCATAAGGAACTCAATCTTCGGATTCTTTTCGGCGCGCTCGAGCATGATTTTTGAAGCGCGAAACTCATCTCGGCGGTGGATAAGGGTCACCTTGCTGGCGAATCGCGTCAGGAAAGTTGCCTCTTCCATTGCGGTGTCGCCCCCTCCAATCACAGTGATGGGTTTACCCGAGAAAAAGAATCCGTCGCAAGTAGCGCACGAAGACACTCCGTGGCCGATCAGAGCCTGCTCATTGGGGAGACCCAGCCAGCGTGCGGAAGCGCCACTGGCGATGATCAGGGCCTTGGCCTGCACGGTCTCTTTGCCCAGGTTGATGGTGAAAGGCCTCTGCGAAAGGTCGGCACTTACAACGTGGCCAGTCTTGTATTCCGCCCCAAACCGAGTGGCCTGTTTCTTCATGTTCTCGATCAGTTCTGGCCCTTGAATTCCGTCGGGGAAGCCAGGAAAATTCTCGACCAGCGTAGTGAGAGAAAGCTGCCCGCCAGGCTCGTGGCCCTCGAGGACAAGAGGGTTAAGGTTTGCGCGCGCGGTGTACAACGCCGCCGTATGGCCGGAACAGCCCGAGCCTAGAATCACTACATTTCGAATGGTGTCGCTCATGAGGTGGGAAATCTGGATACTCGACAGTTAGATGAGTAGAGAGCTGGTTGGTTTCAACCACCGTCATCTTACCAAGATTCCTGCATTGGACAGAAATGACCGTGCGCAGGAGCAGGCGGGCTTACCCTGCGATCGTTGGAGCTAGGGACTACTGGGGCAAGGAGACGTTCTTGAGGGCGCTGTTGCAGGAAGCGTCCTGATAGCACTTGCGGAAGCTCGGTACGACCAAGGCTTGCTCCACCGTTGGATCGTTGCGGTGAGCGAGGGAATCCGCGGTGCGGCGGGCACTCTCAGCGTCCCCCGACTTTTCATAGGCATCGACCAGCAGCTCCACGGAGAGTGGGTTGTCGGCGTCCTGCTCCAGATGCTCGATCGCGCGATCGTAGTTCCCTTCCGAGTAGAAAATGGCGGCCGCGGCGCCGTGATAAGCGCTCTCGATTAAGCGATCGTTGGCAGTCTGCGCCATCTGATCAACACGGTCGAGGTTGGCCTGGCCTGCCTTCTTGTCGCCGATCCGAACGGCCAGTTCCACGCGGGCGCGGAGAATCTGTGCCTCCTCCTGTTCGATGGCTGTAGTCGTTGCATTCTTGTGCTCTTGCAGAGCTGCCTCGGCCTTGTCCAATAGTTGCAGGGCTTTCTTGGAGTCGGGCTGATAAATAGCCATCTGACGGTAGGTGTCGGCCTCAACCTGACTGATTTGGCGGGAATGCGCGCTGTTCGCGAGAGCCTGGAATGCGCGATCTGCGCCCTTCATATCGCCCTCGCGAACATAGGTGGTCGCCTCGCGAGTCTGCCACATCACTTGCTGCATTTCTTCCAACGGAAAGGTCTTGAAGCCTGCTTTGTATTCCTTGCGCGCCTGCGATTGCTTTCCCATCAGAGAATACGTATCCGCAATACCGAACTGCGAGGAATAGAACTTGGGGTCAATGGCGAGGGCGGCCCGGTAGTGCTGGATCGATTCGTCGAAACGGCCAGCCAAGCGCAGGATCTCCGCATAAGAGTCTTCCGGATTTGGATCTCCCGGCAACATGGCCGCGTATTTCGCCATGAAAGCGATAGCTTTGTCGTATTGACGCAGGTCGGCGTAGTTGTACGCCATATTGTTGATCAAGCCCGGAGAATCGGTAATGCCAGACTGCTCGTAAACGGCTAACGCACGCTCGTATTGCGTCTGCGTCATGAGCCACCACGAGCCCATCCATACGATGAGCTTATCGTGCGGATACTGGCTGATCACATCGTTCATGCTGGTGATGGCCGGAATCATCTTGTGTTCGGCGGCATCCTGATACCACTGGATGGCACTCCGTTCGATGGGGCTAGCGTAACGGCGGTTGGCAAACGCTTTCTGCTGTTCTGAGACTTGTTCGGCCGAGTCCAGGCTTATCTGGGCCAACAATTCATGAGCCATGGCGAAATGCGGATCAGCCGCGACGGCCTGGCGCAGGCTTGCGATTGCTTCCGGCTGCGCTACGTGGTCGATGTACTGGACCAATGCTTCATCGACGAGCCGGCGCGCTTCCGGATTCTTGGTTGTCAGAGGAAAGGTTGCCGGCTTGGCCACCGGCGCGCCCGCGAAAGCCGAAGAGATTAAGACGAGCAGGACAGATACGGAGCCGGCGGCCCTTTGGACAGAGGTCTTGGTGATCATGACTCAGTTCCCTTTCAGCAGATAGCCAACGTCGAAAGGCAATTTGCCGTCGATTTTGACAACGTTCACGTCTTTGGTCAGCGAATACAGGTCAACGATTCCGATCGCACCGCGAGTGGCGGAGACGAAGCGAAGAACAGCGTCGTCGGAGTCAGCGATAACGATCAGCCCGGGATGCGCTTGTATCAAGGCGCGGACCTGCTCGGGTGTCATGTTGAGCACGCGCCGAAAAACCAATTCCATGTCGTGCGACGAGGGGTCGCGAAGGATCACTCGAACGGGCTTGCCGTCGGCCCAGTTTTTAGTCTTGCCGCTGAGAATGCTCGCCAGGTCCGCGGTTTTGACGTTGTTGGTGGAGTTTTCCTTGTCCGCCACGATCGCAAGCTGCTTGGCCTGGGCCACGCAGGAAAACAGCGCCATCCACGCCAGCAGCGAAATGATGCGGACTCTCGTCACGATATTTTGGATTGTAGGGCGGGTTGATTGCCGGAGATAGGAACCGAAGTAACACTTCAGACCTTCTGGACTCCGTCGGTAACCTTAGTGTGCGGGCTTTCTCAGGGTGGGCTTCATGGCTGGCGTGGGTTTTTTGGCCGCTCCCACTTGCATGCGAGCTAATTCTTCGGGGACGATGTGGCGTATACCCAACAGACCCCGATAAGCACTCATGACCGATGCCCCGCTGCGGAAGAGTGGATCGTAAGCGCTTTGGTCGGGGGCGGGCTGACCGGACACCGGGTCTCCCTGGCATCTTGCCAGTACCACGGACGACTTGCCGAACCTCTCCAGCTTGATGCGGCTGGGGGGAACATCTGAGGCCAGCATGGAGGAGGGATTGGTAACTGCGGAAGCGTTGTCTTCAATAGCGACTTGGAGAAGGTCCTTGGGGTCGCGCACGCGCAGCACCAGCGTCTCCACCATCAGTTGGGGATCCACGCTAAAGGAATATTGCACAGTCGAGAAGAGCGCCTGGACAGCGAACTCACGCCGGGAACGCACCCAGAGCGCTGAGGTCGGTTCAGCAGAGAAACGCGCGCTGGGACCAGCTTCGACGAATCCGGGCTTGTCGGTCAACGTAGTTCGCCCGCGGGATACTTCGAAATCGTCTGTAAACAGGGGTCTCTTGGGAATGCGGGCCAAGGCTTCGGCAATTTCTTTCTGGTCATCGGCCGATGGCGAGCAAACGTTGAGCATATTGACCTTTACCTGCGGATGGTCGGGCTTTGTGGAAGCGGGAGGCTGGTCTTGCGATGGCGCCACGGAGCCCAGACCCAAGAATAAGGCGAAGACGAGGATCCGGTTTCGCGTGCGTCGTGTTTCCACGTCAGTATTCTATCGGAGGTGCGGGGAACTCGGGATGCTCAGGCGGGTTCCGGTGATCTCACCCAGAGAGGCGACCTATAATGACCCATGGCAAATTTAACCCTTGTATATGGAATGCGTCTTTTACCCTCCGATGAGGTGGAATCCGTAGGAGAAGCTACCTTAAAGCTAAAGAACGGTCGCGAAGCGCACGTAACCATGCACGTGCTGGAGGGTTCAAAAGAGGAAATCGAAAAGCAGCTTCGGACCAGTGTGGAAGCATTTTTTGATTTTTACCCAGAGATTTAGCGACCCCTTCTTTACACCGCCCTATAATTGAGGACTTTGTGGCCTTCCAACTTCCAACCTCGTGGCGTTACCGGCTGATGCGCTGGGGTTGGCCTCCACAAAACAGGCTGGCACGGTGGGGAGTGACACTCCTCAAGTTTGCTCTGGCCCTTTTCGCCTTACAGCTTGTAATCCTGGTCCTGCGCTTGCCAGGAGGCGGCACTGTCCAAGCGCTGGTGATATCGGCGGCGGCAATCGCGATCCTCTTATTTGGCATTGCAGGATTCGGCTGGATTCGGCAGAAGCTTCTGTGGCGGCTAAGAAACCGGCTGATCGTCACCTACGTATTCGTCGGCGTCATTCCGGTGCTGTTGCTACTCGCGATGACGTCGATCGCGTTTTATCTTTTCGCTGGCCAATTCGCCAACTTCGTGGTGACATCGGACCTGAATACGGAACTGAAGACGCTCGAAACTACGAACGTCACGGTCTGCCATAGTCTCGCGAACCGCTTACGCCGCTCGGATACCAGCCCATTCGTTTTGCTCGACGATCTGCGTTCGTCCAATCATCCGTCCACGCCGCAGGAAGTCTGCGCTTGGTATCGGGGAAAGGCTGTCGCGGTGTCCGCGGCGCCGGTGGCGTGCTCGACGCAAATACCGGAGTTTCTTCCCGAACATTTTCGCGAACTGGTGACCGATCACGGAACTCTGCACCTGAGGACGGGAACCACCCTGGAGATTGCCGGAGGGAAACTGCGTGTGGTGGCGACCGAACCCCTGGACCAAGCCCTGCTGGACCGAGTCTCCGGAGGCTTGGGCAAGATTACTCTCTACGCCCTGGCACGGGCTCCGGCGGAGAGCGAAAAGCCCGACGCAAAAAAGGCGACACCCGCCGGGGGAAGCGCCAACACGGCGCAGCCGGTGACGTCTACGTCAGCTCCTGAAAGAAAACAAGGAGCGATAACGGATAATGACCGCAACTACGTGGTCGCAGACGATTTTCGCCCGTTACTTGCCGCGGGAAACCTGCCGCCCGCAAGCAGCCGCCTGGACAACGAAATCAATTTCGGATCGCCGCTATCTGTTCTGAGCTGGGAAGACGGCACACGAGAATACCGCGCCCTGATGCGAGTACAGACTCGGCCCTCCCTTCTTTACAGTAGGCTTTTTGCGGCGCTCGGAGAATTTGCAACTCTCGCCGAAGGCGCGCTCCTGAGCGTTCTGGTCCTCTTTACGCTCATCGTCCTCGTGGCATTGTATGTAGGATCGCGCCTCACGCGCACCATGACGCTTTCCGTCGCTAACCTTTACAGGGCAACCCAACACCTGAATCGTGGAGAATTTGGCTATCGCATCGAAGTGCGAGAACGTGACCAACTGGCGGCACTGCAGACTTCCTTTAACTCCATGGCTACCTCCCTGGAAAAGCTGATGTCCGAGCAGCGGGAAAAGCAGCGCCTGGAGAACGAACTCGCGATCGCACATGAGGTACAAGCACAACTGTTCCCCCGCCAGATTTCGGCACTGGAGTCGCTGGAGGTCCACGGCTTTTGCAAGCCCGCACGAACGGTGAGTGGAGATTACTATGACTTCCTCCCCGCGACTGCGAATCGGCTCGGACTGGCGGTCGGGGATGTTTCGGGCAAGGGCATCTCCGCAGCACTCTTAATGGCGACGATTCATTCCGCGGTCCGTGCTTATCTGTTGGAAAGCGTGCCCTCGCGCGTTCCCGTGCTGGCCGGTGGGGGCGGAGGCAATGGCTTTCCGCACGGTCCGGGAATCTCGCCTTCCACCCTCATGTACTTGCTCAATCGCCAACTGTTCAGCACAACTCCCCAGGAAAAATACGCGACCTTGTTTCTGGGGCTCTATGACGGTAGCACTCGCCACCTCACTTACAGCAATGCCGGGCATCTGCCTCCAATCCTGGTCGGCGAGGGAGGCAAGATCCGGCGTTTGGAAACGGGGGGGATGGTGGTTGGATTGTTCGATCACATGCTGTATGAAGAAAGCACGGTCAGCCTGGCCGCGGGCGAAATCTTCCTCGCTTATAGCGACGGAATCACCGAGCCTGAAAACGACTATGGCGAGTTCGGCGAAGACCGTCTCATTGATCTGGTGCGCAGCAATCGGCATCTCCCTCTTGAGCGAATCAGTGAGTTAGTAACGAGTGCTGTCTACGAATGGATCGGCGCGAATGAGCAACCAGATGACCTCACCCTGGTCTTGGCGCGTGCACGCTGATCTAGAACTGGGGACGCACCCGTAATCCCGGCTGCGGACGCGGCGCGCCCTTAGTTAAGTCGCAGTCTCCCATTTCCTGCCCCAAATCCGCCAATCCTCGAGTGATGTCCCGGGCACCCTCCCGCTGCTCTTCGTCGAAGCGGTAACTCCCCGGAGGCACACCGCCCTCACGAATGATCAACTCTTCATAAGTACGGTCTCCGGGTTCTGCTCCTTTCATCGCGGTAGCAAAACGCGATAGAAAATCCCGCAGTACTTCCATTGTGGAGCGATAGCGGATCCAGCGCTGGTTATCCCAGGTCATCCCTGTCGATTCACCCTCGTCCTTGCCGCGCAGGAAGCGGTTCGCCAGACGATCCGCCGCGCACTCTCCATACCCTGCAATTTCACGGACCGCGACAGCGCCCATATTCAGGTTGAGGCCACCCTGTTTTGGATCCAGATAAATGTGGGCGATCCGGTCGCGGTAGCCGGGCACCATAGCCTGCAAAGTGTCGGTCCAATTCCGAGCCGCATCCACGATGGAACCTACGAAACTGAATGTGGCTGAATACGAACCGGTCCATCGCTTCCAGCCTTCGGCGATACCACCGAGGTTGCTGGTTGGAAGCCAGATGTGGTCGTTGGGTTTAGCATAGCTATAGTCCGCGCGTGTTTCGCGCAGCTTGAGGCAGAACGTAGGCCAACGCGGTAGTGGCGAATCGAACAGATGAAGTGGAAAGTTGCTGCAGATGCCGCCGTCAGAAAACCACACCACTTCCGGTCGGCGAGCCTCTTCGTGACCGAGCGCATCGCCAGGAACCCGTTTCACGGGAGCGGCTTCGGTCGCTGCGCGGCGGCGCCGGGTCCAATCCAACGCATACAGGGGAACGGCGCAAAAAACAAGATTGGAAAGCTAAGGCTGCAGCGCGCGGCGACGATCACGGGGAGGTCGTCTCCTGTCGGCAGCGGTAGAAACCCGGTCGTATCGACTGGGTCGCGATGCGGGGGTGCGCTGGCGGCGTGCCCGACCATCCAGTCCACAACGGATTTAGGAAAGTAAAGGCGCATCTCGTCGGGAGAGAAGTAAAACTCATTCGTGTCGAAGGGAAAAGTGTAGGGTTGGCCCAGGGTGAGGCACGTGCTGATCATCTTCAGGGTAACGCCTGCACGACGAAGATCGCCGAACGTTAGCGGCCTCTCCGAGGAGTGTCCGGCAAGCGCGTTAATTTGATTGTTGAGCCACTCGGTGAGGGCAATGGGCTCTCCCGAACGAGGCTCGGCATACCCGGTGCACAGGCCGAAGCGCTGTTTCGGCAAATGAACAGCAGCCAGGGCGATACCGGCCGCAGCTCCAAGCAAGCATCCGACGATGGCAATCAACCCTCCGAGAACCAAGCCTGAAAGGCGATGGCTGCCCCACAACAGGAGGATCACAGCCATGCCAGGCAAGGCACCCATCCCTTCTTCGAACCACAGCGCGGATGCCACTCGGGAAAAACATCCACATCCGGAATACCCCAAAAACGCCGCCGCCACCCGAAACAGGCTTGTCATCGACCTTTGTGGTTGAAACAGGTTGAAGAGATTGGAGCCCTTCGCCGACTCAGACGCCGCTCCAAGCCAGTCTGGAATTCTGGACACCTCCGCGAAGACATCCAACCCGTGGCGGCGACGGTACTCGGCTGCCGCGGTGATGGCTGCGGCAATCGCCCCGGCCGACGTCCCCCCAATGGATTGGAAGCTGTACTCGTTTGCCAGACGGGTTACGGCACGGGGATAGACGATCCCGGACGTGATACCGCCCTTCATGACGATGTCACACTTCTTATAGGCCGAAATGAACGGATTGTCCGTCATGCCGGAAAGTTTACTCCCGGGCGAAGCGGGAGGAAAAGTGGATGTTAATGTTCTGAAACGATAACCCGAGGATCCTGGTCTCGAATCAATCGCGCTTCTTACCCGCCTGGGACGCTGAGACGCGCGAGGTTGCGGTCCCGGAGAGCTTCTTGACCGCAATGGTGTCGACCACCAACGCAGGACCAATTTGCAGAACTCTACCGCGAAGACGTTGGTCCACGCTTTTACGAAAGCGGGCAGGAGTGGAATCCCGAAGGTCAGGCAACGAGGCCTCTCCGGCTCGCGCTGGAGTTGTGAGTCCAGGGGACGCCTCAAACTGAACTCGTTGAAGGGCATCGGTTGCTTCGACAAAGGTGTTGCGGCCTCTCTGAATGCGTCCAACCGCCCGGTCGATCACCCGAATCAACTCGATACCAAACTCAGACGTACGTCCTTCCAGCAGTTTTTTCTTAGCTTTTTCCACCGAAAACCAAGTTGGATTCCGGTCGCTCTCTTGTGGCTGAACCAGGCGCAGAACCTCGCAAAGATGCGCGCTAGTACCAATCTCGTTTTGGCTGTCACTTGTCACCGAGACTCGGGATCCCCGCCGCTTGCGCCGAACGTACCGGGCAAACGAAGCTTCCTCCATGCGCCCATGAACGCCCGCCTCTTCGAAGGCCTCGAGGGCTGCCGCCTGAGCGTGTGTAAGCCCGGGCTCGACGCCCCCTTTGGGGAAGGTCCAATGCCCACCGCCCGTGCGCACCAGGAGGAACTCAATTTCCGCACCGCGAACCCGGTAACAGACCGCGGCCACCTGCTCGCATTCGCGCAGCTTGCGGACGTGAGACAGGCGAAAGAGCTTAGCCGACAGCGGCGCAGCCCGCGATTTCCGGTCACCCATGGCATTAGAGTGCATCAGGGCAATCTCTGTGAATAGAGCACAGCTTGGTTCCCAACGCTTCGGAGGGAATCCTTCTACGTACTTGCGTAGGGCCCAGTTCCGGAGACAAGATCGCACTAGCCGGAACACATCGCCAGGCGGGTACCCTTGGAAAACCTATTTTGTCTGCGCTGCAATCAGGAACTGGAAGCTGGCACTAAGTCCGTCGCCGTCTACATGTTTGCGCAGACCGTGGGCGTCAGGCCGCGCCAGAAATCGGGGGCAAGGAGAATCTGCTTCTGCCCACAGTGCTCGGTCTCGCTGGCTATGGGACCAACTCCCGAAGGTGCGCTCAACGTCGCCGCCTGGCAAATGATCCGCGACCTTGTAGGCGCCCATCCAGCTCTCACGGAGGCCGCGTGGAATGACTTGAGCGGCGCAGTGGACGAACTGCCGGCGACCGGAACAGAGGGCATCCTACCTCCGGCCCGCGCCGCAGGCTACTTTGAGTTCTGAGAAGTTTGAGCGCTACTTCTGAATCCAATCCATAGTCTTGGACGCTAACCGGTCAAATGCTGTCACGGACATCTCGAGATGATCTTCCTTCGTGTCTTCGATCTTGTTGTGGCTGATCCCTTTCAGGGATTGCACAAACATCATGACCGTGGGGATCCCGGCGCGACAGACCTCCGCCGCATCGTGAAGAGGCCCTGAAGGCATGCGGTGCGAGGTTCCAGAAGTTTCACGGACGGCCTCGTCACACAAATCCAGGAGATGCGGATGGAACGGCACAGGCTCGATGTTCCACAGCCGCGACCACTCCACCGTGCAATTCTCTTCTGTCGCAAAGCGCTGGCTGGCTTCCTGCGCCTCGCGATACATCTGCGCGAGCACGCTGGCATCCAAGTCGCGCTGATCGAGGGTCACTTCGCAACGGCCCACCACAGCCGTCACGATTCCGGGAAAGGTCTTAACGCTGCCCATGGTGCAGACCGCGTCTTCGTGTTTCTTGGCGATCGTGCGGATCTCCAGCGCCAGCTTCGCCGCGGCCGCCAGAGCGTCTCGCCGGGCATTCATGGGCGTGGACCCGGAATGTGCTTCCTGGCCATGGAATGTGATGGTATGACGTTCGACGCCCTTGGTTCCGAGAACAACCGCCAGAGGCAATTTCATTCGCTCGAGCACCGGTCCCTGCTCGATGTGCAACTCGATGTAAGCGGCTGCGTTCTTCTGTTCTTTTTGCGCGTCAGCGAATCTTGCAATCTGAACACCGCAGCGCATCAGAGCATCTTCCATTTTGACGCCGTCCCGGTCCGTGCGAACACGATCGGCTTCAATGGAATGTGTGCCTGCGAATGCCGAGGAACCCAACAGACTTCGGCCAAAGCGCGCGCCTTCCTCATCAGCCCAGTCGACAAGGCGAACCGTAACCGGCGGTCGTCCGGCGAATTGGGCGGCAATGCGGCGCAGCACCTCGAGCCCTGCCAGCACATTCAGGGCGCCGTCGAGCCAGCCGCCATTGGGGACTGAGTCAAGGTGCCCGCCTATGAGGAGCGACTTCTTTGACGATCCCGGCAGCGTGACCCAGTTGTTCCCTGCCGCGTCGTAGTGATGTTCAACGGGAAGACTCTTCACCTTGGCGGCAAACCACTCGCGCGCTTTCAGCCATGTATCCGTCCAGGCAAGGCGCTGCGCTCCGTTTTCGTCGCCGGTGAGCGCGCGAAGTTCCTTCAATTCCGCAACGACGTGTTTGGGGTCAAGACTCATGGTTGGTTTTCTAGAAGAAATTGGGTTCGCGCTTCAACATCTTTCCTGCTCCGCGTTCCCCGACGAACTGCCCATCGCGCACCTGAACCTTCCCGCGAACGGTAACGACCGACGGCCGGCCTTCGACCGGCATGCCTTCGAATCCACTGTAATCGTTGTTCACGTGGTGCGACTTTGCGGAGACTACACCTCGGTAGTCCAGGTCATAGATAACGAGATCCGCATCAGCGCCGACGGCGATGGTTCCCTTGCGCGGGTATAGGCCAAATAACTTTGCCGCGCGTGTGCTGGCCGCATCGACGAATCGATCGAGACCCAGCCGGCCCCGCTTCACGCCATACGTGTAGAGCAGGTTGACGCGATCTTCAATTCCAGGAATGCCATTTGGAATGTTTACAAACGAATCTTTGCCGAGGAGTTTCTGCCCGGTATCAAACGGACAGTGGTCCGTTCCGACCGTGTCGATTTCACCCAGAGACAGCGCGTTCCACAGAACATCCTGATTGTGTTTCGCCCGCAACGGCGGAGACATCACATGCTTCATGCCGTCGACACCGGGCCTCTCGGCGTAGGTTTTATCGAGCAGCAAATGCGGTAACACAGATTCCACGTGAATCTTTACCCCGCGCAACTTGGCGTGCAGCGCAGCTTGCAGCGCTTTCTCGCACGACAAATGAACAACATAGCCGGTGGCGCCTGTATTCTCGAGGAAGGTCGCGAAACGTCCAGTTCCTTCCGCCTCGACCGATTCGGGCCGACTGGGTTCGTGCCATTCGGGGCCCGTCTTGCCTTCGGCCAACAGCTTTTCCTGCAAGCGGGCCACCAGTTCCGCATTTTCGCAGTGTGCCGTGACGATCACACCCAAGCGCCTCGCCAACACCAGCGTCTTATACATCTCAACGTCCTCCACGCCGAAGAAGTTCTTGTACGCGAGGAATATCTTGAACGATGCGGTGCCATCCGCAACAATCTGCCGCAACTGCGATTCCGTTTCCTCAACAAACTTCGTCACCGACATATGGAAGCCGTAATCGCAGGCGCTGTTTCCTTCGGCCTTCGATTTCCACAGTTGATATCCTTCCAGAGCATCGTCGTTCCGATTGGGACAGCACATTTCGATGTAAGTCGTCGTGCCACCGATCAGCGCTGCGATGCTGCCGGTTTCATGCGTGTCCTTGGCGAATGTGGCCATGAACGGTAGATAGATGTGCACGTGAGGATCAATGAATCCCGGGAAAACTAGCTTTCCGGAAGCGTCAATGACCTCCGCGTGCGGCGGCGCTTCCAGGTCTTTCCCTATCCGAGTAACGACCTCATCTTCAATGTAAATGTCCGCGTTGAAGCGCGATCCCACCGTCACCACATCGCCATTCCGGATCAGCAACGACATCCTTGCCCTCACGCACCTTGCGAATCGCCTAGTGAATCTTGATACCCATTTCTTCGCGATACTTCTTCATCTTCTCCCAGTCCTCGGTGACCTCTCGCCGGGATTCGGAAAGCTGACCCCACGTCACGGACGAACGTCCCGACGGTTCCTCGACCATGTGAATGCAATCTTCCACAGGGCAGACGTTGTAGCAGAGGCGGCAGCCTACGCAGTCTTCCTCGCGAACTTGCACGCGAGGACGGGACGACACGGCCTCTTCTTTTCCATTCGCACGTACATCGTACGAATTGGGCTGAACCACTTCCCCATCTTTCGCTATTAAGTCAATGCACTGATGCGCCGTATCGTTGCAGGCAACATAGCAAAGATTGCAGCGGATGCACTTTTCCTGATCGATACGCGCCACTGCCTTGAAAGAGAGGTCAAACTGATTGAAATCCGACACACGATGCAAACTCTTTCCCACCACATCCGAGATCGTCGCAAAGCCTTTCTCGTCCATCCAGTTGGACAAACCGTCGCACAAATCCTCGATGATACGGAAACCGTAGTGCATCACGGCCGTGCACACCTGCAGACTGCTGGCGCCTAGCAGCAGGAACTCCGCCGCGTCGCTCCAGGTTGAAATCCCTCCCATACCCGAGATCGGAAGGTTCGAGCCGCCCACGACCGGATCCCGCCCCAAGGCAGCCAGCATATTCAGAGCAATCGGCTTTACAGCCGGGCCAGCGTAGCCCCCATGCCCACCCTTCCCGCCGATGTTGGGAGTGATTTCCAGGGTGTCGAGGTCGACGCTAATTATCGAATTCAAGGTGTTAATGAGCGAGACAGCGTTCGCGCGGGCCGCCACCGCGGCCCGCGCCGGCATTACAATATCGGAAATGTTAGGCGTGAGCTTTACGATTACAGGCATTTTCGCTATTTCCATCACCCAGCCCGTGATCTGCTCACAATACTCCGGTACCTGCCCCACGGCGCTGCCCATGCCGCGCTCACTCATGCCGTGGGGACAGCCGTAATTCAATTCAATGCCATCCGCCCCCGTATCCTGAATTTTGCGAATAATGTCGTGCCAGGTTTCCTTCCTGGACTCCACCATGGCAGAGACAATCACGGCCCGATCCGGCCAGTCTCGTTTCACTTCCGCAATTTCGCCAAGATTGACTTCGAGCGGACGATCCGAAATCAACTCAACGTTATTGATGGCCAACATTTTTTGTCCGCCGAAATGCCAGGCGCCGTAGCGATTGGAAACGTTCAATACCGGCGCGCCGATGGTTTTCCAAACCGCTCCGCCCCAGCCCGCCTCAAAAGCGCGATGCACTTGCATTCCCGTATTGCTAGGTGGTGCGGAAGCCAGCCAAAACGGATTGGGTGATTGGATTCCCGCGAAGTTGATTTTCAGGTCAGCCATTCGCCATCAACCTTTCATGAATCGACCACGCCGCCAGCTTTCCATCCTGCACAGCCATCACGGTAGAGGCCGCGCCACGAGCCCGAATGCAGTCCCCGCCGGAATAAACCCCCGGCAGGCTGGTTTCGAAATTGGCGTCGACGTGGATAAATCCCTTGTCAGTCTTGAGCTTTACCGGTGGGGCCAACGCGGGCTTCTCCTGCCCAATTGCCTTCACAATTTGGTCGGTGGTAAGCAGGAACTCCGAACCGGCCACCGGCTGTGGTGAGGGTCGCCCGGAAGCATCTGCCGTTCCCAGCCTCATCCGCACACACTCCAGGGCCCGCACCACTCCATTTTCTACCAGCACCCGCACCGGCTGCGTCAAGAAGCTGAAGCCCACGCCTTCTCGCTTAATGAAGTCGTACTCGTGAGCATAAGCCGTCATCTCTTTGTCAGTACGCCGATACACCATCGTTACGGTATCGGCGCCCAAACGTTTGGCGATGGTCGCGCAGTCAATCGCGGTGTTCCCGGCGCCAATCACAACAACGTTACGGCCAATCTTCAAGCCAGCCGCGTCGAGTTTGCTGCCTTCAATGTATTCCAACCCGTCGAGAATATGCTCCTCGCCGGCAATCGCCAAGGCGGGAGTGGAGCCGAGTCCAACACTCAGGAAGACTGCTCCAAAGCTTGCCTGAAGCTCGCCCAGAGTCAGATTCGCTCCCAACTCCCTGCCCTGCTCTACGGTCACGCCCAGCGCAGCGATCATGCCGGCTTCCGCAATTGCCACATCGATAGGCTCACGCAGGCCGATGATGCCGTAGGTCGATAGCCCACCAGCCAAGTCACGCTTTTCGAACAGCGTGACGCTATGCCCGCGCCTGGCCAATTCCCCCGCACAGGAAAGCCCCGCGGGCCCCGCTCCAATCACCGCGACTTTCTTACCCGTCGCCGGAGCCCTCGGCACTACAGAAGCTTCTTTCCCTGCAATCGCATCCATGGCATGACGCTGCAACCGCCCAATCGCAATCGGTTTGTGCTCCGCGCCCAGAACACAGGCTCCCTCGCACAATTCCTGTACCGGGCAGACCCGCGCGCAGGTCGCTCCTAACAGATTCGACTCCAGAATCGTGCGAGCGGAACCTCGTAGATTGTCTGTGCTGATCTTCTTAATAAACTTCGGTATGTCGATGTGCGTGGGGCAAGCATGCGTGCAGGGCGCGTCGTAACACATCAGGCAACGCGCTGCTTCCACCACCGCTTCGTTTTTGGTCAACGGCGGCAGAAGTTCGCCGAGAGCGTCAACGTGCTCGCCATTCTGGCGCATCTGACTCAATTCGTCCTCCGCGCCAGTACCAAGTACAAGGCTCCGGAGACGGCGAAGCCCACGAACCACGCATAGTCGTACAACCACCGCAGCGCGGGCACCGCTAGACCAATCAATGCCACCACCACCCCCACTGCCAAAGCGAGAAGAGCGCGGTAGTTGAATCCGTTTTGATGCTCGTAAGCACCCCCGCGGCGATATAAATCCTCGACGATCAGTTCACGATGCCTAATCAGATAGTAGTCGCAGATCATGATGCCTGCGATCGGGCCCAATAACGCCGAACAACCCACCAGCCATCCAAAGATGTAAGAGCTGAAATCGTGCAGCAGCCTCCACGGCATCATCAGGATGCCGACAACGCCCGTGATCAGCCCCCCTGTACGAAAGGAAATCACTCTCGGCCACAGGTTGGAGAAATCGTTGGAGGGAGAAACTACATTCGCTGCCACATTTGTATTGAGGGTTGCCACCAGCAACGCCACCAACGCAACCAAAGCCACAACAGGCTGATGGAAGCGTCCGAGCAAAACGACGGGGTCCCAAATCGCCTCTCCAAAAATCATCGCCGACGCTGACGTGACTGCCACCCCAATAAACGAGTAGAGCGTCATTGCAGCTGGCAATCCCAGAGCCTGTCCCACCATCTGGGCTCGTTGCGACTTGGCGTAGCGAGTGAAATCGGGAATATTCAGGGCTACCGTCGCCCAAAAGCCAACCATACCGGTCAAAGCAGGAATGAAGAACCTCACAAATTCTGCTGCACTATGGAACTTACTCGGCGTGCTCAGCACCGGGCCAAACCCGCCTGCCTTTCCGGTAATCCAAAAGAGCAAGAGCAAACCCACCACGAGCATAAAAGGCGCGCCAATTCCTTCCAGAAACTTAATCGTTTCA
>Ga0080027_10000299_pt1 | contig 21562 bp, 19 predicted proteins | sample OrgsoiDNA2013046_FD_70962 | JGI IMG/M metagenome (GOLD analysis project Ga0080027, IMG submission 70962) | Permafrost soil microbial communities from the Arctic, to analyse light accelerated degradation of dissolved organic matter (DOM) -... | ecosystem: Environmental > Terrestrial > Soil >... | reverse complement strand
CCAATTTTCCAATCGTCGCCGACATACAGGAACGTATCATGCTCGCGGAAATCCAGGCTCGGATCGCCGGAGGCAAGCTGTACGCGGTTGGGTTGGTTGGTCTGGGCAAAGTTCGTCCAGCTGGTGTAACGGAATGCTCCGTTGATGTTGGGCAGGAAGATGTTGGGTGAGCGCTGGAAGGTGTAGTTCACACCAGCCTTGAATGTGTGCTTACCGGCAACGTAATTCCAGTTGTCCTGTCCCTGCCAGGTGTTGACGATGCGGGACTGGGGCAGGTTCGTGGCAGGGCCCATTGAGAGGAACCCAGGGGTGGAGAAGGTAATGCGGCTTGTGGTGTCACCTACGCCGGCTGCAGTCGGAACCGTACCAATGCTGTTGCCGCCGAAGTCAACGTTGAGGCGATTGAAGCCAACGCGGGCTTCGTTCACCATCTTGGAAGACAGGTTGTGCGTCCAGCCGACCAGGATTGCCTGGCTGAGTGCCGGAACGTTGATCGGGTAACCGGCAGCGGCGTCACCGAAATCATTGTTGAACGAGTTACCGCGGTTGAAGATGTAGCGGGCCATCAAACTATCGCTGCCCAACTGATAATCAACGCGGCTGGTGAAATTGAAACCATGAAAGGGCGTCTGCAAGACGCGGGTAACGCCGCCAAATTGCACGCCAGGACATGGCGAGACGCCTCCTGGGGGCACTACGCCTACGTCAACCGACTTGCCGCCTGTTGGGAAGGGGTTTCCTCCCGAGATGGCAAACGGGCCGATCTTGTTGAAAATGGCAAGGTCCTGGCTGCCAGGGAAGCAACCCGCAAGTTGTGCAAGGCCCGTTGGCGTTGGCGTCAAGGCATCAGAGTGGAAGATGTTTTTGGTGGAGAGGAGTTCATCGTCAAATCCGCCGAAGAAGAACACTTTGTTCTTAACCCACGGTCCGCCGATGGTGAAGCCGGTGAATTCATCGTTCAGGCGCGGGGGACGAGTCAAAGGATTGCCAGCAGCGTCCTGATCAAAGTTCTTCTGGAAGGAGCTCAGGGAGTTCAGGATTGAGTTGTTTTCGTTGCCGTAAATGCTGCCATGCCACGTGTTGGAACCGGACTTGGTGATGATGTTGACGACCGAACCGGCGTTGCGGCCGTATTCCGGACCGAACTGGTTGGTGATCAAAACATACTGTTGTACAAACTCTGTGTCAGACACGAACAGACCAGGGCCAGCAACGCTGTTGTCGTTGTTGTTCTGACCGTCAATCTGCTGGTCATTGTTGCGGCCGCGGAGTCCGTTTACGGAGAAACCGGAGCCACCGTTGGTGTTGGAAAACGCATTGTCGCGTACGGAAACTACGCCCGGAACAAACAGGGCCAGGTTGTCAAGACCTTCATTTTCCTGCAAACCGGCGAAAGTGGTGAGCGCCGTTCCGGAGAAGGTGTTGGTGACCTGAGACTGTGTGGTTTCAATGAGTGGAGCATCGGCGGAAACTTCCACAGTGGTGGTGGTTTCGCCGACCGTCAGCTTCAGGGCGCCGAGTCCGCTGTCGCCACCGGCGTTTACGGCTACCGCCGTACGAACCGCAGTTTTAAAACCTTGCGCGGTTACTTCAACTTTATATTCGCCAACCGGAATCAAATTAAACCGGAACAGGCCGGAACTGTCAGAGGTGCTGGTTGCAGCAATCCCTGTAGCAGCATTAGTCGCTTTTACCTGAGCACCGGACACAACCGCGCCCTGCGGATCAACTACGGAGCCTGAAATCGAACCCTTCAGGACCTGACCCAAGGACGGGATGCACAAAGCCAGTACTAAGCAAGTTGCGACGAAAGGTAATACATAACGCAGTTTACGATTCATCCTTTGCATCTCCATCGTTACATTGTTTTGGGAAACGCAGACACAGGCAGGTACGCAGAACCCCCAGTGCTGCACTGGGGTACACTGCAATCGAAATTCCGCCTTAACGAATCTTTAGAATCAACTAAATAGACGGTGACATTACAGCTTTTCATCCGCAAATCAGGAGCTTTTATCTGGCCGTAATATGGGTTTTTGTAGATATACGAAAAACCAGCTTCGCAAACTGGTTTAGACACGTTAGCGGAAGTTTGGAAATGCCCGGTCAAGAGTAAATAAAAAAGCCCGCCGGATACGATCCGACGGGCTTGGTTGTTTAACGAGTTTAAGGTTAGAAGCGCAAAACTCCACCAACCAGTACGCGGCGGGTTGCCGCTGCACCGAATCCAGGAGGAACAGAGTCCGTGAGGCTGGGTGTGGCAAACCCGGTACCGGGCTGGCTTAACCCTGCGTCCTCAATAAACGGATCAACACTCTGGAAGTTCATGTGATTCAGAACGTTCAGGGCTGTTGCATGGAATTCGAACGACGCACGCTCGCCGAATTTGAACCGTTTAAAGAGAGAGGCGTTTGCCGTGTTGGTAATCGCATCCTGAAGTATGTTGCGTGGCGCATTGCCAAAAGGCGTACCAAATATGCTTTGCGCTACGCCACCATTTGTGATGAACCGCACCTGGTTGTTGGAAACTGTAACAGCCGCTGGATTGGTTGCATTCAGAGCGTTAAGACTAACCAGAGTATTCGCCGCAAGTGCGCATTGGCCCACATCTGTGAACAGGTTGCACGCGTCACCTGCAAATACGCCGACTGAGTTAGCTGGTGCGCTGGAACTGCCCAGGAACGGACGGGCGGTCTCAACGTTGCTGTTGAAGGCGGCGAAGAACGCCGAATCATAATAGTTTCCGTTGGCAGTGGATGAAGCAGCGAAGAGCTGCGACGGGCTATAGCGCTGGCCGGCAGCCAGAACATAGTTTGCAGAAACCGCCCAGCCGCCCAGAATATGCCCCATCAAACCATGCTGGTCTTTGAAGAACGGGAATTCTTCGGTGAACAGGATGGTCCACTGATGCGGAACATCAAGGCCGGAGAAGCTGTACTCACCGCCCTGGTTGAAGGGATTCTGAGCAAACGCAATCGAGTTGCCGCCGGCAAAGGTGCCGAAGATCTCGCTGACGTTGTCCAGGTTTTTGCTGAAGGTGTAACCGGTCCTGATGGTCAACTGCTTGAACAGGTTATTGGCGCGGAATTCCGCCTGGAAGGCGTTGTAGTTGGAGAAGCCGCCGTTGGTGCGGTTACGAATTACGCCCAATGCGCAGTTCTCGCGACCGGTGGCCGGGTTGGCGGTTTGTCCAGGACCCAGCACGACTTGTGGAGCAGTGCAAGGTGTTACTCCGGCGGGTACCAGGCTGGGGAAGTCCCGTGCCAGGTCAGCGATAAACGGATTGGCGTTGACTGACTGGAACAGGTTTGTGGCATGGTTTCCGACATAACGCAGTTCCAGGGCTGAGTTTTTACTCAGCTCGCGTTCAATACCCAGACTGTAGGAATGAACTTTATCCGGCCCAAAATCAGGCGAGAGCGAAGTTTCACTGAACGTTCTGGGATCAAATACGCCCTTCAGCAGTTGCGGCGTGAGCTCCGCACGTACGTTCGGGCCAGTTGGGTTGGCGGGCAGCGGCAAAGAAGCCGCCGTGGGCGTGGTTGCCGCGCTGAAAGTATTGTTGAATACTTCAGGCGCCGCTGTGGCCATGTTGGAATAGATGTTGTAGAACGGCGGATCATACAGCAAGCGATAGCCGCCACGAATGACCGTCTTGCCGTGACCGGTAAACATGCCTCCCCACTGCGGAGAATAGGCGAAGCCGATGCTGGGTCCGATGCTACCTGTTTTTGTCGGGAAGGTCGGGAAAGTCCGGACCGATAGCGGAAGACTGGTGTTGAAGAACGCAGTCGCCGGGTTGGATTCACGTGCGGTGGTTACCTGGTTAAACAGATTTGCCGGTTGACCGTAATAGGACCAGGTCAGGCCCAGGTTTAAGGTGAGGTTCTGGCCAATCTTCCAGTCATCCCCAACATAGAGGAACGTATCGTTTTCCTTCAGATCGAACGCTGGATTTCCGGCGGCAACGGTAACCGATCTGGGAGTGTTGGTAATAAAGCTTGCCCAGTTTTGGAATTGGAATGAACCATTCACACCCGGCAGGAACCCGTTTGGCGATACCTGGTGAGTGTAGTTCACGCCGGCTTTGAGTTGGTGCTTGCCGATCACGTAGTTAAAGTTGTCTTGCGCCTGATAGGTGTTGACGATTCGGAATTGAGGCAGGTTCGTGGCGGGACCAACGGACAGGAAACCCGCAGCCCGGAAGGTAACCCGGGTCAAGGCATCCGACACACCCGTCGGCATGGTTCCGATGGTATTGCCACCGAAAAGCACGTTCAGTCGGCCAAAACTGCCACGCACCTCATTCACCATTTTCGAGTTGATGTTGTGCGTCCAGCCCAAAAGTAGCGACTGCGCCAACGCAGGCACGCTGGTGGGATAGCCGGCAGCCGCGCAATCTGTGCACTCATCAAGGTTAAAGAAGTTACCGCGGTTAAAGATGTAACGCGCCGTCAGCGTGTCACTTCCCAACTGCAGGTCTTCGCGGTTGACGAAATTGAACTGGTGAACGGGCGCCGCGAGTGACCGGGTTACCGTACCAAAATCGACGTTTGCACAAGTACCCACGTTGACCGCCGTATTGCTTCCTGGGGTCACCGTGGGACTGCCGGCCGAAATACCGAACGGACCGACCTTGTTAAATGTGGTGAGAGTCTGGCTACCAGGGAAACAACCTGACAACTGGCTGAGGCCAGCGGGTGTTGGGGTAAGACCACCCGAAGTTGAGGTGACGTGCTGAGTGACAATTTCGTCGTCAAAGCCACCGAAGAAGAACAGCTTGTTCTTCACCATGGGGCCGCCAACTGTGAAGCCTGTGAACTCATCCTGGAGTCGAGGCGGATGGCTAAGGTTGTCGAACTGCTTCTCGACATTCGTCATCGAGTTCAGGATGGAATTGCTTTCCGTACCGTACACGCTGCCGTGCCAGGCATTGGTGCCGGACTTGGTAATGATGTTGACGACCGAACCAGCATTGCGTCCGTACTCCGGACCAAACTGATTGGTGATCAAGACATACTGCTGTACGAATTCGGTGTCAGACAGGAACAGGCCGGGGCCAGCTACGCTGTTGTCGTTGTTATTCTGGCCGTCAATCTGCTGGTCATTGTTGCGTCCGCGAAGTCCGTTGACTGAGAAGCCGCCGCCGCCGTTGGCATTGGAGAAGCCGTTGTCACGTGCCGCCACAACGCCGGGAACAAACAATGCCAGGTTGTCCAGACCTTCATTTTCCTGAAGGCCGGCAAAGGTGGTGAGCTGAGTTCCAGAAAACGTGTTGGTTACCTGGGACTGTGTGGTTTCAATGAGTGGAGCGTCCGAAGTCACTTCCACGGTTGTGCTGGCATCGCCGACGCTCAATTTCATCAAGCCAACGCCGCTGTCACGTCCAGCAGAGACCAGCACGTTATTCTGGACTGCGGTCTTGAAACCCTGGGCTGAAACTTCGATTTTGTAAGTTCCTGCCGGAATGAGATTGAAGTGGAAGGACCCCGAAGTATCACTGGTTGAAGTGAGAACGGTGGCTGTTTCGATCTGTGTCGCCTTAACCTGTGCGCCTGAAACAACCGCACCCTGTGGATCAGCAACTGTGCCTGAGATTGAACCCTTCAGCACCTGTCCAAAGGACGGAACACACCAGACCAACATCAGACAAGCTGCGACCAGGGAGGCTACCCCGAGCAGTTTACGATTTGATTGCATCTGCATCTCCATCTTTTTCAAAATGTGTGCACACGCAAGTACTACCCCAACAAACTACTTAACCACCTTCATTGCACGTATCGTGCCGCGATAGTTTTTCAGAACATACTGGAGAATCAGCGGATTACAGATGAGCGGAAAAACAAGGATTCCGAGTTCCGTATGCCGGGGCGATACTTCTTCTGATTTCTGGATGAAGAAAGATCGTAATAAGATTTTAATCTTGATTGGGGGAGGAATATCTTAACACGAGCTAATATGGCGTTCGATTTTTACTTCTCTTCGGGAGCAGTGGGAATGGCCACGGGAACAGTCGGGATGGCGGGGCTGGCGTCTGCCGGACGGTCAGACATTCTGAAGCGAGTACGAAAATGCTCTGAAAGCAGTGAGACAGCTTCCTTGTTCTTGTCTGGATCCTGCTGGGCGAGATATTTCATGGCTTCCACCAGGAGACGCTGGCCTTCAATGTACCGAGGATCGAAATTGCGAGGCATGCTTTTGCGGCGATTGGGATCGGGAACCGCAGACATCGTAAATACTTTAGCCACTGCCTAAACCTCGCCGCACTACGTTGGTGTTACTAAGCTTTGATGCTGCCTAGGATCGATTGTTGCAGGTTACCAGAGAAATCCGCCCATCGCGAAGGTTTTTCCGTAGGAATCAATGAGATGTGACGCTCCGAAAGGACTAAGGCCCCGCAGGCCCCTAAGGCCGTACGGTCGTGGTACCTGTCGGAGTCTTGAGGTTAAAAACATCACTGGAGACCTTGCTGTTCACCTCAATATCCGTGTAATGGGTGAGGCGATAACTTTCACCCGGTTCATTGAACCTCTGCCGCATCGAGATATCACGGACGGGATCAAGCCACAATATGATGTTGGTGACAGACGATTTGAGCTTGTCGTTCTTTGGGACCAGATTCAGCCGCGCGGTCTTCACGCCATCCACTGTTTCCCAGCCTTCCATGGTTACGGCATATGATTTCAGAATGTCTTCTGAGCGGCTGCCAAAACCGATGTTCATCAATGAATCAACTTCCGCGCGCTTGGCTTTTGCATCGTAAATCGTCAACTGCTTGGTCTCTGGATCAAACATCTTTAAAGTGCCATCAACAAAGACTACCTGCTTGATGTGAGGCGAGGTCACGCGAATGGATGCGTCCATGCCTGCTTTTGTCTTGCGGAAAAATATCTCACCTTTCTGTGGCACATCGGTTTCATCTACTACACACTCATACTGGTCCCACTGAAATTTTGCCTTCGCCGACTTGAATATCTCCGCCGCCTTATTGGCTTGCGCCAGCACATTCTTCAGGTCATCAGGGCGGGCGGGCGCTGGGTCCGTTGGTATTCTTGCGTGATCAGGGTCGTGTACGGGTTTACAATCTCCAGGCTTAGCCGCAGACTTGGCGGAAGCTGCAGATTTAGCATCAGTTCCGGACTGCGGCGAATTCTGGCCGAACACGAAAGCCGTTGCATACAAGCAGCACACTAAAACCAGCATCCTGGTTTTCATTCGGAAATTGCCTCCCTGCGATGCCACTACTGATTCAGAACGAACGGTGCAGGCCGTACCTGCAAGTTATTCGGGGCGCTTGATCCATGCCCGATAAGCCACGATATGACCGACCGTGTCCCGCACGGGCTCGACGCGCGCGATGTTTGCCGGCCCAAGCATGGGCTGAAGCAGCCGGACAAAATTGGCCTTGACCATGGCGGGATCCTGAGCGTCCACAGCCGCAGCATCCGCCTGGTAGATATAACCCTTGTTTCCGTCAGCAGTTACAACAATTTCGTTGGGATGCGGGCGCTGGCCGGCGGGGTGGTCTTTGAAGTCAATGAAGCGCGGCGCCACAAAGATGAACAGCAGAATCACCGTGACCATGATGTCATAGTGAAAGCTTCCGCGCTCGTACGTCCAAAAGAGATAGCTTTTGATCGTGCTCCAGATGCGGGACATGGAACTAGTCTATAGAAGGACGGCTGAAGGGTTCAAACGGCAAAGCGCGACGATGACTTCAGAGCTTCTTTGCCGTGATCCTGTCCGTACCCATATAAGGACGCAGCGCTTCCGGCACAAGGACGCTACCGTCGGCTTGCTGATAATTTTCCAGGACCGCCAGCCACGTGCGCCCGATGGCCAGACCGCTTCCATTCAGCGTGTGGACATACTCGCTCTTTTTGCCGCCTTCGGGACGATAGCGTATGTTGGCCCGCCGCGCCTGATACGCCTCAAAGTTCGAGCAGGAAGAAATCTCGCGATAAAGCTGCTGGCCGGGCAGCCAGACTTCCAGATCGTACGTCTTGGAAGAACTGGGCCCCATGTCGCCGGTACAGAGCAGCATGGTGCGATACGGCAATCCCAGCTTTTGCAGGATGGTTTCCGCATTGCGCGTGAGTTGCTCATGCTGCGCGTAAGAATCTTCAGGACGCGTGAACTTTACCAGCTCAACTTTCTGGAACTGATGCTGGCGAATAATGCCGCGCACATCCTTGCCATAGGATCCTGCTTCACTGCGGAAGCATGGCGTGTATCCAGTAACGGAGACCGGCAGTCGTGAAAGGTCAATCGTCTCGTCACGATAAAGATTGGTGAGCGGTACTTCAGCCGTAGGAATCAGCCAGAGATCGTGGTCCTGGCATTTGAATAGATCACTGGCAAACTTGGGTAGCTGTCCGGTGCCGTACATGGAAGCTGAATTCACCATGAAAGGCGTGAGCACTTCGGTATAACCATGATCGCGCGTGTGAAGGTCCAGCATGAAATTAGCCAGAGCGCGTTCCATACGAGCGCCAAGGTCCCAGTAAACAGCAAAGCGGGCGCCGCTTAATTTGACGGCGCGCTCCATGTCCAGGATGCCGAGTTGTTCACCCAGTTCCCAATGCGGCTTGGGAGTGAAGCTAAATTGCGGTAGCTCGCCCCACTTGCGGACCTCTTTGTTATCGTCCGCTGATTGCCCGACTGGAACCGATTCATGCGGCATATTGGGAATGCCCGCAAGCAGCGTACGCAGTTCCTGGTCGATATCACTCGCCTGCTTTTCCAGCGACTCGCCTTCTTCGCGCAGGGCCTTGGTTTCCGCCATTTGTGCGGACGCGTCTTGTCCGGCTTTCTTCAGCTTGGCGATCTCTTCCGAAGCTTTGTTGCGATGGGCCTTCAGCGTCTCAGACCTGGTGATGAACTGGCGGCGCTGAGCGTCAATCTCGCGGAAATTCCCCAGCACCTGGGCCGGATCCATACGGCGCTGGCGCAGCATCTCTTCCACTTTCGGCAGGTTGTCACGGACGAATGCAAGATCGAGCATAGAAGCATTTAGCTTATCAAAATCATGAAGAAAGCCGCTGTAGTCGCAGTGTGATTGACGCCCTAGCCCTGGCTGACCAGATCAGCAGAAGCAGCCGCGGCACCGGCCCGGCGCTTGCCGGTAAAAAGATAAACCGCTGCGACCAGAGACGCGGTGACGATAATGGAAATGAGCAGGTAGTGAGCGGGGTGCCGCAGGTAACGAAGGAAGTGGCGACCGTAGTGTGCAGCGACCAGCGTGAGCAAAGTGTAGCGCAGCGCGCGGCCAACCAAGACGGCGCTGAGATAACGTTTCAGGGAAAAATCAAAGGCGCCGGCCACCAGCAAAAACCACGCCGTGGGAAAAGGCGGGGGTGCGATGGTGGAGACAAAGATCGCGCCGAAATGCCAGCGCTCAATCGCGTTACCGACCTGCTTCAGACGCTTGGAGCCGATCTTCTTTTCAATCCACTCCGTGCCCATCTTCTTGCCGAGCCGGTAGGTAAGAAACGCTCCGATCACCGCACCGGCCGTACTCATGAAGGCGTAATACCACCACAAGTGCGGCGAGCCTGCGGCGAGCCATGCGGTCAGGAGATCAAGACTGCCAAACGTGGGAATAATGGAGCTATCCAGGATGGCCAGCGGAACCAGGCCAATGCCGCCAAGGTGTTGTACCAGCGTCAGAGACCGTGACGGATGCCGGACCTGGAGCACTTCCGCGATCACGGGCTTCAAAATGGCAAGGTTCGGCATCGCCCTTAGCTTAGCGGAGTCCGGCATGCCTGGTATATGACGAAAACAAAATTTAACGGGGTGTAAATTCAGCGTGAAGTCCCGGTTCCAAACATTGTCAGTAAGTATAAGTAAGGGTAGCGCTCTCATCATCCGCATCACGACCATCTTGCAACGCAGCCGGACGATTTTCGCGCGTACTGCGTAATCCTGAATACCCGGACAAGATAAAGCTCTTCACGCCGGTCTTGCCAAATTCCAGCGGAGTAGCGCGGAGCTCATACTGTCCAGGATCGTCTTTGCCGTTGCCCGGAAGAGTCAAAAAATAACGGAATTCATAACCGCTGATAGTGAGTGGTTCGGCAGCGAATGACTCTTCCAACTGCGAATATTCAAACCGATCCAACTGCGGATATTCAAACCGAGTTTGGCGCGAGGGAACGGTGAGCGGCTTCAACCCGGATGGATAGCCGATTCTTGGGTGCGAATTTGCGTAACGAGCGAGCGCTCCGTTGATGCGCGCGAGCGCATTTCTTGCCGTCTCCTCATTCTGTTCTATCTCCGTTGGTTCGTGGAGCAACTTTGCCAGGCCGGTATCCGATTTCGACCAATTGCCGAAATCCTGGATGCGCCATTCGTTGTCTTCAAGATGCATGGTCACAATTAATGTGCCTGAGTTGTCCGTCGAACTGATTTGCAGTGGCAGGAGCGCATCGAGACCGGAGATATAAGCGTTCTCGAGTCTCACCGTTCCTTTGCGTTCGCCATCTTTATCCAGAATCTCCCACGCGTCAGCGCCTTCAGCGCGACGAACCGTGCAGTTATCAAATTGGTCTGCTTTCATCTGCATCAACTGCATCATTACTTCTGACTTCTTTGGCTTGGGCAGAGCCTCAATACTTTTCTGAATTGTTTCCGGTAGATGACGCACCAGTATTTCCGGTTTGTTGGTGGTGGCGATCTCCTCCAAAGCACCTTGCGGGGTGCTGGCCTGGAGCGAATGAGCCGGCTGAGAAACGAAAGGCAAGAGTAGAAACGCGACGGCCAACCACGGGTACGTCATCAAGTTCAACATCAAAGTCGACATTGGGGCTTCCTGTATGACAAAAAGACACCGCAACGGAAACCAGAGTTCCGTCAGTGGATTAAGAACGGTGGGAAGCTGGGTTCTTGCGAAATCCCGGCATAAATTTTTCTTTAACGAATTTGCTTCCTGGCTACGTGTTCTCTCGATCATTGGGGACATAGTCCTGCCGTCATTACAACAACTTCCCCGCCAGCGTTTACACTAATGCCAATGGCTACCCCCACAACCACCACGCCTGTCAGTCGCGAACCCGGCGCTCGCGTCAAGCCGGATCTCCGCGTGAACTTTGCCGGCTTACACTTTAAGAATCCGATCATCGCCGCGGCCGGAACCTTTGGATACGGCATTGAATTCGAAGATATTGTGACGCTGGAAAAACTGGGCGGATTTGTCAGCAAAGGCCTCTCCCGTGAACCGATGGTGGGCAATCCTCCACCACGATTGTTTGAGACGGCAGCGGGGATGCTGAATGCGATCGGGCTGCAGAACATAGGCGCACGCGCGTTCATTGAAGAGAAGATGCCGAAGCTGGCGGCCAAGAACAACGTGGTGGTTCTGGCCAACGTGTTTGGGTATTCGCGTGAAGACTACGTTGAGACCATCCATATCTTGAACCAGGCGGAAGGCATTGCGGCGTATGAGCTCAATGTATCGTGTCCGAACACGCATGATGGCGGCATGGTTTTCGGGACAAATCGCACCATGCTGGAAGAGCTGGTAGCAACGTGCAAGTCGGCATCGCGTAGGCCGATCATCGTAAAGCTCACGCCCAACGTGACCAGTATTCCCGCCATGGCCAAGGCCGCGGAAAATGCCGGCGCGGACGCCATCTCACTGGTCAATACCTTTCTGGGCATGGCGATTGACGCGAAAACGCGCAAGCCGCGCATATCAAATGTCACAGCCGGACTGAGCGGCCCGGCCATCAAGCCGATTGCGTTGCGTATGGTGTACGAAGCGGCCCACACCGTTGAGATTCCGGTGATTGGCATGGGCGGCATCAGCACTGCAGAAGACGTGGTGGAGTTCATGCTGGCGGGAGCAGCGGCCGTGCAAGTTGGCACAGCCAATTTCTGGGACCCATGCGCCACGGAAAAAATCGTGGACGGACTGCAACGGTGGTGCGCGGAACATCGCGTGAGCAAGGTAACGGATTTGATTGGCGCTCTGGAGACCTAGGCTGTCGCTCGCATAGTCTGTTCACATTTTGCCTGGGCATCGTGGTTCCCGACGTTCGCCTCCACGTTACCCTGACCGGTTTCGTCGCGGGTCTGCCACAGCGTCCAGAGAGTCTGGATATATTCGTCTTCAAACATGGCGTCAAGCTGGTAACCGAGGATTTCCGGCTTCATCTCCAGAACCTCAGCGAGTCTTGCAGCCACCGCGGGATTGGCATGGTTCTCCGGCGCCTGCGAGGCCAGTTCCACCGCGCTGATGTTTACGCCGGCATCTTTTAGTTTTTGTGTTTTGCCGCCAAAGCGCGTGAGCACGATGGCCTGGTCAATCCAGTCAATGAGCGTGCGCAGGTTGTAATGAGTCTTGACCGCGAGCTCGATCACATCTGCCGTGGCGAGGTTCTGCACTTCCTCAATGCCTTCCTCTTCCAGGCGATATTCCTTCCAGATGTTAATGCCGTTGATCTGTTGCAGTTCGGGCATGTCAGCCTGTTGTCCGGCGCGATTGAGCAGTTTGCCAAGCTGCGCGGTGGCGGCGTGGAGAATGCCAACCAGCACCTTGTTCAAAATGAAAGGCGTGGCAAAGAACACCAGTGTTATGTCATCGCGCTGGTCAGGAAATGCAATGGCCATGGCGATGGCCACGCCTATGCTCAGGAGCAGGCGGTTCATGCATCCCCAGAAAAGATTGTCGTTGAGATCGTAAAGATACAGGCGGCGGACGATCAGTCCCATGTTGAACAGGTAAGCGCCGACAAAAGTGACGACGATGGGAAGGACCGGGCTCTCAACCGGTGAGACCACGGGAGCCGACCCGTCACGCGGGAACAGTTGCATGAGTTGAACGTATGCCAGGCCAAAAAGGATCAGGTAAAAAAATGAAAGCAATGAGGCCGGAACCAGCAACGCCAGCTTGCTGTAATATTTTTCGATTTCCTGGCGGATGCCTTCATCGCCGCCGCGACTCTGCACGATCTTGGTATCGAGCGCGCGCAGCTTTTCCAGCTCATCATGCAACGTGCTTTGCTTATAGGCGACGAAATGCCCACGAAGAATCGCAGTGATCAGGAGCGGCAGAATGGCCAGAGCGAAGAGCGCCACACACAGACTGCTCTGCGGAACGGACGTGAAAACCCTATTCAGAAGCGGTATCAGATTCACGGGATACTCCGGGTTCGGACCAGCGCGTCGCAGGGGATGTGGCGGAGTGCGTCCGAATCTCTGGTAGATATTAACGCCACCAATCGCCAAATCCCCCAGATGTAAGGTGATTTTCAATCGATTTTTCCGGGGCGCTGGTAAACTTCCACGTCGTTAAACTCCCACCATCTCCGGCTAACCGAATATGGGAAGTTGCGTCAGACACACGAGTGAAGGAATTGCCACATGTTTAAAACAGCGACAGCGAATGGGTCAGTAACAGCGCAAACATCGGAAGCAAATGATGTAGGGAGCGGAAAGCCATCGCCGGGCAGCCGGGTCGGCGCGATAGACATAGTGCGCGGCGCGGTGATGCTGCTGATGGCCATTGACCACGTCAGGGTCTACTCTGGATTGCCGGCCGGTGGTCCAACCGCGGGCATTTTTCTCACACGATGGATTACGCACTTTGTGGCCCCGGCGTTTATCTTTCTCGCCGGCACATCAGCCTTCCTACACGGCCGAAAGCTGGAGAATACCGGCTCCCTGACGCGTTTTCTGCTGACCCGGGGTTTGTGGCTGGTGTTTCTTGAGCTGACCGTTCTGCGGGTGGCATGGACGTTTAATTTTGATTTCAGTCATTACCTGCTGGCTGGGGTGATCTGGGTGATTGGCTGGTGCATGGTCCTGCTGGCCGGATTGATCTTCCTTCCGGTACGAGCCATTACGACCGTCGGTTTTGTGGTGGTTTTTGGCCACAACATTCTTGATCACTTCTCCAGCGCCCTCTACACGATGATGGAAACCAGCCATTGGGGCTGGCTGTGGCAAATCCTATATTTCGGCGGTCCCATCCAGATGGGTGGACATGGACCCACGCTGTTCGTTCTTTATTCGATTGTTCCATGGGTGGGAGTAATGGCCCTGGGTTACGTCTTTGGACGGGTCATGATCATGGACGCGCATTCCCGGCGCAGGATTTGTCTGATTCTGGGCAGTACAGCCGTGTTGTTGTTTCTGCTTTTACGCGGGTTCAATCTGTATGGTGATCCGCGACCGTGGAGCGCACCAAGACCGGCAATCCAAATTGCATCCCAGCCTGCGCCACCTTCAGCCAACGCAAATTCGAACGCGTCGCGCCGGCCACAGGCACCCGCGTGGATCTCTTTCCTCAATACGACCAAGTATCCGGCTTCGCTGTCATTTCTGCTCATGACGCTGGGACCCACTTTGTCGGCGCTTGGGTTCATTGATCACGCCGGCGGACCAATCAAACCCACACTCACTCTGTTCGGACGCGTGCCCTTCTTTTACTACGCGCTGCACATACCGTTGATTCATCTTCTGGCGATCGGTGTTTCACTGGTTCGCACCGGGTCGGTGTCGCCTTGGCTGTTCCTGAATCACCCGGTGATGATTCCTCCGGCACCGGCTGGATACGTCTGGAGTTTAGGATTGCTTTACCTGGTCTACGCGCTTGCGGTGGTTTTGCTTTACTTTCCGTGCCGCTGGTATGCGGTGCTGAAACAACGTCGGAAGGACATCGCATTCCTGAGCTACTTATAAAGCGAGGCTAATAAGTGCCGCCCCTCCCCACCCCAGCGCACGAAGCGCGCGCCGGGGACCCCGGCTCCGGGGCTAAAACCCGATTTCTTTTAACCCTTTACGGCACGGCTAAAGCCGTGCCCTTTCAAAGCAAAATGAGGAGGATCGGAGTTCGCTTTGGCTAGAGGCTAAGTGCTAATGGCTGGTTTTCTACTGGTCGCCCTTTTTTAGAAATTCCTGCGTAACCTCAGGCAGTTTTTCGCGGATATTGCTGGGTAGACGGTCATGAATGCGGCGGGCGTGGATACGAGCAACGTCGGCAACCACCACAGGCGCAGGTGTGGCTACGGCGACGATGAGCCAGACGATAATGAAGAACAGGCATCCGGCGAGGGCGATCAACTCCAGGACCTGGGCATGGCGCGGAGAGTAATGGCGGACTGCACCGAAGGCGACCAGGAACATCACCGCGGAAACAGTGGCAATTACCATGAGGCCGATGTCGATGGTGCGGTGCAGGACCTGGCGTCCATGGCAATGGTCGCATTCGGCAAGGTGCTGCTCGTAGTCACCCCGCATCTCCGGCGCGATACCGGAAATGTCAAAGCGCCACCCGGCCAAAATATCTCCGATTACCTTATCTGTACAAACACTCATCGAAAGCTGGCTAAAGGAGCATCCTCAAGTATTACGGTTTGCTAAAGCTCTATGTTCTCACCCCAGAGTAATAGGTTGCAATGGCTTGTCCTGCTGGGCAAGGGTGACTGATGCCGATTGGAACAGGCTCATCTTACCCCCTAAAGCCTTATAGGCTGTTTCGCGGGCGATCTCGGGATGGTTATTGGGCTCAGAAAGATGGGCCAGTACGATGAATGCGGCCTGCCCGTCATACTCTTTTTCAAAGTAGTCCGCGAGGGCTGCATTGGATAGGTGGCCAACGCGGCTCATGACCCGCTGTTTCACCATCCAGGGATAAGGACCGTTGCGGAGCATCTCCAGGTCATGGTTCGACTCAATCATCAAACCATCACAGGCGCGAAGGTTCTCTTTTACATTGGCGGGCATGTAGCCAAGATCCGTGACTACTGCAACCTTCACACCGGATGCGATAAAGGTAAACCCGCAGGGATCAGCGGCATCATGCGGGATGGTAAAAGGCATGATGGTGATGTCGGCGACAGTGAAACTGCGTCCGGGTTGAAAATGCTCGCGCCGATCCAACTTCGCCGGCTTCCCTTCCGGATCTTTGTTTGATCTGCGCCAGGTCTGGTAAGTGGCTTCCGTGATATACACGGGAATTTGCAGCTTACGCGCCAGCACCTGGAGTCCAGCCACGTGATCATTGTGTTCGTGCGAGATGATGATGGCTTTCAACCTGTCAGGATCTTCACCCGAGGCGCGCATGCGCTTGAGCGTTTCACGACAGGAAATGCCGGCGTCCACCAGGACGCTGCCTTCATTGCCGGAGAGCACGGTGCAATTACCGCGGCTGCCACTGGCCAGGACTGTCATACGCACTGCCATCAGGATGAAGAATAACGGCAATCAGGCGCGAAGGGAATGAGAAAGTTTATCCGGGCTGAGGAAATCAGGGACTGGGCTTTCTTACCGCACCCACTTACAGCACCCACTTACAGCACCCGTTACAGCACCCGCACTTCGGCAAATGTTTCACCGCCCACACGGCACTCGCGGTAGATCCAGACATTGTGCCCGCTGCCGGCATCATTCATGTAAGTGTCAACAATACGGTCAAGGATCTGATGCACGGTGGCGTTTTTCATGTGGATTACCCTGGGAACGGACTTGCCGGCTACGCCCACCAGTTCCGCGTGCCGCGCGGTGCGCACATGATGAGCCTTCATAAAGGCCACCACTTCTTCCGCCTGCCACAAGGCCGCGAGCGCTGCCTGGGGCGGACGGTCTTCAATTACAAGAAATTCCCTGAGCCGTACCTGGAGCAGGCCGGATTTAACGGACGTGTCTTTTATGTTGATGTGTCCGTGGCCGGCATCTTTCCACTTAATTTCGGGAAAGCGTTTTGAGATTTCCCGCAGGGCCTCATCCAACGGCTCCACTTTGACCGGCGGTTGCAGCAGATGAGCGGGCACCAGGGTGCCACGAGCACCACACTGGGCGCGTTCAACCAGCGAACCGGTACGGTCGGCTGAACTCAGGATTTTGACCACTGCCGTGGACAGACTCATATCAGCTTCTTCCGGCGTGGGACTTGGCGAAGGAGCAGGCAGGATGGGGTTGGGCACATTCATCGCCTCACGCCCATCATCCGCGGGCGGTTTCCGGCAGGCCGAGACGGAGAGAATCACCGCGCACAGGGCGGGCACGAAAATGGACCTTGAGTTCAGAGAGATAGCCACCTTGCAAGCAGAATAGCTGGAAACAGGAAGTTGAGAGTACAAAAAAGTGATCAGCGGTTTACTCTTTAGTGCTCATCCCTGTGTATGCGTGTTTACTTTGCCTGCGTCCCTGAGCATCCGGAGCGCATCGAAATAGCTGGAGGAATTTGCAGCATGCCTGAAAGCCAGCCCGTGGAAATTGCCACAATCGGCCGCGAAGAACTGCAGGCGAAGATCGCCCGCAAAGATAAGTTTGCCCTGGTGGAAACCCTGCCCGCGCAGTATTACAGCCACGACCATCTACCCGGGGCCATTAACCTGCCGCCAGACCAGATTGCGCAACTAGCGCCGAAAATCCTGCCAGATAAAACGGCGGAGATCATAGTCTATTGCGCCAAACTGACTTGAAATGCCTCAGAAAACGCCGCCCGTGAATTGGCGGCCATGGGATATACGAACATACGGGATTACGCAGAAGGCAAACAGGGCTGGATGGAAGCGGGGCTGCCCACCGAAGGCCAAGCTCACATCCACAAAGTCCAATGAAGTGATAAGCGCGGGCATTGCTAATGTAAAGTTTGGATTGTCTTCACAATAGCAATGCCCGTGCATAGAGCCAAGCCAATATTACCGCGATGAAAGCGGCTGAGATAAAGCCATAGTCCGAGCGCTGCCAGCGACAGAAAACTCCACGGCGGCAACCACATGGCCCTGCTCAGGTGTTCATAGGAACTGAACCAAGAATTGGCTGGCGCGGAATGATATTGCGACGGGAGTAACGCTACCAGTCCCCCTATGATTCCCGCTGCTACACGCAGCCAGATATCGTGTCTTGTCATTGTTCTCCGGTGAAATTTTTTTTCGCCAAACGCGCTCTCACTGAGATTTTCATTTTCAGCCACTCGTTTCTCCTTTATTGTTCCGATCCTGAGTCAGTCACCGTGGTGTGCGCGATCAGATCTTCCATCTGCATGGTGCGGAAGATGAAGACCGATTTTCCGCCAGCGGCCGAGGAAATGCATTCTATCTTTCACACTGTGCCAGCCAAGCAAATGGCTCTTCGGGCTCGCTGATTGGAAAGATCACTATCGGCGTTGGCGATGTAATCGCGACTTCTTTTCACCGAATCTCTCGAGAAAAAGGTTGGGGCCGAAGTGGCTGAAAACAATGAGTTTATCAGACGAGGCTACGTAAATTTGGAAAATCGCATCTAATCCGACGTTGGTAAACACCACGGCTGTTAGGAGTGACATGGAGAAGCCCAGACTGCTCTTCGTAGACGACGAAGATTCAATCCGAATTACCTTGCCGGTCATTTTGTCGCAAGAAGGATTCGAAGTGACGGCAGCTGCCACGGTCGCAGAAGCCATTGCGCTCATCAACCAGCAAGCGTTCGACATTCTCCTTTCCGACCTGAACATTGGACAGCTGGGTGACGGCTTCACGGTGGTAAGTGCCATGCGGAGAATCCAGCCGAAGGCAAGAACATTCATCCTTACGGGCTATCCGGATTTTTCTTCGGCGCTGGAGGCCATCCGACGCCAGGTGGACGATTACCTGACGAAGCCGGCGGATATACCGACGCTGGTGCGAACGCTGAAAAGCAAATTGCAGAAGGAGACGCCGCAAGTATCGGGCTGGAAAAAAGCCGCCGTGGTCCTGAAGGAAGACGAAAATGAATTGGTCGATCTCTGGTACCGGGAAGTGATGGCTGATCCCGATTTCCAGCAGATTCCGATGTCGCGCAAAGAGCGGATCGATCACCTGCCCGGTTTGCTGAAAGAACTCATACGACGGCTTGAGAAGCGTGACAATGGCGGCGCAGATCCTGAAAGTTCCCGGGACGCCGCCGAACACGGGCGCAAGCGCAGGGAACAAGGATATTCGGCAACACAGATTGTGCAGGAGTGCCGCATATTTTATCGCGTCACTGCGAATCGCCTGCAACAGGACCTGCTGGACCTGGACATCAGCACGGTGATACCCGACCTGATCCGCATCAGTGACGTGTTGAACGAAATGCTCCAGGAATCGATTCGAGAGTTCCACCATCCAGAGGGCGTGGCGGCCTAAGGGGGCCGGGTACGCCAGTGGAGCCATATCTTTTTTAAACTATGTTCGATATCAGACATTAAGCGAATATAATGCCAAACAGCTTTTGCCGCAGTCCGCATGTTCGGCCATGAGGCTCTTCACGCTCTCTAGCCGCCAAAGCCCCGAGGACGGGCCATGTCAGAGCGAAGAAAAAGACCAACCATTCTTTGTCTTTCCCGATCAAGTTCGCAATTGAGAGAAATTATTTCGCACCTGGGCGAAGCGCATTACGAAACCGTTCCTGCATCTTCGCCAGAAGAGGCGGTGGCGTTTTGCGCGGCCAATCAGGTGACCGCGATTGTGCTGGACTCTGAATTCATCACCGAGGACGGATGGACGGTGACGCAGAGTTTCCGCATGGTGGCGCCGCAGCTTCCGATTGTGCTATTGAAACCTGAGAAAATTGCCGAGATACCAGGAGGTATTGACGCAATTGCTTCGAGCACCGAACTCATTCTCGGCACCCTAAAGGCGCTATTGGCCAGATCCGAACAAAAGAAAGACAAACCGGAAGGGCGAGAGCCAGCCCGAACACCACTTGTGTGAAGTCAGGAAAGTCAGTGGTTTAGACGACAAAAAACCGCACGGCGGGTAGAGCAAGGCCAGTTCGTGCGCTAGAACAACTGGGGATTACCCGTGCTCATGAGCACGCATCAGCGTGGCGGCGCTCAACCATCCTGATAGACCCGGGCATGATTAATCTTCCTAATTTTCTTCTAATTGATTTATAAGACCAAACTGGCATCATACTTTTGCAGCCCATTCCCCCCGGGCTCAGCTGCGCGCGTTGGCAGTGAGCCAAGGAGCTGACAATATGTCAGGTACACCCGCAGATAACGACCTCATCACTTTGATGAGCGAATTGCAAAGCTACGTCCGGCAATACCTTGAGCAGCCAGAAGTGCTGGTGGAGATCCGCCAGTGGTTGACGGAGACGCAGACTCCTTCAGCTCGTTACGGCTCTTCCGCGCATATTGCTACCAGGGAACTGGTGCGTGCGTTTGAACTGCTGGCGCCCGGACTGATGGTGGATTTTCTCGCCGAAAACCCCGAACTCCTCAATGTAGGGGCGCTACGCCGCTGGGCCGCGGAGCGCGAAAACCTGCATGAGATTGTGATGAACATGACGGCGTAGTGCAGCCTACAAAGACGTGGCATACCAGTCTCCACATGCAAAGTCTTCGAGCGGAAAAAGAAATGTTGCATGCTGGCTATCGACGATAAATACAAGGCCGCGAACCTGCGCGAACCAATACAAATCACATTTCTGATTCGCACCGGTTCGCGTTGATTCGCGGCCAGAAGCCTGAAACTTACCCTTAGCGATGGCCGTCCGTCGCACCGAGTGGCCGGAAGCGCGTACGGATCTTTGAGACCGTGAAGTGCCGGACCTGGGCGCACCATTGCGAGTCAACTGCCTGCGGCAATCCAAAGACGCGCAGATCGAGCGCGAGATTGGTCACATACAGGAACTCGCCATCGGCGCTGAATGCCGGGCTGGCCGGGAACAGCAAGCCATGCGGAAGACCATGACGATCCACGCCTTCAAAATCGCCGAGACGCGCCTGTAGCTTTCCGCTGGGATCGATTACATCGATCTCATCGGACTGGTTGGCGGCGACCCAAAGGTTGTCATGGGCGTCAATGGCGATTCCGTCTGCACCGTTAATGCTGTTCACAAACACCGCGGGCTTGCCCGGCGTGCCGCTTGTAACCGGAACACGAACCACAGTGTCATTGCCGGTGTTAGCGGAGAAGAACGCGCTTTCATCGTGGTTAAACACGATGCCATTCGCGCCGAAGGGTGGAATGCCGGTGGTGGTGAGCAATGGATCACTGACCCATGCGGTGGCCGCGCCTCCGGAGGGACCGGTCTTCCAGATAATGCCCTGCGCAGAATCCGATGCGTAGACATTGCCAGCATGGTCAAAGGTAATGCCATTCAGGCCGGAGCTGCCGGTGACTGTCATGAACACGGAAGACGCGCCGCTGACGGTATCAACTGAAAGAACTTGTCCGGCGCCGAAGTCCGCGACGAGCAGCAGTCCAGTGTGGGGATGAAAAGCAATTCCCAGCAGATGCGGGCTGGAGTTGGCAACGGCCACCTGACGCAGAAGATGACCCCCGGGATTGAAAACATATAGCTGCCCGAGGCCGGTGACGGAGCCGTTCTGGTTGAAGCCGAAGGTTGCAACATAAATGTTGCCGTCAGAACCTACGGTCAGACCTTCCGGGCCGCTGGCTCCGTTGGGCAGTGTGGCAAACAACTGCGCCGCTGCGCGATTACTATTTTCTTCAGCCACCAGTTGAGCTGGGACCAGCAGAGTGCTCAGTAAAAGAAAACTAATTCCGGCGGTGAGAAACAGTCGGCGGACATGTTGTGGCAATTTCATGATTTCTCCTTGTGGATAGGGGCTCATGAACTAAGGGCTCCTGGACTTGATTGG
>Ga0080027_10000297_pt1 | contig 21656 bp, 19 predicted proteins | sample OrgsoiDNA2013046_FD_70962 | JGI IMG/M metagenome (GOLD analysis project Ga0080027, IMG submission 70962) | Permafrost soil microbial communities from the Arctic, to analyse light accelerated degradation of dissolved organic matter (DOM) -... | ecosystem: Environmental > Terrestrial > Soil >... | reverse complement strand
GCGCCTCGCCACGAATGTACGCCATGAAAAAATGCCCTCGCTTCCGCGACAGCATTTTCTCATTCCTTACTTGAGCCGCCTAGTGTTTCGTAACAGACTGCGTTGGTCGGCCCTTTCCTTTGAACCTCGCTACCTACGGCAGGATCAACGAACCCCCTTCGGGAACGTTGGTCTCGTAGCGCAACCCGCGCAGCATATAAATCACTCGCAACCGGTTCGGCATTCCGGGAGCCGAGTCGCCTCCCATGGTTCCGTTGTTCACCGCGATGTTCACCTGATTCCCTCGCACCATCCCGTTGAGCTGGCCGGTCACATCGCGGTCCCTTCCCTCCGCACCCCAACTCGCCTGAAGTACTCGTAGTTCATTCATCGAGCGCCCCGGCCAGAAGCGATGATAGTAGTCGTCATCGTCGTCGTCCCGGTCTCCTCGGCCGCCTTGCGCCGTACCGACGGGCAGAACCAGCAGGTCGTTGTCATTGACGAACGTGCGGGCCTGCCGTCCGTTATAAATGTAGAACACCGTCAGGACCTTGCGGTCCCCGGGCGCGGGATCCGCCTGCATGGAATTATGGTCAACCCGCAGGCTCAGGCTGTCATTTTGAATTCTCGAATTCAGCAGTTGCGTGACGTCACTGAATCGATAATCCGCGCCATACTGTGCGCGCGTAATTTGCAGCCGCCCCTGGTAGTAATTGGTGTCCCCTGTGCCCGGCAGCGCAATCACTTCCGCCTCGTGGACGTTGGCGTGGCCCGAGCGGTTGTTGTAGGAATACCAGACGTCGAGCCATTTCGCCTGCCCTTCGGCGGGATCGCCGCCCATGCTGTCGTTGGTGACACGCAGTTGCAAGCTATTCCCCTGGATTTGCGAGCTAATACGGCGCGTCACATCGATCACCCGCGAACCGGTACCGTATTCCGCGCGTTGGATCGTCAAAGCACCATGAGCGCCGTTGGGCGGACCATTCCAGTTGCCCGCCCCCGGCAGGGTCAGCGTCTCGCCGTCTCGCAGCGTGACCTGCGCCGGAACGCCGTTGTATGTGTAGTTGACCACGATATGCTTGGTGCGGCCCTCGTCCGGATCAATGCCGACGGTGTCGTAAGCGATGCGCAAGTTCAACTGATTGGCTCGCACCATCGCGGCCAATCGGGCGGTCACATCCGTCATGTGTTCCGCACCGTACTGCGCGCTGGTGATCTGCAGGCCTTGCTGGTAGCCATAACCCCCACCGGCGCCCACGTACAAGTGGACCTGCGATGAGTCTGCAAAGTTCATTTGGCGCACCTGCCCCCGCGCATCGCGAACCTGCAAACGCAGTTCCTTGTGGTGTCGCGGCGCGGGGTCGGCATCGAGCGAGTCATGGCTGACGCGAAAATCGAGCGTATCGCCCCGCACCAGAGACTGCACACGCGCCGTGACGTCCGCGAAATTGTGTCCAGCGCCATATTCGGCGCGAACAATCTGCACCGGGTCTTGAGCTACCGCCGACGCTGCGAACAACAAGAGTGACCATACCAAACCGGAGGTACGCAACTGGGCTTTCATGAACGGTCTCCTTCAACCTGATTCTGGCGTCTCCCGCGGAATTCAAGTTCTCCGCCGGCGATCGCGTTGGAAATGCCAAGAGAGAATTCAGACTGAGTCCCTTGGGCAACTGGTAAGTGTAGCGCTGCACTCTTGCATTCCAACAGAAAAGTGGAAGCCCTAAATGCGGGCCGGTAGGACCACGCCTCGGCATTCTCCAAATCCGATACGACGGTAACCCGGGGCGGAACAGCTTCCACGAAAGAGGATTTCATCGCCATCTTCCAGAAACGTTCGCGTCTCGCCATTCGATAGCGTGATGGCTTCTCGGCCTCCGGCGCTGATTTCCAGCAGACTGCCCAGCGAATCCGGAGTCGAGCCCGAAACCGTGCCGCTGGCCAGCAAATCGCCAGGCTCCAGATTGCAGCCGTTGGAAGCGTGATGCGCAATCATCTGGCCGGGCGTCCAATACATCGTATTAAAGTTGACGCGGCTCAAGCGCTGCGGAACCGTTCCGTCTTTACGCATTTTTTCGGTCGCCATCAGCACTTCCAGTTCGAGATTTACGGCGCCATGCTGCTGGTCCTCGTCTGCATGGAGATATGCCAGCGGCTGCGGATCTCCTTCCGGCCGGCGAAAGGCAGCCGTACGGAATGGCGCAAGTGCCTCGGAGGTCACCACCCAGGGAGAAACGGTAGTGGCAAAGTTCTTGCCCAGAAAAGGCCCCAGCGGCTGATATTCCCAGGCTTGAATATCGCGGGCAGACCAATCATTCACCAGGCACATGCCGAAAATCTGTTCGCCGGCTTCAGCCACCGGAATCGTCGTCCCCAGCAGATTGCCCCCACCGATGTAGAGCCCTGCCTCAAGCTCGTAGTCAAGGCGGCGGCTGGGCTCATACGAAGGCGGATTCTCGCCGGAACGCTGCTGACCCTGGGGACGCACGACAGGGCTTCCGCTCACCACGATCGACGACGCCCGTCCATGATACGCAATCGGCACATATTTGTAGTTCGGCAGCAGTGGATTCTCGGGACGGAACAGACGCCCCACATTGGTGGCGTGGTGGATGGAGGCGTAAAAATCTGTGTACCCGCCGATGTGCGCCGGGACAAAAAGTTCTGCCTCGGCCATGGGCATCAAGTTCTTGGCAATAGCTGCCTGCTGCGCGCTCTTGGCCGCCAGCATCACAAACAAAATCCCACGCAGACCGGACACCGCCGATGGCCCAAGAGTCATTAGCCCGTTGAGGGCTGGCTCCTGGTAGGCGCGAGCCACAGCCTCTCCGGCGCCCGCCAACACCCCCTCCGCGGCACACGCAACTAGGTCAAGAATCTGATCTCCAATAGCTACCCCAATTCGCGGTGACTCGGTCGTGCCGCGACGTCGGAAGACGCCAAAGGGAAGGTTCTGAATCGGAAAATCTGTCTCGGCACGATTCGCCGACTCGACCCAACTTTCAGCGCCGGGGTCATGCGTTCGGTTCGGACTAAAAGTCATAGAAGGGCAAGCTTCTCTAAATCTTGGATGGGTTCCTCAAACGAGCACGATCCAAAGGATATCGCGAAATGCCCACGGCTACTCGCTATGTCATTCTCGCTGAGAAAGAGCTTGTCCCAATGCGCGAAGTTGCCGGAAAAATGGAAGTTCGTGGCGCTAGAGTCGTCCAGAACCGCTATCAACTGTTCCTTCGAGATGCCACATTCCAACAGCGCCGCCCCCAGAAACACATTGAGGAAGCCGTGCATGACGCCGCAAATGCTGCCCGCCTCATAAGTGAAGGGGTGCTCCGAACGTACAGGATGGTGTAGCCCAGCCGTCGCCTTAAAAGCGACACCGTGATCTTTGCACTGTGTCAGGAACGCTGCCACCGCAACCGAAGACGGAAAGGCCGCCGGTGTGACGCCCCCCGTACGAATCTTTGCCAGCCAGCCAGCTCGCTGGATCGCGGCAAGCCATTCCGCCAGATTTTCCATCCAAGGAACTTCACAAAAGATCGGCAACCCTCCCGGCAGAATCGAAGCCAGTTCCGCAACCATCGCCGGAGAGCCGGGACGGACTTCCACGGTATCGATTGAGAACAGGGACGGAACGCCGACGGAACGCCGGTCTTGCGTTGCTCGAATCCGGCGCGCGTCTCGGAGCGGCTCCGCCCCCAGTAACACGGATAGAGGCACGCTGCTGCTCGGCGCCTCGGAATTTCCCGCCAGGCACGCGCCGAATTCGTCGAGCTGCGCGGCCGGCAGGACGAATTTCCCCAGCATCCAGGCGTGCCGCCCTTGCATGTATCGAACGAAATTCCGGGCGGCGTCCCTCAGAGAGAGCTTGGCCGGAGGAAACATCCCGGCGTAGTCGATGAGCCCGCTCAACAGCGCCTGAAGCGCCACCGGAACACTGCCTGGGACGCTCGACTTCCGAGGTACAGGAACCATGGCAACTGTTCTCAAATCCGATGCTATTTCTTAGGCGCGAACTGCTTTTTGAGGCCTTGCCAACACTCGTAGTACTCGCCCTGAAGTTCCGTCGTGTCCATGGCATATTTGGTGGGGCGGACCACATACCGTGTTTCGAACATGAAAGCCATGGTATCGCTCAGGTGTACCGGCTTGAGGTCGGCTTGAGTCGCCATTTCGTAAGTCGCCGCATCCGGTCCATGCCCCGCCATACAGTTATGCAGGCTGGCGCCACCGGGCGCAAAGCCTTCGGCTTTCGCGTCGTACTCCCCCGTGATCAGTCCCATGAACTCGTTCATGAAATTGCGGTGGAACCAGGGCGGACGAAACGTATGCTCGGCCACCAGCCAGCGGGAAGTAAAGACAGCCAGATCGACATTCGCAGTTCCCGGAACTTCCGACGGCGAAGTCAGGACGGTGAAGATCGACGGGTCAGGATGGTCGAAGCTGATCGAACCGATCGTATTGAAGCGGTTGAGGTCGTATTTGTAAGGAGCGTAGTTCCCGTGCCACCCGACCACGTCGAGCGGCGAGTGACCGTACTCGGCCAACCACAGGCTGCCTTGAAACTTATTGATGACTTCGTAGCGACCTTCGCGATCCTCGTAAGCCGCGACGGGTGTCAGGAAATCACGCGGATTCGCCAGGCTGTTCGCGCCGATCGGCCCCAGATCCGGCAACCGGAAGAGGCCCCCGTAGTTTTCGCAGACATACCCGCGCCCCTGGCCATCGGGCAGCTCCACGCGAAACTTGATGCCGCGCTGGATCACGCAGATCTCACAGCCCGAAACCTCAAGAACACCCAACTCCGTAATCACCCGCAGTCGCCCCAATTGTGGAACGATCAGCATCTCGCCATCGGCATTGTGGAAGAATCGGTCGGTCATCGACCGGTTGGCTACATAAACGTGGATCGCAAAGCCCGCATGAGTCTGAAAGTTCCCATTACCTCCCAAAGTACGGAGACCCTGCACAAAGTCTGTCGGCTCTTTCGGAATCTCGAACGGACTCCAGCGCAACTGATTCGGCGTGGCAGGAACTTCCTCAAATGTGGAACGCAGTAGCCCAGTTCCAGCAATCGGAGTGTAGGGCTTATGCACAACCGATGGCCGGATGCGATACAACCACGAGCGCCGATTCGATCCGCGAGGCGCGGTAAAGGGGGTCCCACTCAACTGCTCGGCATACAAACCCAGAGGATGCTTCTGCGGCGAATTCTGCCCCACAGGAAGCGCCCCTGCGACCGCTTCCGTCGCGAACTCATTGCCAAATCCCGATAGGTATTGCTGCTCTTTCTGGCCGCTCATCATTGCAAGTCCTCGAGACTCTACAGATTTCCCCGCAAAGCCTGTTCGCGCTCGATCGATTCAAACAGCGCCTTGAAATTCCCTTTGCCAAAACCGCGACTCCCGCGGCGCTCGATGATCTCATAGAACAGCGTTGGGCGGTCCTCCACCGGCTTGGTAAAAATTTGCAGCAGGTGCCCTTCTTCGTCCTTGTCCACCAGAATGCCCAACTCTCGCACCTTCTGCTCAACCTCTTTCGTCAGAATGTCGCCAATGCGCTCTGGCATCATGTCGTAGTAGCTGTCGGGCACGGTCAGAAATTCGATGCCGTTCGCCCGCAGCCTGGTCACCGTCTCGGCAACGCTCTTGCACGCCAACGCCACGTGCTGCACCCCAGGCCCGGAGTTGCAATCGAGATATTCCTGAATCTGGCTCTTATGCCGTCCCGCCGCCGGTTCATTGATCGGAAACTTCACGGAGTGCGAGTCGTCCGACATCACAATGCTCATCAGCGCGCTGTACTCCGTGGAAATGTCCTTGTCGTCAAAGCTCAGAAACCTCTGGAACCCGAACACCTCGGAATACCAGTTGGCCCAGTCTCTCATCTTGCCCAGTTCGACATTGCCCACGATATGGTCAATCCGCAAGATCCCGGCGCTCTCCGCGGCCATCGCCGCCGCGTTGTATCCCGGCAGGAACGGTCCTCTATAGTCGTGAAGAGAAATCAGCGAATGGATTACATCGCCGTAGGTGTGCACGGCAGCCCGCTGAATCTTCCCGTGTTCGTCTTCGACCATCCGCGGTTCATGAAACGGTTTCGCTCCACGGCGAACCGCTTCATTGAACGCGGCCTCCGCGTCCGGCACTTCGAGCGCAATGTCGCGCACTCCGTCACCGTGTTTCTTCATGAAGTCGACGGCCGCATGGTCGAGCGTTAAGGGCGAGGTCAACACCATGTTCGCCTTGCCCTGGGACATTGCGTAGGAGGTCTGTGCCCGCTCGCCGGTTTCAAGGCCCACATATCCGACCTGAGAGAAACCGAACGCCTTGCGGTAGTAAAACGCGGCCTGCTTTGCGTTGCCCACCCACAGTTCAATGTGGTGAATCCGCTTCAGTTTGAGGGGGTTTTCCATCGCGCGCCGCCTTTTAATTAGATGATTCTTAATTTTCGCGTGGAAATCGACTTCTGCAAAGCATGAAAGTAAAGTGATTGGGCAAATTGCTATACTTAGTTAAGCTAAACATGCCGCCCACATTACAAAGAGAATTAACTCTGGATTCCATCGACCGAAAACTTCTCCAGCACTTGCAACAGCATGGTCGGCTCAGCTTCGCCGAACTTGCTCGCCGCGTTCGCTTGACCACGCCTGCCGTGATCGAGCGAGTGCGCAAACTCGAAGACGCCGGCATCATCCTCGGCTACCATGCCGAGGTCAACGCAGCCAAGATGGGGCTGCCGGTCTTAGCCCTGATCCGCATGAGCGTCGTTGGCGATGTCTTTGCCAAGGTCGCCACCGTGGTCAAAGACTCCCCGGAAATCCTGGAGTGCCATCGCGGCACCGGCGGAGATTCCTTCACCATGAAGGTTGCGGTGCGCTCGGTGCAACACTTGGAATCGCTCATTGACCGCCTGACACCATTCGGCACCACCTCGACCTCAGTGGTGCTCTCGTCTCCAGTCAAGCGGCGCGACTTAGTACCTTGGGCATTAGAGGGTAAACAAGCAAGCGGCGAGTGAAAAAACGTGTTCCGTAGGTGCGAGGATTCGCCGGGTGCTGCGCGAATGGGAACGGCACCGCCTGAAATGCGATGCCGCCCCACAAATTCGAGTGCCTCGGATTAAAGCCTACATCTTACTCACGGACGCATTGTACAGATCGCTCACCCAGACGTTATCTCCGTCAAACGCAAGATATAAGGGGCCCGCTGGCGTGGCGAAAGTACCCAAGGTCGCCCCATCGGATGCTCGCAACTTGCTCACTGTGTTGCTGTTCAGATTCGCCACCCAAACGTTCGTCCCGTCGAAGACCATTCCCTCGGGCTGGGCGCCAACGGCGAAGCTACCCAGGAACAATCCGTCGCTGGCCCGGAGCTTTGTGACCGTGCCGCTCAAGCTGTTAGCCACCCATACGTTGGCTCCGTCAAACGCCATCCCCTGGGGACTTCCCGCTTTAAACGTCCCTAGGACTCGACCATCCGTCCGCAGCTTGGTCACGCTGTCGCTGCTGTAATTTCCCACCCAAACGGCGGCTCCGTCAAATACCACCGAAGACGGCCAGGTCCCCACCGCAAAATTTCCCAGGTTCGCCCCGTCACTGGCCCGGAGTTTGCTCACGGTGTTGTCATAGCTGTTGGTAACCCAGATATTCGTCCCATCAAACGCCGCCGCAAATGCTCCCTGGCCAGCAGTGAAGGTGCCCAGAATCGCTCCGTCGCGCCCCCGCACCTTGGTCACAATGTTGGAAGGGTACGCGGTCACCCAAATATTCGCGCCATCATACGCGAGCCCGAATGCCCCCGACGGAATCGAGATGGTGCTCAGTACCAAACCATCGTTGGCACGTACCTTGGTGAGGGTGAGGCTGGAATAGCCTGCTACCCAGATATTGGCTCCATCAAATGCAACACCATATGGGCCGGCAGCAACGGGAAACGATAATGCAGTGATGGCCGGATACCAGCGCAGGGTCGCCACCTGATTTGGATTCGATTGCGCCGCCGCGGCTGCGAGAAGTACGAAGGCGAACAGGATGCCAGCGCTGACGCGCGACACGTGAGCTTTAGTTCGAGACATAAAATTCAGTTCCTCCAGATCAAGATGGCAGCCCAGAGGATTTCGCAGTTTTGAAAGGGACCTGGGGAACGCTGCGGGCCTGAACGGCTTGACTTCCCGGCGAAAGTTCTAGCCGTCTGTCTCGTACAACGAGTTTCCGCTCGCGATTGGGTCATTTCGTTAAGAAATGGTTTCGCACTCAGCTACCTCCTTGAGAGTCCAGGTTTCATTGCCGTCGGTTCTTCAGAAACAAACTGCCCTGCGTTTTGAAAGAGTTACGAGCAACGCCCTTGCGCATCGCATCCCCTGATGCCCCCCATAAAATGTTTCAATTTCCCTTAAGCTCCCGCGAACCGTAAATTGATATTTAGGCCGCCGTATCTCCCTCAATCCAGTGCCTGTTGAGGCCACTTTAGGATGACAACTTTGGCGTCGCTTCCTTCGCTGAGCAATGAGCTGCGCTCTCTTTACGGGGACGGTTCGGCGCGTATGCACTCGGAGTTTGCAGCGTCCCGTGACGGCGTAGCGGCTGCCCGGGGCCGCGCCAACCTGGTCGATGGTCTCTGCCGGAAGCTCTGGAACGAGTTCATTTCCAAAGAGTTAGGCGGACCCGAGAAATTTGCCCTGGTAGCGCTGGGAGGCTACGGTCGAGGCACCCTTCTGCCCCAGTCCGATGTGGATCTTCTATTTCTGCACGACGGCTCCTGGTCGGAAGGCGAATACCGTGACAAGATTCGCCAGTTCTCGCAGGAGATCTGGGATCTCCGGCTGCGACTCAGCCCATCCACCCGCACTCTCGTCGAATGCGAAAAGTTTGATCGCGACAACCCCGAGTTCCCCATCTCGCTCCTCGATTGCCGCTACTTGGCCGGCGACCGGGACCTGTTTGAAAAGCTACGCGAGAAACTCGTCCCCAGGCTCATCATGCGGGAGTACCAGCCGCTGGTCGAGCGCCTCTCTGAAATCACGCGCGCTCGCTACGCCAAATTCGGCAACACCGTCTTCCACCTCGAGCCCAATATGAAAGAAGGCCCGGGCGGACTCCGAGACTACAACCTGGTGCATTGGTTGGCTCTCATCTCCACCATGGACCAACTCCGCCGTTGGCCCGAAGAGCAGGCCTTGCTACCGCCCCAGATGCGCGGTGCATTCGAACAGGCCTACGAATTCCTCCTCTCGGTCCGCTGCTTTCTACATCTGCGCCACAACCGCGACGACAACACGCTGACGTGGGAAGCGCAGGAAGAAGCCGCCAAGCGCGGCATTGGCCTCGAGCACGGCGAATCGGTCCCACCAGCCGAGTGGATGCGCACCTATTTCCGCCACGCGCGCTCGATTCACGGCATGGCCACGCAGCTTCTCGACGAGATCCCGGCAGCCCGCTCTTCCCTGCTCCGCCAGTTCCAAAGCTGGCGCGCTCGCGTTTCGAACTCCGATTTTTCCGTGGTCGACGGCCTCATCTACCTCCAGCAGCCGTCCGCATTGCAGGATGTCGACTTCGTCCTGCGGGTGTTCCAGTTCATGGCGCACCACGGCCTCCGCTTGAGTGCCACAACCTCTCGCCGGATCGAACAGGTACTCCCGCAACTGGCAATGGCCCCTCCGCAGGGGGCTCCGCTTTGGCGCAAGTTGCGCGATATCCTCGTCGAACCCTACGCGGCTGAAGCTTTGCGCGCCATGCACTCTCTGCGCCTGCTGACGCTCCTGCTCCCCGAATTCGACTTGATCGACGCGTTAGTGATTCGCGACTTCTACCATCGCTACACCGTCGACGAACATTCCTTGCTGACAATCCAGAATCTGCACAACCTGGAGCGGGCCCAGGGCACTTGGGACAAGCAGTTTGCTGGGCTCCTTGCCGAGTTGGAACAACCGGAATTGCTGTACCTGGCGCTTCTCCTCCATGACGTCGGCAAGGGCGTTCCGGGGAGCAGCCATGTCCTGACCAGCCTCCAGGCCGCGAAGTACTGCCTGGCGCGCCTCGATCTCGAACCTGCCGATCAGGAAGCCGTGCTCTTCCTGATCGGCGCTCACCTCGACATGTCCGCCGCCCTGCGCCGCGACGTCTTCGATCCCCAGACCGTGCAGGTTTTCGCCGACAAAATGGGCACGCCGGAAAGGCTGAAGATGCTGTGTCTGATGACCTATGCCGATATCAAGTCGGTCAATCCGGAAGCGCTCACGCCATGGAAGGCGGAAAACATCTATCAGCTTTATATGGGCGCGGCCAACTACCTGAACCGCAGCGCCGATCGCCGCCTGGGGACTGACACCAACACGGGGGAAGATCAGTTGGCCCGTATCCGTCTCCTCGCGCCCACGCTCGGCAAGCGCTTGCGGGATTTTCTCGACGGGCTTCCCGAGCGCTATTTGCGGACCTTCTCGGCAGAGGCCGTACTGCGGCACGTGGAAATGGTCGGGAAGCTCGGCCAGTATCCCGTGCAGATTCGCGCCGAACGCGGACGCCAATGGTACGAACTTAACATCGTCACCAAGGACCGTCCGGCGCTGTTCGCCACCATTTCCGGCGTATTGGCCGGATGGGGCATGAACATCGTTAAAGCCAGCGCTTTTTCCAATGCCGCTGGCGTGGTAGTGGATACCCTTTCCTTTACCGATCCGTTTCGGACTCTGGAACTCAACCTGCCGGAATGGGAGCGTTTCCAGCGCAGCCTGCTCGACGTCCTCGGCGGCGAGGAGCCTCTGGAAAAGCTCATGCGCGACCGCAAACGCCTGGACAAAAGCCGCCTGCAAAAAGTTCAGGTAGCCACGAGAGTGGAATTCGATAACGATTGCTCCAGCCACAGCACCTTACTGGAGGTGATCGCCCAGGATCGCCCCGGACTGCTCTACGCCATCGGTTCCCAGCTCGCACAGCAGAAGTGCAACATCGAGATTGCCCTGATTGATACCGAAGGCCAGATGGCGATTGACGTGTTCTACCTGACGTCCGGCGGAGAAAAGCTCAATGCCCAGACCCGGGAGAAGTTACGCAAAGTGCTGAAGACAGAATTGAACGAAAAAGCCACCTAGCCACGCCTCACCCCGGCGACTTCGGTTCACACAGCACCTCTTCGGAGCGAATCTTTCGGCATCCCGCCGACTCCAAGCCCACCCACAAACACCTGGGATGTATTACCGACCGGCGTCCCAAGTGACCGTCGTCACGTTGCGCCGCTCCAAAACGGGTTTAGAGTTGGCCCAGAAGCCGATTCCCACTGTTGGGGACGGAAACTTCCGCTGCGCTTCGTGGTCTAATTACTACATGCGCAGGGTGAGGCAACAGAATGACTTGGGCAGCTCGACCCTTACAACTCCCGGGTCAGCACGAAGATGTGACGGCGGAGACGCGAGTTGCATCTAAGTACACAGGCAGTCATCCTGCAAGTTGACGGCCTCAGCAAGGCCTTCCGCTCCGGAGCGGGGGAAATCACGCTCTTTGACAACCTGTCCTTTGGCGTACGAGCGGGAGAAATGCTGGCCTTGGTGGGCGCAAGCGGAGCGGGCAAGAGCACCCTGTTGCACATTCTGGGAGCGCTGGACCGGCCAAACCGGGGCACGGTGACGTTTTCGGGACGCAACGTGGCAGCTCTGACGGAAGAGGCGGCCGCCGAATTTCGTAACCGCGAAATCGGCTACGCCTGGCAGTTTCACTACCTCTTGCCAGAGTTTACCGCTCTGGAAAATGCCGCCATGCCGCTGCTCGTCAGGGGCATGAAACGATCCCAGGCCGAAGACCGAGCCATGCAGTGGTTGGGGGAAGTGGGCTTGGTGCCCAGGGCTCATCATCGCGCCGGAGAACTTTCCGGAGGCGAGCAGCAGAGGGTTGCTTTGGCCCGGGCCCTAATCACGAATCCGAAGATTTTGCTGGCAGATGAACCAACGGGCGACTTAGACAACCGCACAGCCGATGCCGTATTCGAACTTATTGCCAAGTTGCACGGCGAACATGCGCTGACGTCGCTGATCGCGACACACAATGTGGACTTTGCGCGGCGCTGCCATCGCGTGCTGCGTTTGCATCAGGGTCAAATGGAAGAGGTGATGCCGGATTCGCTCAGCAGATGATGCGATGAAAATATCCGTTTAAGTATTTGGAAGACATGTCCAAGCAAAAATATTGATTTACGGAATTTATCATTTGTAATTTGTATTTGCCGAGGACAGGAAGGCAGTCGGGTACCCTAAGAGCCACGCTCTAGCACGATTGGGCACTTTGGTTTTCCGGCAGCTTGATTGCATAATAGAGAGTGAGTCCAGGAACCTCCGATGGGCGGCGCAGGGCCGCCGGGGATGGGGTTTCAGGAGAGGGCGAAATGTTCGAACGCTACACGGAGAAAGCTCGGCGCGTCATTTTCTTTGCGCGGTACGAAGCTAGCCAGTTTGGGTCTCCCTACATCGAGACCGAACACTTGCTGCTCGGTCTGCTGCGCGAAGACAAGGCTCTCACCAACCGGTTTCTGCGCTCGCCCTCGAATATCGAATCGATCCGCAAGCAGATCGAGGGACACACCACGATTCGCGAGAAGGTTTCGACGTCGGTCGACCTCCCGCTCAGCAATGAGTGCAAGCGCGTGCTAGCTTACGCGGCGGAAGAAGCGGAACGCCTTTCGCATAAACATATCGGCACGGAACATTTGCTGTTGGGATTGCTGCGCGAAGAAAAATGCTTTGCGGCTGAAATTTTGCACGAGCGCGGTTTGCGCCTGTCCACCGTGCGCGAAGAGTTGGCGCGCACTACGCAGGAAAAAGCGCAGCCGCAGCGTCAGCGCGAATCCTCTCTGTTGGCGGAGTTTTCCCGCGACCTCACGCAGGCTGCGCAGGATACGCAACTGGATCCTTTAGTCGGCCGCGATGGCGAAGTCGATCGCGTCATTCAAATCCTCTGCCGCCGCACCAAGAACAACCCTGTACTCATCGGCGAGCCGGGCGTGGGTAAAACCGCGATCGTGGAAGGTCTCGCACAGCGCATCGCTGACGGCGAAGTTCCTTCGTTCCTCGCCGACAAGCGCATCCTGGCTCTCGATCTTTCTTTAATCGTCGCCGGCACGAAATACCGCGGCCAGTTCGAAGAGCGCCTCAAGACCATCATGAAGGAACTAATGGAGTCGCAGAATTCCATCATCTTTATTGATGAACTGCACACGCTGGTAGGTGCAGGCTCCGCGGAAGGTTCCCTCGACGCCGCCAACATCCTGAAGCCAGCTCTATCGCGTGGTGAAATTCAGTGCATCGGCGCGACCACGCCGGGCGAGTACCGCAAGTCCATCGAGAAAGACCGTTCGCTCGAGCGCCGCTTCCAATCCGTCAAGGTTCCGCCGCCGAACGAAGCCGATGCCACCAAGATTCTCTTCGGCATCAAGGAACGCTACGAGAAGTTTCACGCCGTCACCTACACCGACGACGCGATCACCTTCGCCGTCTCGCACTCGAACCGCTATATTCCCGACCGCTTTCTGCCCGACAAGGCCATCGACTTAATCGACGAGGCCGGCGCGCGCGTGAAGCTGCGCCAGACCACCATGCCGGAAGAAATCACCGAAGTGCAGAAGCGCATCAAGTTCATCGCGCACCGCATGGACAACGCCATCGCGAACCACGAGTTCGAGAAGGCGCGCTTCTACTCCGACGAAGAGCGCAAGGAACGCGAGAACCTGCGCGCTCTGCGCGAGAAGCATCACCTCGACGAATCCTCCGGCGGCGTGGTCGGCCGCGAAGACATTGAAGATGTGGTTTCGCGCTGGACCGGCGTACCCATCATGTCCATTAAAGAAGAGGAGTCCGCGAAGCTTCTTCGCATCGAAGAAGAGCTGCACAAACGCGTGATCTCACAGGATAAGTCGATCGTCGCCCTGGCTCGCGCGATTCGCCGCTCCCGCGCCGGGCTCAAAAGCCCGAACCGACCCATAGGCTCGTTCCTGTTCCTCGGCCCCACGGGCGTCGGCAAGACCGAAGTCGCGCGCACTCTGGCGCAGTTCATGTTCGGCAGCGAGAAGTCGTTGATCCGTTTCGATATGTCCGAGTTCATGGAGAAACACTCGGTCTCGAAGCTCATCGGCTCGCCTCCAGGATATGTCGGCTACGAGGAAGGCGGACAGCTCACCGAACGCGTCAAGCGCGCTCCTTATTCAGTCGTCCTGCTCGACGAAATCGAGAAAGCGCACCCGGATGTTTTCAACATCCTCTTGCAGGTATTCGAAGACGGCCACCTCACGGACGGTCTGGGCAACACGGTGGACTTCAAGAACACCGTGATCATCATGACCTCGAATATCGGCGCGCGGCATTTGCAGAAGCGCGAAGGCTTCGGCTTCCAGACGTCGCAGGAAGACATGGTTTCCGAAAAGGTTGAGGACCTGGTGAAAGGCGAAGTCAAGCGCACCTTCAATCCGGAATTCCTCAACCGCCTCGATGAAATCATCATCTTCGGCGCGCTCAGTGAAACTGACCTGATTCAGATTCTGGAACTCATGGTTGCACAACTGAACCAAAACCTGGCCCAACGGTCGATCACGGTCACCGTCACCGACGAAGCCAAGCGCTGGATTCTGGCGCAAACACTCAGCGACCGCAGCTACGGCGCTCGTCCTCTACGCCGCGCGCTGCAAAAATACATCGAAGACCCGCTCTCGGAAGCGCTAATCCAGGGCACCTTTACCATGCGCCCCGCCTTCATCGAGGTCTACCGCGACGGCGACAAGCTCTTCTACCGTCCGGTCGACTCGACGGAAACCGAAGGCGTGCTGCTCTACAAAGACTAGGTATCAAGATCGGAACAACCGGGAACAACCGGGTGCCCCGCCCTTGTTCGCGCACTTCGCGAACAGGGCGGGGCTTTTGACTGTGGTGAGGCTCGTGTCGCGCGGGCGTCCTCGCCCGCGTGGTCTTGATTTTTAAGCTTTAGCATTCACCGAACCCCGTGAATCTGCCCTCTACCCCTGCCTCCAAGCCGCCATCTTCCAGAACGGATACCCGGACAACCGCCAAGCCGCCACAAAGAACAGCACCCCAAGAATCGCGACACCCGGCGCGACCGCCCATCGGCCCTCCCAGCAATCGAGACCGGCATCCAAAATTTGAATGCAAGCGGTGAGCAAAACCAGGGTGTTGAGCACCCCACGTGCCCGTAAACCCAGGGCAGCCACCAGCAGAACCGCCACCGCGAAGTTCCGCGAAACAAGATAACCGGCATAGACTCGCACCGCACCAGTGATTTCAGCATCCGTCGAGACCAGCATCGCTGGATGCACCAGCGCAATCACTGCACCCATCGCCATCAGAAACGCGCCGAGCACTACGATCGTTGATACAAACCAAGGTATTTCCGAGTTCGCCAGCCTTGTATTGTCGGCTCGAGTCGCTGCTTCCGCAAGCGTCATATCCACTCTCCACCTTCGGTCGATCAGACCGCACCCGGGGCTCGAAGCAGGATACGTCAACCACGAACCGAAAGTTCCTTTGCGCGGTTTCGCCGTGTGGCGCGGGTACCCCCGCCCGCGTGGTCTCATGACTCAGGATTTTGGGGCGCAAGATCGGACCATTGGCGCGATCTGTTAACTGCAGTCTGGAAGACCTAACCAGGAGGTCGCGTGAGAGAGTTCGCCAGCAAGAATGGGACGCGTTTTGCCGTGTGGACGTTCGTGATCGCTTTCGCGCTATGGGACGCCGCGGGCGCCACGCGCAATCCTGTGTTCCAGGAAATGATCTCTTTGGTGGGATTGGTTAGCGTACCACTCTTACTGATTCTTGCGTGGACCGGTTGGATTCGCGACGCGCGCCCCGAGATGCCTTCCTGGCGAAACGGTCTGGGCTTAACATCCCTCGTCATCACTTCATTGCACTGGGGATCCGTGATGCTGCTTCTCGCTGCAGGACTGCTGGGGCTAGCATTGGGTACACACTCCAACTTGATCGATCAAGACACCATGTATGCGGAATTGCTGATGAAACTCGCCGATCTGCTCGCAGTCGTGCTTGCCGTTGCACTGAAGCGTGGGCCCAGAATTCAGGCGATTGTTGCGGGCATCTTAATGTTCGCGTTCGGGCCAGCCGGGTACACCTAGTTGCAACTCTCAAACTCCGATATGATTCTCCCTGCAAGACGCGATCTTACGTTTTTTGGAAGATCTAGGCACTGTTCTACTCCACCGGAGCGTCCAATTTCGTTGGCGTCGCCGACATCACCGCGTCTGCCGCCTGGTATATCGAGAAGCTTGGCCTTCGCAAGGTGAAAGTTGACGTGGACGACGGCGACGACTGCGTTGCGCTGGGCTTCGAAAAGGATGACTACGCAATCTGTCTCGGGCCTGCGGGACGCCCGACCGATGAACTCAGCGCCAGGCTCAACTGTTCCAACGCCAAGAAAGCTCGAGACTTTCTCGCGTCCCGCGCCGTAACTGTCGGCGAGATTCAGCAGGATGGCTAGGGGACCCACTACTTCGAGATGCGTGACCTGGAAGGCAATGGCATCGAGATTTGCGAGGAGCCCTAGGACCTCTTCGCAAATTTCCATTCCCTTCTCCACACTTTTCGCCTAGAATTCCCCGCATCACGACTCGTCGCTCGCAAGACCTTCTGGCCGAAAAGGAAGCGTCCCATGAAGCCCAAGTTGCTGTTCTTTTTATTTGCGAGCGCTGTTCTGCTCGGCCCACAAGTTCGTTCCAACGCACAATCACCCACAGAAGCGCTCACCGGCTTCGATAACCTGAGCAACGGCTTCTCCGACGCCGCGCGCCGCCGGGCCGACCAGAAGTTCTTTGAGGAAATCGAACACATTGCCCCCGACGGGCTCGGCCCCATCTACAACGCCCAATCCTGCCGCGAGTGCCATCAAACCCCAGTCACAGGTGCAGCCAGCCAGGTCACTGAGTTCCGTGCCGGACACCTCGACGCCCACGGCCAATTCCAGAATCCACAGATTTCGATTAACCACGGCGCGCAGGTCATCGCGGACCGGAACCTGGTGAACGACCGCGCCATCTGCCCCGAGATTCAGGAGCGTGTTCCCGACACCGAGACCATTCGCACGACCCGGCTCACCACAAATACCCTGGGCGACGGCTACGTGGAAGCCATCGCCGACGCGACCCTGCTCAAGATTCGCAAGGAACAGTGCAAGGCCTCTCATAAGAAGATCTGCGGTCAGGCCGTGAAGGTGTTGGTCCCCGACGGCGAAGGCGGCGACCGCATCGGCCGCTTCGGATGGAAAGACCAGCACGCCAGCTTGCTGGCCTTCGCCGCCGACGCCTATTTGAACGAAATGGGAATCACAAGCCGCCTGCAAAAGAACGAAGTAACAACAATCTGCAGCCCGCCTGTGACAACCACCATCCCAAACACCGACCCCTCGAAAATCACCGAGCCCAACAGCCTCCCCGACCCCACCGACAATAATCTCGAAGACATCGATCACTTCGCCAGCTTCATGCGCTCGCTAAAGGCTCCGGCCCGGGACGAGACCGCGGCGGCCGCCGCAGAGGTCCAGCATGGCGCTCAAATCTTTGAAAAAATCGGCTGCTCCAGTTGCCACATCGAGACCATCGTGACGGGAAAAAGTCCAGCCGCCCCCGGAGGCCCAGGGCTGCATCCCGATGCGCTGGAGAACCGCACCATTCACCCCTACAGCGACTTCCTCATGCACAACGTGGGAACTGGAGACGGAATTCCAGTGGCGCTGATCGAGCATTTCGGCCGCGAGCGGGTCGAGAGGCGCATGCGCGAACTGGAAACCTCCAAGGCGGCTACCCCAGACGCAGGCCCGCCCGAAGACGAGTGCAGCGAGAGCTACCAGACCGCCGTCCTCGAAGGCGAAAAGCACCCCGACCTGCTGCGCGACACTCTCTGCGCGCGCAACAAAATCCGTACCGCCCCCCTCTGGGGGCTTCGAGTACGCTCGCGCCTAATGCACGACGGCGCGTCCGTCGAGCTCGGCGACGCCATCCAGCGTCACCAGGGCGAAGCGGAAAAAGCCACCGAACACTTTTCTAAACTGAAACCTGCGGACAAGAAAGCGCTGCTGGCGTTTCTGCAGTCGCTCTGAGGGCGGGGTGCTCCATCGGGCACGGGCTGATCTTATTCCCGCAGGCACGTACACAGACATGGCCTTTGGTGCAGTTGCCGCACCGCCGAACCGGGAGCATAATCGCTCTGCCCGCAACTCTTTTTGCCAAGGAGAATCCGCCATGCAACGCCTTGTTCTGAGCTTAGCTCTGTCCCTGCTGCTTTTCGGCACTTCCACCAGCGCCCAAGACAATTTCGCTCCCAAAGCTACTTCCATTGAGTCTTCCGCCGTGAGCGCGACGGTTAAGAAGTACATAGAAGCCTATTACACCGGGGACGCGCTCCGCATGAAGCAAACGTTGCATCCACACTATCTGAAGCACATGATTCACGGCGATATCCCGATGCGGGAGAGAACGGCAGCGCAGATGGAGAGGGAAATCCGCGCCAACGGCCCTTCGGGCCAGCCGCAGGCGGAAAAAACGGAACAGATCAGTGTTCTCGACATCGCGGGCGACATCGCTTCAGCCAAGCTCGTCACGCCAGGCTGGGTCGATTACCTGACGCTTTCGAAACTCGATGGGCAGTGGAAGATTTTGTCGGTCGTGCAGAGGATTGATAATTAGGGAAACTCGGATCAAGTCACGGAATTACTTTGCCCTGTCATCTTGAGCGCAGCATTCGCGCGCCCTGCGCGGGAATGCGCAGTCGAAAGACCCCTGCCCTACCGATATCTGCACTTAATCAGAGCTTCCTTAGGCTAGGCTCCGAGAAGTTGGCGGCTTTTGCTCGTGTAATCGCGGGCGCCCCGCCCTCGTGGTCTTGTCAGTCCTACAGAATCCAGTTCCACTACTCCACGGGTGGGCGACATGGTTAGCGAAAGATGCCTCGGTGGCAAGAGGATTGATAATCAGAGGATGCTGATGAATTGGCGTCTTACTTGCATTTGCACCAAAGAGCACTCTGCTCGTCTCCCAATTGAACTCCCTGATAACCATCAAAAGCGAGACACAGCTCGGAACCTTTCCAGTCGGAAAATCGCAGCCAAAACGACTGAATTCGTTTGCCATCGGACCTGAGCACCACCAGGTGACGTTCGTTGAGAGTCATGTTCTCAAATCGGATTTTCTCTTTGTGCGGCCAGCGAATCGGCTCTCGCTTGTCAATGGTCAGGGTCAGCGTTGCGGGATTGTACTCGCCCCCAGGAGAGATTCTCGTCGGAGGGTCCGGCGAATTCGGCAGAACGCAAATCGTTCCAAGCCCCCGCTCGCTGTCAGCTGAAGATTTGCTTTTACTGGACGGCGCTTCCTTCGCGGCAACCATAACGGTGAGCACGATCAGCAAGATTGCGATTCGATGCGCTTCCATGATCAGAAACTATATGGCAACGCAGGATTCGACGCCACTACTGCAAGCTCATCCTGCCCCAACGAACTCTCCAATCAACCCATCCAATTTCGCCAGCAACGCCTCATTCCCCTGCCGCGGATACCGCTCCAGTTTCTCCCGAAAATGCGGCAAATTGAAGAGAAACGATTCGACGCGTTCCTTGTTCAGATCTTCCCAATAGGCACCATAGCCAGCCTTGTCGAGCCAATAGGCGTTGAAAATCTGTTCAAACTGGTGTTCCACGGGAACCGCGAGATACGGTTTCGCCAAATGAAGCGCCTCGGTCACGAGCGAGAAACCGGCGTTGGCAATGATGGCTTTGGCGGCGACCAAGTCGGCGAGAAACCCCTCCAGGCTCGGCTTCTTGAATAGGACGTTCCCTTCCTGACCTTCGCGTCCGAAGCCGTAAGCAACAAACGAAGCGCGCACCCCAGCCAGCAGCTTCGCCAAGTCCGGCGCCGGTGAAGTTACGTAGACCAGAACCTGCTCTCCCGACCGAGGTTTCGCTCGCAGAATGCACTCGCGCAGAATCGGCGGAAACAGAAACGTGTCAGGCTTCGTGACCTTGGCCTCAAAGAAAGATGTCACTAGATAAGCGTTCGCGCGGGAAACCATCAGCCGCGTCAGCATCTTGGCCGCGGCGGCGTCGCGCCGGTACCGGCTCGGATACGTGACATCCGTATTGGTCAGGCAGTGCTGGTTATCGATGGAAATCACCGGCAGCCGCTTCTTCCGCCCGACATGACACGAGAACGGTTCAAAGTCGGTGACCACGAGATCGATCTCCTTCTCATCGATCAGGTCTTTCAAAAGCGCAACGCTGGCCGCCGTCTTCCGCGCCGTCATCAAATTCTTCGTGATCGTCCGCCTGTAGCGAACCTGATTGTTGACATATTCAATGTGCCACCCGGTGATCTCGGTGACCTCAAAATCCTTGCGCAGGTTCGTCAACCCACGGTCAAACGAGACGACATGCACCGCATGTCCCCGCTGCTGGAGATGAGAAATGACTTCCTTGGCGCGCGTCGAGTGCCCCGCGCCTTCGCCGTTCACGCCGTAAAGGATGTTGGCCATGAGTCAATCGTCGATCAAGATTATCTTAGAAAGGCTTTGTCCTCCCCCAGGGACGACCATCCCGGAGGTGGAACCAGCAAGCCCCACGGCATAAGGACGCCGGGCCGTACCTGTATCAAAACAAGGGCCCGATCATCTAAAATATACCTATGAATCTGATCGTCTACTCTGGCCCCGGTTGCCCCGACTGCCGCGTCGCTAAACGCTTTCTGACCAAGTACAACCTGCCCTTTACCGAGATCGACATCGCGACGACCCCCGGCGCAGCCGACGAGGTCATCAAGCGCACCGGCAAGCGCGCCATCCCGCAGTTCGTCATCGATGGCGAATGGGTTCAGCCCTATCGTCCGGGCGAAGGCTTTTTGTATGAAGAGATGGCCGAACGCCTGGGCGTAAGCCTGCACGATCCCACGGCTTAGGCGAGCCTTACAACCTGCCAGGAGCAGCCAGCAGTCTGGCCGGCAGCAGGAACAACGCCTTCAGGAAAGCGAAAACGCCTTCCAGAGCGATCCCAACGATCCGAAACGGAAGCAGCAACACCCACACCAGCGGGTAAAGAACGAGAGCGACCAGGGCAATCGGCCAGCACAGCAGGAAGAGCACGCACCACAACAAGAATGTAAACACAACTCACCTCCGGCTTATAAGGAAACTCTGATTAAGTCTCGAAATTGTTTTTCATTGTCATCTTGAGCGCAGCATTCCCGCGCGCCAGCGCGGGAACGCGGAGTCGAAAGACCCCTGCCCTGAGCCTGCCAAAGGGCCCCCTGCCCAACAAGCCTCTCGCCTGCTAATCAGCGCCTCCCTAAGCTAAAGATACGCTGCCAGCGCCCCAAAAGTTCCGCTTAGTCGGCGACCTTACCAGCAAGATATTTCAGAAAGAAAGTATGCATCCGCGAGTCCGCCTTGGCCCGGATTGCCGCGGAGAAGTGATGCCCTTCGCCGGGATAAATCTCCATCTCGTACCGCACCTTCCGCTCATCCAAAGCCTTCTGCAAACTGTAGGCCTCGGCCACCGGAACCACCGTATCCGCGTCGCCGTGAAGGATTAAGGTCGGCGGCAACCGCCGCATAAACGGCCGAATCTCCCGCGGCAGCCCCCCGAAATACTCCGCCACCGCCTTCACTCGCCCATCAATCGAGCCCAGCGAAAGCGCCAG
>Ga0080027_10000294_pt1 | contig 21693 bp, 20 predicted proteins | sample OrgsoiDNA2013046_FD_70962 | JGI IMG/M metagenome (GOLD analysis project Ga0080027, IMG submission 70962) | Permafrost soil microbial communities from the Arctic, to analyse light accelerated degradation of dissolved organic matter (DOM) -... | ecosystem: Environmental > Terrestrial > Soil >... | reverse complement strand
GTTCGCATAGTGCAGCCCCTGCGCGCTCGGCAGGAAGTTCGGCACATCACCCATGCGGTCAGTATCCGCTAGCGGGTATCGGAGCCGGCGGTTTCGAGAGCGGCGCGCCCGGCTTCGAGGCGCGCGACCGGGATCCGGAACGGCGAGCACGACACGTAGTCAAGACCGACATCGTTGCAGAAGTGAATGGAGTCGGGGTCGCCGCCGTGCTCGCCGCAGATGCCGATCCGCAGGTCGGGACGCGTCGCCCGGCCTTCTTCGACCGCGATCCGCACGAGGCGCCCGATTCCCTCGCGATCGAGGGTCTCGAAGGGCGAGACCCCGAAGATGCCGAGATCCATGTAGCGACCGAAGAACGCACCTTCGACGTCGTCGCGCGAGAATCCCCAGCCCATCTGGGTGAGGTCGTTGGTGCCGAAGCTGAAGAACTCCGCGGCCTCCGCGATCTGTCCGGCGGTCAACGCGGCACGTGGCACCTCGATCATCGTGCCGATCAGCGTGTGCACCTCGACACCGGTCTCGCGCGCGACGTCGGCGAGAATGCCCAGCGCCTCCTCGCGGACGATCTCGAGTTCCTGAACCGCGCCGACCAGCGGAACCATGATCTCCGGAACCGGATTCTTGCCGAGCTTCTTCAAGTGCGCGGCGGCCTCGGCAATTGCCCTTACCTGCAAGGCAAAAAGCCCAGGAATGACAAGCCCGAGGCGGACGCCGCGCAGCCCCAACATCGGGTTCTGCTCATGCAATCGGCGGACGGCTGCGAGAAGCACCCGATCGGTCTCCGAGACCGTCTCGCCCTTCGCCTCGGCAACCGCAATCTTCACTGTCAGCTCGGTTATGTCGGGCAGGAACTCGTGCAGCGGCGGGTCGATGAGACGCACCGTCACGGGCAGGCCGTCCATCGCGTCGAAGATGCCGATGAAGTCGGTGCGCTGCAACGGCAGCAACTCGGCGAGCGCGGCCTTTTGTTCCTCTTCACCGTTGGCAAGGATCAACCGCTCGACGTTCTTGCGACGCTCACCCAAGAACATGTGCTCGGTGCGGCACAACCCAATGCCCTCGGCGCCGAAACGACGCGCCCGCTCGGCGTCGTCGGGAGTGTCGGCGTTGGCCTCGACACCGAGACGGCGCTTCGCATCGGCGTGGGTGAGGATGCGGTGAACAGCGGCGACCAGCGGATCGGCGTCCGCCTTGATCGTGCCTTCGAAGTACTGCACAACCGGGCTCGGAACGACGGGCACCTCGCCGAGGTAGACCACGCCGGACGTGCCATCGAGGGAGATGACGTCGCCTTCCTTGACGACCTCGCCGTTCGGGCCGGTAAAGGTGCGGCTCTTCAGGTCGACGCTGATCTGCTCGGCGCCCGAGACGCAGGTCTTGCCCATGCCGCGCGCGACGACGGCCGCGTGGGAGGTTTTGCCGCCGCGCTCGGTCAGGATGCCCTTCGCGGCGATCATGCCCGGCAGGTCGTCGGGGTTGGTCTCGCGGCGAACGAGGATGACGTCTTCGCCACGGGCCGCCCATTCGGCCGCCACAACAGAGTCGAAGACCACCTTGCCGACCGCTGCGCCCGGCGACGCGTTTACCGCCTTGGTGATTTTCGTCTTCTTCGCGTCTTCGTCGAACTTGGGGAACATCAGCTGCGCGAGCTGCGCACCGGTGACTCGCTTGAGCGCCTCGTCCATGTCGATGAGACCTTCGTCGACGAGCTGCGTGGCGATGCGGAACGCCGCGCCGGCCGTGCGCTTGCCCACGCGGGTCTGCAGCATCCAGAGCTTGTTGTTCTCGATGGTGAACTCGATGTCGCACAGGTCTTTGTAGTGCGTCTCGAGCTTGCTCATGATGGCGATCAGCTCGTCGTAGGCCGGCTTGTCGATGGTCTCAAGATCGGCCAGCGGCACAGTGTTGCGAATGCCGGCTACGACGTCTTCGCCCTGCGCGTTTTCGAGGTAGTCGCCGTAGACCCCCTGGTCGCCGGAGCCTGGGTCGCGGGTAAAACAGACGCCGGTGCCGGAGTCGGCGCTGATGTTGCCGAACACCATCGTGACGATGTTGACCGCGGTGCCGAGGTCGGCCGGAATTCGCTCCTGGCGACGGTAAAGACGGGCCCGGTCGCCGTTCCACGAGTCAAAAACAGCGCGGACGGCGAGGTCGAGCTGTTCGCGGGAATCCTGCGGGAACTCGCGGCCGGCGTGAGTGCGGATGATCTCTTTGTAGGTCTCGACAAGTACCTGGAAATCCGCGGCATCGAGGTCGAGGTCGTTCTTCGTTCCCTTGCTGGTCTTGAGTTCATCAAGGGCGTGTTCGAACAACTCGCCGTCCGCGCCGAGAACTGTCTTGCCGAACATGGAGAGCAACCGGCGGTAGGAATCCCAGGCGAACCGCTCGTTGCCGCCCTGCTTGGCGAGCCCGTTCACGCTCTGGTCGTTTAGGCCGATGTTGAGAACGGTGTCCATCATTCCGGGCATCGAGAATTTCGCGCCGCTTCGAACAGAGACCAGCAACGGGTCATCGGCATCACCGAGGGTCTTGCCCATCTGCTTCTCGAGGCTCGCCAGGTGCTGGCTGATCTCGTCTTCCATCTCGACCGGGGCATCGCCGCTCTCAAGATAGGTGCGGCAGGCCTGCGTCGTGATGATGAAGCCGGGCGGCACCGGAAGGCCGATGTTGGTCATCTCGGCGAGGTTCGCGCCCTTGCCGCCGAGAAGATCTTTCATGTCTCGGTTGCCTTCGCTGAAGTCGTACACGTACTTCGGCACTTGGAGCGCTCCTCGCGAGGGTCTGGCACACGGATCCGTCGGAGCTGATCCTACCGAGCCTTGGCGTTATCCACAGGCCGCCGGTTCGCGGCCGCCGGTGGTTGCAGGGTTCGGTTAGCGTCTCCCGATCTTGGGGCCGATGTGGAGGGGGCACTGTGCCCGACTACGTGGGGACGTTTGCAGTGACGCCTGCCGCGCTCGGCGCCCTGGCTTCGGCGGTATCTCGGGCGGGCGATCAGCTCGCGAGCACCCCAGATCTGGCTCTGAGCTGCGTCGATTCCCTGGGGTCGACAGTCGTGGCGTCGGCCCTCAGCCATTTCGTTTCTGGCTGGCACGACGGTCGGGCGCAGATCTGCTCCGAGGTTGCGGCGTTAGCGTCAGCGCTAGGCGAGGCATCGGTGACCTACTCCGCCACCGATGGCGACCTCGCCGCTGCGATACCTGGCACCTCGTGACTTCACCGGACGCCGATGGGCTGGCCGCGCCCGTACCGCCTGGGTCTGCTTCGGTCGCGGGTCCCAGCCAGTCGCTGATCCGCGCGAGCATCGTCACCCCAAGCGACTGGGCCGAACTCGACCTCGATCCCGCGACCCGACATCGGTCGATCCGTCGATCTGTGCGCCGAGCGGTACGTCGCAAGCGAGTACGGCAAGACGATGCTGTTCGCCTGATGAGGTACTTGGACGACCTCGCTCGCCGCGCGTATAACGACGGCGCGTTCTACTGCGCGTCGCTCGTCCTCGACGCTGGAGCGTCGGGCTCGCCACTCGTCGCGAATGTCATGATGCACCTAGCCCCTTATGTGGAATCGCCGCACACCATCGCGACGCCCGCGCACGTGTGTGCAATTCTCACCGCATTTCTGATGCACGACCCATCGGCCCGCGGCGTCAATGTCAGCATCGTCGGCCTCCCGATGGTGGGGCCGTCGGTGCGTGCCGAGATGGTGGCCGGCGGATCGGTTGTGCAGTACTACGTCCCACTATCCGTGCCACTGCACGCGTCCGACCGCCTGCCGACTCGGTCATCCGACGAGTTCGCATCGCCGCCGTCGTCCCAGTTGCTGGTCGCGCCCTCGCCCGTGGTGCTCGTGACCTTCAGCTGCCTGTCGCCGCCGTACGTCGCAGTGATGACGGAACTGTTCGACGCGATGGCGTCGAGCCTCGTCCTGATGTACGACTGAGCTACGCCAGCTTCCGAATCTTCGGAGTCGTGGCGTCGTTATAGCGACTGCCGAACTCCGAGCATTCGCCCATCCACGGTCCGATCGACGGCGAGTGCGACCGCGTTTGGGATATCCACAGGCGGCACGACTGTTGGAACGCAGAAGAAACCTGAGCGGCTAGTTTTTCGCTGTGGCTACTGATGTTCTCGACCCTGTCGTCGGCGATCCGATCGATGTGTCGGCGGCTGGGCGCACGCTCCAATCGATCGCGCTCGACGTCGCAAATATCGCCGCCCGTCTGCGCGCGCTCGCAGCAGGAAACGACGAGTGGAGCGGAACTGCCGCCCGCTCGGCGCAGGCCCGCAGCGCGACGGTGCCGCCGAAGCTCGACAAGGCCCACATGTCGTACGCAGCGGCGGGCAACGCGCTGAGTTCGTATGCACAATCACTCGCCGATGCCCAACAGCAGTCGGAGACGGCGATCGCAGCGGCGGGTCGGGCAGGTGCCGATCTTGACGCGGCGCGAACCGCGCAGGCTGCGGCGGCGAGCCGTGACGCCGCGGCAGCCGCGACGGCACGCGCGGCAGGTCTGCCGGTTCCGCCCGCGTTGGCACCGCGTTACGAGGCGTCGATCGATGACGCCGCCACCAGGCTGAGCCGCGCGAGTGCGCTGAACGATCACGCCCATGAGCAACAGTCCCAGGCTGCAAGGGTGGCGGCCGCCGCACTTCAGCAGGCGTCGCATATCGGCATCCACAATGCGTCGTGGCTGCACCACGTCACGCATGCAGTGGGCCACTGGGCGTCGACGCGGTGGGCGTCCGCGCTGCATGACGTCGCGAAGGTCGCGAACGTCGTTTCGGCGTTGGCCGGTATGGCGGCGTTGGTGCTGGCGGTGGCCGGCGTCTTCTTTCCACCGCTCGAAGCTGCAGCTGCCGCTCTTGAGGCGGTCTCGCTGGTGAGCGCCGTGGTTGCAGGGGCGGCTGACACCGCCCTGGCAGTTACAGGCAAGAACTCGTGGGGTGCGGTCGGCGTCGATGCGCTCACCCTCGCGCCCGCTGGGCTCGGGAGGGTGGTCACGAAGGCAGCGCCACTGATCAGGGAAAGCCGCTTGATCACGCCCACCACCGTCGTCCACGCGAGCACCGGCGACGCGCGCAAGCTAACCACGGGACTAATCCGTTCGCACATTCCCGTGACTAACGGCAATGCCGGCACTGAGCGCGTGATCAACTACAGACCGAAGGACTCCAATCCGGATTGGGGCCTCACGACCACTCATCTCGAGAAGCACTTCTTCGGCGACGGCCCGCTCTCACTCTCAAGCATCGATCCAGCTGGAAACTACGGGACCTGGATCGGCCACTTACGGGATCTCTCGACAAGGCCCGTGACAACCACAAGGGAGGGCGGGATCCAGGACATCATGGGGACCTTCGAAAAGACTGACGGCTCGGGCAAGTTCAGACTCGGAATCAGGATTTCCCCCAAGGACGAGGGGTCTTTCGACCTCGTAACGGTCTTGACAATTCAGAGGAAGCGGCGTGCTTGAGTGCCCTGTGTGCGAGTTCGTAGGGCTCGACGAAAAGCCCTACGACACGTGGCCGCCCGCTGAGGGCGTACCAATAGCGCCGCCGTATGAGGACTGGCTGGGCAGCCCGTCGTACGAAGTTTGCCCGTTGTGCGGATTCGAGTTCGGGAACGACGACAACCCAGGAACTGCCGATCCGTTGTCCTTCGCCGAGTACCGAGCCGAGTGGGAGGAGCAAGGTCGCCCGATCTTCAGCGTGAAGGAGGTCGAAGGGGCGGCAGGGACGCGGGGGCCGATGCCGGACGATCGAACCGACCGACCAGATTGGGCAGTCCGAATCCCGCATCTGTGCCCCGTCTGCGGGTTCGGAGGACTGCGCGAGCCATCACGAACCGAGGACAACGGCGGCTCGTACGAGATCTGCGCATCGTGTGGTTTCCAGTTTGGCGTCACGGACGACGATGGCGGGTACACCTACGAGGCATGGCGAGCCCGCTGGATCGAAATGGGTTTGCCGTGGACCAGTGTCGGGATCGCCGTCCCCGCTCACTGGGACCCCTCAGCACAGCTGCAACGTGTAGTTCTGAAACTCGAGTGGGATCGAGAGTTCCCCGACGGCTAGAGGCGCCGGATCGTGGACTATTCGGGTTGCGGGGGCGACGGTCGCGGCGGGATCGTGGAGCATGTGGGTCGTTAGAGCAACCCGTATACTCCACAATGTTCGCCAGCGAGCTGGCAGGAGTGCCGAAGTCCGGCGGAAACGCGCGGGCTAAAAGTCGGTGAAGCGCTCGCTCAGGTAGCCCACCACGGCGTCCAGCCCGACTCGCTCTTGCTTCATGGAGTCGCGTTCGCGAATCGTGACGGCCTGGTCTTCCAACGTTTCGAAGTCGACCGTGATGCAAAACGGCGTCCCGATTTCGTCTTGACGACGGTAGCGACGACCGATCGCAGAGGCGTCGTCGAAGTCGACGTTCCAATGTCGACGCAAGTCCGCTGACAGATCACGCGCCTTCGGTGAGAGGTCGGCGTTCCTAGACAGCGGCAGCACCGCAACCTTCACCGGCGCGAGCCGTGGGTCGAGTCGCAAAACGGTGCGCTTCTCCAGCTCACCCTTCGCATTCGGGGCTTCGTCTTCGGTGTACGCGTCGATCAGGAAGGTCAACACACAACGGTCGACGCCCGCTGCCGGCTCGATCACGTACGGCGTCCAGCGCTCGTTCGCTTCTTGATCGAAATACGAGAGGTCGACCCCGGACGCCGCAGCATGCACCGACAGGTCGTAGTCACCTCGGTTCGCGATGCCCTCGAGTTCGCCCCACTCCGAACCTTGGAAACCGAACCGGTACTCGATGTCGACGGTGCGCTTCGAGTAGTGCGACAGCTTCTCCTTCGGATGCTCGTACAGGCGCATCATGTCCGGATCGATGCCGAGGTCGACGTACCAGGCGAGTCGGGTGTCGATCCAGTACTGATGCCACTCTTCGTCACTGCCCGGCTTGACGAAGAACTCCATCTCCATCTGCTCGAACTCGCGGGTGCGGAAGATGAAGTTGCCGGGTGTGATCTCGTTCCGGAAACTCTTGCCCTGCTGGGCAATTCCGAACGGCGGCTTCTTGCGCGACGACTGCTGCACATTCAGATAGTTGATAAAGATGCCCTGCGCAGTTTCGGGTCGCAGATAGGCGAGCCCCGACTCGTCCTCGACCGGGCCGAGGTAGGTCTTCAACAATCCGTTGAACATCCGCGGCTCGGTGAACGTACCCTTGTTTCCGCAGTTCGGGCAGCTCAGGTCAGCCAACCCGTGCACCGGCGCCTTGCCGTGCTTTTCGGCATACGCCTCTTCGAGATGGTCGGCTCGAAAACGCTTGTGGCACGACTGGCACTCGGTCAGCGGATCAACAAAAGCGGTGATGTGCCCGCTGGTCTGCCACACCACGGGGTTCAGGATCACCGATGAATCAAGGCCGACGATGTCGTCGCGCCCGTGCACCATCGACTTCCACCACTGCCGCTTCACGTTGTTCTTGAGCTCGACGCCCAGCGGCCCGTAGTCCCATGCCGCCCGCAACCCGCCGTAGATCTCACTGCTCGGAAACACCAACCCGCGGCGTTTGCTCAGATTGACGATCGCATCAAGGCGGGCGTCGGACTTGCTGTTCTTGGCAGAGGCGGCCATGGGAGGCTCCATCCGGCTGGCGGTCGGTGAGATCGCTCAGCGTATCGCGTGAAGAAGCCGGCTTAGAGCCGGTCACTCTCCACACGAGCGGACGGCGCGAGGTTGGGGCGCGCAGTACCGTACCGCCGATCGCGGCTGGCGTAGATCTCGATCGCCCGCCACAGATCACGCCGGTCGAAGTCGGGCCACAACGTGTCGAGAAAAACCATCTCGGCATACGCGGACTGCCACGGCAGGAAGTTGGAGGTGCGCTGTTCACCTGACGACCGCAAAAATAAGTCGACGTCCGGCATCGACGGTTCGTCGAGGTAACGCGCGAACATGCGCTCATCGACCCGCTTGGGATCGACCTTGCCGGCCGCGACGTCAAGCGCCAAAGCCTTTGCGGCATCGGCGATCTCGGCACGCCCGCCATAGTTGACGCACATCGTCAACGTGAGCACGTCGTTGTCGCGGGTGAGCTGTTCGGCAACCTCAAGTTCTCGAATGACACTCGCCCACAACCGTGGGCGACGACCAGCCCAGCGCACGCGAACGCCCAGAGAGTGCATGTAGTCACGACGCCGCCGAATCACGTCGCGATTGAACCCCATCAGGAACTTCACCTCGTCGGGTGAACGCTTCCAGTTCTCGGTTGAAAAGGCATACGCCGAGATCGCACCTACTCCCGCTTCGATCGCACCTTCGACGACGTCGAGCAACGCCGCCTCGCCCCGCTCGTGCCCCGCGGTGCGCGGCAGACCGCGGGCGCGAGCCCATCGACCATTGCCGTCCATCACGATCGCAATGTGCTTGGGCACCAAATCGGGGGCCACTAACGGTGGCTTAGCCCCAGAGGGATGCGGGCTCGGTGACGCGACGTCTCGACGCCGAGCCATCAGGCATGCTCGACAAGACGCAGCGAACGGATGCCGTGCTCCAGATGCCATTGGAGGTAGGCCGCCGTCAGACCGCTTGCCTCACGCTGATGCCGGAGATCACTTGCATCGGCGGCGGGCCAATCGCCGTCGAGCAATGCTTCGAGCAGCAGCAACGCTTCTGGCGACGGCGTCGCAGAGCCGGGCGGGCGGCAGTCGGCGCACACCGTGCCGCCTCCCTGCACCGAAAACCAGCGATGCGGTCCGGCGACACCGCATCGCGCGCACTCCCCCAGCGCCGGCGAATAGCCCGACACCGCGAGCGCGCGCAACGCAAACGCGTCGAGCACGAGCCGCGCATCGTGGGTCTCTTCGGTGAGAGCCCGCAATCCGCCGACGAGCAGCAGATAGAGCCGCAAGGCCGGCTCGCGCTCCTCGGCCGTGAGCCGCTCGGCGGTCTCGAGCATCGCGGTGCCCGAGGTGTAGCGGGGATAGTCACCCGCCAACCGATCGCCGAACGAGTCATGGGTCTCGACCTGCGTCACGATGTCGAGTGAGCGGCCGACATACAGCTGGACGTCGACATGCGAGAACGGCTCGAGGCGGCCGCCGAACTTCGACTTGGTGCGGCGCACCCCTTTGGCCACCGCGCGCACTCGGCCGTTGCGGCGGGTGAGCAGGGTGATGATCCGGTCGGCCTCCCCAAGCTTCTGGGTGCGCAGCACCACCGCGTCGTCCCGGTACAGCGTCATCTCGCGTCGTCCCGCCGCACAGTCATCTCCGCGTCGTCCCGCCGCCATGTCACCGGGCCATTGTCCCTGACTCGGCCACTGATCGCCGTCCGCGCCGCGCGTCTCACGGCCGGAGCCTGGTAGACGCCTACCGGCTTCTAGACCGGCAGGCGTCTACCACTCTTAAGAACTGGCGGCCCGGTTCACGGCGCTGACCACGGCCCGCAGCGAAGCGGTGACGATGTTGGCGTCGACCCCGACTCCCCAGAGCACTTCGTCGCCGACGACGCACTCCAGGTAGGCAGCGGCCCGCGCGTCGCCGCCGGCCGACACGGCATGCTCGGTGTAGTCGAGCACCCGAACGTCGACGCCGATCCCCGCCAGCGAATCGAGGAAGGCCGCGATCGGTCCGTTGCCGGTGCCCTCGAGCATCCGGGTGACGCCCTGGTACCGCACCTCGACCGAGAGCGCATCCTTCTCGTCGATGGCCGCCGACGTGTGATGCGCGAGCAGCGAAAGCGGGGCGGACGGCGCGAGGTACTCAGCCTCGAAGATCTTCCACATCTCAGACGGCGACACCTCCCCGCCCGACGCGTCGGTTCGGGTCTGGATCACCCGGGAGAATTCGATTTGCAACCGCCGTGGCAGATCAAGGGAGTGCTCGGCCTTCATCACGTAGGCAACGCCGCCCTTGCCCGACTGGCTGTTTACCCGGATAACGGCCTCGTACGAGCGGCCGACGTCCTTCGGGTCGATGGGCAGGTACGGAACCGCCCAGTCGATCTCGTCGACGGTCTTGCCAACAGCAGCCGCGTCGGCCGCGAGTGCCTCGAAGCCCTTCTTGATCGCGTCTTGGTGCGAGCCAGAAAACGCCGTGTACACGAGATCGCCAGCGTACGGATGCCGAGGATGAACCGGCAGCTGCGTGCAGTACTCGACGGTGCGTCGCACCTCATCGATCTGCGAGAAGTCGATCTGCGGATCGATGCCCTGGCTGAACAGGTTCATGCCGAGGGTGATCAAGTCGACGTTGCCGGTGCGCTCACCGTGCCCGAACAGGCAGCCCTCGATGCGGTCAGCGCCCGCCATGATCGCGAGCTCCGACGCCGCCACTGCACAGCCGCGGTCGTTGTGCGGGTGCAGCGACAGGCAGATGAACTCGCGCCGCGACAAGTGGCGGCCCATCCACTCGATCTGGTCGGCATAGACGTTCGGTGTCGAACGCTCGATGGTCGCCGGCAGGTTCAAGATAATCTCGCGGCCGGCAGCGGGTTGCCATACATCCATCACCGCTTCACAGACCTCGACCGCGAAGTCGAGTTCAGTGTCGATGAAGATCTCGGGCGAGTATTCATAGCCAAAGACCGCGGTGTCGCGCAGCAACCGCTCGGCATGCTTCATCACGTGGCGAGTGCCGTCGGCCGCCAACGCGACAGTTTCGGCGCGGCTGTTGCGGAACACCACCCGGCGAAACAGTGGCGCGGTGGCGTTGTAGAGGTGGACAGTCGCGCGGGGCGCGCCGACCAGGCTCTCAACCGTACGTTCGATGAGGTCTTCGCGGGCCTGGGTCAGCACCGAGATCGTGACGTCGGCGGGCACCTCACCGTTGAGGATGATGCTACGCACGAAGTCGAAATCCGTCTGCGACGCCGACGGGAACCCTACCTCGATCTCCTTGTAGCCCATGCGCACGAGCAGCTGGAACATCGACAGCTTGCGGGCGGCAGTCATCGGATCGATCAGGGCTTGATTGCCGTCGCGAAGATCGGTCGACAGCCAGCGCGGGGCAGCCGTGATGGTCTGCGAGGGCCAGGTGCGGTCGGGCAGATCGACCGGCGTCCAGGGCTGGTATTTGTGGATCGGCATGCCGCTGCCGCGTTGGCGATTCTGACGGACGGACCACGAAGAATCTGGATTGCTGCTCATTGCTGCTCCTCGGAAGGCGGGTGGCGGAATACGGCCGGCACGCAGCAATCCCGCGACGAGGAGACCGGCCTCTTAGAGGGTCTCGCCGCGGCAGCTAAGGAGCAGGAGCTTGCACATTGGCAGCAGCATACCCCGGCCTTGCCCGCAATCGGTCGACCAATCCCGAAACTGTCAGGTCGGTAAACGACCCGACCCGAAGATCGGCCCGGTCGAGGGGCAAGTCGGCGGTCACCGGATTCGGCACCGCAACGCAGTAGAGCCCGGCCGCCTTGGCAGCCGTGATGCCATTCGGTGAATCCTCGAACGCGATCGCGTTCGCGGCCGGCGCGCCGAGGGCGTTCAGCGCGGCGAGATAGATGTCGGGCGCCGGTTTGACCCGGCCATTGTCGCGAGCACATACGACGGCGAAGCGGTCGCGGATCGCGAGCCGGCCGAGGTGCTCGTCGAGCCAGTCGCGGGTGGCACTCGACGCCACCGCAAGCTTCGAGCCGGCCGCTGCGGCAGCGTCGAGAAATGTCTCGACCCCCTCGCGCAAGAACTCCGTACGCAGGATGCCCATGTGACGCTCGCGCCACTCGGCAAGCAACTCCTTGTCGTTGAACTCGATACCGCGACTGCGCATCGCGTCGAGCATCGCCTGCTGACTGCCCTGCGAGCCGATGTACCGGTGCCAAACTTCAAGCGGAAACTCAATATCACGGACGGCGAATTGCTCGCGCCATGCCCGCAGCGCGCTCGACTCGGTGTCGACGAGGAGACCGTCGAAGTCGAAGATGAACGCTGGCGCGTCGGTCATCGAGGGCGATTCTCCTTACGCCACAAGAACTTCAGGCCCGACCAGTCGGTGTCGACGGCCGCGACCTTGACGTCGACGACGCCGGTCGGCAGCAGCACTGACCGCAGCAGATTCTCATCGACATCGCTCACATGGCCACCCGCCTTGCGCGGCCACAGCACCCACAACGCGCTGCGCGCCGGAAGCGATCCGACAAGCACAGTGAGTGCAGCGACATCGGCCGGTTCGCGGCAGAAGGCTAGCGTGACGTCGATTCCGTCGAGAGTCCTGATAGCGCCGCGACGCACCGCTACGTGCGGCGGCAGGTCCGGCACCGACCATGACGGCGGCGCATCAAGCAACGCCAACACTGCGGCGTCGGTGACACCGAGTTTCTTCACAAGCGGCGTGCCCGAGTAGCCCGCACTAGTGCCACTGTCGGCGCTGGCGGCCACCTCAGAAACCCAATCGGCGCAGCTGCGCCGGGTCGCGCTGCCAGTCCTTGGCAACTTTGACCCGCAGGTCGAGGTACACCCGTGATCCGAGCAACGCCTCCGCCTGCAACCGGGCGCGGGTGCCAACCTCGCGCAAGCGGGCTCCGCCGCTGCCGATCACGATGGCCTTCTGACTCGGCCGCTCGACATACATGACGGCATGGATGTCGATCAGGTCCTTGCCTTCGCGCTGAGCCATTTCCTCGACGACGACGGCGAGGCTGTGCGGCAACTCTTCGCGCACGCCTTCGAGGGCTGCCTCACGAATCAGTTCGGCCACCATCACCATGTCGGGTTCGTCGGTGAGCTCACCGTCGAGGTACAGAGGCGGGCCAACCGGCAATCGCGCAACCAGCAGATCGGCGAGCAGGTCGACCTGCTCGCCCGCCACCGCCGACACCGGAACGATCTCGGCCCACTCACCGAGCCGCGACAACGCCAGCAGTTGGGCGGCGACCTCCGTGCGCTCGGCGGCATCGGTCTTAGTCACGACCGCGATCACCGGGGTCTTGTCGAGGCGTCCAAGCTCAGCCGCGATGAACTTGTCGCCTGGCCCGACCTTCTCGTCTGCGGGCACGCAGAACACGATGACGTCGACCTCAGCGAGCGTCGTCCGCACGATGTCGTTCAGCCGCTCCCCTAGCAACGTGCGCGGCTTATGCAATCCGGGGGTATCGACCACGATCAGCTGCGCGTCGCTCCGGTGCACGATGCCGCGGACAGCGTGCCGGGTGGTCTGCGGGCGGTCGCTGGTGATCGCCACCTTCTGGCCGACGAGGGCGTTCAGCAGCGTCGATTTTCCGGCGTTCGGACGACCGACCACGCAGGCGAAACCAGAGCGGTGCTGGAGGGTCACGCCCTCAGTCTCGCGTATCGACACCGGCGTACCGCGATGGTCCTCCAGATCGGACGACGGGAGGATCAGAGCCGGGCGTAGTCGACGATGTCCTGCTCGAAGTCCTCGACCATCTGCCTGGTCAGCGTCGGGCGAGTCTCCGCGACAGCGCGCAGGAGATCATCGGTGCCCGCGGCTGGCTCGTGGTGTTCGAGAACCGCGCGTTCGAACACCGCCTGCGCTGTACGGCGAGCGGCGAACTCGATATCTGCCGGGGTGAAGATGTCGGACTCATCGACCAGCGCATCCATGTCGATCTCGTCGTGCGGAATGGAGCCGAGGTAGCGCTCCCAAATCGCCCGCCGAGCGTCAGCGTCGGGCGGCCCGACGGGAATCACGTAATCGAACCGTCCGTGCCGGAGCAGGGCGGCATCCAACGCCCGCACGGAGTTCGTCGCGCAGACCAGAAGTCGATTGTCGCGCTCCCTGAACGCGGGAATGAGCTTGAGGAGCTCGTTGGTCAGCCCTTGAGACGGCGAGACCGCGTCGGCGTCTCGCTTGCCGGCGATCTCCTCGACCTCATCGATGAACAGCACCAACGAGCTGAGCTCATCGACCAGCGCGAAGGTCTCGCGCAGCGCGGCAGCTGGCGCGGCCGACGTCGTGGTCAATCGTGACGGGAACAGCTCGACGAAGGGCCAGCCAAGGCGAGCGGCCACCCCCTTCGCGAACGTCGTCTTCCCCGTGCCGGGAGGGCCGAACAGCACGATCGCGCGCGGCGGCACCAGTCCCGAAAGCTCAGCCAGCTCTGGGCGGGCCAGCGGCATGATCACCTGGCGCTCAATCAGCTCCTTTTCCTTGGCCATGCCACCGACCTCGTCCCAGCGTCCGGGTGGGATGAGGCGAGCCCCGAGCTGGTCGAGGATGCCCCGATCGGCACCCGAGGGTCCGCCGTGCTTTTGGTACAAGACGACCCCTGGGCGGATCTCGAAACCGCGGTGCTCAAGGGCGAGCCCACCCACGTCGGACGCCTCGGGAAGAGCGCATCTAATCCAGTGCGCTCCAGCGGCGAAGAGTCGGCGTTCGAGGTCGGCAATCAGCGCACTGCCGATACCGCGTTGGCGCCACGCCGTCGCCAGGCCCACGCGCAGAATCCAGGCTTGATCGCCTTCAACGACGCCAACGGCGGTGCCCACCACCTCGTCGCCCACAGTCGCGACGATCGTCGGCTGACCGGCGCGGACGGCAGCCAGCAATTCGGACAGGCCAAATACCGGTTCGAGGCCGCCCGTCTTTGGGTCGTCCCAGATATGGACGACGGCGTCGAGGTCGGCTTGCTGAAACTCGCGGACTCGCCAAAGCACCATGGCGCATTGTGCTCTCAGCGAGCCCAACCGCCAACTGAGTTAAGAGCCGGCGTCGACGACCCGGTGAACCAGCCCATCGGGGTCGGCGAACACGACCGAAGCGCCCGGGCCGATCTCGGCGACAACGGCAAGGTCATCGCCGTGTACGACGGCTTCCGAGCTCACGATCGCCGCCGCTTCAAGCCCACTCGCGCCACTCGCCACCGCCACTACCACGGCAGCCTGAAGCGCGGACACCGACAGCGAAGACAACGCCACGGTTGTCGCGGCATAGGTGCGCCCAGTGTCGTCGCGCACCGCAGCACCCTCTGCGGCGTTGTTGCGGGCCCGAGCTGCCCTCGCCAACACCACGAGCTTCGCGTCTTCGGGGTCGAGCTCGACTGGTTCAGGCATCGGCGCGCAGCACCGTGTTGGGCACGCTACCCGACACGTCGTTTGGCGACGCCGCCGCGAGCGGTACCTCGGTAGCCGGCGGATCTGAACCGGCCGCGTGAGCCTCGGCCGATTCGGCTTCAGCCGGCTCGCCTCGGCGCCGCGACCGGATGCGGGCAGAGTCAGTAGCGCGGACGACAACACTGGCGATCGTGTTGCGGCGGCCGCGGGAGCCTTCAGCGACAAGCTCAAGCCCAGCGATCGTCGCGGTCGCGCCCGGAATCGGCACCCGGCCCAGGGCCTGCGCGAGCAGACCGCCGACCGTCTCGACGTCGTCATCATCTTCGATCTCGACGTCGAACAGTTCGGCAAGTTCGTCGACCGGCAGCCGAGCGTTAACTCGCACGCTGCCATCGGGTAGCCGCTCGATCCGTGGACCCTCGCGGTCGTGTTCGTCGGTGATTTCGCCAACGATCTCTTCAAGGATGTCTTCGATCGTGGCCAGGCCGGCGGTGCCGCCGTATTCGTCGACAACAACCACGAGGTGGATGCGTTCGGCTTGCATCTCACGCAGCAACACATCGACCGGCTTGCTGTCGGGCACGAACGTGGCGGGCCGCATCAACGACTCGACCTTCTCGGTCGACTCCGACTCGCGGTATTCGTAGATACGCCGAGTGATGTCGCGCAGGTAGACCGTGCCAACGACGTCGTCTTCGTTTTCTCCGACCACCGGCAACCGCGAGAATCCGCTGCGCAACGCGAGCGACATCGCCTGTCGCAAGGTCTTGGTCCGCTCAATGAACACGATGTCGGTGCGTGGCACCATCACTTCGCGCACGATTGTGTTGCCGAGCTCGAACACCGAGTGGATCATTTGCCGCTCGTCGCTCTCGATCACCTTGCTGGCCTCGGCCAGATCGACCATGTCACGCAACTCGGCCTCGCTGGTGAACGGTCCGTCACGAAAACCGTGGCCTGGCGTCAATGCATTGCCAACCGCGATGAGCAGCTTCGGCAACGGACCCACCACACCCGACAGGCGCACAACCCACGGCGCGAATGCGAGAGCGACGCGGTCAGCATGCTGGCGGCCGAGTGTGCGCGGTGCGACTCCGATGGCGACATAACTGATGACCGCCATACAAAGCGCGGTCAACAAGACGGTGTCCCACGTGCGTCCGAAACGCCCGACCGCCCAGACCGCGATCATGACCACGGCTGTCATTTCGGCGGCGACTCGAAGCAGCAGCACGACGTTGAGGTAGCGAGGTGGTTCAGCAATCACCCGGCGAAGCGCCACCGCACCGCGGCGGTGATCGCGCAAGTAGTCGTCGACATGGATGCGCGACACTCGCGACAGGGCAGCATCGGCCGCAGCACATGCGCCGGCCAGCAGGATCAGCACGATCGCACTGACCGGCAGCAGAATATCGCCGGGCGTCACGGCGCCGGACTCGCAGACCCTGCGGACTTCGTCGACCGCGCCGCCTGCCAGCCGACGAGCAGGTCACGCTGCAGCCCAAACATTTCCTTCTCCTCGGCGGGCTCCGCGTGATCGAAGCCGAGCAGATGCAAGATGCCGTGCGTGCACAACAGCTCGAGTTCGTCTTGCATCGAATGCCCGGCGAGCCGGCCTTGCTTGTCGGCCACCGCGGGACACAACACGACGTCGCCGAGCATGCCTGCGTCGTCGTCGGCATCGAGGTCGACATCGACACGCCCCGGGCGAAGTTCGTCCATCGGAAAGGAGAGGACGTCGGTGGGGCCTGGCTCATCCATCCAGCGCTCGTGCAGCACGGCCATCTCGCCCTCGTCGACGAGCAGGATCGACAACTCCGCCAACGGATGGATTCGCATCGCATCGAGAACGTGCCGCGAGACGCCGACAAGACGTAACTCGTCGACCCCCAGGCCCGATTCGTTCGCGATCTCGACGCTCACTCAACGGCCGCCGCGACGCCGGGCCGGCACCGACCGCGGAACGGCATCGGTGGTGGCATCGAACCGCTCGTAGGCGTCGACGATGTCAGCCACCAGCTTGTGGCGGACGACGTCGCTGCTGCTCATCGTCGAGAAGTGCACGTCGGGAATGCCGTCGAGGATGTCGCGCACGACGCGCAGCCCGCTCTGGGTGTTGCCGGGCAGGTCGATCTGGGTGATGTCGCCGGTGACGACCATCTTCGAGCCGAAGCCGAGCCGGGTCAGGAACATCTTCATCTGCTCGGCCGTCGTGTTCTGCGCCTCGTCGAGGATGATGAACGCATCGTTGAGGGTGCGGCCACGCATGTAGGCCAGCGGCGCCACCTCGATGGTGCCGCTCGCCATCAGCCGGGGGATCGAGTCGGGCTCAAGCATGTCGTGCAAAGCGTCGTAGAGCGGCCGCAGGTAAGGGTCGATCTTTTCGTAGAGCGTGCCGGGCAGAAACCCGAGACGCTCACCGGCCTCGACCGCAGGCCGGGTCAAGATGATGCGGTTGACCTGCTTGGCCTGGAGCGCTTGTACAGCCTTCGCGACAGCGAGGTAGGTCTTGCCGGTGCCCGCGGGCCCGATCGAGAACACCACGGTGTGCATGTCGATCGCCTCGACGTAGCGCTTCTGGTTCACCGACTTGGGCCTGACCGTCTTACCGCGGGAGGAGACGATGTCGAGCGTGAGCACCTCGAACGGCCGTTCGGGGGCGTCGCTGCGCAGCATCGCGACGCTGCGCTCAACCACGTCGGGGGTGAGAGTGGCGCCGCTGCCGAGCAGGGCAATCAGCTCTTCGAACAACTGGGCGACGACGGCGTTCTCTGCGGCGGCGCCGGTGATGGTGATCTCGTTGCCGCGCACATGGATGTCGCTGTCGAAAGCGCGCTCAATGATCCGCAGCAGCTCGTCACGGGATCCGAGCAGGCTGACCATGGAATGCGCACCGGGGACGACGATGCGGATTTGCTTCGGGGTGGGGTCGGCCGCGCCCCGAAGGGGCTGCGCCGGACTCGGTTCGCCTGGCATGGATCGGCCTGGGCCTGCTCGCGCCTGCTCTCTGCTTCTCGGGTAACTGCCGTCGCTCTCAGTGACGGGACGGATCTCATGGTACCCGCGCGCGAGTCGGGCCAGCCGCCGTGCGAGCGGCCGCAGCCGTGCGATAGACCTCTCAGGTAAACCGAGCCACCCGGATGCGCGTCGTATCCGTGTGACCGCCGTCCTCGTAACCCGCACCGGGAGCCGAACGTTGCTGGGCCAATTCGAGACGGCAACCGCCGATGAAGCCGTCGTCGAGCTCTACCGCGCGCACTACAACGGCCTTGTGCGGCTGTCAGCCATGCTCGTCGGCGATAGCGGCACCGCCGAGGAAGTCGTGCAGGACGCCTTCGTCACGATGCACGGCAGCTGGCATCGGTTGCGCGACCCAGAAAAAGCACTCGCCTACCTGCGGCAGGCGATCGTCAACCGGTCCAGGTCGACCTTGCGGCACCGGGCAGTCGTGGCGAAATATCCGCCCGCCCCGCCCCCCGACGTCCCGAGTGCTGAGTATTTCGCGCTCGCCCACAGCGAACGCGACGAGATCATGGCGGCGGTCCGCCGACTGCCCCGACGGCAGCGTGAGACGTTGCTGCTGCGGTACTACTCCGACCTGTCCGAAGCCCAGATCGCCGACACCCTCGGCATCAGCCAGGGCGCCGTCAAGAGTCACGCATCACGTGGCCTGGCCGCCCTACGTTCCCTCCTGGAGAAGACGTCATGAGCGACCGCCCAGGCACGTTCGACCCCGACCAGCCGGACGACGAGACCGCCCGCCGGCTGCGCGAGGTGCTGTCGCACGAGGCGCGTGCCATCACGCCGTCCGCCGACGGCCTCGCGATCATTCGCGAAAAGATCAGAGCCCAACGAGGCGGACGCCGCAGCTGGGTGCGCGCTTTCCAGATCGGCGGCGCCGGGCTGGCCACCGCCGCCATTGCCGTCATCGGCGTTGTTACGGTCCAGCACCACACCGGCTCGAACGGTCGCAAGCCGGCGACCGCGGCATCGCCCGGGGTCGCGTCCCCCGCTCCTGCACCCTCATCGGTCTCTGCGCTCGCCTCGTCGCCGGTCGCATCGGCGCCGTCGAGCTACCCCGTCTGGGTGTACTACGTCGACAAGCGCAAAGACCCGCAGCAGTTGCTGTTCCGCGAGATCACCCAATGGACGTCGTCGCCGCAGCACACGTTCATCAAGGACTCGGTCAGCGCCATGCTGGCGACTGCTGCGGTCGACCCTGACTACACGAGCTACTGGCCGGCCGGCACCACCTTGCTGTCGGCGAACATCGTCGGCGGCACCACCGCGGTCGTCGACCTGTCGAGTGACGCTGCCAATGGCCCCACGGGTGAAGGCGCCATCAGCGTTCAACAGCTGCTCTACACGATCATTGCCGGCGCACCGAAGATCGATGGGCTGCAGCTGCGCATCGCCGGCACGCCGGTGACGTCGCTGTGGGGCACCCCGATGCCAGCCATCATTCCGGTGTCGCCTAGCTCGCAGGTGTGGGGCCATGTCTGGATCACCGCGCCCGCTGAGAACGCGACCGTGGCGTCGTCAGTCGAGATCAAGGGTGAGGCAACGGTCTTCGAGGGCACCGTCACGTGGCAGCTGCGCAGCAACGGCGGCACTCTCAAGACGGGGAGCGTCACCGCCGACACGGGCGCTCCCTACCGCGGCCTCTGGAGCGTCACTCTCGAAGGTCTCGCGCCTGGGCAGTATGCGATCCGGGCCTACGAGACGTCGGCAAAGGACGGCTCCGTCACCTTCCTTGACGACAAGATGTTCACCGTCGAGTAGCGGTGCTCAGCTAGCTCCAGCGGCCGCTGTTGGCGAGCACGACCGCGGCCCCGACGGTGCCGGCAGTCGAGGTGCGGAGAACGGTCGAGCCGAGCCTGCAGGTGATCGCGCCGGCCGCTTCGAAAGCGGAGACCTCGTCCGGTGTGATGCCGCCTTCGGGGCCGACCACGAGCACGACCTCACCCTGCGCCGGCACCGTAAGACCCGCCAACGGCCGCTCGGATTCCTCATGCAGCACAACCGCGAGACCGCCCCTTCGCACGACGGAATCGATTCGCGCAACAACCGTGGGCGTCGATTCGAGCGGCGGGACGTCGACTAGCCAGGCTCGCCGGGCCTGCTTGGCGGCTTCACGTGCGGTCGACCGCCATCGGGTCACCGCCTTTTGCGCTCGCGGGGAGTCCCAGCGCACGATCGAGCGGGCCGCTTGCCAGGGCACGATCACGTCCACGCCGATCTCGGTCATGGTCTGCACCGCGAGTTCGTCGCGGTCGCCTTTGGCCAACGCCTGCACAACGGTGATGCGCGGTAGGAGCGATTCGACGCGCATCTGGGTGAGCAGCTCGACCTGCAAGGCGTGACCCGTCACGGCGCTCACGACTGCCGAAAACACAAGCCCGGCGCCGTCCGATAGGTCGAGTTTCTCGCCGACGGCAAGGCGACGCACGGTCGCGGCGTGATGACCCTCTGGGCCGCCGAGTTCGAAGACCTCCCCGACCGTCGCGGCGCGCAACCGATCGGCGTCCGCGAGAAACAACGGGTCAGTCACGCCGCCGGCTCAGCGGCCGTTGAACGCGTCGCGAATGCGACCGAAAAAGCCTGGCGCGTCGATCTTGAACACACCATCGGGGAACTCCTCGCTGCGCAGGCTCGCCAGCTTGCGCAGCAGCTCTTCTTGCTCGCCGTCGAGCTTGGTCGGCGTGGTGACCTCGAGGTGCACAAGCAGGTCACCGCGACTGTTCGAACGAAGCCGCGGCACTCCCTTGCCGCGCACCGGAATGATCGTGCCCGACTGGGTGCCGGCCTTCACCTCGATGTCGATCGGACCGTCAAGAGTCTCGAGCTTCAACGACGTGCCGAGAGCAGCGGCCGTCATCGGCACCGGCACGGCGGCATGTAGGTCGACACCGTGTCGCTCGAACGTCGGATGCTTGCGCTCCTCGATCTCCACGTAGAGATCACCGGCTGGGCCGCCACCAGGACCAACTTCGCCTTGCCCGGTAAGCCTTATCCGCATGCCGTGCTCGACTCCGGCCGGAATGGCGACCTCGATCGTGCGACGTGCGCGGACTCGGCCATCGCCTGAGCATTCGGGGCACGGATGCCGAATCACGGTGCCGACGCCGGCGCAGTGCGGACACGGCCGGGACGTCATCACCTGACCGAGGAACGAGCGGGTGACCTGGCTGACTTCACCGCGGCCCTTGCAAACCTGACACGTCTCGGGGTGGGTGCCCGACGCGGTGCCGGCGCCCGTGCAGGTCGGGCACACGACGGCGGTTTCGACGTTGAGCTCTCGAGTCGCGCCGAACACCGCGTCGTTCAAGTCGATCTCGACATGGATCAGCGCGTCGTTGCCCTGGCGACTGCGGGTGCGCGGGCCGCGACCGCCGCCGCCGCCGAAGAAGGCATCCATGATGTCGCCAAGGCCGCCGAAGCCGGGATTAAAGCCGCTATTGCCGGACGCCGACAAGGGGTCGCCGCCCATGTCGTACAGCTGTCGCTTGCTCGGGTCGGAGAGCACCTCGTACGCAGCGGTGATCTCCTTGAACCGTTCCTGCGTCTCCGTGTCGGGATTGACGTCGGGGTGCAGTTGCCTCGCCAGCCGGCGATACGCGCGCTTGATGTCCTCAGGCGGTGCGTCCTTGCGCACGCCGAGGATCGCGTAGTGATCGCGGGCCA
>Ga0080027_10000292_pt1 | contig 21871 bp, 20 predicted proteins | sample OrgsoiDNA2013046_FD_70962 | JGI IMG/M metagenome (GOLD analysis project Ga0080027, IMG submission 70962) | Permafrost soil microbial communities from the Arctic, to analyse light accelerated degradation of dissolved organic matter (DOM) -... | ecosystem: Environmental > Terrestrial > Soil >... | reverse complement strand
CGATGCCCACGCCCGGCACTATGACCGGATTCTCGGCCGGTGCGTTGGCAAGTTTGGTCACCACATGATCGAGGCCGTCGAGCGCGTCGAGGAACGCGCCGTGCACCTGTGGCAAGGTGCGCAACGAAAACGGGTCTTGGATGCGTGCGGCGGGCGCGACCTCGCTCACGAGACCGCGCATCCGCCGCGCAACCGCCTGTGCGCCAGGGAACGGGGTCGTCCGCTCCATCAGCTCGCTGAACGCCTCATCGTTTCCGTCGACCGCAGCGAACGTCAGCGCCGCGACGACCATGGCGGCATCGGCAGACGCACGCAAGGCAGCCAGCACCAGAGCGCTATCGCCGATCGTCGCGGCATTGCTGCTCATGAACGGCAACGCGTCGTGGCGCCCAAGCGCGATGAACAGCGGCAGCGGCGCCGACGTCGACATTTCGCCGCCGAGCGCAAGCGCGGTCGTGGCGAGTGCAGAAAGGTCACCGGTGCCGATACTCCCGAACTCGCGCACGAGCGGCAGCGCATCGGCGTCCAGCATCGCGAGCAGACCGTCGAGAAGGGTCGGGCTCACACCACTGCCGCCGGCCGCGAGTTGATTCAGCCTGACGACGAGCATCGCCCGCACCCGTTCGGCGCTGCGAAGCGGTCCGGCGCTGGTGGCATGGCTGCGCAGCAGAGCGAGCGCGTGCTCCCCCGGGTCTGCGACAGTCTCTGTGCGGTTGGCGCCGACCCCCGTCGTCCGGCCGTAAACGGGACGTTCGACGCTCACCTTCGCGGCGAACTCATGCGACTCCGCTACCCGGAGCCGCGCCTCGGCGCTCACCTCGACCGACAACGCGCCGGACGCAACCGCCGCAATATCGGACGACGCGAGGTGGCCGCCGTCGAGCGCGATCACGGTGCCCTCCTCACTATCAGGGAGCCAGTCCCGAAGGCACCAGCCCAGGTAGGTGTATCACCTGGGCCGCCGGGAGCGCTCCCCCAGATCACTGTCGCGCAACGATTCCAATTCGTAAGAATTCCGGCTGGCAATCCGCGGTCGGGATGTGTAAGGCTTCCACTCACTGGCAATCGCCTTGCGTGTGGTGAAATGGGTAAAGCATATATTTCCCATAGGAGGGGTGACCAATGCCGGCAGCGATGTCGTCGACCCGCACGGTCGATCGTGCGCTGGGATTGCTTGCCGTCGTGTGCGAACAAGACGCCATCATGCTGTCGGAGTGCGCCCGGCGAGCGGGCCTGCCGGCGAGCACGGCGCTGCGCCTGCTGCGCACCCTTGAGGCCTCAGGCTTCGTCTCGCGCGGGCCCGACTCGTCGTTTGCGGCCGGCCCAAGACTCGTGCAACTCGGCGCCTCCGCGCTCGGCCGACAAGCACTCGTTGGCCTCGCCGAACCAGCGCTAAAGCGCATCGTCGCGGCCACCGGTGAATCGGCCTACCTGAGCATCGCCGGCCCAGCTGACACGGCGATCTACATCGCGATGGTAGAAGGCACCCATGCGGTGCGGCACACGAGTTGGGTCGGGAAGGCGGTGCCGTGCGCCGACCTCGCGGTCGGCGCCGCCCTGCGCGGCGACATTGGTGCGAACGGCTATGTGGCACAGCGCGACCGGCTCGAACCCGATGTCACCGCGATCGTGGCACCCATCCGGCGACCCGGTGGCATCGCCGGCGCGCTGAGCCTGCTCGGGCCGACTTACCGTATCGACGACGACACGATGCGCATCTACGGGGGCATCGTCAGCGAGGAGGCCACCGCGCTCGCCGACCAACTAGCGCCCCCGCCGTGGGCTCCGGCGCGCGATGAGGTGGCAACGCGATGATTCGGTTCGAGTCGGTGACCAAGGAATACCCCGATGGCACGGTCGCGGTCGATGATCTCAGTCTCACTGCGCCGTCCGGCAAGATCACCGTGTTCGTCGGACCGTCTGGCTGCGGCAAGACCACCAGCTTGCGGATGATCAACCGGATGATCGAGCCGACCAGCGGCCGCATCTGGATCGACGACCGTGACCATTCGACGGCCGCGCCAGCCGAACTGAGGCGCGGCATCGGCTATGTCATTCAGCACGCCGGCTTGTTCCCGCACCGCACGATCATCGACAACGTCGCGACCGTGCCGATGCTGCTCGGGCAAAGCCGGCGCGAGGCGCGGGTGAAGGCGCTCGAACTCCTTGAGCGCGTTGGGCTGCCGGCGTCGTTCGCCAAGCGCTACCCCGCACAGCTGTCCGGTGGCCAGCAGCAACGGGTCGGGGTCGCGCGCGCACTTGCCGCCGATCCTCCCGTGATGCTGATGGACGAGCCGTTCAGCGCCGTCGACCCGGTCGTTCGCGAGCAACTGCAGAACGAATTCCTGCGCCTGCAAAGCGAAATCGGCAAGACGATCGTGTTCGTCACTCATGACATCGATGAGGCCATCAAGCTCGGTGACCAAGTCGCCGTACTGCGGGTCGGCGGCAGGCTGGCCCAGATGGCTACGCCGGCCGAATTGCTCTCCAACCCCGTCGACGATTTTGTCGCCGGGTTCGTTGGACGTGATCGCGGATACCGGGCGCTGGGCTTCGAGATGGTGCACGGTCTCCAGCTCGATCCCGAGGCCGCAATCAGCATCGGCACGGCGGTAAGCGGTGCCGCCGCGGTCGCGCGCGACGGCTGGGTTCTGGTCGTCGATGACCAGCAATCGCCACAGGGCTGGCTTGCGCTGAACGACGATGTCACCCGCGCCGCGCAGCAGATCACGCCGGCGCTCCTCCACCGAGGAGGCACTGTCTCGTCGATCAACGGTACGTTCCGGTCGGTGCTCGATGCCGCGCTGTCGTCACCCACCGGCCGCGGCGTGATCGTCGATGAGCATGGCCGACTCGCAGGCACCATCACCGCAGCGAATGTCGTGCGGTTGCTTGAGCAGCAGCCGGCTGCGCACGTGGCGCGCTCATGAAAGTCGCCGACCCGGTCGCGTCATCGTCACCGTGGCATTTCTGGGCCTACTTCAACGCCCACCTGCACCAAGACCTCACCTGGTTGTGGGACCACGTTTGGCTGTCGGCTCTGCCCGTCGCCGTGGGGTTGGTCATCGCGCTGCCCCTGGGGTGGTTGGCACATCGGTACCGGTGGATCTACCCGCCGATGCTGTCGATCGCCGGTCTGCTGTACACGATCCCGTCGATCGCCCTGTTCGTTTTGGTGCCGCCGATTTTCGGCCTCAAGGCACTCGACCCGTTGCAGGTGCCAATTGCGCTATCGGTCTACTCGGTGGCCCTGCTGGTGCGAGTCGTGGCCGACGGCCTTGCCTCGGTTCCCGATGACGTCGTGCAGGCGGCCACGGCGATGGGCTTCGGACCGTTCACCCGGTTAGTCAAGGTCGAACTGCCCATCGCGGTCCCGGTGATATCGGCGGGTCTTCGAGTCGCGACGGTGTCGAACGTCAGCATGGTCGCCATCGCCGGCACCATCGGCCTCAGCAATCTGGGTCAGTTGTTCACGACTGGATTTCAGCTCTCGAGCCCGACGGCGTACTACCCGCCGATCGTGCTCGGGATCGTCTTGTGTGTGGCCCTTGCACTGGCATTCGACCTGACCATCGTGCTCGCGAACCGGTTTCTGACGCCGTGGCGGCGGGCGGTGCAAGGCCGATGATCAGCAACGTCTTCCACTGGCTGACAAACTCAGCGCATTGGCGCGACGGCCACGGGGTCAGTGGCATCGCGACCCAGCTCCAAGCACACATGACGTATTCGTTTATCGCCGTCCTGATCGCTTTGGTCATCGCGCTGCCGCTCGGTCTGTTCATCGGGCACACCGGCAGGGGTACGTTTCTGGTGACAGCGACCAACACGTTGCGGGCACTGCCCACCGTCGGGGTTCTGGTGTTGCTCACCGTGATGATCTCGCCGCATTTTCATGGTCGCACCGACTTCGGTTACCTGATACCGACCGAGATCGTACTGGTATTACTGGCAATTCCGCCGATTCTGTCGAATACGTATGCTGGCGTCCAGAATGTGAGCGATGACGCCCGCGACGCAGCTGCGGCGATGGGCATGACCGGTTCACAAGTGTTGCGGTTCGTCGAGTTCCCGTGCAGTCTGCCGCTGATCTTCTCCGGGTTGCGCAGCGCGACGCTTCAGGTGATTGCCACCGCCACCATTGCCTCCTACCTACCGCTCGGGGGCCTTGGCCGGTTCATTTACGACGGCCTCGCGCAACAGGACTTTCCCCAGATGATCGGCGGTGGTGTGCTCGTCGCGCTGCTGGCTCTCGCGAGCGACTTCATTCTTGCGGTCATCCAGCGATACACCGTTTCGCGTGGTGTCTCAGGCCGCTTCTCCAACAAGTCCATCACCGTCGGTGGCGCAGCAGCTGCCGACATCGTCCAAGCGGAGGTCGCAGTCATCTGACGAAGGCGCACACACAGACCGTTGATGGCTCGACCATCTCGACACGCCAAGAAGGAGAATCATGAAGCGCAACGTAATGATCATCGGTGCTGCAAGCGCCGCACTGGCACTCGGCATCAGTGCATGCAGTTCGAAGAAGGCGACGCCGGCGACTCCCGCGGCGTCGACACCGGCACCCGCCGCGACAACGGCCGCGTCGGCCTCAGCGCCGGCAGCTTCGGCGCCGGCAGCCGGTGGTGCCACCATCGCGAGCAAGCTCATCCTTGGTGGACCAGCAGAGTTCCAGACCAGGGTCGACGGCATTCCTGGGTTGGCAAAGAACTACGGGGTCACGTTCAGCAGCTACAAGGTGCTCGACACCGGTGGCCCGGTCACCGTCGCAGCGCTGAAGAACGGCCAAGTCGACGCGGCTGACCTCTTCACCACAGACCCAAGCATCGCCGCCAATAACTTCGTGATTCTAGCCGACCCAAAGAGTGACTTCGCGGCGCAAAACGTGCTGCCGATCATCAACAAGGCCAAGGCAACCGACGGCGTGAAGAAGATCCTGAACGCCATCTCCGCCAAGCTCGACACCCCAGGGCTCGGTGCGTTGATGGTCAAGGTCATCACCAACAAAGAAGACCCTGACGCGGTCGCCAAGGGCTGGCTTACGTCAGAGCAGCTCGACACCACCGGCACGGACGCCGCAGGCGTGAGTATCAAGGTCGGCTCGGCGAACTTCCCCGAGAACGTGCTGCTGGCTGACATCTACGCAGATGCGTTGAAGGATCAGGGCGCCACCATTTCGACCACCCTCAACATCGGCAGCCGCGAGAAGTACGTGCCTGCGCTGAAGGATGGCTCGATCGATCTGCTCCCCGAGTACAACGGCTCGATTCTGCAATACCTCGACAAGACCGCCACGGCCACCAGCCCTGACGACGTTCTTGCCGCGCTGCAGAAGGTGCTGCCGCCGAACCTGATCGTGCTCGACCAGTCGGCCGCGCAGGACAGCGACGCGATCGTCGTCACCCAGGCGACGGCGACGAAGTACAACCTGAAGTCCATCGGCGATCTGGCGGCAGCCGCTTCCTAGCACCACTGGCCCGCCCGGTTCATGAGTTGTGGACGTTTTCCCACGTCGGACGTGGGAAAACGTCCACAACTCTCGGCCTTCGACATCCCCTCTGAGAGTGATGAACATGACGACGGTAAGAGTCACCGAGAGTACGACAGCAACGCCTGAGCAGTTCCTCGCGGGGCTCACCGACTTCGGCCCGGATCGATCGGAAATCTGGCCCAACAGCCAGCCAAAATTTCTCACCGTGCATGGCCAAGGCGACACCTGGGCCGATGTCACCGAGGGCTCGGCGGCCGGTGGCGGAGTGTGGGAACGGCTTCGCTACGACTGGTCCAATCCACTCGACATTGTGCTCACCACCACCGACAGCAATACGTGGGGTCGCAAGAGCGGGCATCGCTACACCCTGACGTCGAACGCCGACAGCAGCACCACGGTGCAAACGGTGATGGTTCGCGACGGCATCAGCATCAAGGGCCGCGCTCTCGCCTTGGTGCTGACGGTGCTGGGAAAACCGTTCCTTCGTAAGGGCATGCGCGGCGTGCTGCGCGCGATCGAGGCCAGAAGCAGTACTCCGCGGGCCTAAGCGTCGGGCATATCGACCCGCAGACAGAGACTGCCGCGCATGTCAAGCCATACACGGCCCGGCGCACGCACGAGACGGAAGAGCACGTCGGTACATCCCGGGCATCGAGCAACCATCCCCGGCGCATCGGTGTAGACGACCACCGCGGCAACAGCGCCACTGTGTCCGCAGCCGGCACACTCAACGACCGCAACACTGACATCGAACGAGAAGAGCTCTTCCAACGCGCCGACCATCACATTGCCGTCGAGGGGAATGCTCATCGTTGACTCCCACTTGGTCCGAAACGCTCGGTCTTCACGCGCCCCGCATCGTGCCCGGCGGCTACCAGCAGGTTGGCCACTGTCTCGACAAATCCGGTCGGCCCACAGACGAACACGGCCGGCGCTAGACCTGCGGAAAAGCCTGCATCCGCAAGATATGTCGCGTCGATCCGCCCAGCAGGTCGAGCGACACCCGCAGGCGTCGTCCGGGTGAAGGCGTAGTGCACCTCAAACGACGAGTCGACACGTTGCAGTTCCGCCAACTCGGCGCCGAACAACACCGAGCCAGGGTCGCGTACTGAGTACACCAGCCGAAACGGCACGTGGCTGCCGAACTTTGCGCGCGTGCGCACCATCGACATCAACGGCACGACACCAGAACCACCCGCGACCAACAGCACCTGTGCAGCTAACGACGGGTCCCAGACGAACCACCCACCGACCGGGCCGCGCAGCTCGATCTGATCACCGATCGACAGCACCTGCGACAAATACGGCGACACTTCTCCGTCCGCCAATCGCTCTACGGTCAACTCAACGAGATCACCGCCTGCGGCCGAGGCAATTGAGTACGAGCGCTGCGTCGAATATCCGTCAGGTGCAGTAAGCCGGACGTCGACATGCTGGCCGGCATCGTGCCCCGGCCAATCCGGGATCGAGAAGACCAGCGTGCGGGCGAACTCCGTCTCGTCGCGGAAAGCCACCAGGGTGCCCACCCGCCACGTCAGTCGGCCGAGTACCGCTGCTCGAGCCACGGGTCTCCGTCGTTGTGATAGCCGAGTTGCTCCCAGAAACCGCGCTCTTCACGAAGCCGCAGATCGATTCCGCGCACCCACTTGGCCGACTTCCACAAATACAGGTGCGGCACGAGAAGCCGAACTGGCCCACCATGCTCGGGTGTCAGGTCCGAGCCGTCGTAGCTGAATGCCAACCAGGCTTTGCCATCGACCAACGCACTCAGCGGAAGATTGGTGGTGTAGCCGCCGTACGACAGTGCCAGCGCATACTCGGCGCTCGTCTCGATCCCGTCGAGCAGCGTGTCGACCGAAACGCCACGCCAGGAGGTGCCGAGCTTCGACCACTTCGTGACGCAATGCAGATCGACGGTGATGTCTTCGGCCGGCAATGCCGTGAACGCCGCCCAATCCCAACCGCGCTTCTCCCCCGTCTCGGTCACGATTCGGAATTCCCAGGTGTCATGGCTGACTCGTGGCGTCGGGCCGGCCGACAAGACTGGGAAGTCGCGCACCAGATATTGGCCCGGAGGCAACGAGGCCCCCGCAACGCGGCGACGTCCGAAGAACCCGGGCGACACGATGCCCGCCATCTGGCCTCCGAGGCTCGCAGTGACCTTCGCACATCCGTCCACCCGCGTTTGCCATGCTAACGCCCGCGGGAAATCCAGGGTAGAACGGCGCCGATACGGACGTTTTGCCATGCCAGAGGTGAATTTCCGGCACCTTCTCTCATTGCGGGGCACGGGGGTGAGACCTGCGGCGTGGGGTAGGTCGATCATGGACGATGACGACTCGAGGGGAGCGGCACATGCTCGGTTTGCCCGACCACGTCACGGCCTGCCTGTTCGATCTCGACGGCGTGCTCACAGACACCGCGTCGGTGCACAACAAGGCATGGAAGGAGACCTTCGACGCGTTCCTGAGACAACGCGCGCAACGCACCGGCGCAAAGTTCCTGCCGTTCGATTCCGACAAGGACTACGACGAGTACGTCGACGGCAAGCCGCGAGCCGACGGCGTCCGCGCTTTCTTGAAGAGCCGCGGCATCGTGTTGCCCGATGGCGAGCCCGATGACCCACCCGACGCCCAGACCATCAACGGATTGGGCAACCGCAAGAACATCGCCCTGCTCCGCCACATCAAGGATGACGGCGTCAAGGTCTTCGAAGGCTCACGTCAGTACCTTCAAGCCGCGCGGGACGCCGGTCTGCGCCGCATTGTCGTATCGTCGAGCGCGAACACCGCTCAGGTGCTCGACATCACCGGGCTTGGCGCGCTCGTCGAAGGGCGGATCGACGGAGTGACGATCGAGACCCAGCACCTGTTGGGCAAGCCCGCGCCCGACACCTTCCTCGCGGGCGCCAGGTGCGCCGATGTCGAGCCCGCCCACGCCGCGGTGTTCGAGGACGCCCTTGCGGGCGTCGAGGCCGGGCGAGCGGGTCAGTTCGGCTGCGTCATCGGCGTCAATCGCCTCGATGAAGCGCATGGCGACCAGCTGCGCAAGCACGGCGCCGACATCGTGGTGACCGACCTCGCCGAGCTGCTCGATTCAGGTGGGTCGAAGGCGTGATCACCCACTCGGCGTTTCCGGTCGAAGCCTGGACCGTGCGGGAAACCCGCCTCGACCTCGACCTGATCGCGCAATCCGAGTCGGTATTCGCGCTGTCGAACGGGCACATCGGCCTGCGCGGCAATCTCGACGAGGGCGAGCCGCACGGCATCCCCGGGACCTACCTGACGTCTTTCTTCGAGCTCCGCCCACTCCCCTATGCAGAAAGCTCGTACGGCAACCCCGAATCGAGCCAGTCGATTGTCAACGTCACCAACGGAAAACTCATCCGCCTGCTCATCGACGACGAGCCGTTCGACGTTCGGTACGGCACCCTCGTGTCGCACGAGCGGGTGCTCGACATGCGGGCTGGCACGCTGACCCGCCATGCCGAGTGGATATCTCCGGCGGGCAAACGAATTCGGCTGAAGTCGACCAGGCTCGTCTCGTTCACCCAGCGGGCCGTTGCGGCAATCCAATTCGAAGTAGAAGCGGTCGACGAGGAAGTGCGCATCGTGGTGCAGTCCGAGCTTGTCGCGAACGAAGATGTTCCGGCGCAGACCGACGACCCGCGTAAAGCCGCCGCGATGGAACGGCCACTCGAGGCAGTTGATCAGACAAGCACCGAGCACGGCGTCGTCCTCGTGCATCGCACCAAAGCGAGCAAGCTGCAGATGGCCGCCGCCATGGCACATGGGGTCGACGCCCCCCGACACGTCGACGTCGAAGTCGAAATGGTGCCCGATTGGGCGCGCCTAACCGCCGTCTGCACATTGCGACCCGGCGAGCGGCTGACCGTGGTCAAGTGCCTCGCGTATGGCTGGTCGAATGTGCGCACCCAAGATGCGTTGCGCGATCAGGTTTCCGGTGCCGTCGCCGCAGCGCGGTTGACCGGATTCGCTGGGCTGCTCGCCGAGCAGCGCGAGTTCCTCGACGAGTTCTGGGATGGCGCCGACGTCGAGGTCGAGGGCGACGCAGAGATCCAGCAAGCGGTGCGGTTCGGTCTGTTCCACGTGCTCCAGGCGGGTGCGCGAGCCGAGGGCCGCGGCATCGCGGCGAAAGGATTGACCGGCCCCGGCTACGACGGCCACACGTTCTGGGACACCGAGATGTTTGTACTGCCGGTGCTCTGTTACGCGCGACCAGAGGCGGCCGCGCACGCGCTGCGCTGGCGCTATTCCACCCTCGAGCTGGCGAAGCAACGGGCGCAAACCCTCGGTGTGCGTGGTGCCGCGTTTCCGTGGCGCACGATCGACGGCCACGAGTGTTCGGGCTACTGGCCGGCCGGCACCGCGGCCATGCACGTGAACGCCGACATCGCCTACGCTATCGCCCGCTACACGGCGATTACCGGAGACCGCTCGGTGGAGGTCGAGGGTGGGGTTGAACTGCTCGCCGAGACCGCGCGGCTCTGGATGTCATTGGGCAACTTTGGCACGGACGGCCGGTGGCACATTGCCGGCGTCACCGGCCCCGACGAATACACCGCACTGGTCGACGACAACATCTATACGAACCTCGCCGCGGCACACAATCTGACAGCGGCGGCCGACGCCGCCGAGTGGCACCTGAACTTGTCGGCTCAACTCGACATCACGCCTGACGAGATCGCGCAGTGGCGGGCGGCCGCCAGTGCGGTTTCGTTGCCGTACGACGAAACCCTCCAGGTGCACGAACAGAACGCCGGTTTTACCACCTTGCCCGAATGGGATTTCGAGGCGTCGCGCGCGTCTTATCCGCTGCTCTTGCACGCGCCGTACTTCGAGCTCTACCGACGACAGGTGCTCAAACAAGCCGACCTCGAACTCGCGATGTACACCTTCGGGCACTACTTCAACGACGAAAACAAAGCTCGCAACGTCGACTACTACGAACGGCGCACCGTGCGCGACTCGTCGCTGTCAGCGTGCGTGCAGGCTGTGATCTGCGCAGAAGTCGGCCACCTCGACCTCGCCCACGACTACGCATACGAGGCGGCCTTGATCGACCTGCACGACATCCACCACAACAGTCGCGACGGATTGCATGTGGCGTCGCTCGCGGGCGCATGGGTTGCCCTGGTGGCCGGGTTCGGTGGCCTGCGCGACTCCGACGGTAAGCTCAGCTTCGACCCGCAACTTCCGCCCGACATCGGTCGGCTGTGCTTCAACTTGCGCTGGCACGGACTCAAACTGAAAGTCGACATCAGCCCCGACGACGCTACCTATACCTTGAGCAACGCGGCTGAGGGATCCATCACGTTTCGGCACGACGGTGACGAACTCACGCTCACCGCCGGCACGTCCGTGACCCGCACGATTACACACGTCACACCGATACTGCCGCGACCCGTTCAGCCGGTCGGGTGCGAACCCGGCGCTCGTCCCGGCTCCGACCGCTCAAAGAATCGACAGCCCGCAACGTGACCGTCACCACCACGAACCCGAGCCGGCACTTCCTCGCAGCCTCACCCGTCGGCGATGCAGTCATAGCGAGCTACGCCTTCGCGGTCGTCATGTTGAGCACAACGTTACCGACGCCTCTCTACGCCATCTACGCGCAACGGCTGCATCTCAAGCCGTTGATAATTACGGTCATCTTTGCCGCATACGCGGTGGGAGTGCTCAGCGCACTCATGCTGTTCGGCCGGCTCTCCGACCAGATCGGCCGGCGCCCAGTGCTGCTCGTCGGCATGGCGGCGTCCCTCGTGAGCGGTGCCATTTTCGTCTCGAGCGGCGCGTTACCTGCGCTCTTCGCGGGCCGGCTGGTCTCCGGAATCTCGGCAGGTCTTGTCACCGGCGCAGCCACTGCCTATATCACCGAGCTCGACTCCGATCGGCGCCGCGGCCCGCTTCTTGCCACCCTGGCGAACATGGGCGGTCTCGGCTGCGGCCCGCTCGTCGCTGGGGTGCTCGCCGAACATGTTGCGCACCCCACCCGGCTGCCCTACATCGCCGGAGCGGCCCTGCTGGTACCCGCTCTGATGGTGTTGCAGGTGCGCGACACCGTCGGACGCAAGCCCGGCGGCGTCCGGGCAGGTATCAAGCCGCAACGTCTCGGCGTGCCGCGCGAAATACGGGTGCCGTTTGCATCGGCCGCCATCGCCGGCTTCGTCGGATTTGCGATGCTCGGCTTCATCACGTCGGTCGTCGGCAACTTCTTGGCACAGGGCCTCGGCAACCACAGTCACCAAACCGCGGGCGTCGTAGCCTTTCTTGTCTTTATGGCCGGCACGGCGGCCCAACTCATTGCGGGCAGGTTTTCGGTTCGCACCGCATCGCTCATCGGCCTCGGTATCTTGCCGATCGGGCTGCTGGTGATGACGCTTGCGCTGCCGGCAAAGTCACTGCCGCTGTTCTTGACTGGCTCGATGGTGGGAGGCGCTGGGGCCGGCTTCGCTTTCCGTGCAGCGGTGCTGGGCGTCAACGCGTTTGCGCCCACCCAACGGCGCGGCGAGGTGCTGTCGACATTCTTCGTGGTTGCCTACATCGGCATCATCGTGCCCGTGGTCGGTGTCGGGCTGTTGCTCACGGTGACAACGCTTCTCACCGCGGCGATCACCTTCGCCGTTCTCCTCACCGTGCTCGCGGCGATCGCCGCCACCATTCTGATTCGCATGCGAGAATCCTGACCCGCGCGAGGAGGCAGCCATGGTCGTGCAACGCGTGCCGTTCACCGGCGCAGAGAAGGAAAGCCTACGCGTCAGCCTCGACCGCCATCGCGACGTCATGCGGTGGAAGCTCGAAGGCCTCGACGACGAGCAGCTGCGCCGACCTATGACGCCGTCGGGCACCAACCTCTTGGGGCTGGTGAAGCATCTTGCCGCGGTCGAATACGGCTGGTTCTGCGACACGTTCGGCCGGCCGCACGAAACGTTTTCGTACGACCCGAACGACGATGACCAAACTGACGCTGATCTGCGCATCGAACCCGACGAGACCACGGCCGACATCCTGGCGCTCTACGCCCGAGCCTGCGCCGCGTCAGACGAAGCGATCGCCGAGGTCGATATCGAGACGATCGGCATCGCCTGGTACGGCGCCGACGTGACCATGCGCTGGGTACTCATTCACATGATCGAAGAGACAGCTCGCCATGCCGGCCACGCCGACATCGTGCGCGAACTTATCGACGGCGCGATTGGTGATCATCCGTGGGAAGAAGCGGATCTGTGACACATGGCGTTGACTCGCCGTCGGTCATCGCCACCCAGCTTCGCACCGCTGGCTGCGTCTTCGCCGACGATGAGGCACAGCTGCTCGTCTCTGCAGCACGCTCGCCGGCCGACTTGGCTGCGATGGTCGAGCGCCGGGTCGCCGGTGTCCCGCTTGAGCACGTCGTCGGCTGGGCTGAGTTCTGCGGTTTGCGGATACAGGTCGCCGCCGGCGTCTTCGTTCCGCGTCGCCGCACCGAGTTCCTGGTCGCGCAGGCCGCGGCCTGCGCACGAAGGTCGGTCGTCGAGCGAGTAACCATCGTCGTCGATCTGTGTTGCGGTTCAGGCGCAGTGGGCGTCGCGCTCGTCGCCGCATTACCGCACGTCGAGGTGTACGCGGTCGACGTCGACCCGGCGGCCGTCCAGTGCGCGCGTCGCAACGTCGCCGGCCGTGTTTATGAAGGCGACCTCTACGAACCGTTGCCGCCCGACCTGCGCGGCCGCGTCGATCTCCTCCTCGCGAACGCACCGTATGTGCCCACCGATGAGATTGCGCTGCTTCCCGCAGAGGCTCGCATCCACGAAGCCCGACTCGCACTGGACGGCGGCACGGACGGGCTCGATATCCAGCGACGAGTCATTGTCGGGGCCACCTCATGGCTAGCCCCGAGCGGCGCCCTGCTCGTCGAGACGAGCGAGCGGCAGTCGCCTCAGACCGTCGAAGCGTTTTCGCACGCGGGACTGATCCCGCGGGTGGCCCATGAGGGCGAGTTGAACGCGACCGTCGTGATAGGTGAGCTCAGTCGAGACGAGGCTCATCACGCTGGTCGCCAGTGAAGTCGACGCCGAGTTCGCGGGCTTCGGTTTCATCGAGGACGAAAAGATCGTCGACCTCTGCCTCGTCACCTTGTTCGCTGTCGACATCGCGCAACGAGTCGACGCCGTCGCGATCCCGATCGGCACGCGGCGCATCTATCGAGACGACATCGTCGCTGTCGGTCGAACCGTTGTCGGGCATGAATCCAGCTCCGTCCGGAGGGAGGTGCGCGGAAAACAACTGGTCAGCTCTTGAGATGGGGCCCGAGCAAGGTGAGATCGGCCGCACTCAGTCGGTCTTTGGCGGTCTTGGCCTGGTGCCAGTGCGGATACAGCAGCGGTATCGCGCTCACGTCGTCGAGCCTCTGTCGCTCGTCGGGTGAAAGCGTGAGGTCAGCCGCCTTCAAGTTGTCGGCCAACTGCGCGTCTGTGCGCGCACCCACGATGAGCGATGTCACAGCCGGTCGGCCAAGCAGCCATGCGAGCGCCACCTGGGCGGGCGAGACCCCATAGCCGTCGGCGATGGCAACCAGCACCTCGATGGTGTCGTACAACTTGCCCTCGTCGTAGACCGGCGGCTCGTCCCAATCACCAACGTGGCGCCCGCTCGGCGGCTGCACGCCACGCCGGTACTTACCCGAGAGCAGGCCGCCCGCGAGCGGACTCCAGACCAAGATGCCCAGGCCCTGGTCGACACTGACCGGCACGAGCTCGTACTCCGCGTCGCGCCCCTGCAACGAGTAGTAGATCTGCTGGCTGACGAAGCGCGGAAGCTCGTGACGCACGGCGACACCGAGCGCCTTCGTCAGCTGCCACCCGGTGTAGTTCGAGGCGCCCACGTAGCGAACCTTGCCCGACGAAACGAGATGGTCGAGCGCCGCGAGCGTCTCGTCGAGAGGGGTCTGGCCGTCCCACTCATGCACCTGGTACAGGTCGATGTAGTCGGTGCCCAGGCGCCGCAGGCTAGCCTCGCAGCCGCGGATCACGTGGTGCCGCGACAGCCCGGCGTCATTGGGCCCGTCGCCCATCGGCATCCGAACCTTGGTGGCCAATAACACGTCGTCGCGCGCAACCGGCATGGCCTCCAGGGCCTTGCCGATGATTTCTTCAGCCAGGCCTCCGGAGTAGGCGTCGGCGGTATCGATGAGGTTGACGCCTGCGTCGAGGGCCATCGCGATCTGCCGCCGCGCGCCCTCGATATCGGTGTTGCCGATGGCGGCGGCCCAGCCGGTGCCACCGAAGGTCATGGTGCCGAGCGTGAGCACCGACACGCGCAGGCCGGAGCTACCGAGTTGTCTGTATTCCATGGCCCTATCCTGCCCCGCTACTGTCTGAGGCTCACACCAGGGGAGTCAGATGGGCGATCGACCGACTAACTGGGCCGGCAACATCACCTTTGCGGCGCAGCGCCTGCACCGCCCCACTTCGCTCGACGAGCTCCGGCACCTCGTGGCAGGCAGCCGGCGAATCCGTGCCTTCGGCAGCGGGCATTCGTTCAACTCGATCGGCGACAGCGACGGCGACCGCGTGACGGTTGCCGACCTGCCGCCCTCGATCGAGATCGACGCCACGCGATCGACGGTAACGGTCGGCGGCGGCGTCCGGTACGGCGAGCTCGCGCAGCACCTACATCGCGAAGGCTACGGCCTGCACAACCTCGGGTCACTCCCCCACATCTCGGTGGCCGGTGCGTGCGCGACCGGCACACATGGCTCCGGCGTGACGAACGGCAATCTCGCGACCGCCGTCAGGGCAATCGAACTCGTGACAGCCAGCGGCGACGTTGTCACGATCGAGCGTACGAGCGCCGACTTTGCCGGCTCGGTCGTCGCGCTCGGGCTGCTCGGCATCGTGACCCGAGTAACCCTCGACGTGATGCCGACCTTTGAGATCGCTCAATACATCTACGACGACCTGCCGTTCGCCGCCGCCCAAGCCCACCTTGACGCCGTATTCGCGACCGCCTACAGCGTGAGTTTGTTCACCAACTGGCGCGACCCGGTGGTCAACCAGGTGTGGCTGAAGCATCGCGCCGACGAAACAGGGCAGCCGGACGCCGTGAGCGGACCCTGGATCGAGGGGCTGGGTGCAGTGCGCGCCAATGGACCTCGCCACCCGGTGCCCGGGGTCGACACTGTGAGTTGCACTGAGCAGGGTGGGGTGCCTGGCGCCTGGTACGAGCGACTACCGCATTTCAAGCTCAACTTCAACCCGAGCCACGGCGCGGAGTTGCAGTCGGAGTACTTCGTTGCTCGCGACTCAGCAGCCGGCGCGTTGAACGCCCTGCACAGCATCCGGCAGGTGATCTCACCCCTCCTCCTCATCTCTGAACTGCGCACGATCGCGGCCGACGAATTGTGGCTGAGCCCCGCCTACCAGCGCGACAGCATGGCGATCCATTTCACCTGGGTCAGGAACCCTCGCGCCGTCGCACCGGTTCTCGCAGCTATCGAGGAGCAGCTCGCGCCCTATGCCGCCAGACCACATTGGGGAAAGGTGTTCTCCACCAGTCCCGATGTCGTGCAGTCGCTGTACGACCGGCTCCCCGACTTCAGCGCCGTCGTGACCCGGTTTGATCCGGATCGCAAGTTCAGGAACGACTTCGTCGACCGTTACATCCCCTAAGCTCTCGCGCCTAGCGCAACAGCAACGCCACCGCTTCTGGCCGCAATGGGCGGGCGAGCAGGAAGCCTTGACCGTCATCACATCCGAGGTCGGTGAGTTCCTTGAGCTGACCTTGCGTTTCGATCCCCTCACCGATCACCGTCATGCCGAGAACATGCGCCATCGATGTCACAGCTGCAACGATCTGCCGCTCGCGATCGCTCGTCTCGAGAAGGTCGACGAAGCTGCGGTCAATCTTCAGGATGTCGACGGGGAACTGCCGCAGGTGAGCCAGCGACGAGTACCCGGTGCCGAAGTCGTCCAAAGCAATGTGGACGCCGAGGGCGGCCAATTCTTCGAGAGCCTCGCGCGCATCCGCTGTCTCTTCGATCAGTGCCGTCTCGGTAATCTCCAGGCATAGTCGGCCGGGGGCCAAGCCGTGTCGATCAAGAGCGGCCTTGACCTCGTCGACGAAATCGACGGCGCGCAACTGCCGACCAGAGACATTGACGGCAACGGTCAGCGGCGCATGTGCGCTTTCCAGACGCGACGTCCACTCCACCAGTTGCCGACAGGCTTCATTCAAGACCCAGGTACCGATCGGCACGATGAGGCCGCGGTTCTCAGCGACGCTGATGAACTCGGCCGGCGAAACGGTGCCGCGTTCGGGGTGATCCCACCGGATCAGCGCCTCGACCCCGACAATGTGCTGATCGCTGAGCGCAAAGACGGGCTGATATTCCAACCGGAACTGGGCCCTGTCGAGGGCGCGGACGAGCTCTGTCTCGATGGCGTACTTGGCGGTGGCGCGTTCGCGCAGGCTGGCATCAAAGAACTGGAAAAGATTGCGGCCGCCCTCCTTCGCCTGGTACATCGCGGCGTCCGCATCGCGCAGCAGGTCTTCGCCACCGGCGTAGGGGTCGGCGGTCATCACCACCCCGACACTCGCGGTGATGTTCAACTCAATACCGTTATCAACGAACGGTTCCGCAAGGGCTCGCACCACCCGGTCGGCGACCACCCTGACGTCTTCGTCACTGCGCAGCTTGTCGCAGAGCAGCACGAATTCATCGCCGCCGAACCGCGCCACGGTGTCGAGACGACGCGCCAGCGCAGTGAGACGCTCCGCGACCTCCACCAGCAGCCGATCCCCTGCATCATGACCGTAGGTGTCGTTGATCTCCTTGAAGTGGTCGAGGTCGACAAAGAGCAAGGCGATCCGGCCGGGTTGGCGTTCCATGCGCAGCAAAGCCTGAGTCAACCGGTCGCTGAGCAGCACCCGATTGGCGAGGCCTGTGAGCGGGTCGTGCACGGCCTGGTGCGCCAACTTGTTCTGCGCGCGCTTCAGCTCGGTGACTTCGTGCGTGGATGCGACAATGCCGACCGGCGGCTCGGTCGCGCCACCGCTGAGCGGAGCTAGATAGGACGCAAACCAGCGCAGCTGACGGCCCCTGCCGAGGGAGAAATCGACGGCGCAGCCCTCGCCGGTCGTCAGCACCGATTTCAGTCCGGTTTCCCAGACGGCTAGGAACGCGTCGTCCCGTCCGAGCTCACGATCAGTTCGACCAAGGAATTCCGCCGTCGGCTCAAGGGCGGTGCGCCGGGCCGCCGGGTTCAGATATTGATACCGGAGATGCTCGTCGTACAAAGCGATGCCGTCGGCTGAGGTCTCCAACACGGTTCGCAACTGCGCTTCGACATGGCTCAGGTCCGAGTGCGCGAGGGCGAGGGCAGCGGCATTGCGGATCGCCTCCGCTTCGGCCCTGACCATCCTGGTGATATCACGCGAGATGCCGAACGTACCAACGATCTGACCGTCAAGATCGCGTAGCGGATGCTTCGTCGTGGTCACCCACGAGTCGCCTCTGTCCGACCAGGTCTCCCGCTCTTCCTTGTCGATCATCGAGATGCCAGTAGCGATGATGCGTTGCTCGTCGGCATACGCATCGGATGAATGCTCTTGGGTGAAAAGATCAAAGTCGGTTAGCCCAATCACGTTCTCGGGCTCGCGGCCGTGCATCGCCGCGTAGGCGCGGCTGAACGCGACGAACCGGCTCTGGAGATCCTTGAAGTAGATGAGCTCGTCGGTGTTATCGAGCAGGTTCTGCATGCAGAGCTGCTCGAGTTCGCGCTGGCGCGGGTGCGACTGCGACTGCGAGGGCCGTTCGCTCATGGCGCAGCTACCTCGTCTCGGTCCACCTGGTCGTTCCTCTGCCCCCCCATCGGCAGGGAGCGGCCCAGATCCGAGACAAACCGGACGGACGTTGCCTCTCCCCGGGCAACGGCTGAGGTCAGCCTTCCCGCAGCGCCCGCAGGCTTTCCTTCATCGACCCCATCGTGGCGAGCACAGCGGTCGGCTCATAACCACAGTGCGCCATGCAGTTGTTGCACCGAGAATCGCGGCCGCGACCGTATTTCGACCAGTCGGTGGTCTCGATCAACTCTTTGTACGTCTTGGTGTACCCGTCGGCCATGAGGTAACAGGGTCGCTGCCAGCCCAACAAGGAGTATGAGGGGATGCCCCACGCCGTGCACTCGAAATCGACTTTGCCCTCAAGGAAGTCGAGGAACAGCGGAGAGTGGTTCAGGCGCCAGCGCTTGCGATTGCCGCCGGCGAAAGCCTTGGAGAACAGTTCGCGTGTTTCGGTGACGCCCAGGAAGTGATCTTGGTCGGGCGCCTTCTCATAAGCGTAGGCCGGCGAAATCATCATCTGGTCGACCTTCACTTCATCATTAAGGAAGTTTAGGACGTCGATGATGGTTTGGGGTGTATCAGTATTGAAGAACGTCGAGTTTGTGGTGACCCGGAAACCCTTGGCCTTCAAGAACTTGATGGCATCGACAGCCTCGTCGAACACACCTTCTTTCGCGACCGACTCGTCGTGACGCTCACGCAAACCATCGATATGGATCGCGAACGAGAAGTACGGCGAGGGCTTGAAGTTGAATTTGTCCCAACGCTTGCGTACGAGTTCGGCGTTGGTGCACAAGTAGACGTACTTCTTGCGCTTGACCAGTTCGTTGACCAGTACATCGATCTGGGGATGCATGAGCGGCTCGCCGCCGGCGAGCGACACCATCGGCGCGCCGCACTCCTCGATCGCGCCGAGCGCGCGTTCGACGGGCATGCGCTGCCGCAGCAAATCGTGCGGCTGCTGAATTTTTCCACACCCGTTGCATTTCAGGTTGCAGGCGAAGAGCGGCTCGAGCTCTACGATCAACGGGAACTTGGCCCGCCGGTGCAGCTTCTGGGAAAACAGGTACCAGCCGATCCGGACGCCCTGGCGCAGTGGAACAGCCATCAGCCGGCAACCCCCTTCGGTAGTGAAAACACAACATCTTCGTCGGTGACCGCACGTTCGATCAGCTCGACGTGGCCAAGCGCTCGGAGCGTGGCGATGACCTCGTCGACCAGATGCGGCGGCGCTGACGCGCCAGCGGTGATGCCGATCGTCGAGGCACCCGTGAGCCACTCCGGCACGATCTCAGTAGCGTCGTCTATGAGATGCGCAGTCACTCCGCTGCGTTGCGCAACCTCAACAAGGCGCACGGAGTTCGACGAGTTCGCCGAGCCGAGCACGATCATGACGTCGGAGTCGGCGGCGATAGCGCGCACCGCCTGTTGCCGGTTTGTGGTGGCGTAGCAGATGTCATCGGTCGCCGACGCTTCGATTGTCGGGAATCGCCGGCGGAGCACCTCGACCGTCTCGGCCGCATCGTCGATGGCGAGGGTAGTTTGCATCAGGTAGGCCACGTGCGCAGGATCGTCGGCGCCAATCCGCTCGGCGTCCGCCACGCTTTGCACGAGCTTGATCCTGCCCGGTGCTTCGCCAAGCGTGCCCTCGACCTCGTCGTGGCCTGCGTGTCCGATGAGCAGCACGGTGTCGCCACGTGCCACGAATCGGCGCGCCTCGCTGTGCACCTTCGCCACGAGCGGGCAGGTGGCATCAATGACGTTGAGCCCACGGCGGGCCGCCTCCTGCCGGACGGCGGGCGCGACGCCGTGCGCGGAGAACACCACCGTCGTGCCGTCGGGAACCTGATCGAGTTCGTCCACGAACACCGCACCTTGGCGCTGCAGATCGGCGACGACGTGCGCGTTGTGCACGATCTGGCGTCGCACGTACACGGGTCGCGGATAGCGCTGGAGAGCCAATTCGACGATATCGATCGCACGTTCGACGCCCGCACAAAACGAGCGTGGCGCGGCGACCAGCACGCGGCGCGGGCCGACGAGGTCGGACCATCGCCGCAACGCCGGCCCGATCTTGTGCAGTGTCAGCAAGGCGCGTGCGCCGGCCGGCACGGTGGCGAGCCGCGCTACCGGGCTGTACGCCGTGTCCACGATTACCCGCACGACTGCGGTCGGGACGCCAGCGGCTGCCCTCACGATGGCTGCCGACTCCATGTCGACCGCCACCGCGCCGGTCTCCGCGAGCCTGGCGCGTTCGACGGTTCCGCCGACCAGGTGGTCGCAGCTGTGCATCGGGCCGGTGCGCACCCGAAGCCCCATGCGACGCAACTCCGCGACAAGAGGAGCCGAAGCGTGCTGCACGATGCGGCCGTGCGCGTCACGCACCTCGGTCGCCACCACCACGTCACCAGGCCGCAATGTCGGGTCGAGGCCACCGGCGACGCCGGCCACAACGATCGCGTCAGGAGCAAACGCACCGAGCCTGGGCAGCCAGTCGCGGACCCGGTCGGGCCCCATACCGCAGCGGGTCAGTGTCGCGCCGGGCACCCGGCCGGTCAGCGCGGCGTACTCAGATCGCAGCGCGGTGACGACGAGAAGACCGGTCACGGAGTCGCGACCCTCCCGGCCGCCAGGTAGCGACCGAGCGCGCTGAGCGGAAACACCAACCGGTACATCTCGTAGTTGATGTAGAAGTCACCAGGAAAGCCGGTACCGGTATAGAGATCTTCGTCCCAGCCGCCGTCGCTGCGTTGGGTGCGCACCAACCAGTCGACGCCGCGAGTGACGGCGTCGGTGTCGGGGTCGACGGCAAGCAACCCAAGCAGCGCCCACGCGGTTTGCGAAGGCGTCGAGGTGCCGCGGCCATGCCACTGCTCGTCGACGTACGACCGGAGGTCTTCCCCCCACCCGCCGTCGACGTTTTGGTGCTGCTCGAGCCAGCGGACGGCGCGGCGAACCGGCAGCGAGTCGCGTTCGGCGCCTGCGGCGACAAGGGCGGGGACGACGGCACCGGTGCCATAGACATAGTTCGCGCCCCACCGGCCGAACCACGAGCCGTCCGCCTCCTGCGCATCGAGCAACCACCGGACGCCGCGCCTGGCGGCGTCGGTGTGCGCCATGCCGCTATGGGCGAGCATTTCGACCACGTGGGCGGTGACATCAGCCGAGGGCGGGTCGATGACGGCGCCGAAATCGCAGAACGGCACTTTCTCGACTAGCCGACGGGTGTTGTCGGCGTCGAACGCTCCCCACCCGCCGTCGCGCGACTGCATGCCGACCGACCAGCGGATGCCGCGGTCGACGGCGGCGGCGACGTCAGGCCGTGATTCGAGACCGACCCGGCCAAGGGCGAGCACCACCTCGGCAGTGTCGTCGATGTCGGGGTAGGCGTCGTTCGCGAACTCGAAAGCCCAACCGGCCGCCGCGAGATCGGGCCGCTTGATCGCCCAATCCCCCTTTACCCGCACTTCTTCGCCCAGCAACCAGTCGACCGCCTTCTGTACGGCCGGGTCATCAACGGGCACGCCGGAGTCGAACA
>Ga0080027_10000290_pt1 | contig 22017 bp, 19 predicted proteins | sample OrgsoiDNA2013046_FD_70962 | JGI IMG/M metagenome (GOLD analysis project Ga0080027, IMG submission 70962) | Permafrost soil microbial communities from the Arctic, to analyse light accelerated degradation of dissolved organic matter (DOM) -... | ecosystem: Environmental > Terrestrial > Soil >... | reverse complement strand
CTTGGATAAATTCTTGCTGATCAATCTAAATTTATGCGAGGCATACCACCACATGGCCAGGGATGCTGAAATAATTAGCGTCATTACAGACAAAAACAAAATCAGACTAATAGACTCTTCCGGATGAAGTCGTATTCATTGCCCTCGCGGTTGAACAGGTCCATTAATTTAATAACTTTAGTAAAAACCTTTCGGAATGAAAAGAAGAAAATTTATGCAGAACGCTTTCTGGCTTGCGCCATTGAGCATGGGAACATCATCAATATTAAATTTCACAGATAAACTTGTTACCGCCAATCCCCCTTTCAAAAGAGTTCGCCCCGGTGATAGCAACTGGCCTTCCCCCGCCCAATGGGAACAGTTGAGTGCTTCAGTAAATGGTAACCTGATCAAAGTAGAATCTCCTTTAGCCGCCTGCAGGCAAACCGCTGAACCTGAAACCTGCAATGAACTTTTCAGGGAACTGAAAAATCCTTATTATATTGGCGACAGTCCCGCACTTACACAAACAAGCGGATGGCTGAATGCATGGCAATCGGAGCCCAGCGTATATGCCGTTCATGCAAAATCGACAGCCGACATTTCCATGGCTATAAAGTTTGCCAAAAAATATCATCTTCGTCTTGTTGTAAAAGGAGGGGGTCATAGTTATCAGGGTACTTCCAATTGTAAAGATTCTCTGATGATATGGACCCGGGCATTGAATACGATAGAAATTAAAGATGATTTCGTGGCAGAAGGATCTGGACAGACTTCCAAACCCCAGCATGCGGTAACAGTTGGTGCAGGGGCAATCTGGCATCAGGCCTATGACGCCGTTACAACAAATGCAGGAAGATATGTTCAGGGTGGAGGATGTATGACGGTCGGTGTATCGGGACTAATCCTTGGCGGGGGATTTGGGAGTTTCTCAAAAAATTACGGGCTGGCAGCCGCTGCATTACTGGAAGCAGAAATCGTTACCGCTGATGGCGACATAAAAATCGTGAATGCCATCAAATACCCCGATTTGTTCTGGGCATTGAAAGGCGGGGGTGGCGGAAGTTTTGGTGTTGTTACAAAACTTACTTTGAAAACAAGAGAGCTGCCTAAAAACTTCGGTGTCCTATTTGGTAAAATAAAAGCCAATTCAGATAGCGCATTTAAAAAGCTGATTAAAACCTTTATTGTGTTTTATAAGGAGCAACTTTTTAATCCCCATTGGGGCGAACAGGCAAGGTTCAGATCAGATAATTCATTGGAATTCACTATGCTGAGTCATGGCATGACAAAAGCTGAAATGCAATCCGTTTGGCAGTCCTTTGAAGACCAGATAAAAAGCGACACAGAAAATTACAGTTTCGAAAATCCCCTTACCATTGCAGAATTGCCCGCAAGGCAATTATGGAATGCTGCATTTCTTAAAAAGTATGCCGCTTCACTAGTGGGGTCCGACGATCGGCCCAACGCACCGGAAGGTAATATTTTCTGGGCAGATAATAAGGGAGAATGCGGACAGTATCTATATGCTTATCATTCGGCATGGCTTCCGGAAACATTATTGGAAAAACCGAATCAGGTAAACTTAACGGAGTCCATTTTTTCCGCAACGAGATTTTGGGAATGTAGTTTACATTTTAATAAAGGACTTGCCGGCTCACCACCTGAAGAAATTGAGGCAGCGCAAAATACGGCTACAAATCCTGAAGTACTCAAAGCATTTGCACTTGTAATCATCGCTGCCAGTGATCAACCTGCTTTCAAAGGTATCGCGGACCATGAACCCGATATAAAAGAAGGAACCGATGCATCAGAAAAAATAGAAAGGGCCATGGAGGAGATGTTAAAAGCAGCTCCCGGTGCGGGTTCCTATTTAAATGAAAGTAATTTTTTTGAAAAAAACTGGCAAAAGTCCTTCTGGGGTTCTAATTATTCAAGGCTCGCCGGCATTAAAAAAAAGTATGATCCGGAAGGCTTATTTTTTGTACACCATGGCGTAGGCAGCGAAGCATGGAGCAGCGACGGATTTGAAAAAATTCCGGTTTAATAATTATTTACCTTACTCATTGGTCCTGAGCTGAATATGGCGAAATCAGCCTTCGCAGAAAATAGAAAAATCCCCTGATTTTTCCTTAAACTGCCGCATAAATTCAACTGAATACACGTTATAAAATCGTGAATTTTATTGATTTTGTTCTAAAAAAAGAAGGAAAAGAAGACCTTTGCAATCGCTTTTAATATACCGTCTATGAAAACAAATTTTGAATCTGAAGGAGGAAGGATACAGGTACAGGAATCACTTAAGCTTCTTATTGTAGAAAAAACAGGAATCAGATTAGAGGACATTAATGAGCAATCCTCTTTCAGCGATGACCTGGATATAGACTCACTCGATCAAATCGAAATTGCCATGGAAGCAGAAAAAAGATTTGATATACGTCTCCCGGATGAAGAAATTGAACGCCTGCGCTATTTCAGCGACTGGGTAGATTTCATTTTCGACAGGCAAAAGCAATACGCCTGAAATTAAGTCCATCAATTATCTTATTGTAATCTTTCCACCGGTCACTCCTGGAATTGCTGAATTGTTTACATTTAATGTCCCAACAACCCGCATGAGCGTCTTTTATTTATTAATAATTAAAAACATTTTTTATGGAAACAAAAGCACTTACGAAGAAGATGACAACGGAAGAAGTGGCCGATCATCTGGTTGAACTTTGCCGGATGGGAAAAATTGACGAAGCACAGGCAGAACTATTTTCACCGAACGCTGTGAGTATTGAGGTAAATGAGATGATGGGTCCCAAAATTGTTACGGGCCTTAATTCCATTCAGGAAAAATCTAAATTGTTCCAGTCCATGATAGAGGAATTTCATGGAGCCACAATTTCCAGTCCCATCGTTTCCGGAAATCATTTTGCCATCACATGGTCGCTGGATGCAACGATGAAGGGACAAAAAAGATCCACAATGGAAGAAGTATGTGTTTATAAAGTGGATGATGGAAAAATAGTATTGGAGCAGTTCTTCTATTAATTTTTTTAATTCACTATTACTTCCATTGGTCTTTTAAAAAATGCCGTCTTTCGGTTTCAAAAATTAAATTTGAATCCGTGAGACGGTAATTTTTTTACCTAAATGATTACGGTGTCAGCCCCTGTGCTGATATAAACCAAGTACATTATCAGACAGATCCCGGAACAGTGCAGTAATTTCCGGGGCATCCATACCAACAGGCTGAACAATCGTTCCTCCATGGTGCTTTATTTTTTGAATCGTTACTTCGATATCATCCACCATAATATGAACGAGCTGACCAATCTCGATATTTGGTTTTCTATCAGTTCGCCAGCGACCACTAACCCCTCCTACGCCGTCATCGAAAGTAACGGAACCATCGGCCCGTTTAGAAATTTTCCAATCAAATATATCCCTATAAAAAGCGCTGGATTCAGCTAAGTCGCGGGAAGGCAATTCCAGATAACAGATTTTACCGTTCCCATAAATCGGTTCGTTGACTTCATTGCTCATGGAATACCATTTTTATGATGAAAAATTTATTTAAACATTTTGCCAAACACTTAACTATTTTTGATTCGGCTTTTTCTTGAAAGAATGAACAGGTATTCAAAATTATGATTTTAAGTTAAAGAAGATCGCCAACCTGAAAACACATGAAAATTCGCCTCTCCGTTCTTGTCATTTTAATACATGTGCATCTTGCATTTTCCCAAATACCCCAGAATATTATTTTTGGCGCATTTAAAAATGAAAATTTTGCGGATAGTATCCTGAAAAGAATTGCTTCAACGGGGGAAGATTCCACCAGGGTTAAATTATTCAATGACCTGGGCATGATCTATTCGCTTATCCGCCAGGACAGCTCGATTTTTTATACCAGCCGGGCTATTGAACTTGCGGAAAAAATTGATTTTCAGCCGGGCAGATATTTTGGATATGTTAACCTCGCTTTTGTGCTTAACACATCGGGTAATTATGGAAAGGGTCTTGAAATGGCGATCAAGAGTTTGAAGATTGCTGAAAAATTACCTGATTTCCGGCTGATCAGAATGGCCAGGAGTTACGATATGATGGGTCTCATTAACAGGAGAATGAATAATGATTCAATTGCCATTAGTCAATGTAACAGGGCAATACAACTTCTTGATGAAGCCGGCCTGGGTTTAGGAAATGAAAAAATGAATTTCAGTCCTTATCTGGATTTATCACTATGCTTTTTAAAGAAAAAGAATCTGGATTCTGCATTCTATTATGCAAAAAAATGCTATGATATCACCACATATTATATTGGCAGGGACCGCGTAGAAATTTCAGTTTCAGCTTCTACTGTCGCAAATGTTTATGAACAGATGGGGAATTTTCCACTTGCAAGAACCTATTATCAGATAGCCATTGAAGCAGAAAGTAATTTTAATACGCCTTTACTCAGAGTAAGGATATATAATAATCTGGCGCGTTATTTTAAAGAAGTTGGTCAATTTGATTCCTGCATATTATATGGAGAAATGTCCTATAAAATTTGTCGCACACATCAGTTTGGCGAACAAACCACGGATGCTGCAATCTCGGTTGCACAATCTTATGAATTGCTCCATAAGCCCGACAGTGCATTGAAATACACTAAAATATTTCTGGCTGCCAAGGATACTATTTTTAATCAGTCTAAACTGCTGCAAATTCAACTGTTGAATTTTGATGAGGCCCAGCGTCAGAATGAAATTCAAAGGGAAATCAGGGATGCTCAGGAAAGATATAAGAACAGGATCAGATATTTTGCATTGATCACAACGGCAGTCATATTTTTATTAATCAGCCTGATACTTTACAGAAATAACAGAAGTAAGCAAATCGCCAATAAAGCATTGGAAGCACAAAAAATGGAAATCAGTGCGCAGCGTACAAAAGCTGAAAATGCATTAATTGAATTAAGATCTACACAGGCCCTGCTGGTTCAGTCGGAGAAAATGGCATCTCTTGGAGAACTTACTGCGGGCATTGCACATGAAATACAAAACCCACTGAATTTTGTAAATAATTTTTCTGAAGTGAACTCCGAATTGATTGAAGAGATGGATCTGGAGCTTGAAAAGGGTAATATAATGCAGGCAAAATCAATTTCCAATGAGATTCGGGAAAATGAAAAGAAAATTACCCACCATGGAAAGCGGGCGGATTCAATTGTTAAGGGTATGCTCCAGCATTCCAGATCCAGTACCGGACAGATGGTTCAATCTGATATCAATGAAATTGCAGATGAATACCTTCGGCTTAGCTATCATGGGTTAAGGGCTAAAGAAAAGAACTTTAATGCGACCATGGTTACCCATTTCGACCCGCGTATAGATAAAATAGATATCATACCGCAGGATATCGGGAGGGTATTGCTTAATTTATACAACAATGCATTTTATGCTGTAGGGGAAAAATTAAAATTGTCAAAGAAAGGATATGAACCCACCGTATCCGTAAGTACAAAAAAACTGGACGATAAAATTGAACTGACGGTGAAAGACAATGGCCATGGTGTTTCAGGAAAAATTATGGAGAAGATATTTCAACCTTTTTTTACTACCAAGCCAACCGGACAGGGAACGGGTCTGGGCCTGTCGATGAGTTACGATATCATAAAAGCGCACAGGGGTGAGATTACAGTGAATACAAAGGAAGGGGAGTTTACAGAGTTTGTCATTTACCTGCCTGCATAGGATTTGTATGAAATGGATATTGATCAAATGAAAAGAACTATCATCTTACTGTTCGTATCATTCAGTTTACATTTTGCCATTTCCCAGATAAAGGCAGATACCGGATTTATACATGAAACTTTCCCGGATAGTATGCTGAGAAAAATACAAAATACACATGAAGATACCAGCAGGATTAAATTATTATCTGCCATGGCACTATACTATGCGCTTATCAGGCAGGACAGTTCAGTTTTTTATTATAGTAAAACAATAGAACTGGCTGAAAAAATAAATGATCAGCATGCAAGATTTTCGGCATATGCAGAAATGGCATTTGTACTGAATTCTGCAGGTAATTATGATAAGGCATTGGAGATGGATATCACCGCACTGAAGATTGCCGAGAATTTAACCAGCAACAGGTTATTTAGCATGGCAAGGTGCTATGATATCATGGGGCTAATCAACCGAAGACTGAATAATGATTCGATTGCGCTGGATCAATGCCGGTTATCCATGCAGTTATATGAAGAAGCGGGCCGTACAAGAAAACTGGAAAATGAAAATAACGGTCCGTTTGTGAATATAGCGCTGATATATTTGAAATGGAAAAACCTGGATTCTGCATACTATTATGCAAAAAAATGCTATGATATGTCTGCTCATTTTATAAAGGGCAGAGAGCAACCATGGATTTCTGTAGTGGTATCTACAATTGCGAATGTGTGTGAGGAGATGGGAAAATTTAAACTTGCAAGGGAATATTATCAGATCGGGCTAGAAACAGATAATAAATTTAATACACCGTTATTCAGAGTAAGGCTTTATAATAATTTTGCCCGCTATTTCAAACGGGTCGGTTTTTTGGATTCATGTATACGCTATGCGGAAAAGTCATACCAGATCTGCAGGGGGCATCAGTTCGGAGAGCAAACTACGGATGCAGCCGGTCTGATCGCGCAGTCTTACGAATTACTCAATCAGCCCGACAGTGCACTGAAATACACAAAATTATTCCTTGCCGCAAAGGATTCTATTTTTAATCAGTCCAAACTCTTGCAGATTCAATTGTTGAATATTGATGAAGGGCAACGGCAAAAAGAAATTCGCCGGGCAATAAATAAAGCCCAGGAAAACTATTCCAACAAAATCAGGTATTATATTTTAATTGCCACTGCAGGGATATTTTTATTAATCAGTCTGATACTTTACAGGAATAACCGAAGTAAACAAATAGCCCATAGAAAGTTGGAATCTCAGAAAACAGAAATTAGTGATCAGAGAACCAAAGCAGAGGATGCGCTTCATGAACTAAAGTCTACACAAAACCTCCTTGTTCAGTCAGAAAAAATGGCATCCCTCGGAGAACTTACTGCTGGCATTGCGCATGAAATACAGAATCCTTTGAATTTTGTAAACAACTTTTCTGAATTGAATTCCGAACTGATTGCAGAGATGAATGATGAAATAGATAAAGGAAATATAGAACAGGCAAGAACAATCGCAAATGAAATAAAAGGGAATGAACAAAAAATTACCCATCATGGTAAGCGGGCAGATTCAATAGTGAAAGGTATGCTGCAGCATTCCAGAACGAGCACGGGTCAGATGGCGCCAACAGATATCAATGAACTGGCTGACGAATTTTTGCGGCTCAGTTACCAGGGCTTCAGAACTAAAGACATGGGATTCAATGCTACCCTGGTCACCCATTTTGATCAACAGATTGATAAAATAAATATTATTTCCCAGGACATAGGCAGGGTTCTTGTGAATTTTTACAATAATGCATTTTATGCGCTCGCAGAGAAAAAGAAAATGAAGGGAGAAGAATACGAACCCACCATTTCAGTTACCACGAAAAGAATGGGTGAGCAGCTTGAAATCATGATCAGGGATAATGGTAATGGCATCCCGGGAAAAATATTGGATAAGATATTTCAGCCTTTTTTTACCACAAAGCCTACTGGTCAGGGTACGGGACTCGGACTATCTATGAGTTACGACATGATTAAAGCACACGGAGGCGAGATCAGTGTAAATACCATCGAGGGTGAGTTCACGGAGTTTGTAATCGGTATGCCCCTAAAAGCCTAAACCGGATTGCGGGATGCCGGTTTTCTGCAGTTATTTATTTTTAGTGCAGTACACTGAAAGTAAATAAATTATATTTTGTAGATAAATTTCAAAGGAAGGAGGTTTTCGATTTCAGAATTTAGTAACTTTAATAACCTTAAACTTTGGAAACATGAAATCAGTTCTTATACTATTAACCGTAGTTCTGCTTATAAGCAAAAACGGGAACGCGCAGGGATGTGTTGCCGTTAGAAACCTTGCCGGTTTCGGCCAGTTTGCCGCACTGGGATATAAAGAAAATGCCAATAAATGGATGTTAGATATCAATAACAGGTATTTTGAAGCACATCAGGCATTCAAGGGTACTAAAAATGTAACACCTCCAAATCCCTATAATGCACTCGCACTGTACGAATACACACTGAATATGGAATTAAGCCGTACCCTGAAAGGTGGATGGGTGCTCGCTTTTGATTTACCCATTGCTTATAATACGGCGGCAAGTACGGTTGAACATCTGTCTGGGGTAAGACATTCAACCAGTGCATTTGGTATCGGCGATATCCGCTTTACTGCTTACAAATGGTTACTCAGCGACGATAAGCCACGCAGAGGAAATATACAGTTCGGTTTAGGACTTAAATTCCCAACAGCAAATTATCATTCAATGGATTATTTCTATGATAATCCGGCAGACCATACCCAAACTATTTTATGGCCGGTAAATGTAGCCATTCAACCAGGGGACGGTGGAACGGGAATAACAGCTACTTTAAATGCGTTTTACATTTTCAATAAACAATTCAGTTTATATTCAAGCTTCTTTTACCTGAGCAATCCTGTAAATGTAAATGGTGTTTCTGCAGTTATCCCCGGATCTACACCTTCTCCGACCATTGTTAAAGCCACTGCGGATGTAAATAGCGTTCCGGATAATTACACATTGCGCGCAGGTGCAAATTATACCAGAGAAAGTTGGGTACTTTCAGCTGGTTTTCGTTATGAAGGGGCACCTGCAATCGATTTGATTGGGCATAGTGACGGATTGCGCAGGGTTGGCCATATTTTCTCCGTTGAACCAGGTCTCCTGTATAAGTTTAGCAGCTCCTTTCTTTATACGTTTGTAACTATTCCGCTGCACAGGGCTACAATTCAAACAGTGCCTGATCAACGGATTACACAAATGACTGGGGTGTATACCATTACTGGAGGAGATTTTGCCAGCACACTGATATTCCTTGGTTATGCTTTTACATTTTGATGGTGAATTCGGTAAATTCTCCTTCTTTTGTATTCACCATTATTTCACCGAGATGTGCTTTGATAATATCATAACTCATGGATAGTCCGAGTCCGGTGCCCTGCCCGGTTGGCTTGGTAGTAAAAAAGGGTTGAAAAATTTTCTCCAGAATATTTGGTGGAATTCCATTGCCATTATCCCTGATAACGATTTCAATTTTATCACCCGTCTTTTTTGTACTTACCATAACTAGTGGTTCATAGCCCAACGGATTTGTTTTCATTTTTTCTCCCACAGCATAAAATGCGTTGTTATATAAATTCAGCAGAACCCTTCCGATATCCTGGGGAATGATATCAATTTTCTCTATCGTACTGTCAAAATCAGTACGGATGGCCGAGTTGAAATTCTTTTCTTTAGCACGTAGTCCATGATAGCTTAGTCGCAGGTATTCATCTGCCAGTTCATTGATATCGGTGGGCACTTTTTGTCCCGTGCTCGTTCTGGAATGCTGGAGCATACCTTTTACAATGGCATCGGCCCGCTTACCATGATGTGTAATCTTCAGTTCATTTTCTTTTATTTCATTGGCGATTGTTCTTGCCTGTTCTATATTTCCTTTATCTATTTCATCATTCATCTCAACAATCAGCTCGGAGTTCACTTCAGAAAAATTATTTACAAAATTCAGCGGATTTTGTATTTCATGTGCAATGCCTGCGGTAAGTTCTCCGAGGGATGCCATTTTCTCCGACTGAACCAGCAGGGCCTGGGTTGATTTCAATCTTTCAAAAGCCCTTTCGGTTTTTAATTTTGCGAAACGCATCTGTTTGTTGTTCCGGTAAAAAATAAAAATCAGGAGTAATAGAACAATGGCAGCTGCAAGGACTCCGTAAAAACGCACCTGACCGCGAAATCTTTCTCTGCCGGCAATGATATCCTGTTGTCTTTGTATTTCACTGAACGCAAATTGCTGGTATTGCTGAATTTTTGACTGGCTGAATACACTATCCTTTGCAGCCAGCATAATTTTCATATATTTCAATGTGCTGTCTGTGTTATTTTCTGATTCGTATGTCTTTGTAAGGAGACTGCTGGCTTCAAAATTATAATCAGAAAATTTATGCTGCTGACATATCTGCTGGGAGATTTTCGCATAGTAGATACATGAATCCTTCTTGTTCTGGATATCAAATAGTCTGGCCAGGTTATTATAATTTCTCGCCTGGAAATATATATTGTCATAATTTCCGGCTTCTACAATTCCTTCCCGGAAATATTTTTCAGCCAGGGGAAAGTTATGCAGGACAACCTGAATATTTCCGATGGCTCCATAAGCAAGTGCCCGGTATTTTGCATATTCAATTGCTTTCAAAGAAAGATCAAACCCCTTCTGTGCATACCAGATTGCGGAATCAAACCGGCTAAGACTTGCGTATAAAATTCCCAATTGGGAATAGGAATAAAAATGTTCCTGAATGGGAAAATTTGCACTGTTCCATAGAATATTGCTGGCCTGCAATTCAAAGATTGCATTCGGATAGTCTTTCATTTGCCTGCTGATCAGCCCGGAAAAGTAATAGGAACTTGCCAGCGTGATAGCCTTTTCTTTTGTCATCTGCTCACTGAGTTTCTTCATATTCTGTGTCTGCTCAAAAGCCGCAGGGTAGTTGCCCTGGCAGTTAAATGCAAAAAACAGACTTTTGAATCCGAGATATTTACCATGTTCATAATTTAATTTTTCCGATAACGCGGTTAATTTTGTGGCGTAAAAAATGCAACTGTCAGACTGTATAAACCCGTAATAATCGGCAAGGGAATCCAGTGCCAAAACCCTTAAAGTATCTTCATTTGGACAGCGGCTTAAATTCAAATACAGTCTTTCAATATATGGCGACTGGGGAGATTGAGCAAAGTCAGATGAATAGATCAGGACGGCGACAAAGAGTGATATTAAATATTTCATCTTCTGGTCTTCAGATTGCTTTGAAGTTAAAGCAATTAAAATTTGATCTGAAAATAATTAAAAATACAATACCGTTGGGATAGCAGCAGGAGTTTGCATTTTTTCAAACGACGTTAAACCCGGACCCAATCCGGGCTATTCTCAAGTTAGATAATAATCAGATATACCAGTTATGGAAGAAATGGGTGTAAAAACTACTTCCTCATCAGGGCCTGTTCAGACTCACGCATGAGTCTTTTAAATTTCTCTTCAGAAGTTTCCTGCCTGGGTGGACAGGTTTTATTTGAATAGGTCCTTACCGCTTCTATGTATTGAGCGGTTTCAGTTTTTGTTAATGTGGTCAGGCTGCCCTGACCTTCAAAATAGTATTGGGTGGCAATAAATTTCTTTACATGCTGCCTGGTCTCCCTGGGCAAATAAGACTGGAGAATCCAGAAATTGCGGCTTCCTGATTTTTTGATTGCATGATATACCGGTCCGGGACCGCCATTATAAGCAGCAATGACCAGTAACCAATCTCCAAATTCGGCATATAAATCTTTGAGGTATCGCGCTGCTGCAGTCGTACTCTTATAATAATTTCTTCTTTCATCATTTCGTTGAGAGGTATTCAAACCCAGAATTTTAGCTGTTGGACGCATCAGCTGCCAGGGACCCATTGCACCAACATGTGATTTGGCTGAAGGTTTTAGTTCAGATTCAATGACGGCCAGATATTTTAATTCAACAGGAAGCCCCTGTTCATTAAAAACAGAATCGATGATTTTAAATGGAATCTTACTTCTGTGTTTGATGGATACCAGGTTCCGGTTACTCCTGGAAATATAACGCTGCGCAAATTTCATTTCCATGCTGTTCATGGGTGCTTTAGGCAGCAGATTGGAATTGAATGCAGGATTACCTGAATTTAAACCATGGGAATCCAGATTCGATTTCTCTTTATTCCTGGCAAAACCAACGGGCAAAAGAAAAAACGAACTGCAAAGACATACGGATAGGGGCGTTTTCAACATCGTTTTAATTTTTTTTGTAAAACGTGCCGAACCCAGGTATTGGATTGACTAGGACTTTCAAATGGTCATAGCCTGTTTAGGGTCAGATACAGCATTTCCGGGGGTACGGATTCAATGGTTTTTCTTCTGCGGTGCTGTACGATGAAGAAGAAAGATACTCTTTAGATGCTTTGGTAGATAGGGTGTTTTACGATGTAAAATTACGCTGGGTAAGTAATTGATATGCAATGAGATGTAGTCATTACAGGGGATTCAATACTGATAGCAGACAGCGTTAATATTCATGCCTGCTCCAACAGATGCAAATAATATAACATCTCCCGGAGACAGATCATGTTCAGGAAACTGATGATTGCGAACCAGGTCCAGCAATGTGGGAATGGTGGCCACAGAACTGTTGCCAAGCCAGGCAATGCTCATAGGCATAATATTTAGCGGTGGTTTATCAATTCCGTTCAACAGATATAATTTATGAATGATGGCTTCATCCATTTTTTCGTTTGCCTGGTGTATAAATATTTTTTTTAACTCCCTGATGGACTTCCCGGATTTATCCAAACATTTTTTCATGGCCGGGGGAACATATTTCAGCGCATATTCATATACTTTCCGCCCCTTCATTTTTAAATAACGAATACGTGGATTGCTTTCGGGAAAATTGGAAGTTCCAATATGAATATAATTGACCTCTTCTACACTATGGGTTTGTGACACAGATGAAAGAATACCTGCAGATTTTTCATCACCATCTTTTTGTTCCAGTACCACGGCACCAGCCCCGTCGCTGAATATCATACTGTCGCGGTCAAACAAATCAATTACGCGGGATAAGGTCTCCGTACCAATCACAAGTGCTTTTTTTGCCAATCCGGATTTAAAAAAGGAGTCTGCCTGTATAATTCCCTGTAACCAGCCCGGACATCCAAATAATATATCATAGGCAATACAATCCGGATTCCGTATCCCCAGGGCATGTTTTATCTGGCAGGATAGAGAAGGAACGGCTGCTGACTGTATCGTATCTTTTTTAACGTCTCCAAAATTATGTGCAACAATAATCTGATCCAGTGTTTCAGGATCCACTCCACTATCCCGGATGGCAAGTTTAGCGGCTTCAATACCAATATGTGATGCATTTAAATCATCCGTCGTATATCGCCGTTCTTCGATACCTGTTATTTTTTTAAACTTATTTACGATTTCCTGAGGATTGGTGGCAAGCGGCAGGCCGTCTGCTGTATAAAAAACATGCTGGGCAAAATCCTGATTCGTTTTAACAAAAGGAGGAATATAACAACCGGATCCTGTAATGACTGAGCGTAACATATTGCAATATTATTTTGAAACGGCCACACCTACAAAAGAATCCGCAGTGCCATAATATAAAAACCATTTATGTTGATAGTAAACAAGACCTTCCGAAAATGTTGTGCCCGCCTTATACTGTCCCCTGATTTCATGTGGAAGCGTTGGTTTCAGAAAAGGTGTATCGGGCCTGCTGAGCACCGTTTCCATATCTTTTAAATCAAATAAAACCTTCCCGACGGAATAGGTCCCATCAGGTAAACCGGGATCTGCTTTTTTCCCTTCTGCATTTTTGCCATTATAGAAAAGCAGGATTCCCTTATTCGTAATTAATGCCGGAGGTCCGCATTCCGTCAGATCACTGTCAAAATGATTTGGCCTTGTTTTGATTGTTTGCTTTAATTGCCCGTTTTTTGTAAGCATTGGATACCAGTCGTAAAGATTTTCAGACCAGGCCAGATTTACAAAATGCTCTCCCCAGTACATCCAGTATTTCCCTTTTATTTTCGCCAGTACGGGTTTGTTGTTTATCATTCTTGTGATCATGGATGCAGATTTACTGGCTGAATCCAAAAACTGGTGATGATAAGCTTTTGCGAATGCAGGTCCTTTTTTAATCCAGTGAAAAAGATCTTTTGAAATGGCGATAGATAAACGCGGAATTTTATAATTCCAGGAAGTGTATGCAAGTACATAGGTCCCATTGGATGTTTCAGCGATACGGGGATCTTCGCATCCTCCGGGTGAATCATATTTCTGAAAGGAATCGTTTTTTGGATATAGCACAGGTTCAGGAAATGATTTAAAATGAATGCCATCCTCACTACTGGAAATTCCGATACGTGAAGTTCTGCCACCAATCGCTGCAGCCGGATTGTCTTCGCATCTTGACAAAACAAATATCTTATTGTCTTTTACAATTGCCGCAGGATTAAAAACATCGGCTCTTTTCCAAAAAACAATTTTGTTTTTTAATGAATCAAAAAAGCGGGCAGTAGAGTCATTTCTGAGAATCGGATAATTTACAGGCTTGTAAAAGCGATTGAGCAGATCAAAAACGTCTTTATTATCTGACCAAGCCAAAAGGAACAAAATCAGGCAGATACTGGCTAATAATTTCATATGAATAGCTATAGGTCAAAAAACGCGTCCTCATGCTAACCAGGTATCTTTGCTGCACATCAAATGGTATCTATGGTCAGGATGGGTGAATATAATCTGCTTAAAGTTAGTAAAGTAAAAGATATGGGCGTTTTTATGGATGATGGCGCTGAAGGAATTCTCATGCCCAAACGCTTTGTACCGGCCAACACAAGGATCGGAGACCAGATAAATGTTTTCCTTTATCATGATGGTGAAGGACGCCCGATTGCGACAACACAGAAACCTTTTGGAGTTCTCGGTGATATTGTGAAACTCAGGGCCGTCGATGTTACGCCTCAGGGAGCCTTTCTGGATTGGGGATTAATGAAAGATCTCTTTATTCCAAAATCCGGTATGATCAGTTTCATGCGTCCCATGGGCGAATACCTGGTAAAGATCGTAATGGATGAACAAACCGGCCGCGTGGCTGCAACTGAAAAGCTTGAAAGGTATTTATCAAATGATTTACTTACAGTAATTGAAAATGAAGAAGTTGATATTTTAGTATACCGCCAAACTGAAATTGGCTATGAAGTGATCATAAACAATAAACATAAAGGTATTCTTCATGCTAATGAGATCTTCCGACCCATTGAAATTGGGGACCGCTTTCGCGGCTTTATTAAAAATGTGCTTCATGAAAATAAATTGGATGTCATTGCCGGGAAACAAGGCTATCAGCGTGTGGAAGATGAAGCGGAAAAAATATTAAGACTACTAGGAGAAAACGATGGATACCTGCCTTATCACGACAAATCTTCCCCTGAAGAAATATATGAATTCTTTAAAATCAGTAAGAAGACTTTTAAAATGACAACAGGGAATTTATATAAGCAGCATAAGATCCTGTTTACAAAAACCGGTATTCAACTCGTAGAAAAACCCTAGACGAAGAGATTTGTATTTAAAAAATTATTTCTGAATTTCCCATCCGGATCATACCCGGTTACAAGCTTTTTAAATTGTTCCAGTTTTTCATATCGGGATTCAAGCGCTTCCGGCACCATCGTAAATAATTTACCCCAATGGGGCCTTGCCTGAAAAGGTTCCAGTTCTTTTTCAATCTGCGGGAGTATTTTACTCACGGCTTCCCATTCCTGCTTCCAGGTAAAATGAATCGCAACCGAATCCTGATTTCTGCAGGGACTCATCCAATAATGATCTGCTGCAATCGTACGGATTTCTGAGATAAGTAAATGTGGTCCGATTTGCTTTGCCAGTCTGCTTATTGAAAGAATGGCTTCTACGGCATGCCGGGCCGGAATAAAATATTCTGATTGTAATTCTTTCCCGCTGCTGGGTGTGAAGCCCATTTTAAAATGAGGCAGTCGATCATACCATGGCCCTGGTTTGCCGAGTTGTTCAGTGCAGTTTTCTGCAGATATTTCAAGGATGGGATGAAGGGCAACCGCTGAGGCCTTCGCCCCATAAAATTCAGGTATTGGGACATATTTTATTTCGGGATTTATTTTTTGTTTTACCCATACTTCATTGATCGAATCCGTCTGCCAGTCTGTAAACAGGCTTACACTATAGCCTGCTGCAACGATATCTGTAAAATGATCTTTCAATTGGGACATGGGTAATTTCACAAAAACATTCTGGCGCATGGAAAATGTTGGTTCAATCGCCAGTGTAACTGATGTGATCATACCTATTGCACCGAGGCCAATAACTGCACCATTGAAAATCTCACCATCTTTTTCTTTTGAAATTTTTATCAGACTACCATCAGCTGTTACGATTTCCAAAGCCAGAACAGAAGTAGCCAGGTTTCCGTTTTTCACACCCGATCCATGGGTTGCCGTGGTGATACTTCCTGCAACAGAAATATGGGGCAGGGAAGCCAGGTTATGCAACGCAAAACCTTTTTTATCGAGCCAGGGACTGAGTTCGCCATATTTTATTCCGGCTTCTACGGTTACTGAATTTGCATCCTCATCCAGGGAAAGAATTTGGTTCAGTTTATTTGAAGAAACCAGATTGAACTCACTGTCGGCAATCGAATTAAAGCAATGCCTTGTACCCAGTGCGCGCAGGTTTCTGGATTTTTTAACCAGCTCCTGTACTTCACTAACCGTTGCAGGATAAAATACATTATTCGTACTGTATGTCAGGTTGCCTGCCCAGTTTTGAAGTGGTGCCTGTGGATCGAATCCGGGCAAGGAAGAAAAAAAGGGTGCAACCATACAGGTAGAAGATAGTTTTAAAAAAGTTTTCCTTTTCATAAGCGCAGTGCGAAAAGATTTTTTATTTCTTCCAGACTTCAACCCGCCATTCGCTTCCACTTGCAACAGAATAAGTTTTTGCAAAATCACCCTGATTTAGAGCAAAGGATAGCTGCAGAAGACTGTTCAGATAGGAAAGTGCTTTGCCTTTGTCAACGGCGCCAAATGTTTGTCCGTATGGCATATCACCGGAATAAATTTTATCCTGATTATGGAAAATATCGACATGAAGGATATCTCCAAATTTCATTCCCAGCCCATTGAACAAATCAGCACCTATATTCGTCCACACATTTCCATATTCCACATCGAGAATGGCAATCGTTCCTTTTAAAATATTTCCTTCTTTTAAAGCCGGTTGAAATGGAATCTTTACGACTTCATTTGGCAGCAGCATCCCCACCTGTTCATAGCTGATCACTCCGGCGGCCAGCCTGGCTGCGGTATAAGCATATACATCCCGTCCATGGAAAGTATAAGAATTCTGGGAATTTTTACGACGGTTAAGCACTTCATCAATCTGCCTGATTTCATCAATACCCAGCGATGCAGCGATCAGCGTGAGTGTGCCATTGTCCGGCGTGACGATAAACTGTCCGGTTTTTGTTTTAAGCACGACGGATTTACGGGTAGTTCCCACACCAGGATCCACAACTGAAACAAAAACTGTTCCTGCGGGCCAGTAAGGAACGGTTTGTTCCAGACGATAAGCCGCTTCCCAAATATTATAAGCTGGTATATCATGCGTGAGATCGAATAATTTCAGATCTGTAGAAACACCCATGGCAACGCCTTTCATGGCGGATACCGCGCCATCTTTCAAACCGAAATCCGACTGGAAAACAACAATTTTATTCTGTCCATTTGCAAAGCAAAAAAGAAGGATTGCGAAAACCAATGTTGACAGGAACCTGCGCATAAGGGAAAATTTAATTCTAATGTACGCCAAGAAATGTATTCTTCACTGAACAATGAACAATTAATAATGAACCGGAGATTCGGTTGCGGCGAGGATAAAACCTGTTTTCGGATTTTGTAAGAAGGCAATCAGGGTACATGCTGAACTGCTGAGTCCGGCAGGTAATTCAAAATGAAAATCCGCCGATCCATTTTTGTTGGGAGCGCTTTGAAAATCGCGGACAATATGATAATGGGTTAGTGTTTTACCACGGTTTTCGCCTCGCTGAACATGACTGGTCGCCATATTCTGAACCAGGGCAACGTATAATTGCAAATGCTTTTCTCCATCTGTTTTGCATGAAATCCCTATTTTAGATCCTTCTTCTTTTTGAATGATCATGCTGATTGCTGCGGCCGGTTTTTCATTTAGTGATTCATCAATTTTATTTCGCAAACGGGTCTCCTCGCTGCCTACCAATTCCGATTTTCCATTAACGATAATTTGCGGTGTATAGATGCTTGACAATTGAAAAATGGATCCATATTCTTTTTGCCTTTCAGTATAATCTGCGTTGGAGAAAATATCTTTCCAGCCCAGGTAATTCCAATAATCAACATGAAAACTCAAAACATACACATGCTTTTTCCAACCTTCTAATCTGCCAACGACTTCATCAGCAGGAGGACAGCTCGAGCAGCCTTCGGAAGTGAATAGTTCTACAAGGGCAAATCCATCTTCCGGGGATTTACCTTCCTTAACTTTTTTGGGAATTGTTAATGAAGAAAATAAAACGGTCAGGAAGAATAAAAAGGAAAAAAATTTAATCTTTTTCACAGAGGAGAATTTAAATTTGAAGAAAATTCACGGCTTTCAAAGCTAAATACGCCAATATCTGATTCATGTCGGATTATTGACGTTTCCTGCTAAAATTATGTTAGTTTTAAAAGCCCGGTTTTAAATAGGACCGAAATCATCTCCCATTTTTATTCTAACGATATGAAAAGATTCAATCCACAAGCACTCATTTGTTTGATAATTATCTGTTCAGCCCAGGTCATATATGGACAAACAGCAGATAGCCTGCATTTTAAATTCAGTTATACCCTGCCCGAAGCTGTAAAAACCGTTGATGGAAAACCTTCCGGAAAGCATTGGGTCAATCTGTTGGATAAACCGTCTGACTGGAATGCAGATACCACCTATTGGCATTTTGGCAGGAAGACATTACATGGTGCTTATAAAGGAGGCGCAAAACATAATTATGCCTGGACAAAGAAAAATTTCAGTGATTATGAATTAAGCGTTGAAGTGAAAATGGAAGGGCGGGAGGCCAACTCAGGTGTCTGCATTCGAATCAATCCAACGGATGCAGATAATGTTCCGGGTTATCAGGTTGATATGGGACCCGGATACTGGGGATGTCTCTGGGAAGAAAGAAGGGCAGGAATGGTTGTGGCATATCCAAAAATTCTGGCTGATCAACTGGTGCATGCGAATGACTGGAATCATTATTACATAAAAGCAAAGGGTCACCATATTGAGGCTTGGCTAAATGGAGTGAAAACAATTGATATCGTTCACGAAGCGGGTTATTCGGAAGGCGCAATAGGATTTCAACTATGTCATGGTGATAAAGAAACCATCGTAAGTGTAAGGAATTTGTTTATCCGTATAACTCCTGCAGAATGACCCGTAAATTCAATGTTAAAATGACAGTTAATTCATGTACATTTCCGCTTGTATCCTAAGGAGAATGGTATTATTTTACTTAATTATTTAAAGATTGCATCGCTAAAAATACGTACATGTCCAATTTCCGTAACCCGATTCTTTTAACCACGATGCTGGTTTCAATATTATCCCTTAATCTTTCTTGCAAAAAAACTACGGCCAGTCCTCCTGTAAGTACAACGCCTGGTAATCCGAATGATCTTGATTCGGTGATTACTCCAGGCGTAGATCCATCGGTCGCTGAAACCATTGGATTTTTTCTGGATGACTGGACATCCAAATCTTTTACTGCTCCTGAATTTAATGATCATGCCATTGCATCCTCACCCACCATTGTCCTGACGATCGATCCATCTTCCATCATTACAAAAATTGCCCCCTCAGTATTTGGACAAAATGCGGTTTTCTGGATGGGTCCGGTAAATAGCGAGCCCTTGTTTATTAATCCTGTGAATGATCTGAAACCACATGTTTTACGATTTCCGGGAGGGAGTGCAAGTGATGCTTATTTCTGGAATCAGCCGCAGGGGCAGAATCCTTCGGATGCACCCGCAACCATTATGGATAAGGATGCTAACCTGGTGGCCCCAGGCTACAATTATGGTATGTCGAATCAAAACTGGATATGTTCCCTTGATAATTATTATGATATGCTGTCGCAGACGCAAAACCAGGGGTTGATTACCATCAATTATGGTTATGCCCGGTATGGAACCAGTACAAATCCGGTTGCAGCTGCAGCGCATCTTGCGGCAGACTGGGTAAGGTATGATCATGGACGCACGAAATATTGGGAAATCGGGAATGAAAATTTTGGCGATTGGGAATGGGGTTACAGGATAGATCTTACAAAAAATAAAGACGGACAGGATGAATACCTGACAGGCGCACTCTATGCAAAACATTTTAAAATTTTCGCAGATTCCATGAGGCAGGCTGCATCAGAAACGGGTCATCCGATTTATATCGGTGCCGTTACCGTGGAGGCCCCTGCAAATGAATCCTGGCAAACCAATACATTAAAAACCTGGAATGCGGGAATGATGGCAGGGATTTTAGATGTGGCAGATTATTATGTAGTACACAATTATTTTACCCCGTATAATACCAATTCATCTGCTACAGATGTTTTGAATGCTGCTACAACTGTACCCGCTCAAATGATGGGCTACCTGCCTTCTACCATTACTTCTTATGGAGCTTCGATAAAACCGATTGTACTCGACGAATGGAATATGTTTGCTGTAAATTCACAGCAAATGGTTTCAAATACGAGCGGCGCATTTGCTGTTCTGGTATTGTCGGAACTGATGAAAAATAAATTTGGTCTTGGTGCACGCTGGGATTTGCTCAATGGATGGAGCAATGGAGATGATATGGGTTTATTCAGTGCCGGAGACGAGCCGGGTGTTTCCAAATGGAATCCACGTCCTTCCTTTTATTATATGTATATCTACAAGAAATTTCTTGGTGATCGTTTAGTGTCCACGAGTCTTTCGAATAATTCGACACTAATGGCATATTCTACTACTTTTTCTTCCGGACAAATCAATGCAACATTGGTAAACACCGGGTCTGCGGCACAGACTGTACAGGTGAAATTGAAGAATTTTCATACCGGAAGTCGTTTTTACTGGTACGATCTGGAAAGTGGAACGACACTGAATGATTTCGCAAGGCAGGTTTTTGTAAACGGGGAAGGACCATCAGGATCCGCCGGTGGCCCATCCGATTATGCATCGATAAAGCCCTATTCATCCTTAACGCAAAATGGAATAATCGTTAAGGTTCCACCGCTTGGTATGATTTCCCTGGTCATCGATAAGAAATAATCAACTATTTTTTCCCAACGATGAGCGCGTAGATTACATACAGCCAACCCAGTATACCATGTACGATTGCCCAGAGAATAGATTTATTTCTACTCCAGGAAATAACCACGGCAATGATCGTTCCAAGACCGACTCCCGGGCCTACGTATACCGGTTGCATATAACCTCCATTATTTCCATCGTAACAGGAAGAAAGGAAAAGAATCGGAAGTAAAAGACCAGGCGACCATTTGCGCATGAGAAATTATTTCATCGATGTTCTAAAATTGGGAAGAAATATTAAGAGGCGACCTCTTTTTCAGCTACTTTTTTATCTTTCTTTTTTTCTTTTACTTTTTCTTTATGTACAACAGTAATCTGTTCTTTAGCCAGCGAGCCTGTAAGAATTTTACCTGCTTTATGCAGCTTCTTTTCGAATTTCCTATCACTTACTTTCTTGTGATAACCTTTTACTGTGTCTGCCAGTTTAATTTCAATTTCTTTAAGCAGTGCTTTTTTTATAGATTTCGTAGCAGGCTGCTTCGTTTTCTTTGCCATAACTTGATTTTAATAACAATTATATAATATAAAGGTACCCCGTTTTAGAACAGGGCAATGTTAAGGTTTCCCTTTCGATGCAGATTGGGGTTCATGAATATCGGCCTAATTTATCTATTTACCAGATTAATTTGTAATGTTCAACTGTTGGAAATGGAGAATAATAATGATGTAATAAATTTTTCCATTCTGCATATTGTGGTGATTTTCTGAAGCCTACGGTATGATTTTCAACGGTTTCCCACCTTACCAGTAAAAGGTAACGATTTGTCGTTTCCAGGCATTTCTGCAATTCGAGTCCTTTAAAGCCGCCCATGGATGAGATGATTTTCCGGGCTATTTTAAAACTGGCTTC
>Ga0080027_10000289_pt1 | contig 22053 bp, 20 predicted proteins | sample OrgsoiDNA2013046_FD_70962 | JGI IMG/M metagenome (GOLD analysis project Ga0080027, IMG submission 70962) | Permafrost soil microbial communities from the Arctic, to analyse light accelerated degradation of dissolved organic matter (DOM) -... | ecosystem: Environmental > Terrestrial > Soil >... | reverse complement strand
TTTCACTCTTCTCTTTCCCGCCGATTGCCGCATTTGCAACGAACCCCTGGTTCAGGAGTCACGCTTGCCCGTTTGCCAGAAGTGCCGCGACTCCATCGTGCCCATCGCCGGCAATTTGTGCCCGATCTGCGGCGAGAGGGTCATTTCATTTTCCCGGCTTGAGACCGTTCCCGGGCCCTGCGGCATGTGCCGCCGGGCAGCGCCCGCGTATTCTCGCGCTGTCGCCTACGGCGCTTTTGAAGACGCTCTCCGCGAGACGATCCACCTGCTGAAGTACGACCGCGTACTTCCAGCAGCAGATTTTCTCGGCGCAAAGCTCGACACCACCCTGGCGGAACTGCCATCCCCGCAGCCTTACGGTTGGCTCGTGATCCCTGTGCCGCTGCACTCGCGCAAGCTGCGGCAGCGAGGATTCAACCAGTCCGAGCTCATCGCCCGAGCTGCCTTCAAGCGCCAGCCGCTTGCCGCGCTGAACCGCAAATGCCTGGTGCGGCAGCGCGAGACCGCACCGCAAGCTGGCCTGACCCGTCACCAGCGTCGGGAGAACATTCGCGGAGCTTTCGTGGTGCGCGACCCAGCAGCCGTACGTGGACGCGACATTCTATTGGTGGATGACGTTTTCACCACCGGAACAAAAATTTCCGAATGTGCCCGTATCCTGCGCCGCGCCGGAGCAGCCAGCGTATACGCGGCCACGGTCGCTCGTGCGCTGAAGGCGGGTCCCAATGCGGATAGTATCGGAATGGAAAGGGAAATAGATCGCGCTGCGTAATCAGGCCATGTCGCTGCGGACCAACAACTCGATCAGCTCTCAAGGCAGCGGCCACGCTCGCCCCGACGCCATCGTCGCCCACGAAGCCCGGGTGCCCTTGCACGCCCCGGTTCTGGTCTTGAACGCTTCGTACGAGCCCATCAATGTTTGCGCCGCCCGCCGCGCCATCATCCTCGTCCTCAAAGGCGTAGCTCGCGCGGAAGAGGAAAATGGCAACTACATGCACGCCGCCCGCGTGGCCATGCGCATCCCCTCGGTCATCCGTCTGCTCGAGTACCGCCGCATTCCACACCAGACGCGCGCCCTTTCGCGCAAGAACATCCTGCTGCGCGACCGTAACACCTGCCAATACTGCGGCCAGATTCTCGGCGCCGGCGACCTTACTCTCGACCACGTTCTGCCCCGCTCCCGCGGCGGCGCGTCCAGTTGGGAAAACCTCGTGGCCTGCTGCCACGGCTGCAACCGCCGCAAGGGCAACCAGCTTCCCCACGAAGCCAACATGAGGCTCTTTCGCGAGCCGCGCTCCTTCAACCTCCACACCAGCCGCCACATCATGCGCATGATGGGCCATTCCGACGACAAATGGCGCAAGTACTTGTTCTATTGAAGGGTTCTTCGTGAGACGGCAGCCCTCAGCCGTCCGCAGCGCGCCTGCTTTTGGGTGAAGCAGCGCTTCAGCGCTGCAATAACCACACCACCATGAGCGGCTTTAGCCGCTGAGGTAAGGCTTCGTATCAGGGCACGCCTTCAGGGCCGGCCGCAAAATCCGGACAGATCAGCGCCTTTAGGCGATTCTAGTGCGCGCCAACCCGCTTATAGTCCGTAAACTTCAGCAGTTCCTTAATGTGAATATCATCATGCACAAAGTGCAGAGTGTCATCCGCCGAAGAAAACGTAGGAAACCAATATTTCCCGTCAACCTGCTCGCGCCACGTAGTGAACTTGGGAAATAAGTTCTCCTCCACCCGCTTCTTCTTCTGAATGCGAATGTCCGGTACGGACTTACCCGTATTTTTCACAATCTGGAAATCGTGATTCTCCACCCAGATCCGCCCCTGAAAGTACCTCTGCCCCTTCTCGATCTGCTTCGGCGCAACATCAAAGGCGTAGCAATGCAACTCGTCCAAGCGTTGCTGGCCGACATAAGTAACGTTGTACAGCGGCAATTCATCAGTGCCCACAGTAAACGACTGCCGCGTCTCCAAATCTGCCAGGTCTTCTCTCGAGGGCTTCAGGCTCGGCTGCGGCGCGAACACCACCGTCGGCATCCATTGCGCTTTGGGATCGTAATGCAGGTCGGCGACGATCTGATACTCGCTCACTGACTTCCCATCGCTGTCCAGCGTATGTACCTTAATGCTCTGGCGGAACGTGTACTCGCGCCGGACGGCCTGCACTTCCTTTTCTTTCGCCGTAAAACGCTGGATGATCTGCTCGGCCGTCATGCCCTTCGGCAGTGCCGTATCCAGTTCGCCTTCGCCGCGCTCCTGCGAGAGCGCGCCACCAACCCAGAGCAAAAGGTACAGGGGAGCAAGGAAAAGCCGAGCGTGGCTGCCAATCATGGGACCCCAGTCTAATGAAGCAAAGGTTCGCGTGGGGACGGCCGCCCCCGGCCTTCCGCCTAAGTTCTAATGCCGCTACTGAGGTTTTTTGTCGTCCGGCTTCGCCGGATCGGCAGGCTTCGGAGCATTATCAATCTCTTTCCCGTCGTAAATAATCTTCGCGCTCGATCCGAACCGCTTGTAGTCCTCGTAGTGCAGAATCTCGCGAATCCGTATATCCCCCAGCGAAAAGTGCAGCACATCGTCCGCCAGCGTGTAAGTCGGAAACCAATATCTTCCGTCGATCTGCTCGCGCCAGGTGGTGAAGCTGGGAAACAGATTCTCCTGATCTTTCTTCTTGCGAATATCCGGCACTGTCTTCCCGTTTGATTTCACGATCTGGAAATCATGATCGTCCACCCAAATCCGTCCTTGGAAGTAGCGCTTGCCCTTCTCAATCTGTTTCGGAGCAATGTCGAACACATAGGTGTGCAGTTCATCCTGCTGTTGCTGCCCTACGTAAAGAATGTCGTACTCGCTGATTTCATCGCTGGTCAGCACAAACGGCAGTTTGTTGCGCAAGTCGTCCAGATCTTCCTTGGTAATGGAGAGGCCGCCCTCCTCGATACTCGACTGCGGCGCAAACACCACGTTCTCCATCCGTTTGCCCTTGTCGTCGGTCAGCACGTCGAAGGTCTCCTGGTACTCCCCCTTGACCGTGTCGCCGTCCATGGCTTGCACCTTGATGCTCTGCCGGAACGTGTAGTGCTCTCGCGCCAGCTTGAATTCCTTTTCCTTGGCGGCAAAACGCTGAATGATTTCTTCCGTGGTAGTGCCGGCGGGCTTCGCTGGGTTCAGCGGACCTTCGCCCTGGTCACCGAAGACCGGAAGGCAGAATGTCAAAAAGCAAGAAGAGAACGACAAAATACCGATTGCGATCCATCTGGCACGCATCTTCATCAAAGGGCAATCCCCAGCGGCAAAACCTGCTCGCTCTATTTTAGATGCAACCCCGCCAGGAAAGGTTAACGCTCGTGTGGCGCGGCGCCCCGCCCGCGTGGTCTTGCAGTGGCTTGGAAAGGCCCAGGCTTCGAAAGCCCCCTATGACTCATCCTCCGGGCTCGACTCACCCAAAGTGAATCCCCCAATTTCCTCACTGAACTCCAGCAAATGCTGGTACTGCTCATACCACTCCGTCGATGCCTCATAGAGAAACATACTTCCCTGATAGGCCCACCCCAACTGAATGAACCCGACCTTGCCGATGTGCTGCCGCAGCCATCGCGCGTCCTCAGCATCGTCTCCGCCTCCGAACCGCGCGTCCGCCAGATGCTGCACCAGATCATCCAGATCCGATCGCTCCAGCGTCGAAGCGTGCATCGTCAGAAAAAGCGCCCCGGAATGCTTGGCCAGTTCCACAAAATCCTTCCACCCGTCCGAGTGGTCCGGGCTGTGCCACATGATGGCCTGCACTTCATCCTCCGAGGCATAGCCGTGGAACCGGCGCATGCCGTGCCCTTCAATGAAGGCGATCATGTCGTCTTTAAGCGTGGAAAGGTCGTCGACCATGGGAGTGGGGCTCTCTGCGGATTGTAAGGCTTTCGTCCCGACAGCGCCACTCGGCCTCCTCGATGCCACGCCGAAGCCCCCAGTTGTGTGTGGTAACATAAAATGTTTGTTCCGCTCTTCTTTTTTGTTTCGCACTCATAGCGACCCTTATGCTGGTTTCTAAAGACTTTGTGGCCTATATGGCTCGCGAGATTGTAAAAAAATTGGTGGCAGCGCAGATGATCGAAACCAAAGCGCTGCCGGTCGTCACCGAGCGCGTAAACGGAGCCCTGCTCGAGGAATTGAGCCTGGAAGACCGCATCAACGACGAAGTCCGCATCATTCTGGAGACCTATTCCGACGAAATGCGCAACTCCGGCGCCGACTATCAGGAGATGTTTCGCAAGGTAAAGAACGAGCTGGTAAAGAAATACAAGGCCGTGCTTTAGGGACCGGATGACAGCTTCGTACCAGCCCCGTCATCGCGCCAACCCTGCCATCCTGAGCGAAGGAATGGCTCCGCGAAGCGGAGGCATTCTGTAGTCGAAGGACCCCTGCGTTTTCGAACCACCGTTTTCGAACCACATAGAGAAAACTATGAGAATCAGCCGGGACAAAGCGGGCATGATGGCCAAGGGCGTCATGGAGGTCCTCAAGCAGCTCGAGCAGGTCGAGTTCGTCGAAGACCCCAACACCATCAAGCAGGAAACCCGCAAGATTATCGAAGCCCTCCTCCTCCACGATGTGCGCCTCGACCAAGCCGCCAAAATGAAAATCGAGAGCCAGAAAAAGACCATCCTCGAGGGCAGCCAGGAGTGGGAGATTCTTTATCGGAAGTATTACAACGAGGAAGTGAAGAAGCTGTAACGCCACGCAATCAACGCGGAAACCTACCAGAAACTCAACAGAAATCCACCGCGCGCCGTCCCAGCGAAAAGGTTACAAACCAGCGGTCAGCCTTTCTCCAACGTCAGATGGGTCGCATACTCCGAAGCCTTGCGATCCGTAACGGAAAATCCAAGCGAACGCAGATCCAGGCCGTCAAGCAACAGTTCCCCTTGACCAAGCAGGACAGGCACCGACACAAGGTGCAGCGCGTCGATCAATCCAGCCCTCAGATATTGCCGCACCGTTGCGACGCCGCCCCCGATCTTAACGTCGCGACTGCCTGCGACCTTCCTGGCCAGGTCCAATGCCTCCTCGATTCCGCCCGTAACAAAGTAGAAGGTCGTTCCACCTTCCATGATCAAAGGCTCACGTTGATAGTGGGTCAGAACGAAGGTGGGCGCATGGTACGGCGGATTGTCGCCCCACCAGCCCTTCCGTGAATTGTCCAGCCAGAGACCACGCACGGGACCGAACATATTGCGGCCGAGAATGAACGCGCCAAAGTTGTCCATCGCCCGGTGGGAGAATTGATCGTCCACGTCACCCGCGGTTCCTCCATCTTGCCCATGCATGGAGCGAAAGGTCTCCGTGTGAAAGAACCACTGAAAGATTTCGGTTCCTCTCTTGCCTAATGGGTCATTTAGGCTCTGATCGATTCCAGCACTGAAACCGTCCAACGATATTGCAAATCCCGCGACACGGACCTTTGGCATCGGTGCTATCCCTTCCTGAATCGTGGCGCGACCGTTTTTCCTGGCAGGCGGACCACGCTTTGTAAGCTAAAATATTTCTCTCATCGTATAACGAAACGATGGACGCACTCTATCAGTCAGTAGTGTTTTCGCAAAAGGGTTTTCGACGCGGGGCGCGCAAACTTTCACCCGGCTCCCCTCATCTGACTTCCATTGCATTAATCTGATTCGCAATTAAGGAGAACCGATGACCATGAAGTCAAAAAATACGATCTGCCTCTGGTTCAACAAGGACGCACATGAGGCGGCGCGCTTCTACGCCGCGACCTTCCCGAACAGCCAAGTGACCGCGGTTCACTCAGCGCCCAGTGACTACCCGGGTGGCAAAAAGGGAGAAGAGTTGACGGTCGAGTTCACGGTTTGCGGCGTTCCGTGTCTGGGTCTCAACGGCGGCCCGACATTCGCACATAGCGAGGCCTTTTCCTTCCAGATCGCAACGGACACTCAGGAAGAGACCGACCGCTACTGGAACGCGATCGTCGGCAACGGTGGCAAGGAAAGCGCGTGCGGGTGGTGCAAGGACCGCTGGGGCATCTCCTGGCAGATTACCCCGCGCGCTCTAACGGATGCCCTTGCGGCGGGTGGCGGCGAGGCCAAGCGTGCCTTCGAGGCCATGATGCCGATGAAAAAGATCGACATCGCCACCATCGAAGCAGCGCGGCGGGGATGACATTCGGCGTCCCAACCGCAGTGGCAGCCATCACCAGACATGGTGGAGCGGGCCTTCAGAGAGCGCGTGAGAACTTAACTCGTCCGCAACCACCCTCATTTCTGTCATCCTGAGCGGAGGAATGCCTTCACGCAGTGAAGGCATTCCGGAGTCGAAGGACCCCTGCCCGTACCTGACCCTCTCGGGCTGGCAAGGCTTCAGGCCCGGGCTGTGAAAGTTACGGCGTACACGAGAAAATTCGCGCCGGCGGAATGTTCAAAGGCTGGAAGCCCTGCTGGACAGACCGGAAGCACGTGCGCAGAAACGGCAGCATGACGCCGGAATACTGATAAGCCACAAACACGCCGTCGGCGCGAAGCGCGCTGCGGGTTTCGCGCATAATGTGCTGTCGGACCGAGCCTGGCATGGCGCCAAAGGGCAGGCTGGAGATGATGTAGTCCGCGTGCGGCAGACCGAGCCCGGCCAGCACCTCCCTGACATGTGAGGCAGAGGTGCGGACGAGATGTACCCGCGGGTCACGCACGCGCTCCCGGAGATAGTCGGCGAACTCGCGGTTGAGTTCGATGACGATGAGCGTAGCATCGGGCGCCATGCGCTTGAGAATTTCTTCCGTGATGTTGCCGATGCCGGGTCCATACTCGACGATGACTTTAGCGCGATCCCATTCAACGGCCGCCAGCATGTCATTGATGAGGAAGGGCGAGCAGGGAACGACCGCACCCAGCATCGTGGGGTGACGAAAGAGATTGCGAGTAAAAAGAGCGATCGGAGAGAGCGGGCTGGATCGTAAGCGACGAATTTTCAGTCTGGGCATTCCGTCGAACCTCTTAACGCGGAGTTCATTCTCGCCAACTCTCGCTTTACAACTCGCTCGGCCCGCGCACGTAGCTTACAGGCTTTCTGCCCGAAGAAGCAAAATCGCTCCCGTTTTTCTGCGTGGCGTTACGATGCCCTGATCGGAGCCTCCGTTGTGCCCCAATTTTTGCAATTGTCAAAACATGGGTTATTAAGGATGCTAAAACGGACCGCAGCCGGGACCAGAACCAGGCAATCACCCGAAGACGTTCAGTGAAGACGGATCTCCCAGCAGGAAACCCGCCTCCTACTGCACTTCGATGGTTACAAGGTCGCCTTCGCCGGGCTTCGCTCCGGCCTTGTAGTTAGCTTGCGCGCGCACGCCTTCCCAGCGACAGGAGAATTTGTCGTCACCCATCACGATCACTTTGGCATAGTCAGTTGTGTGCAAATGCAATGTTCGATTTCCCGTCGCGAAGGTCACGACAGCGCCGGGATCTTGCGAGCAATCCACGCTCACAATCCGGCCTTTGGCATAAATGATAGGCCGCTTGTCGGGCGGAGCCTCTTCGGGACGGGCATTCTCGGCGGCTTCCCGAGCCTGCCGGGCAGCTTCCTCTTTCTCGGCTTGCGCCTGCATGCGTTCGTGCTCGGGAGATACGCCGTACTTCTGCGTCAGTTCCAAATCCTTCTCTTGCTGCTTGGCTCCAGCGGCAATCTGCGGGTCACCGCTCAGCTTGAGGTGCTGGAGGAGGGCGCGCGCCTGGTCAAACTTTTTCCCCTCGGTGTAGATCTTGGCCAGGTTGAGCTGATAGAGTTCGTACCGTGGATTCAGCCGGATCGCAGCCTGTTCCGCCTGCATCGCCGACGTAATTCCGCCGCCTTCCACTCGCCCCAGGCCCAGCAGATTGTGGGCCTCGGCAAATTCCGGATACCAGTCGATGGTCACGCGCAGATCCAGGAGCGCGTTCGCCAGACCCTTGATCGATTGGTTCGTGGCCTGCGCCTCGCGAAACTTCGTAATCACCAGATAGTAGCGAGCCCAATTATCCCTGGGATTCAAATCCATGGCCTGGCCCAATTCCGAAAAGGCTGTTTCCCACTTCTGTGTGTCCATCGCAATCCAGCCCAGAACGCGGTGCTCGGATGCGGTTTCAGGCGGCGCTTTCATGAAGGCTTCGACCGTCGCTTGCGCTTCCGCGCGGTGCTCGGGGAGACGGGCCTCCATCTCGGTCACGAGGATTTCCCCCTCCGGCTCCGGCAGTCTTGTCGTGGTGTATTGCGCCGTCTCAGGATCGATGGGAGAGGCATAGTGGATCGGTTGCGGAATGCCAATCTCGCCAATTTGTCCCGTGGCCGTCCGGGCAGCATCGCGCGCCGCCAGCAGGTCTTTCTGGGATTTAAAGTAGTCCCGGATCGCCTGCTCGAACTGCTTGCTCGCCATGCCGTAAGCCTGCTGCACGGCCTGCTCTACCGGTACTTTCTGATTTTGCAACAAGTCGAAAAAAACACCGGTTTCCGGCATCTTCCTCTGCGCTAGAAGATAGTGGATGGTCATCCAGCTTTGGGCGTAAAACTGAGTGCGGTGCGTGCCCTCGGGACCATTGCGCTGCATCGTCAGCAGGTCGGTCATGCTGATCCAAATCGGGGCCAGCAGGAAGTCCGTCAGTGGTTTGGGAGGCTGGGCTTTCCCTTCCGTGCGCTGGAACAGGTCGTTTTGCCGCTCGGCAAGCAGCTCCGGATCGCCGCCAATGGAAATGTTTTTATTGTCGAGCTGAATGCTGGAGAAATACTCGGCCAGGCCTTCGTCAAACCAGGAAGTCGTGGTCGGGTAGTTGCCTTCCAGAAACAAGTGCGCCAGATCGTGAGTCACGCTGAGCCAGGGGTCGGGCAGGGCCAGGTTCAGCACAAGAAACGCGCGGTCATCTCCCCTCATCACAAAGGCCGGTGGCGGAACTACGCCTGCGGCCTGGCGCGGAGCAATTGCCGAGTAATCCTTATCGCCGCGAATCGCGATTACGGTAAGCGGAATGGGCCGGGCAAGTTCCTGCTTCAGCAGAAACCCGGCAAACACCGCCTGCATCTGCTCCATCCGCAAGGCCACTTCATGCCCGCGTTTGTCCCCGGCATCCGTGATTACGTCGAAGTGCGGAGACCGCACCTCAATCCATCCCGAGTCCGCGGCAAGCACACGCGGCACAGCCAGGATGGTCGCCAGTGAGAAAATTGCAGCGGCCAGAATCCCCTTACAACGCGCCCATGCCATAACAAAGTCGACCCGGTGGGAAGCACCAACTGGCCTGATGCTATCATGGCCACGGCGCCGGCTGAAATTAGTCATTGTCCGTCGCAAACTTGGAACAAATCCTTGCCGCAGCCCACCCCGCCGCTTCCGACACCACGGGCTCTTCCTCGCTTTTCATTTTCTCCAGAACCGGGAGAAACCGAACCTCCCCGCTGTTGCCCATCGCCAATGCTGCATTCCGCCGCAACCCCTGCCTCTTAGCCCGCCGCACCGGCGATCCTCGGAATACCGCCCGAAATTCAACTTCATCCATTTCCGCCAGCCACGCCAACGCCGGATTCACCAGCCCCTCGCGCGGCTGAAATTCCGCTCCCTTCGTCACCGGCGCCTTCCGGTTCCACGGACACACATCCTGGCAGATATCGCAGCCAAAAACATGCCGCCCCATACCCTCGCGCAGCGGTTCCGGAATCTGGCCTCGCTTTTCAATAGTCAAGTAGGAGATGCACAAATTCGCATCCAACTCATGCGGCGCAACAATCGCCTGCGTCGGACAAGCATCAATACACCGCGTGCAACTTCCGCAGCGATCGGGCGCGGGTACATCGGGCGGGAGATCAAGCGAAGTCAGAATCACGCCGAGAAAAAGCCACGAACCCATTTTCTGATTGATCAGACAAGTATTCTTTCCGCTCCAGCCAATCCCCGCATACTTCGCATAGATACGCTCCGCTACCGGCCCAGTATCGACGTAGCAGCGGGTGGTCAGTTCTCTTCCGTTCGCCGCAGATTCATGTGCCAGTCGCAGATCTCCCTCCACCTGACGCAGCTTGCGCAGCACCGCATCGTGATAATCCTCCCGGCTCCATGCGTAGCGGGCAATCCAACCACGGGACGGGTCGCTTCCTTCGGTTGAGTGCGGATACGCCGTGTTGTAGTTTGCGGCGCAAACCACCACGCTCCTCGCCCACGGCGCCACACGCCGGAGGGAAGACCGCTTCAAAGCGCCCGAATCGTCGCGCGCGTCCATGTAGTGCATTTCTGCAGCCCGTCCCGCCTCAATCCACTCCTCAAAGTTGTGGTGTTCCGAGAAGTCTCCGACCGGAGCAATCCCCGCTAGCTCGAAGCCCGCAGTGCCAGCAGCAGCGAGGATTGTGTCTCTCATGGTTTCATTCGAGGATGCGGACATAACAAGGCCCCTTCTCCCGCATCCTATCAAGAGCGCCTTCCCCTTTCGCAATTCACCTTCCACGGATGGGTTGCGCCAAGTTTTGACTGGGGAATCGCTCATCCAATATGAGCTTGACAGCCCGGCCCGCCGGACGTAGATTTTTTACGCAGCGAAAGTCTCGGCCCGCCCTGAGTCTAGGAGAATCCGTATGCGTCTTCTTGGGCAGTTTCTCTTCTCGCGACCGCGCTTTTCGACATTTCGATCCTGGATCAATGCCAAGCGCCCAAGCGTCGGAATAATCTTCGCAACTTGCCTCACGTTGCTCATCGCGAGCACAGCTTTGGCACAAACCAGTCTCACCACTCTGTACGCCTTCACCGGAAAGAACGGCGACGGCGCCAATCCTGTCGGCGATCTCACAATGGATAGCCAGGGTGTGCTCTACGGTGTAGACCCGACGTTTGGGAGGGCGGCTCGGATCTACCAGTTGGCGCCTCCAATGTTCGGAACTGGCTCCTGGACCAAGACGAACCTGTATACCGGCCTCCCCGGTACTCCCGTGGGCGGGCACCTAAGGCCCGTGATCCTCGGGAAAAATGGGGAGTTATACGGCACTTCCGAGGTTTGTCCTTTTGTCCCGCATGGTTGCGTCTTCCAGCTCGCGCCTCCAGCGAGCCCAGGTGGCGCTTGGACCATGAACGTGATCTATGCCTTTCAAGGCGAGATCCATCGAGACGGCAAGCAGGTCGCATACGGAAAGCTGGCCATCGATGGCAATGGCAATCTTTATGGCGTAACTCAGGCGGGCGGCGTGTCCGCCTCCAAGAGCGGTGGCACCGTTTACGAGCTGTCCCCTCCGGCAACGCCGGGCGGCGTCTGGACGGAGCAGGTGTTATACAGATTTCAAAATGTGCGAGGCGGGTTCTTCTATCCGTTGGTGAACGCGACCCTCGGCAATGATGGCGCTCTCTATGGCTCGACGCGCCTTGCACAGACCAAATACGGATTCTCCGCCCCGGGTGTGATTTATCGGCTGGCGCCTCCTGCTGTGCCGGGTGGGGCGTGGACGGCAAGCGTCATCAATAGCGACATTGCCGGCTTTGGTTATTTTTCGCGGGTCAGTCAGTTGACGGTGGCCCCATCGGGCACTCTGTACGGTGTCAGCACCTTTGTGGGTGGAGCATTTGCCCTGACTCCTCCGGCCGTGGTGGGCGGAGCCTGGACACCTTCCCGCTTGCCGTCCAATGCCGGTGGCGGCCCGGGCTCAGAGCTGGAACTGGATGCCAATGGCAATCTTTACGGCACTGACGGCCAATCCGCTTATAAGCTGACTGCGCCTTCGACTCCTGGCGGGGCTTGGGCCTATTCCGTATTGCACGCCTTCCTCGGCGGGAGTGAAGGCAGCATTCCCTCCGGGCGGCCGCTCATCGACTCCTCTGGGAACGTGTTCGGCACAACTCTAGCTGGCGGCCCGGGCACTTGCAAGACTTGGACGGGAGTGCTGGTGGGTTGTGGGACCGTATTTGAATTGCAGTAGGGAGCGCTTGCGATTCAATCCAATAATCAAAACCCTCCCGGGGCTCCCTGGGAGGGTTTTGATCTCTGCTCGAGCCGCAAAAGCCTAAGCTCGAACAACATTAGACGCTTGCAAACCTTTCGGCCCACTCATCAGGTCATATTCCACGGTCTCGCCCTCGTTCAAGGTGCGGTAGCCGTTTTCCTGGATGGCCGAAAAGTGTACGAACACATCTTCTCCGCTGGTGCGTTGGATAAATCCATATCCTTTCGCTCCATTGAACCACTTCACAGTCCCCTTCTCGCGATCACTCACTGTGAACCCCTTTCGATCAGTCGTTGCATTTCTGCAATTAGGTTGTCCCGCCGAGTCGGCGTCCGGGAGGGAAACGACTGGGACGGAAAGCCATGCGAGAAACCGGCGCTGTGCCGTTCGTACCAGAAAAGGAAAGGGCCCCCGAGTTCGGCGCCGCACACAACAGCGCCAAGCTCCGGGGCCTTTGCAATCGCTAGCCAGGGCCTTAGTACAGACACAGCTAAGCTCAACCAGTTCACTCGTTTGGCTGCCTCCCTAGGAGGCAGGGGCAGATAATAACAAGAATACAAAACTTTACAAAGAAAAAATCGAAGCAAAAGCTCACTCACTGAGCCCACCCGAAGCCGATCCAACCATCCCTTTTGGAAGCCTTTGCTACGATGAGAAAGTGGATCCGCTCTCGAGCCCCCTGCGACCCCGATCGACTCCGTCCCCGAAGCCGCAATTCCCCGGCCAGCTACAGCCGCAGCGGACACGACCCGTTCGGGGGGCAGTTTGGAACTGGCTTGGCGCACGATCCTTTACCTCATGCGGACGGAAGTGCACACTTTTGCATTCTCCGTCGCCGCCAACGCTCTACTATCGTTTTTCCCCTTTGTTTTGTTGCTGCTAACCCTTACCCGGCACGTCTTTCACTCGCCCGCCATGTACGATGTCGTACTGGGGCTGCTCCGCGACAACATTCCGGCCGGTCAGGATTTCGTTGTGCGCAACTTCAACGCCATGGCCGGTGCCCGCCACCGTGTGCAGGTGTTGTCGCTGGCGATCCTGCTGTTTACCTCGACCGGAGCGTTTGTCCCGCTGGAAGTAGCCTTGAATCAGGTTTGGGGATTTCCGCGCAATCGTCCTTACTGGCGCAATCAGATCGTCTCCTTCGGGCTCGCCTTTGGCTGCGGAGTCCTCGCGCTACTTTCGGTGGCGTTGACCGCTGGCAACATCCGGGCCTTGGAGTTTTTCTTGCACGGGCACGCCGCTTTCTTCGTGCGCTGGTTCGGCTTCGGCATTATGAAAGGGTTTGCCATCGCCGCCAGCATTGCCGTGTTCTTTCTGATCTACTGGGCGCTTCCCAACGGAAAGGTTCCCCCGCGCGCCGTTCTTCCCGCCGCGGTCATCATTGGGCTCTGTTCGGAAATCCTGAAGTATCTCTATCTCCGCGCCCTGCCGTGGCTGAATTTCCAGGAAGTCTATGGACCGTTTGCGCTCTCCATCAGCCTGGTGTTCTGGGCCTTCTTAAGCGGGATGCTGCTGCTCGCAGGCGCCTACATTTCGGCAGAGGGTCACTTTCGTAGGTAGTGGCGCCGAAAACTTCCTGTTCCAGAACCAGCGAAAAGTGCTAGGCTTTTCCTGAAACGGTCGTTCCCCACGAGCTGATCCTCGGCTCCGCGACGGCTGGCCCCGGGCAGAAGAGGTGTTGTGTGCCCGTTCGTGGCCTCGTCACGATTTTCTCTTGTTGCATCTTTCCCGCGGTCCGCTTCCTCTGCGTTCTCAGCGCGCTCTTTCCCTGGGCGGCAGAACTGGAAGCACAGGCACCCGCGTTTCAATCCCCAGACGCCTTTCAGCAAACCGCCCAGCACGCCGGGCTCATCTTCGACGGCACCGTCACCGCGATCCATAGCGAGTTCGCGAAAGGCAAACTCCCGCAGACCTACTTCATTTCCTTTCGGGTGAAGCAGGGAGTCCGCGGCGTGCGTTCCGGCGGGATTTATTCCATCCGCGAATGGGCAGGACTCTGGATGCCAGGACAAAAGCCGCGCTATCACATCGGCGAGCGGGCCATGTGGTTCCTCTACCCTCCAAGCCCCGCCGGCCTTACCAGCACGGTCGGCGGTCGGACGGGCAAACTGCCGATCCTCGCCGGTGCCGTGAATGGAGAGCAAGTCTTGCTGCCTCTTGGATGGCTCGAGAGCTTGGGCCAACCAGCGGCCGCGTCTTCAAAAAGAAATGCGTATACCCCTGCCCCTATTCCCTCGCCCGCTCAGCCCGATCGAGTGCCAGTCGCGTGGCTGGTCCAGCGCATCACCCAAGCCGGACTCGCACTAAACGGAAGAGAGTAGCCGTGAGCGGGATCCGAATGTTGCCTTCGTGGGGTTGGTTGGCAGCTACCTTGTTCCTTATGATGCAGCCCGCCCACGCGGGTGGGCCAGCATTCGTCGCCGGCGCAAGTTATTTCGATCCTGGCGTCAGAGGTGCGCCGCTGGTTTGGGCTAACAACACGGTCACCTACTGCACCGACCAGGGAGACCTGAGCCCAGTACTTCTCCCATGCGCTCGTGATCCTGAATGGTGTGTGTGTTCAAGATTCATCACAACTGGTGGACTTCGAATACCGCCTGTGCGCGTCCTCGGCCACATCCTCGGTCTGGATGCGTCGCAGGCCAACTTAAACGTCTGGACAGGCCAGCCCACTCCCACCGCCGCAGACATTGCGGGGTTTCCCGTGATGCATGCCATCGACTTGCCCACTGTCTCCCTATTACCAACTGTTTGCCAAACCCGGACCAACCCACTATGGATGACCGGGCAGCCCTCGGCAGGCTCTATCCCGTAACCCTTACAAATCAGTTAAGCTTTCCCGCTAAGTCCTTGTTTTCGGCTTCCAGAATAAGGATTCATGGAGTCGTCAGCTTCCCGGGAGCCAATGGTCCGGGTCAGGGCATGCAAGGTGTGAACGTGGTCGCGCGCTGGATCGATCCCCTCACCCTCCAGCCCTCCCGAACCTATGTCGCGAGCGCGGTCTCAGGATTTCTCTATCACGGCAACATTGGCAACTCCATCACCGGGTTTACCGATCCGTCTGGGCAGAACTTCGATCGCTGGGGTTCCGATGACCCCGCCTTGCAGGGATTCTTCGATTTAGCGGGCTTGGAAATCCCGAACGGAGACCTTCCTGCGAGCTATCAACTCACCTTCGAGCGTGTCGATCCGCTGTTTTCGGAGATGGTCGGCTCCTACGCCCCCTTGCAGGTCGATCCCTCCGGTGCAAGCCCGCCTGTGGTCGTGACCGTTTTCCAGGGCCTTGGCACGGATGTGGAACAAGATGTCGTAATGACGAATGCCGCGCAACTTCCCCAGAAGCTCACCAATTCCCAGGACTTTCTCAATCCTCTGGCAGTCCCCATCGGCGGCGAATGGATGAGTTGGCTCAACGCGGCCGGTGGCACGAACTATTATTCGTTCTCCGCACAGGCCAACCGGACGCTTTCAGTCGAAATCGCCACGGTCGATGAGCAGGGCAATCCTACCCAGGACAAAGCTCAACCCATAATTGGCATCTGGTCATTAGCCGCGCCCGAGGGCACGCCGCCACCCTCCGCAACTCCCAACCCGTTCAATACCACTCTTCTCGGACTGTCTAGGCTCGATGCCCAGGTTCTCACCACGACCGACTTCCGCATCGGCGTTACCGACTGGCGTGGCGACGGCCGCCCCGATTACGCACACCATCTCCGAGTCCTCTATGCCGACTCGATCAGTCCAGCGCGCTCCAGCGCAGCGGGAGGTACCGCGCTCCAGGTTCAAGGCATGGGATTCCAGCCTGGAATGGTTGCCCAGGTGGGAGACGTCGCTGGCCCAGTCGTGGATTTTGGTGCGAATCAACTGGTGCTGCAAACTCCTCCCTTGGCGGATGGAGTGCAAACCGTGGTGATTCGCGACCCCTCAACCGGCGGGTTCTCCACCATGACGGACGCTCTTACGGTCGGCGCCGGCCCGTCCGATACGATCCAGCTTTTGCCAGTTGCGAATCCCGCAATCCCAGCAGGAGGCGAAACCCTCAACCCTTTACCCTTTCTGGTTACAGGGGCGGATGGCACCCCAGTGGCAGGAGCGACCGTTGCTTTGAGTACGACGAACGGATTGACTCTGGACCCCTGCGACGGCGCCACCAGTTGCTCCGTTTTCAGTAACGACAGCGGCCAGGTGGCCGTAAATGTCGGTTTTACTCAGGTGGGAACTGGGCAGGTCACCGCGCAACTGGCGCCGGCGAGCTACGTCAGTCCATCCACCGCCGTCGCCACCTTGACCGGAGTCTCATCCAACCTCGACATCGCCCTGATCGGGCAACTCACGACGGTGGAGCAGGGAACTATCGTTACCGTTCCCTTGCTCGCGCGCGTCCTCAACCCGGCGGGCCCTCAGCCCGGCGTGCAAGTGAACTTCCAGATTGTTCCCGGAGGCAGAGGAGTTTTGGGCGCAGGATCCGTAGTGACCGATGCTAGCGGCAATTCGGCAAATTTCCTGCACCTTGCTCCAGTGAGCGCTGGTGTCCAGGTCACCGCCTGCGTTGCACCGGCTAGCAACCCCTGTAAGACTTTTGTCGTGACCAGCGTCCCGCCCTCGGTGTTGCAGATTCAGGCGGTGAGTGGGACGCAGCAGTTGGTCACCGAAGGGCAGCCCGTCGCCCCGTTTACGGCCTTGGTCACGGACAATTCCATTCCTCCCTACCCGGTCTTCGGAGCGCCGGTAACATTCTCAACCATCCTTTCCAGGTCAGGAACCAGCGGTCCATCCGTGACCGTGGGCGACGTAGTGGGAAGTCCGAATTCGGACCCGGTCATCCTGGGATCGGCGACAACCATCGTAACTTCGGACAGCAACGGTCTCGCAGCCATAGCGCCGTGGGCTACCCCGGTGACAGCGGGCGACCAAGTCAATGCATTAGCCACCGTGGATTCGGGAGCGCAAGTCGGATTCTCCCTCCAGGTGCTACCGGCTGCCATTGTGAGCCCAGGGCCGCCAGGAGCGGGGTCGAATCGCACTGCTCGGACAGCCATTCTTCCAGTGGGTGGTAAAGCTTCGCTCGCCAGCGCTCCGTTCTATGGGATCTTTGCTGGCATGTTCGCCGCCATCCCATCCGCCTGGCCGGACGCGGAGTCTTCGGATGGTATCTCGAATGAACCGGACCGGCCCTTCCTCGAGACGAGCGCCAGCGACCTACCGACGTCGCAGGTCGACTCGCCGGTTCTCGAAACTCCGGTTAGCGAACTTGCGCTGGCTCCGAACCCAACGGTCCCGCCAAGTCCAGACGCAAAAGCCGATCCCAAGGGATTTTTCCAGCAGAGCCCTTCCGCTTCCGAAGAGGCAGACCGAACCCCATGCGAAAGATGCTCGAGGGCGGTGTGCGCCGATGTGCTCTCGAGCAAATGAGGAAATGAGGTATCGTCCCGGGAAGACCAGGAATTCTCGGCCCCTGGCTTGACCAGCCGTCCGCCCACGTAACTCGGAAGCCTCGCGCACCGAGTCTCGCGATCAGCCTGTTGTAAGATGGCTAACGTCTGATGCCATCGCATCCCAACGCCCCCGTTGCGCTCCGCACCGCCCCCGAGGAAGAAATTGCGCACCTGGCATCTTTGCCGGAGGTGCAGCAGGCGTGCGATTGGTTCCTCTCTTCCGAGCCTAAATTCCGCCTCTGGCAAATGGAGTTGGCACGCATTCCCGCTCCTCCCTTCGGCGAAGCTGCCCGCTCCGAGTGGCTGGCCCAACGCTTTCGGGAGCTGGGCCTGGATGATGTTCAAATCGACGAAGCTGGCAATGTCCTCGGCATGCATGCCGCTGCCAGGCACCCTACTCAAGCCGGTCCGTACATCGCGCTTAGCGCTCACATTGATACAGTCTTCCCCCCCGAAAGCCCGCTCGAAATTCGCCAGGAGGGCAACAGGCTTCTTGGTCCCGGTATCTCCGACAATGGCGCCGGCGTCACCGCCATGTTAGCCATCGCCGGTGTCCTTCAATCCACGGCGATCCATCCCGCGCAGTCTTTGCTCTTCATTGGCAACGTGGGCGAAGAAGGGGAAGGCGATCTCCGCGGCATGCGCCACATCTTCTCGCAAGAACACTGGCTCGCAACCATCGCTTGCAATGTAATCCTCGACGGCGCCGGTACCGATGTCATTGTCGCCGAAGCCCTGGGCAGTCGCCGCTTCGAAGTCACCGTCCGCGGCCCCGGCGGTCACTCCTGGTCGGACTATGGCATCCCCAACCCCATCGTCACCCTTGCCCGTGCTATCGAATCCTTCAGCCGTGCGAACATTCCCCGCAGTCCCAAGACTTCTTCCAATGTAGGCGTCATCCACGGCGGTACCTCCGTGAATTCCATCCCCGAGTTCGCCAGCATGCGCGTCGACATTCGCTCCACCTCCACCGACGAAATCGACCGCCTCGAACGCGCTCTACGCTTAGCTCTCGACCAAAGCCTGGAATCGGAACACGAATCCCGCCGCTTGACCCTCTCATCTTTAACCGCCGAGATCGTGAAGATCGGCGACCGCCCCTCCGGCGAGCTCCCCGCCGACGCCCGAATCCTCCGCGTCCTCCGTGCCGTCGACCAGCATCTCAACAACCCAGCTCATGTCCAGCGCGCCTCCACCGATGCCAACATTCCACTCTCGCTTGGCCGGGAGGCCGTAGCTCTCGGCGGCGGCGGACGCGGTGGCGGTGCCCACACTCTTCAGGAATGGTTCGACTGCTCCGGCCGTGATCTCGGCCTGCGCAGGATCCTGCTGACAGTCCTAGCTCTCGTCGGGGTAAAAGAATGAATGTTCTATTCTTGAAATTCAATGACGATGCGACACTCCGCCAGAAAAACAACGCTTGTCATTCTGAGCGGAGCGATCAATCCCCGCACTTTCGATTCCTCGTCACTTTCGATCCCTTTCCCCCTGCGCAGCCGGGACTCAGCGGCTTTTGGGCGGCGCAGAGCTTCAGCACTGCGATTTCCCTGCCCGGAGTTGCGGCTTTAGCCGCTGAGGTGAGGGATAAATTCAAGACCCTAGCCACGCTCGCCGCGTTCTTCATCGTCCTTTCTAGCCTCCATGCCCAAACCCCCATCCCCAAAGCCGAAATCATCTTTACCCACGCCAACGCCTACACCGGCGTCCCCGGTACCTCCTCCTTTCACGAAATTCAGCGCGTCGACTCCATCGCCGTAAAAGACGGCCGCATCCTCGCCGCCGGAAAAGCCGCGGACCTAATGAAGCACAAAGGCCCGGCCACTCAGGTCATCGATCTCGCCGGACACTTCGTAATGCCCGGCTTCAACGACGCCCACAGCCATCTCAGTGCTGGAGGTTTCCAGGAACTCGAAGCCAACCTCACCGGCGCCAAGACGCTCGACGAATTCCGCCAACGTGTCCGCGAGAACGCCGAGCGCGCACAACCCGGCGAATGGATCCTCGGCCGCGGCTGGGATCACACCCTGTGGCCCGTTAAGGAACTCCCTTCGCGCTGGGATCTCGACGAAGTCTCCACCAAAAATCCCATCTTTTTAGTTCGCGTCGACGGCCACATCGCCGTCGCCAACACCAAAGCCCTCCAGTTAGCCAGCATCACGGTGGCCAGCAAAGACCCGGCCGGAGGCAAAATCGACCGCCTCGACACAGGCGAACCCAGCGGCATCCTCCGCGAAACCGCCCAGGAAGCGGTGCGCGCCGTAATTCCAAAACCGGATCACACCGACCGCCGCAAGGCCATCGAAATCGCCCTCGCCGAAGCCGCCCGCTCGGGCGTCACCTCGGCTCAGGACAACTCCAGTTGGGACGATTTCCTGATCTACGAAGAGCTCGAAAAAGCAGACAAACTCACGCTCCGCATCAGCGAGTGGCTGAACTTCAACGACCCTGTCGATGTTCTAAAAACCCATCGCGCAGCCCACCCGCCCAACGACCCATTCCTCCATACCGGCATGCTGAAAGGCTTTATGGACGGCTCCCTGGGCTCCCGCACCGCAGCTATGCTCGCCCCCTACAGCGACGACCCCACTAATTCTGGAATTCCGCAATACGAACAAGACAAGCTCAACGCCCTGACCAGGGAGCGTCTCCAGGCCGGCTTTCAAATCGGTTTCCACGCCATCGGAGACCGCGCCGCAGATATGGCCCTGACCGCCTTCACCGAAGCCTCGAAAATCACCAAAGCCCCGAAGCCCGACTACCGCTTCCGCATCGAGCACGCCCAAGTACTGGCGCCCAATCAGTTCCAGCGCTTCAAAGACCTCAAGGTCATCGCCAGCATGCAACCCAGCCATCTGTTGACCGATATGAACTGGGCCCAGGCCCGCATCGGCGAAAAGCGCGCCGAACACTCCTACGCCTGGGCCGAAATGCTCAAGAACAACATTCCTCTAGCTTTTGGAACAGATTTCCCCGTCGAATCCATCAACCCCTTCCGGGGCCTGTACGCGGCGATCACCCGTAGAAGCGAAGACGGCAAGAAAGAATACTTCCCCGCCCAACGCATAGAAATGGATGACGCCATAGCCGCCTACACCCGCGGCTCCGCTTACGCGGAATTTTCAGAAAAAGAAAAAGGGCAAATCACGCCTGGCCAGCTGGCTGATTTCGTCGTCCTCGACCGGGACATCACCAACGCCACTCCAGCCAAGCTCCTCGAGACCAAAGTCCTCCGGACAATCGTGGGCGGCAAGACCGTTTACGAGGCCAAATAGCCACCAAGGCCACTCCTCCTTCCTCCACGGCCGCCATCACGCCTCCTTGGCTGCCCTATACTTCTGCGCGCGCTGCCCCGTCCTAAGGGGATCGAGCGCCACGCATGCCCCCGTCCCCAACTTTCCGCCTGGAAGGCAGGATGGAACCGTGCATCTGCTGGAATCAAATGCACCGCGACAAAACGATCCGCCTACGTCGCACCTCTTCGCTGGGAGGCGTCGAGAACAGCACGCCCTGGCGGTGATGGGTTCGGGTCGCGAGTGATAGCATGAGTCGCGAATAGGAGGGGAATGTGTGAGAGCGATTGCAGTGATACCGGCGCGTTTGGGGTCGACGCGGTTGGCGAGGAAGATGCTGCACCTGATTGCCGGCGAACCGCTGCTGGCGCACGTGGTGCGCGGAGTGAAAGCATCGCCGCTGCTGGCGGAGGTCATTGTGGCTACGGATTCAGAGGAGATTTTTTCGTTCTGTCACGAGAACGGCTGGACGGCGCGGATGACGTCGGCTGCGCATCGGAGCGGGACGGAGCGGGTGCACGAGGTGTCGCAGGCGGTGGGGGCGGATGTCTATTTGAATGTTCAGGGGGATGAGCCCCTGACGCGGCCTGAGCATATTGCTTCTTTGCTGGAGGTGATGAGGAATCCGGCGGTGGAGGTGGGGACGTTGAAGGTAGCGTGCCCGCCGATAGATGTTCCGAATCCGAATGCGGTGAAGGTAGTGTGCGAGGGTGGCGGGCGAGCGTTGTATTTTTCGCGGGCTGCAATCCCGCATGATCGCGACGGGACCAACCCAAAATACTTCAAGCATTTGGGTTTCTATGCCTACCGGAAATCTGCGCTGGAGAAGTTCGTTGGCTGGCCGGAATCCTCTTTGGAGAAAGCTGAGAGGCTGGAACAGTTGCGGTTTTTGGAGAACGGGATGGGGATATTCGTAGGGGAGACCGTCTTCGATACCGTTGGAGTGGATACGGCCGAGGATGTGGCTCGCGTCGAGCAGTTTTTGGGCAGATAGCCAGGGCCATTGAACCACGCAGGTGTGCCCCAGCATCACGGAGGTGCTTCTTCGTTCTGGTTACAGAGAGGTGACAAATTATTTACATGCCGAAAGCATTCGCCATCATCCAACTCTGAAGCGCTAGGGAGGCGTCTTCGCTGAGCGGGATTGGCGGGTTGTGGAATTCGGGCAGGCCGACGCGATATTCGGCGTTATCGCTGAAGGACGTAGTGTCCCTCTGCGCGGGGCCTTGCGACGATGAGGCGTGGGAGGAATTTGTGTCGCGGGTGGGCAAGCCGATTGGCCTGATGATCCTGCGGACGGCGTCGTTGTGGGGTGAGCCCTCGCGCGCCCTGGTGGAGGATTTAATCCAGGTCACCTATCTGAAACTCTGGGAGGGCGGTTG
>Ga0080027_10000287_pt1 | contig 22116 bp, 19 predicted proteins | sample OrgsoiDNA2013046_FD_70962 | JGI IMG/M metagenome (GOLD analysis project Ga0080027, IMG submission 70962) | Permafrost soil microbial communities from the Arctic, to analyse light accelerated degradation of dissolved organic matter (DOM) -... | ecosystem: Environmental > Terrestrial > Soil >... | reverse complement strand
TCACCCTCTCGTCGTAATAGATTAGAGAAATCACGGTGGTCATCAGAGAGCCGACTAGGCATCTGCTAAGGAATCCCCCAATGGGCAATGCCACTTGAGTCCACAACGGGATACCGCCAGCCCCATGTCTCGCAAGCGCAGACACGCGAATCGCATAGAAAATTGGCCCCTGCACAACAAAATACACTGCGTACATCAGGCACGCAGTTAGAACGCAGATGAGGAAAATCCTTCCCCAGCTTCCTCGGGTTAATTCATAGCTCCGCGAAAGCGAGCGGCCGAGACCGGAATTTTCCAGCACCGCCACTGGGATAGTTAGACTCCACATCAGCCCCAGCAGCACTCCCGGAACAATCAGGCAAACAAATCCAATCCCCACCATCACGCCTACAACAGACGCGATAAACACCAAGGACAGAAACCGGCTTCGAATTCTGGCAAAAACCCCACTGACACTCGCATTCTCCCCGAGATGAACCGCAGACACAGCGATCACAGTCGCCCCCTGGGAAATGGCTCCAGCCGCCAGGGACACCGCAAACACAACAAAAAGCCACTCAATTGTCGCCACTGGTCGTCGCGGCAAAGGAGAAACAATCGCCATAAGCAGCTGAACTCCCAGAACCGCCATCTGTGGCAGCGCGGTAATCCCTACGAACAGGCTAAAGTGTCGCCGGTAGAGAAAAAAACTCCGGTCCAGCAACTGGCTCAAGCTCATGGGGCGCATCGGCATAGTCATAGACATCGGCATCCCCACTGCTCGGGAAGTGGCAGGAGAATACCATAGTCTTTGATGTTCAGAACTGCGCTGGAGCATCCAGAGCCGGCGCAGGCGCTACCGCCGATGGGCCATCGAGAGCCGCCATCATGTGCTGCAAGTCAAACGCCTCATTCCTCACCCGCTGATCGTAGTAGACCAGGGAGAGTCCGATCGTCATCAAGGGGCCGACAAGGCACTGTGTAAAGAAAGTACCAACAGGCAACGCCGCCTGCGACCAAACTGGCAGGGACGCAGGCCCATGTTTCTGCGAAGAGAGCCCTATAGCGTAGAAAATCGGAATGTTAAACAACAAGTAGACGATGTAGAACAGAACCCCAAACAAAAAGTAGACAACGAAAATTCGCCCGCGGCTGCCCTTTGTCAGATCGGCGCTGCGCTGAACCGAAGTTACCATCTCGGTTCCCTCCACAACAGCCACTGGAATCGCGAGTGCCCACATTAGGCCAAGAATAATTCCTGGAATGATCAGGAACACAAACCCCACAAAAATCCCGACTCCCACTCCAATCATGATCCTTGTCAGTTTCCAAATTCGTCCCTTGATGCCCGCGAAAGCTTGGGAAACATCGGTAGGCTCTCCGAGATGAACCTTCGAAACCGCGACCACCGTAGCACCCTGCGAGGCCGCCACCGCCGCCAGAGACAGGAACAGGACAACCAAGGGCCAAACAATCGACATCACCGTCAGGCCCGCGCTCTGCGGCGCTACAACGATTCCGGCTAACTGGAACGCCAGTAGGACCAATTGAGGCACGGCTGTGATACCCACGAACAAGAGGAAATGCTTCCGGTACAGGAAAAAACTCCGGTCCAGCAACTCGCCCAGATTCATAGGCCGCAAGGGTGTAGTCATAGGCGCTCCCTTCCCCGCAAAACGGGAAATCGTAGGAGGATACCACGGGGTCGGCGTTCTGATAACCCGTTCTTGGACGGCCCGGAATGGGCGCAGAGAGATGTTCTGCTTCGTTCTTTCTACTTCTCCGTAAGCCCGGCATTGATTCCCGCAACGGCCTCATTCAGCAAGGCTTGTGTCCCGGCGTCGAGTGAATCCGCCACATCCGACACTTTGTGTCCGGACACTGGCTCTTCTCGCAGGAACTCGCGTTGCCAGATAACATGGCTGCGCTTGCGATCGTAGACGTCCAGCGAGAGCGAGATCAGCGTATGCATCGCCGGATCGTCAATCTCGGAAAATTCGTGCAGTTTTCCCCGCACAAGGTAGTCCCCGCCTGCTGAGGCCCCGGCCTGTGAGACGGATTGATATTTCCCGGACGCCCGCAGCAGCCGAATCAGGCCGTCGCGAACCGCCACACCCGGCGATTCCGACCACCGGTGATTCTCGTATCCGCCCACCTCCGTCTTGCCGGAACGATAACGAATGCGCCCGTCCTGCAATGCTGGGGCTAGCTCGACTCGGCCCACAACCAGGGTTACGCCCGATGGATTGACTACGGTGGGACTGGCGGGAGGCAGATTGATGGCGTAATACTGAATGCGATGTGTTGGAGCGCAGCCCGCGAGCGCCAGAAACGAGAACAACAGCACACTTGGCAATTCCCAACGCATCTGACCCTTCCTTTCGCAGCAAGTCATTTCCGAACCCCTCCGGGCTTTCGCTCCTCTGTCTTAACGCCCCGAATCAGAATCGCAGGATTGGCTTTGAGTGTGTCCGTCAGTATCCGCAGATTTTCCGTGGACAACCGGAGGTTCTCCAATACTTCGTCGATATTGTCGCCGTTTTGGTCGGCGGTATCGTTAAGGTGGTCCAGCAGTACCGTGGTTTTCTGCAATGTGCTGCGCAGTTGCATTACGGATGCCCGAACATCTGAACGATTCTCGCCCAACACTTCGTCTAGATTCTTGAGCGCCCCGTCGGCATCTGCCGTTGTCTTTTTAAGGTCGTCCACCAGGGGCACTAATTTGCCGCTCAATTGATCCACATTCGTCAGGCTGCGAGACACTTTCGGTTGCGCGTCAGTCAGTATCTGGTTGACATGCCCCAGCGAGCCGCCGATATTGGAACGATTTCTGTCGCTGAGTACATCGTTGACGCGCGCCACCGTGGTCTGCAGTCCTCCCAGATCCTGATTGAGTTTCTGCACCGCCTGCTTCATGTCCGGTAACAATTCCTGCACCGCGTCGCCCAGTTGGGCGAAGCCAAAAGCCTCCGAGGAGCGCAACACAGATCCCGGCGGAGCCTTCGGAGCGGAGAGTGCCCCCGGCGAAACCTCCAGGTAGTTTTCCGAAAGTGCGCCCAATGCCGTGATCTTCGCAACGCTATCCGTCTTGATGGGGGCATCGCCGTCCACCTGCAGTGAAATCTCGACTCGCCCTGGGTTATCAGGATCGACGCGCACGCGATCCACCTTGCCTACCGTAAGGCCGGCATATCGCACCAGGGCGCCCGGTTCCATGCCTCCCGCAAACTTGAAGAACGCCCGGTAGTGAACGCGCGATGCGCCCAGACCTCCGGAAACGGCCAAAATCGTGGCCGAGAGCAACGCCGCGGCAACCAGCACAAAAAATCCGACCGCCGCTTTTTCCCGGTTCGCGTTCATGCTCACCTAAACCCCCTCCGTAAACAATCGGAGATGATCCACTTCGTCGTCGGACTCTGAGTCCGGAACGCGGTCTAGAAACTGTCTCACTCTCGGATGAGTACTCTCGCGCAATTCCTTCGCAGGGCCCACCGCTACGATACTCCCACGGTCCAACACCACAATCCGATCGGCGATCAAGAAAGCACTCGCCAACTCATGCGTCACAACCACCATGGTCATGGAGTACGCCTCTTTCAAATTCAGAATTAAATTGTCGATGCCCGCCGCCATAATCGGGTCTAACCCCGCCGACGGCTCGTCAAAGAACAAAATCTCGGGATCCATCGATAGAGCCCGGGCAAACGCGGCCCGTTTCTTCATGCCACCGCTGAGCTGCGCCGGCATGTAATGCTCAAACCCGCTCAAGCCCACCTGCTCAAGCTTGATGCGAACCATCACATCAATCGTGGAAGGGTTCAGACCGGTGTGCTCCAGAAGCGGTAGAGAAATGTTTTCGCCCACGGTCAACGAACCGATCAGCGCTCCACCCTGGAACGCCAACCCGATCTTGCGGCGCACCGAATCCATCTCCTGCTCCGAAGCTGTTGCCAGCTCGATACCGCTTACCCGCACCTCGCCCGAGTGTGGCTTCTCCAACCCAACCATCGTCCGCAACAGCGTGCTCTTTCCAGACCCAGACCCTCCCAAAATTACGACAGTCTCGCCGCGGTGGATATCAAGGTCCACCCCGTGCAGCACTTCTCGCTCGCCGAACTGAACCCGAAGCCCCTTCACCGAGATTGCGGGCGCGTCACTCATTCTTCCCTCATGCCGATCCCTGCGTCGCATAAAACAGCGCGGTGAAAACCAGATCCACCACCACCACTACAAAAATGGAAATCACCACAGCTCGCGTTGTAGACTTCCCGACCTCTTCCGCTCCAGGCCCCGTGGAAAACCCCTCCTGGCAACCGACCGCCGTAATCACCAGCCCGAACACGATGCTTTTCGCCAGGCCCGTCACGACATCTCGTAGCACCAGTGCATCACGCGTCGCAGTCATGTAACTCGCAAACGTAAAATTCGCTCCCAGCACGCCAAAAAAACTGCCCCCAAGAACGCCCATCAGGTCTGCCCAGATCACTAAACAAGGCAGCATCAAAGCCATGGCCAGAAACTTCGGCGCTACCAGGAACGCCACCGGATTCAATGCCATCGTTTCCAGCGCGTCCAGTTCCTCCGTCACTCGCATGGTGGCAATTTCGGCGGCAAAGGCCGACCCCGAACGGCCGATGACCACAATCGCCGTGATCAGGGGCCCCAATTCTCGCGTAACCGAGATGGCCACCAAACTGGCGACGAGTTGCATTGCGCCTAGCGTTCGCAGTTCGTACGCGCCCTGCAACGCAAGTATCACGCCAATGAAGAACGCGATCAGCGAAATAATAGGAACAGCACCGACACCCCCCAGCCTGGCCTGGTGAATCGCGCGTTCCAAACTGCGGCCACGCTTGAGCGGCGACGCAAACAATGCCAGCACGGAGCGGTAAAAAAGCTGCGCCAATCCCCCCGTATACACAAACACCGCCTCCGAGGCATCCCCCACCATCGCCAGATACCTCATGGCTGGGTTCATGCCCCGGCGCCACCCACCGCTTGTTCTTCGGTCTCGTAAACTTGAAAAATCTTAATAACGTGCGTCAAGCGGAAAACCTCGTGAACTGCCGGGCTCATCGCAAACAGCGCGAATTCTGTTTTCGTCTTCTGACTTTCCTTCAACACTTCGATCAACGTGGCAATACCCGAACTGTCCAGGTAGCGTATGCCGCCCAGGTTCACGGCAAGCCGGCTCACGCCGCGCAACGCCTCGAACAAAACCCTCCGCAGTTCCCCTGAACTGCTTAGGTCCACGTCGCCCTCGACGGCAACGATCCGTACCCTCCCTTGATCCCGCGACGGATGATCCCGCGACGAAGTTTTCATGAGCCCCCAATCGATTTCAGGCGCTTCGTCATGACCAGTTGGTTCGTCCTCCCTGACTGTTTGTACTCAACCACATCCATCACATCTCGGATGATATGAGTCCCCATACCCCCGGCGGCCTGGCTCTCCCTTGCGCGAGCGCAGATCCGGGTTGGATCCGGAGCTTCGCCCACATCGCACACCACAAATTCCAAAGCATCTTCTTTCTCTTCGCAGGTCACTTCGATCACACCGTCCGGACGGCTGTGGTATGCATGTCGAATCACGTTGGTGAGCGCCTCGTCGATCGCGAGTGTAAGAGACCGAGCTTCAGATTCGTTCCAGCCGAAGACAGCACACAATCTTTCCACTCCTCCGCGAACCACCGGCAGGAACGCAGGATCGCTGGGCAGACGCCACTCTGCTTTAAACCGCACGCCGGAACGGCTTCCAGAAGCCTGCATTCTACGCCCCTTCGCCTGACCACTTCGGCAGCCGCTGCAACACAACGACCGTTTCGTCATCCAGGGAGGGAGCCGCCCCTCGAAACCGATCGACCGCATTCATCAATTGAGGTCCAATCACCATCGGCGGTCCAAGCGGCAACTTCTCAGCGAGAGCCAGAAATCCGTCGATCCCCAGCGGCTCACCTGCCGAGTTACGGCACTCAGTGACGCCATCGGTATACAGCACCAGGATGTCTCCGTGTTCCAAACGCGCGGAAACTTGCGAATAAGGGGTGCCGGGAATCACTCCCAGGGGAAGATCCGACATCCCCTCTCCGTCTTCCACCCATTCCGTCAGCACCCATCTTTGTTCTTGCGCTCGGTACCACAGCGGCGCCAGATGCCCCGCATTTGTATAGCGCAGCTCCTCCAGTTTCGATTGGTAGCTGAGCACAAATGCAGTCGCAAACTGTACGCCTTGAGCCCCTCGTAGGAAAGCATCGTTAAGTTCTTGAATCAGAATTGATTGATCGAATCGCTCTACATTTTCTCGCAGCGCTTCGCGCAGCCGGTCCGCCACGGCACTCACAACTTCACCGTGCCCCGCGACGTCGGCGAGCACCACCCGAGCCAACTCGCCGCGACTGCACAGAGAGAGATAGTGCAGATCCCCTCCGTGAGTGGCAGGGCTCAAAGGACGGCTGGAAACCCACCCCGCCAATCCAGCAATTTCCGCAGGATAGCAAACCGAATCGTTGCCTCCCCGCAATTCCAGGCAAGACAGCCGATATGGTTTGCTCTCGGTTGCAGGCACGCCTTCGTCCTCCCGGGGGTCTGCCTCGACGATCTGTTGAGCGTAAGAATCTTATCTGATGAAGGCTCTTCAGTCGGCGATTCAATCTTGCCGACTTGCCGCTAGGCTCCGGCGGCCGGGCGGACACGTGGCAGGCGCACCTGGAAAACCGTCCGCCCCGGCCTCGACTCCAACCGGATCAAGCCTTGGTGCGTACGAACGATTCTCTGCACGATATCGAGCCCAAGACCGGTCCCCTCGCCCACCGGCTTCGTCGTAAAAAAGGGATCAAATATCTTCCCCTGAATCTCCTGCGGAATACCTGGCCCATTGTCGATAACTTCCACCAGTACGAACTCCGGCTCCGCAACCGTGCGAATTTCCAGTACCTTCTCCCCATTCGGCACCGCAGCCATCGCCCCAATGGCATTGTCAATCAAATTGGTCCAAATCTGATTCAGTTCGCTCCCGTTGGCTGGAACTTTGGGCAGATGTCCATCGAACTCGCGCTCCACCTGAATGCCGTGCTTGAGTTGGTGTTGGAACATGCGCAAAGTCACATCAATTCCTTGTTCCACATCCACCTCGCTCAGGGGCGTCTGGTCCATATACGAATAAGACTTTACCGCCTGCACCAGGTCGGAGATACGTCGCGACGCTTCCTCGATTTCCCGGGTCAAGCACAGAATCTGGTAGTCGCACACCAAGATTCTCAGGCCGCGACTGAAGGCCTCCTGGCTGATCAATTTAGTCAGCGGAGCCAGTTTCTCCGCCGTGATGCCGGACTCCACCAGATCGCCGGCAAGTTCCGATGGCGCGTTCTGCCCGTCCAGCCAATCCGCCAGGTCCGACGCCAGGTCAGCCCGCGCCAGAGCATCCAGGCCATGGTTCGTCGCGCATTCACTGATGGAAACGCCCAGCTCCGTCATGATCGCCTGCGCTTCCGGAGGGACAACCTCGCCCCGCATCAGGATGGCGTCTGTGCGCCGGCGCGCCAACGTTTCTCGTAACATGGCGGCGGATCGCACTACCGCGGACGCGGGGTTGTTGAGCTCATGAGCCAAGCCAGCGGAAAGCTTCCCGAGTGCTAGCATCTTCTCCGTGCGCTCGACCATCCGCGTCGTTTCCCGTGTCCGGTCCGTCATCTCGGAAACAAGTTTCTGCGCAAGATTCGGAACACGGTAAACCAACTCGCGCAACTGGGAGGCCGGCATCACAACGATTCGGCTGGCCCGTACCGCAACCGCCCGGCCGCGCGCCACCTTCATGCGCGAAAACGGAAGTACCCCGCTCGGCTGCCCCGCGACGCGCACGAAAACCGACCCGTAAGCATCTCCCGTCATTCGGTAGTGGATCTCCCCCTCAAGAACCACAAAGAACTCGACCGCGGGAGCGCCCTCTTGAATAAGAACATCTCCGGCTTCGAAACACCGAATTTCAAAATGATCAGCCAACCAGTGCAGAGCATCGCGATCATCTTCGGCAAACAGCGGAAACCGGGCCAACTCCTCGACAGTGGGACGGACACACGGGCTATCGGACATGAGCAGCCTCCACTATCGGTTCGCTAGATATTGGTTGATGAAGTAAAGAACAATCGATCCCTCTCCCACGCTGTTTGCTACCCGGCGAACAGCTCCATCGCGAACATCTCCCACGGCAAAGACGCCCGGAACATTCGTCTCCAGCAGAGATGGATCGCGATCGAGACTCCAACCCGCCGGACGTCTGCCGTCCTTGACAAGATTCCGGCCGGTAATCAGAAACCCTCTGTCGTCACGGCAGACCGTACCTTCCAGCCAGCCCGTCTGCGGCTCGGCTCCAATAAAAATGAACAGGGCACCCGCCGGAAGATTCTCATTGCTTTGCGTGTCGTGATGGCGCACCGTGATGCCGGAAAGCCGATCCTCGCCTTGGACTTCGATCACTTCCGAGTTCGGCACTACTTTAATATTCGGAATGGTTGCGATTCGCTCCCTCAAGTAATGCGACATCGATTTCGAAAGCGAATCGGCGCGAACCAGCATATTGACGGAGCGGGCAAAGTCGGAGAAATGCACCGCCGCCTGTCCGGCGGAATTCGCTCCGCCCACAATATAGATGTCTTCACCTTTAACAGCCGCTGCCTCGGTTGTGGTCGCCCCATAGTAAACACCAGCACCGGTCAGTCGATCCATCCCAGCAATATTCAAGCGCCGCCACTGCACACCCGCGGCGATCACCACGCAATGACCCAGCAGCTCTTTCCCGTTCGAAAGTTTCACCACCCGATATTCACCTTCTCCCGAAAGCGATACCGCCTGCGCAGGTGCCAGCACTTCCGTCCCAAATCGCTTAACCTGCGACACACCCCGTCGCGCCAGATCAGCGCCACTCAGTCCCGCCGGAAATCCAAGGTAATTCTCAATGCGGGAGCTCGACCCCGCCTGACCCCCCGGAGCTTCCCTCTCCACAAGAACTGTCTTCATGCCTTCCGTGCTGCAGTACAAAGCGCAAGCCAGACCGGCCGGTCCAGCACCTACAATCACCACATCATAAAATTCGCGGCTCGGCGTGCTGGCCAGGCCGAGCTTCGCTGCAACCGCCCAAACGTCAGGCTTCTCCAGAACCGACCCATCCGGAAAGATCACCACCGGCAGCCCCGCCGGCTTGTCTCCGATTGCAGCCTGAATCCGCGGGTCCGACGTAGCGTCCGGCTCCATCCAGCGATACGGGATCTGGCTCTTGGCGAGAAAGTCCTTTAGCTCGTACGTCGCGGGCGACCAGCGGCTCCCTACAACATAAATGCCGTCGAATGACTCTCGGCTCGTCGCATTCCAGTCCTCCAGTAAATCCGCCAGCACAGGGTACAGATTCTGCTCCGGCGGTTCCCAGGGCTTCAGCAGGTAGTGGTTGAGCTTGACTTTATTAATGGCATCAATCGCGGCATTCGAATCCGCATACGCCGTCAGCAAGACTCGCCTGGCCGCAGGCTGAAACGGCAACGCCTCCATCAAAAAATCTGTGCCACTCACCAGCGGCATCCGCTGATCGACCAAAAATAGTGCAATACGGTCGCCCCGAGCCGTAAGTTGCCGCACAAACCCCATTGCCTTTTCAGCAGATTCAGCGGCCAGAATGCGGTATTGCGCCGCAAACTTCGACTTGAGGTCGCGCTCCACCGCCCGCAGAACGGCGGGATCATCGTCCACAGCAAGAATGTATGGCTTTTTCATGAACTAACGCCGAAGCGGGATTCGCCTTCCAGCTTGCCATTGGACTGAACGGCTGGTCAAATCGCCGCCACCAACCCAACGCCCATCGTTTCGTTAGCGGGAGTCGACACTGGATCCACGCTATTCTCCACTTGCCGGACCAAACGAATGCACCATTCGCAGTGCGTGGACTGCGTCTTCATGAAAGAACGCTCTGGGACGCAACCGAACATCCCGAACTCAACTCCAAGAGTCCATGGCTCCAACCGCCACGCCGCCGTCCGCTAAAATCTCCAGCATGCGCCGGAACGGCAGACCTACCGACAATAGGAAGCTATGGCCTTGGATGGCGGCCGCCTTTGGCGCCATGGGACTCTGCGTCTTCTTGTTCATCCGGTATTGGCCCTTCGACGAGCAGTCGGTGCTCGAGAACCTTCGCGAGGCCGGTGACAGCCAGGTCAAGGTCCGCACCTTCCGCCACAAATTCTTCCCCTACCCCGGATGCGAACTTGACGGCGTTGTGTTCACTCGCGGGACCGCAACCAAACCGCTGATCGCAATCGAGAAGGTGACGATCCAAGCCACCTACGCTGGCATTTTGGCTCACCACCTCAGCCGCATTACGGCTGAAGGCATGCGAGTCACCATTCCTCCATTCGGAAGCGCCCCACCCTTCCACACCACGCGCTCCGAGATCACAATTGGCGAAATCGTCGCCAAGGACGCAACGCTGGAGTTCCAGCTACGCGACTCCAACAAAGAGCCTTTGCGTTTCGAGATTCACCAGGCGTCTCTTCAGAATGTGGGCTGGAAAAATCCTTTCTCCTATCGACTGAAACTGCACAATCCCCAACCGCCCGGCGAAATCGAATCCGAAGGCAAGTTCGGAGTATGGAACCAAGGCAACGCGGGGCAGACGCCGCTTTCCGGCGAATACAAGTTCCAGCAAGCCGACCTGAGCGTCTATCGCGGTATCTCGGGGATGCTCTCGTCGACGGGAAAATTTGGTGGCAACCTTGGACACATCGACGTCTCCGGCACGACCGACACTCCCGACTTCACCGTGAATCAGGGCGGGCACGCCGTGCATTTAACCACCCAGTTCGCCGCCTATGTCGACGGGACCAAGGGCGACACGTTCCTCAAAAGCGTGGATGCGCATTTCCGAAAGACGCGCGTCCTCGCCGCGGGCAGTATAGCCAAAGCCGCGAACGACTCCCGACGAGTGGCGCTACTGGATCTGTCGGCTGAGCATGGCCGCATTGAGGACATCCTCCTTCTCTTCGTCAAGAAAGACCGCCCTCCGATGTCCGGCGACGTCACTCTGACTGCGAACGTGCAGTTGCCGTCCGGGGATGAACCCTTCCTGAAGAGAGTCAGGTTGCAGGGGCGCTTTGGAATCGGTGCCGGGAAATTCTCGAAACCCTCCACGCAAGAGGGCGTGAACAAATTGAGCGCCGGTGGGCGCGGCGAAAAGGATCCAGCGGATCCCGAAACCGCACTCACCGACTTGACTGGGCGAACTGAGTTAGCCAATGGCACGGCTACTCTGTCCGATCTTTCTTTCGGCGTCCCAGGGGCGGCCGCCCGCATGCGAGGCACCTATGGCTTGATCGACCACAAAATCGACCTGCGCGGTCAGCTGCAAGTGGATTCGAAAATCTCCAACACGACAAGCGGAATGAAAGCGCTGCTCCTGAAAATGATGGACCCATTCTTCAAGAAACGTAAAAAAGGAGAAATCCTGCCCGTACGGATTTCAGGGACCTATGAGCATCCCTCGTTCGGTCTTGCCATCGAAGATGAAAAAGCAGAGCACGTCCCCGCTCCGAAACATAAACCCGCCCGTCCATTGTAAAAGCCCGGCTTCGCGGACTTCACGCCGGCTACATTGCCGGCGCGTTCGCTGAGTGACGGGAAGAATGATCGGGATGGACGGGAGATTTTCGAACCAGGGCAGATGCTGACTTCCGGGCTGCCGGCGATCCCGTAGCCGAGAGTCCTTCGTCGCTACTTTTTGCTGCTGGAACCGCAGGGACGGCGAGGTTCGGAGTTGCGCGCCTGAACTTATGGAACCCAACCCGGCTAATCTTTCGTTTCGAAATAGGAGTGGACAAGCAAAGGCTCGCGCGCGCTGTGTGCCATAAATTGCGCGCGGAAACAGACAATCACGCTGCCGCCCGACCTCGTTGGTCTAGGCGGCCTCGTTGACCTACCTGATACAGTATTTAGCAATTCGGCTTATGCTGAACGCAATTTTCTTGATCGCTACTTTGACGCGAGGTTTGCTATGAGAAGCTTGAGGGTACTACTCATTGTCTGCGCCGCCACAGGGGCGCCATCCGCGCTGGCTCAGGATCAGCCCACGCTGGCTGCGATTCGCTCCGCTTGCACAGAGGACGCGCAGAAGCTGTGCGCTGGAGTGCAGCCGGGCGGGGGCCGAATCGTGGCCTGTCTCAAGGAACACAAGGACTCGCTGTCCGACCAGTGCAAACAGGCCGCCGGGCTGGCTGCGAACCCGAGCAGTAGTTCTACACCCAGCGCTTCGAGTCCATCGCCGGCTTCCGGAAGCAATGTCTCTGGCGCCGCGCCCAGTACCCCCGCGACAACGTCTGGCTCCGTCGGAGGCGCTGCGAGTTCCGCGTCTACGCCCTCCAAAACAAAACCCGCCCCGACAGCCAAAGGCGCTTCAGCCGAGGCCGGAGAAAAGTTCGTGGAGCGCGTCATTACGGATACGGAACATGACGGAATGCGCGCCGCCACCATGCACCTGCCCGAGAAGTGGCACTTCGAGAGCAAGCTCGAGTGGCACTATGGCTGGGTCGAGTACCCCCTTACCTTTTCCTCTCATGCGGAGAATCCCGACAACGCGGAAGCTTATTTCCAATATCCGCTCATACGGTTTGATTTCACCGAAGTTCCGCCTCAATTGAGGCAATACGACAAGGGCCGCAAACTTCCGCCTGGTGAACGCGGGCCCACTGGCGCTTTTGGCGGCCCACCGCAACCTCCCACGCAGGCTTTGGCAATGTTCATCAAGAAGGTTCGGCCCGATATCGCGAATTTCAAATGGCTTGGGCAACAGGACCTGCCGAACCTGGCGAAAGCCCTGCGCCTGGATCCCTCGCCGAACCAGCACGGCGTTGCGATCAAGATCGGCTATGACTTGAACGGGCAACCCGTTGAAGAGGCCTTCTTTGGCGTCTACTACATCTCGCAAGGGGCAAACGCGGGAGTGAACGCAGGCATGATCAAGCAGACCAACTGGGGGTTGCAGGCCCTGCAAAGCTTTCGCGCACCGGCCGGCACTCTCGACAAGCGCATGCCGATGTTTTGTGTGATTGCCAAGTCCATGTATGTCAATCCGGAATGGGCCCGGCTCTCCAAGGCGATCAACGACAAGATGCAGGCCGACTTCAACCAGAAGCTGAAACAAGGCTATGATCAGCTTCGCGCCGCGCAGGCAATCGTGGAGCAGACGATGAAGCAACAGGCCGCTTTCCAGGCGAACTTCGACAAACAGGAAGAGGCCTTCCGCAACAGCCCTGGGGTCGACGACAGTTATCTGCGGGATGGCGGCAAGCGCAGCGCGGCCGACCATTGGGACGACGTGATCCGCGGCGTCGACACGGTCAACGATCCCAGCACCGGCGGTACGACGCAACTCTCTAACCTGGGCCAATATCACTTCACCGACGGCTTCGGCAACTACCGCACCACCGATAATCCCAATTACACCCCGGAAAATGCCGGTGAAGTGGGAAGCTGGACACAGATGACGGCTGCACCGTAAGTACGTTGAGACCGGGCCGGTCGGATTGCCGCCACTCAAGCTGTGCTTCTCCCGCTCCTCCTTTGCGGGTGATTCGGCTACTTTCCCAAACGGAGGCCGCCGGAGGTTCTGATGATTCCATCAATCAATTACTGGATGTCTCTTGCCGGGATTATCTATCTTCTCGCCGGAGTTTTTATACTTCGAAAAGAGATTGCCGCGGCTCCTGGCTGGGACAAGTTCATCACCTTGGGCGGTGTCTTCCTCGCCGTTCCTCTCGCAGTATTCGGGACTGACCACATCTGCGGCCCACAGCCGATTCAGGGAATCATCCCTTCCTGGATGCCGGCCCACTTGTTCTGGACGTATTTTGTCGGATGCGCACTGCTCGCCGCAGCCACCAGTCTTACTGCAAGGAAGTTCATGCGCTTGTCGTCCACCCTGCTCGGATTGATGTTCTTTCTGTTTGTCTGCATGATGCATATACCGAATACGCTCGCGGATCCCAGGAATCGGTTCGCATGGGCCGTCACGGTAAGAGACCTCTCGTTTGCCGGAGGCGCCTGGGCTCTCGCTGGAATGCATAGTCGCGCCTCCTCGCCTCAACTATCGAAGTGGATGATTTCATTTGGGCGCATCACCGTGGCGATGGCCGCGATCTATTACGCAGTCGAACATTTTCTTCATCCGGAGTATGCTCCCGGCTTTCCTTCGGAAGCGCTGACGCCGTTGTGGGTTCCATTCCACAGCGTATGGGGATACCTCGCAGGAGCGATTCTACTGGCTGCTGGAACCGGCTTGGCGCTGAACAAGAAACCACGGCCAGCCGCAGTCTCGTTCGGAGCATTGATGACCGTCCTAACCTTATTCCTGTATCTGCCTATGTTGATCCTCGCCCGTGGCGGGTCACTGCTGGGGATCAATCAAGGGTTGGATAACGTCTTTGATACGTTGCTCTTCGCGGGAGCGGCACTCGTCCTGGCATCGGCATTACCGAGCGAAACGTCAATGCCCCTGTAGCTCTGATGCACTCCGAAAATCAGGAAAGTCGTCTTCGGATGCCCGGATTGCGTTCTCGGGAGCCGCGGACAGATCCGAAGTTCAGCTTTATTGTGTTCGAGAAGTGCTGGGCCGTGGAAATCCTCCAAGCAAGCATCGCAGCAACCCTTCTCTCGCCCTTTCTCTCGCCCTTTTCCGGCCGGTCGTTGGCGAGACATCTCGACACACCATTGTTGCCTTCAGGTGCTCTTGCGCCAGACGTCGCGGCCCATCATCGGGAACCTACACTAGTTGTTGGGCACCCGCGATTCTTGGGAGGACTGTTTTTGCAGCAGGCCATCAGCCACCCTGCGGCGGACCTTTTCCAGACTCTCGGCGGATTCCCGTTGCAGGCCTGCTTCGCGGTTCGCGTCTTCTTTCCGGCCTGCGCCCGCGTAGGCTAAGGCTAGTTGGTAATGTCCCGAGGGGCTGTCAGGGGCCAGTTTCTCATAGCTTTCCAAAGAGGGAATCGCCTCGGAGAAACGCTTGGCGGATACGAGGGAGGTCCCGAGCCCGAGATAAGCCTCGCCAAATCCATTGTCAATCCTGGTTGCCCGTGTGTAGTGACTGATGGCCGCGGATAGATCATTGCTGTCCTGTGCCAACTGTCCCAGCACATACTCTGCGACCGCGTTGCGCGGATCGATATCCAGTTCCTGCTCAAAATTTCTCTTGGCCTGGTCCACCACTTCCGCAGAAGGTTGCGGTCTCGAAAGGAGCGCACGTCCCAGGCGGGCGTGAATGCCGGGCAGTAACGGATTCATATCCAGAATTTTGCGGTATTCCGCGGCGGCTTCGTCCCACTTGCCTTGCAGCTCCAGAGCCTCCGCATTGAGTTCGTGCACTTGATAGGAGAAGGGCGCTTCCCGCGCCAAATCCTCCGACGCCCGTAAAGACAAGTCGGAGTAAGCGTGCGTGGCCGCATAAAGTACATCCGGGTCGCGAGGAAAATCGTGGTTCAGCGCGGCCAGAAAATCGAGTGCGTCGTGCTCTTGGTTGTGGGTCATCGCACAATGCAATCCGTCTAATGCAATCCGCTTCCTGGCGTCCTTCTCCATGACTTCATGAAGGGACTTCTTCAGCAGTGGAATGGCCCGAGCGCAGTTACCGCTTTCGGCCAGAGAGAGAGCTTGTTCGCTTGACGATTTTGCACCCGGTGGAGCAGATTTCTGCGTTTGTGCGATGGCAGCTATGCTTCCCAGAAAGAACCAACAGCAACCGCCGACCACTAGAAACCGGACGCTGGACATGCGCAAATTATAGACCGAAACCTCCGGCGCGAAGGCCTTATCTGGGATCAAGATGGACTGACGGATGGCATTCTGCCAAATCGCTTAACTTATTTGATATCATATTGATACGAACAGCCCGACCCCCATCGAACATCACGGCAATCGGTCGCAGCCGAAGTCGAAAACGGGACCGCCGACCTGGAGGAAAGCGCTTGATCCAAGTTGACCTTCGGGACCTCCGGAACCGCCGTCCACCAGCGGGAATTTCTGTTCGTTCGCTGACTCCGCTGGTAGCCATCATCGTTGCCTGCGCAACCACTCTTGTCGCGCAGGAGGTTCCGCCTGCGATCCAATTTACGAACGCTACCGCGGCAGCAGGTATCCAGTTCGTTCACTATCCGGGAAACAACGGTGTCGCCATTATCCGCGAGGTCTTCGGCCCTGGCGTTTGCGTGGCCGATTTCGACGGTGACGGCTTTCCCGACATTTATTTCGTGAATGGCCGCGATCTCTACGGGCGTGGCGTCGCCGCACGCAACGCGCTCTATCGAAATAACGGCGACGGAACCTTTACAGACGTCACGGACAAGGCCGGCGTACCAGGAACTGGCTACGGCCTCGGATGCGTCTGGGGAGACTACGACAACGACGGCTTCCCCGATCTTTACGTGACGCAATACGGAAGGAACGTTCTCTACCACAATAACGGCGACGGAACCTTCACTGATGCCACAAGCAAAGCCGGGGTCGCCGGGGGGGATCTGTTTCACGGCGGTGCAACGTTCTTCGATTACGATCGCGACGGGCGCCTCGATCTTTACGTCGGCGGTTACGTCGATCTCGGCCCTGGCACTCCGCGCTATTGCGATTTTGCCGACGTCCGCACGAATTGCCCGCCCAGCGTGTACAAGGGCACGCCCAACGTCCTCTACCACAACAATGGTGACGGAACTTTCACCGATGTCACGTCGAAATCGGAAATCTACCAGCCCGCTGGCAAGAACCTCTCTGTTGGTGCTGCGGACTACGACAACGACGGATGGCCTGACCTGTTCGTAGCCAACGACGGCCTCAACGCCTACCTCTTCCACAACGAAAAGAATGGCACATTTTCGGAGACAGGCCTGCTCGCTGGCATGGCGCTCACGGGCCGCGGCCGCACGATGGCAGCCATGTGCGTTTCGCTCGGGGACTATGACAACGATGGGTGGCTCGACCTTTACATCTCCGATTTCCAGAAATCCGCCGACCATCTTTGGCACAACGACGGCAAGGGGACCTTCGAGGAAGTCAGCGACCCTGCGGGGATTACGACTCCCACTTTGAACGTCCTCAGTTTTGGCGGTGGATTTTTCGATTATGACAACGATGGCTGGCTCGATCTATTTATCGCTAATGGCCATGTCTATGCCGAAGTCGAACAGTCTTCGCAACCAGCGCACTTCAAGCAGATCAATACACTCTTTCACAATGACGGCAATGGGCACTTCCTGGAGACCACAAAACAGGCCGGTCCAGGATTCCAGACTCCGTATGTGGGCCGCGGTGCAGCTTTCGCCGACTTTGACAATGACGGCTTCCTCGATGTCGTCGTCGGCAACAACGGCGATCCACCGCTCCTGCTGCACAACAGCGGCGGCAATGGTAGCCACTTCCTGAATTTCAAACTCGTGGGCACTAAGAGCAATCGCGACGCAATGGGCGCTCGCCTCCACGTCGTGGCAGGGAGGCTCTCGCAAATTCGGGAGATCTCGGGAGGCGGTAGCTATCTCTCCCAAAGCGACTTGCGCGCCCATTTCGGACTGGGCAAGGCCACAAAAGCTGAAACCGTCGAAGTGAGGTGGCCCAGCGGAACCCAGCAAGTGTTCCACAATGTGGATGCGGATAAGTTCTACCTGATAGAGGAAGGTAACGATCAATTGGGAATACAGAGGTTTGGCAAAGCCGCTGTGGCCACTCCCGCCAAGCCGCCTGCCACCGCTCCGAAAACCACGAATTGAATCCTGTGATCTAGTCCGGATAGGGCTTGCCCGATCGGACAATCCTTATCCAGTGGTCCGTGAATGAAGAGTGCAGATTGGGAGGCGTGTATTTCTGCATGTGGCAAGAGACGCAATTCTTCGTTGCCACAGGACAAGCCGGAGCCGCGCGTGCCGCTGTTTTCTTCATACCTCGTGCCACATGGCATTGCTCGCAAACCGCGTCGTAGGTGTTCGCATCGCGCACCAGAGGCTTGTGCGGATTGTGGCAGGCAACGCAACTCAGGCGGCCGTCTTGCTGCCTCCAGCATTTGCTGTTCTCCAGGCGGTACGGCGCAAAGCGCACATTAAGCATCCCTACGCCGGTGAGGCCGGTGCCAACAACGTCCTGCCAAGTCCGATGGCACGCTCCGCAAAAATCGACTTGCTCGACAGGATCCAGGTGCGCGGGATTGAAAATGAGCTGCTTCGCCGAAGCCTCCCCAGCCTTCATCGCGCGCGCGTGCAGCGCCCCTGGTCCGTGGCAGGCCTCGCAATTCACACCCGGAACCGCATCCGCCGGATCAAAGTGGTTGTCGGTAGCCGATGCGGTTGTGTGGCACCCAAAGCAGCGACGAATTTCCGTCGGAGGATCCTGCTTCAAGCCGAGAGCGCCGCTTAAACTTCCTGGAATAGAACGAACGTGCCCCGGCGTAATGTCCAGGCCTTGCACTTCGCTGAAGAAGCTGACGCGGCTCTCGAACCAGTCCTCCTTCTGCTGGTAGAGATAGGTCTGTCCCATGCGTCCCGCGCCAAACGCCCAAAGGAGATCGGCGGATACCGCGCCGGCCTCGCTGTTGACCCGCAGGCCGCTCTTGTCGCCGCTTGTCTCCAGCAAGTAGTGGAAAGGCCCGTCTTGAAAAGTTAGCTGCGCATGTTGCCGCAGACTCTCTGAGTCGCCAACGTGCGCGACCGCGTGCGCCATTGCCGTATTGCGGTAGCTTGCTGCCGTTGAGCCATGGCATCCCGCGCATTCCGTCGCGCCAACGTATTCCTCGCGCGCAGCCTCCCCTTTGGTCGGCCACCATCCTGGGTTTCCCACGCGAACCGGTGTGGGCAGCGAGATTCCGCTAATCGCTTGAGCAATGGCGAGCCTCGCGCTGACAACCGCGAGCAGCGCGAACAGGAGTAAGAGACCGCGCGGGCGGCACACCCTCATTTAGCAGTCCGCTTATCCAACTCGGCCAGCGACTGTTTCACCATCTTCACCTCGTCGGCGTCGCTGGCGTATTTCAAATACTCCCGCAGTTGCGCGGCTTCGTTCGCGGCATCGCGCTTGGCCTCATAAATCTGCGCCATCAGGAAGTGTACCCGCGGATCGTTGTTGTTGCGATCAATTTCCAGCGCCCGCAAGCCGTTCTTCTCGGCTTCGGCGAGATGATGGAGATTCAAGTTGGCCGCCGCCGTATACGCATAGGCGGGCGCATCGTTGGTGGGATCGAGCGCCAGGGCCCGGCTGGTATGTTCCAAAACCTCGTTCCACGCTCCCGCCCGCGCCGCCACATCCGCGAAACAAAGATGCGCCGGCACATAGCTCGAATCCACATCGAGCGAGTGCGAACAAGCCTCACGGGCCTCCCCAACTTTTTGCTGAGCGCCGAGCAACTGGCCCAGCGTGACCCACGCCGCCGGAAACTTGGCATCCTGCTGCACCGCTTTGCGCAGGTGCTCTTCGGCGGAGGGATATTTCTTGTCAAAAAGCGCGGAACAGGCCGCTCCGTATTCCTTCTTCGCCTTGGCCGACGCTTGCAGGTTCGCCACGGCGACCGTAGGGTTACCGACACCGTTGAGCGGCGGCAGGAAGCAGGTGTCCTTTTCCCCGATGGCGGCAGTGGGAGACGCAGCCTTGTCCCCGTAGCGCAACCGGTTTTGATCGAAGGTATCCGTAGGCGCCACCGGAGGCGGGGCGGGGCGGGGCGGGGGAAGGCTTCCAGGTTTCTGCGCCAAAACGAGCGATCCGAACAGGCTCACAATCACTGCACAAAAGAATGGAGAGACCCCGCATTGATTCGAATGGCGAACTCGATTGGAACGCGACATGCCAAGCCCCCTCACCCTGAGGAATCGTAGTCCCGTTGGCCGCCCGGATCAAATCCTTCCGCAAAGCGAAATGGCAGACGCCATAGCGCCTGCCATTTCGTCGGGGGTGACTGCCGCCTAGAAAAGGAACTTCAAGGCAAGTTGCAGACTGCGAGCGCTTTGCGATCCCGTTATTTGTCCAAAAGTGGCGCTACCCGGGTCGAACGAACCTCCCGCCGGCCCTCCTGAGAACGTCCATACTGGATGGTTGAAGGCATTGAGAGCCTCAAATCGGAACTCCAGCTTCTTGGTTTCTGTGAAGAGGAAGCCCTTGTGCAGGCTCAAATCCACATTGACGTACCCAGGTCCGCGGATGTTGCCAACCGAGCAGGTGCCGAACGTGTTCGGAGCGGCATCTGTGATGTTGCTCGGGTCAAACCACTGAATATATGCGGGCGTCGTGGCGGTCGCGTTCACGCGGCGGTTCACGTTGTGAACTGGACCGTTGCAACTCGGACGTTCCGACAAGGTCGAAGGCCCAATTCCGTTGGTATTCGAGGGATCACCGTGGAAGCTGCCCCAGCCACCGAACTCATTCAGGGTCAAAGCATTCCCAGTGTGGGCGGAGATGATTCCGCCGATTTCCCAATTGCCGATGACAGCACTGAGCGCTGGGCTGAGGTCCTTGCCGAACTGTTTGCCTCTCCCGAACGGCAACTGGTAGGTCACGTAGTTGGTTAAGACGTGCTTTTGGTCGAAGAAACACGGACCCATGTCAGACCGCAGGTCGTAGATATTCTGCGGACCAGGCTGCCCACCCGAACTTGTCGCGCCCGTGCTGCCCCATCCTGTTCCGAAATAGCCTGGCGAGTTGCTCAAGCACTTAGAGTAGGTGTAAGCAACCTGCGCCTCCAGCCCATTCCCTGCCCGCTTTTTCAGGACAGCTTGCAGCGCATCATAACGTTGGCTGGAGTTGGACATGTTGGCGCCGGCAAGGGCACCGTTCTGATCTGCAAGATAAATGGAACCCGCCGCGCCGCAGGTCGCCAGCGAAGCGTTGTCGCAGGGCACCGAGCCGCCACCTAGGTAAGGCCCGGCTTGTTGGCTGACAATCAGTTCGCCAGGTTTAGCCACCTTTCCTACCGCATTCAATCCGACCCTCTGCGCGAGGTCTTCGAAATTCAGTAGGTGCGTCCCGTGCTGGCCCACAAATCCAAGTTGCATGGTCAGGGTGTTCGTCAACTGCCGCTCAATCGTGAAATTGAACTGCTGGCTCATGGCAGGCCTGAAGTTTTGGTCAGTGAGTCTAATCCTGCTTCCGTTGTAGCAAGTTTGGTCGATGGTGGTGCAACTACCCGATGGAGGTGCAAATCCGGCGGCCAGCGTGCCTCCCTGAACGCCCTGGTTGAAAATCCCCAGCGGAGGATTCATGGTCAGTTGTTCGTTCGTTCCTCCACCTTCGAAAAACGACGAAATGGAGTAGCCGCCGCGAATGACGGTCTTCCCGCCGAGAAACGACGGAGACCAGGCAAAACCAACGCGAGGCTCCCAATCCCCGATACCCAGGTAGTTGTTGTACAGTCCGCGGTTGCCAAATTTCGCGGTGCCATCCCTGCCATCAGGCGTGTAGATCGTCCCCGTGAAGAGCCCGAAGTTCACCATTCGATCCTTGGTTTCCAATAGAGGGGTGTGGTCTTCAAACCGCACGCCGAGATTCAGGGTGAGATTGTTGGTGATGTGCCAGTTGTCTTGCACGTATCCGGCGATGATGCTCCCCCGGTGCTTGAACAATGCCGGAGTGAGATAGGTGTCTCGCTGGCCACCGGAAGCGGCCAGTCCCAGATACAAGTCCGCCAACCCCGAGCCGCTCAAACTATTGACGGGGATGCTGCCCAAACCTCCATTGTTGCCGTTGTACTGGAAGTCCTCGCGCAGGCGAACAAATTGAAACCCAGCCTTCACCGAATGTCGGCCTTGGGTGATGGAAACGTTGTCGTTAAATTGGCCTTGCGTCGTATGGAAGATCTGCACCAGGTTTAACTGGCCCAAAGAAGCATTGCCTGAACCGTACGCCGTGACGGCGATATTGAGTAACCCGGGAAGCTCAAAATTCGAGCCGGCGATGCCGAGTTGTTCGCCAACGTTTCCAAGGCCGGAAGTCAGGACAAGGCTCTGGTTAAACTGGACCGCATTGAAGCCGAACCGAGCTTCATTCAGTAGATGCGAGTTAAATACATGGCTCCAGTTCAGGACTGCGTTTCTCATGGGCTGGTCGGCGCCTTGCGCAGCACCCGCGGCGCAAAACACACACCCGCTGAATA
>Ga0080027_10000286_pt1 | contig 22150 bp, 18 predicted proteins | sample OrgsoiDNA2013046_FD_70962 | JGI IMG/M metagenome (GOLD analysis project Ga0080027, IMG submission 70962) | Permafrost soil microbial communities from the Arctic, to analyse light accelerated degradation of dissolved organic matter (DOM) -... | ecosystem: Environmental > Terrestrial > Soil >... | reverse complement strand
CGGATGGAAATCACAGCCTATAATCTTCATTGGCGGCTCCTTTCGTTCCGAGTCTTGGTCTTTGCAAACTCAAGTTTACTCGGCTCTCGCGAGGGGCCGTCGTTGTTATGAAATCGAGCGGAGCCAGAGCGCATGCGACGGCGAAGTCGAGAGATCCCGGGGATGCCAATCGTAACCATGCAGCATCAGGGAATTCTCTGAAAAACAAAACTACCCTCGGCCTTGTGCTCGCTTTTTTCCCGATACGGGGTGGAGCAGGCCTTCAGGCCTGCGGTAAAGATGCAAAGTCGCAGGGCTTCAGCCCCTGAGGTACGTTCCAATTTACCCAGTATTTACTATAGCCATAAATGATGCTCGACCCTTGTCATCTTGAGCGAGCGCGAGCGAATGCGAGCTCAAGTCGAAGGATCTATGTATTTTCTTTGATGCTGCAGCAGGTTTTTTCAAGCAATGCCCTGCGCTAAGCAATGAACCTGATGTAGAGACGCGGCATGCCGACGGCATGCCGCGTCTCCAAAAGTTGCCATCTCACAATAAGCTTCAGAGCTACCCATGCTCGAAGCGCCGAAGGCGCGACACAGTCTAGCCCCGTCCGTTTCCGAGGCGAGCTTGCGAGCTGAGGAAAAAGGGCGGGGTAAACGGAACGAAAAGACACAACCTCACTGCCGTAGGCGGGAGCGCAGCGCCAGCGGAGCGACATCAAACCCTCAACGCACTCTCCTTCACTCCCAGAGCCTTAAACTGCTCCATCCCTTTGAGCGTCACACGCAATACACGGCTCTCGCAAATCCGCGCAAGCCATCCATCCTGAAGGAAATGACTCAGCAGCGCTGATCCCACTGCCCCCGCTAGATGCGGACGCCGCTCCGTCCAGTCGAGGCACCGTCGTGCAAATGCCCGCCGGCTCGTCCTCAGATCATCAACTTGAATCCCAAGATCGCCGAACCATTCCCGTCCTCGCGTCGTGACCCGGTAATCTGCCTGTCCAACAGAAGCAAGTACACGCTTTTCTTCCAGTCGTTCGGTAACCATGACGGCAATGCGGCCTGCCATGTGGTCATAACAACTGCGCGCCATCATCATCTGTTCGTCAACCTTAGAACGTATGTATTTGACCGGGGCCTGAATGGTTGAGACCGCGCCCAGCGCCTCCAGCGCATAGGCGACCCTCGCGCTGCGCAGTTGGTAGAAACGACAGCGGCCTTCGCTCCGAGCGGTTACCAGCCCCCCACTGGTGAGCTTGGCCAGATGCGCGCTGGCGCTCTGCGGCGAAACGCCCGCGGCCCGTGCAAGCTCTCCCGCGGCTAGCGATCCACCGTCCAGTAACGACATCAGGATCGCCGACCGTCCCGGGTCTGCTAGCAATGATCCCAGTGCAGCGATGGCATGTTTTCGGTTCAACATGGGTTCCTCCGATGATTTCAATCTTAGACAAACTATGCATTCGATGTTTCATCCATTAATGAAACGTCCCTGCCAGCAAAAGTCTAGGATCAAACTTTATCGAAGGCTCATCTAGACTAGACTGAGGTGGGAATGGGAACCCGGGTGTCGGATATCAAAGAGTCTGCAAGAACAAGCCAGGATCAAATCAGTACGCAGGTGCAGCAGGGCAATACTCCCTTGCGCGGCGCGCTCCTCTGGACGCTCATCGCCACCAGCTTTGCGTTCGTAGTCGTGCAGCTTGACGTCACTATCGTCAACGTGGCGCTTCCGCAAATCGGCGCCAGCTTGCACAGTGGCGTCAGCGGGTTGCAATGGGTGGTGGACGCATACACCCTGAGCTTCGCTGTCTTATTGATCGTCGCGGGCGTTCTGGGTGACCGCTTCGGCTCCCGCCGCGCCTACCTCGCCGGCTTCTTTGTATTCACAGTTGCTTCACTTGCCTGCGGTCTGGCCGGCAACATTCTTGTGTTGATCGTCGCGCGTGCGGCGCAGGGATTGGGAGCTGCGTTGCTGGTGCCAAGCTCACTCGCTTTGCTGAATCACTCCGCGGACGGTGATCCCAAACTTCGTGCCCGCATGGTGGGCTTGTGGACAGCCGCGGGTGGCATCACCATTGCCGCAGGCCCCGTCGTCGGCGGATTGCTGCTTGGTCCTTTCGGATGGCGCAGCATCTTCCTGGTGAACCTTCCCGTCGGAGTGCTGGGTGCGTATCTCACGCTGCGTTACATCCCGCCCGACGAAAAACATTCTGCCGGCCGCTCATTGGATCTCCCCGGCCAGCTTCTGGCCATGCTTACGCTCACCGGCCTCACCGGAGCGGTGATTGAATTGCGTCCTCTCGGTTGGACGCATCCGCTGGTTCTTTGCGGCTTCGTATTGGCAATTCTATGCGGAATCGCGTTTGTGTTGGTCGAAGGACTCGCTGCTGATCCCATGTTGCCGTTGCGCTTCTTCACTACGCCCAATTTCAGTCCGGCCGTGGGCTTTGGCATCATCGTCAACCTTACTTATTACGGCGTGATCTTTGTTCTGAGCCTGTATCTGCAACAGGCCCGCGGATACTCAGCTTTGCAAGCCGGTCTGGCTTACTTGCCGCTCACCAGCACCTTCATCATCTCCAACCTGATCAGTGGATGGCTGATCGGCCGCGCCGGATCGCGCCTGCCCATGACTTTGGGCGCTCTGATTGCCGCCACCGGTTACTCGCTGCTTCTCACTCTAGGTCCGCACACTCCGTACTACATAATGATGCCGGCATTCTTGCTCATTCCCAGCGGCATGGGCCTGGGAGTTCCGGCCATGACGACCACGATCTTATCCAGCGTGGAGCGTAGCTGGTCAGGCACTGCTTCAGCAGTGTTGAATACCGCGCGTCAGGCTGGTGCAGCCATTGGGGTCGCTGTCTTTGGTGCGATGGTCGGAGGCTCGAAAGCGGAAATCATCCCCGGACTACACACAGCCGCGGCGATATCCTCTTCACTACTGGTGCTGGCTGCGCTATTGGCGTACCTGGGAATAAGAAGACGTCACGCTAACTAAGTAGCCGTCAATCAACAGATCTATTCATATCGCAATGCAATGATCGGGTTCACCCGTGTTGCTCGTCGCGCAGGAATGTAGCAGGCAACCAGTGCCACCACGATCAATAATGCAGTCACCGCCGTGATCGATAGCGGATCGATTGTCCCGAGTTTGAACAGCACGCTCGACAGATAATGCGAGACCAACGCGCCTGCGATCAGGCCGATAATCATCCCCGTTAGCGTGAGCTTGAGCCCGTTGCTGATGATGAGCCGAAAGACTTCTCCTGGAGTTGAGCCAAGCGCCATGCGCGTGCCGATCTCGCGCGTACGTTGCGCCACGGCAAATGACATCACGCCGTAAATTCCCACGGCAGCAATCAGCAACGCCAATCCCGCAAGGAGTGCCAGCAGCAGGGTACGGAAGCGCGGCTGCGAAACTGATGTAGCCACGTTTTCTTCCATGGTGCGAATGTTGATGAGTGGCTGGTTGTGGTCAATCTCATGCATGGCGGAGTTGAGGGAACTGATCAGGCTCCTCGGATCATTGCTGGTGCGCATCACCATGGATAATCCAAACACAGGCAGAACCTTGTCTCCCTGCGGTACCGGAACGTACATCTCAGTAGGCGCATCCGTGGAGAGGTTTTGTTTCACGTCACCTACTACGCCCACCACTTCCATCCAGGGGGTTTCTTTGTCGGGTGTCGCACCCAGTTGAAGACGCTTGCCCATGGGCGATTCATTCGGGAAATATGTTTTCGCCATGGTCTGGTTGATCACAACTACAAACGGGGTACTGTCGCGGTCAGCCGCGGTGATCCACCTGCCCGTGATCAGCGGAATGCCTATCGTTTCACGATAGCCCGGCGTCACCGTGCGATAGTTCGTCATGGTGTATTCGTGCGCGCTCTTTGGCGGGCGCCTTCAATGTTGAAGTGAATCACGGATCCAGCGCCGCTTACGGGAAGAAAACTTGCCGCGCCGGCGGACTTCACTCCGGGAAGGCCGGCTGCGCGTTCTATCAGCCGGTCAAAGAACGCCATGCGTTCCGGCGCCGCTGCGTGGGCCGTGGGTGAAACAGGCAGATCGGCGATTAAAATATGGTCCACATTGAAACCCGGCGTTGTGCGCGACAGTCGATCAAAAGTGCGGATCAGTGTGCCCGCACCGACCAGAAGAAACATTGCCAGGGCAACTTCACTGATCACCAGTACCGCGCGCAGCCGTTGGATGCCCGCGCCCGCCGCACCTCGGTCAGACTGGTTCAGCGCCGATCGAAGGTCCAGGCCTGCCATGTGTAATGCAGGCGCGAGGCCAAAGAGAAATCCTGCCACCACGGCAAGCAGAGTCGTAAATCCCAGAACCGTGGTATCCACATGGACATCCGTCAACGGTGGAAGACTGCTTTTTCCCAGCTGTAGCAATGAGGGTACTGCCAGTATGGCCAGCAGAAGTCCAAGACCTGCTCCGACCAGGGAAAGAATCAGGCTCTCTGTGAGTGCCAGACGGACAACGCGCCAGCGGCTGGCTCCCAGCGCCGCGCGCACCGCAATTTCGCGTTGTCTCGCCGTGGCCCGTGCCAGCAGAAGATTTGCCACATTCGTACAGGCAATCAACAGAACAAATCCAACGGCTCCCAGAATCATCAGCAGGGCCGGGCGGACGTTTTGCACCAGTTGTGCCTGCATGGGATTCACCAGCGTGAGAACGTTGGTGTCATACTCAGGATATTGTTGCTCCAGCCGTTTGCCGATAGTCGCCAACTCGGCGCGCGCCTGTTCCAGACCCACTCCCGGTTTGAGTCTTGCGATTAGTTGAATGCCCGGATGCCATGACCGGTCATCCGGCAAAGTTTTGGCCCATGGTTCCAGCGGAAGCATTACGTCCGGCGATTGTTGCAGTAGCTGAAAGTTCGCGGGCAAGACTCCAATGATCGTGTAAGGCTTGTTGTCCAGCGTGAGCGGCTTGCCCAGCACACTGTCCTCTCCGCCAAAGCGGCGTTGCCACAATCCCTGGCTGATCACTGCCACGCCCGGTCCGCCCGCCTTGTCTTCTTCGGTTGAAAATGTACGGCCGACTAAAGGATCCACTCCCAGCAGGTGAAACAGGTTGGCATTCGCCATCGCCGCCGGCAGCCGTTCCGGATCGCCTGTTCCGGTAAGCGTCATGTTGAAGTTACGCACCGCGCTCACTTCGGTGAATGATTGGCTCTGGCTCCGCCAATCAACGTAGTTCAGGTATGAGACCGAAAGTATCGGGAATTGCGGAATGCTTTCTGAAAGCAGCACCAGCTTCCCCGGATCTCTGAATGGAAGCGACCTCAACAGCACCGCATTGATGACCGTGAAGATGGCGGAGTTTGCGCCAATTCCAAGCGCCAGCGTGATGATGGCGATGGAGGTGAATCCCGGTGTAAGGCGAAGACGGCGGAAGGCGTAGCGAAAGTCCTGCACTAGGCTGTTCATAACGATCAGGCCACCCATTCTATTGTGCTTCAGGCTTAGACGAGTGGCAGGGAAAAGAGTGAGAGAATTGGTTCAGGAACCATGAGTTACAGGGATGGACTGGAAGGTTCTCAGAATCTTATACAAATCTTCAGCACAAAAAGGTTTAGAGAGATTGTCGTCCATGCCGGCCGCGAGAAACTTTTCGCGTTCTGATGTCATGGCGCTGGCTGAGCATGCAACGATCGGGGTGCGCCGGCGCTCGGCCGCGCGTTCCCGGGCCCGAATTTCACGTACAGCATCAACGCCGTCCATCTCCGGCATTTGATTGTCCATCAGGATCAGGTCGAACTCTTCTTCTTCCCAGGCAGCGATCGCTGCGGTTCCAGTGGCAACCACCCGAACGCCATGTCCCTCACGGGTAAGCAGTTTGGCAGCCAGCTTCTGGCTGACGGGATTATCTTCTGCCAGAAGAATTCGCATTGGCGTTGCTGACGCGGTTGTGGCTTCTTCGCCCTCCACCAACTCCGGTGCCGGCGCTGTCTTGAACTTACAAATAAACTGGAAGGCTGAGCCTTTACCCGGAACGCTTTCCACCGTAAGTTCCCCACCCATCAGGTGCACCAGCTGCGAGCAGATGGAAAGCCCCAGTCCTGTGCCTCCGAACCTGCGCGTTACGCTCGAGTCGGCCTGTGAGAATGCTTCAAAGATAAGTTTCTGTTGGTCTGCTGGAATACCGATGCCGGTATCTGTCACGCGAAAAAGAAGGTCCACGGCTGCCTCGGATACTTCATCAGTTGCTCGATCACCAGTTGGTGAAATGCCTGCTGCCTCCCTGGTCGCTGCGATGATCGCGGGCACATCAGAGCAGCCTGCATCCGAAAATCGCGTGATCTCCAGCCTGACCGTGCCTTTCTCTGTGAATTTGATCGCGTTGCCAATCAGATTGATCAGCACCTGGCGGAGCCTGGCAGGATCGCCGACCAGATAATCAGGGACGTCATCCGCGACAGCGCATGACAGGTCAATTCGCTTATTTTTGGCCTGTGTTGAGACTACGTTGTGCGTTTCACCCATCAGCTGTCGCAACGGGAAGGCGGTGGCTTCCAGGCCAAGTTTGCCTGCTTCTACTTTGGAAAAATCCAGAATGTCATTGAGTACCGTAAGAAGTCCGGCTGCGGATTGACGCAACGTGAGCAGATATTCACGGGATTCTTCCCGGGTTTCCGCGTCCAGCGCCAGCTGCGCCATTCCAAGAATGCCGTGCATGGGCGTGCGGATCTCATGGCTCATGTTGGCCAGGAAGCCGCTCTTGCTTGCGCTGGCAGCCACGGCCGCAGCCTTGGCGGTTTCCAGCTCGATTGTCCGTAACTCGTCTCGAGCGCGGTCACTCAGAACTCTCCAGTAGATCGCATGCAGGCGACGGCCCTGAAGTAGCAGAAAGACAACCATAACAAGCGTGGCCAGGGCAAACATGTTGCCCTCCCGGCCGCCCATGTAAACGGCCCTGACCAGCGTTGGAACAAACATCAATGAAATGTGCAGGAGAAGCAGCCGGAAATACGGCGTCATGGAAATGGTTGAGCCGGATGCATTGCCCACCATAAACATCATCACCATCGCAAAGGTCCAGCTTTCCAGGCCGTAAAACCATACTGCACAGAGATAGAGAGCGCCGCAGCAACCTGAAACCGTTGATACGGAAACGAACACTACGCGGTAAAAAAGCAGCGGGCTCTTGGGATACAATCTCTCACGCACCAGCGCGATCCCCGTCCGCACTGTCATGGCGAATACGCAGATGCAGAGCGATATCCAGAAAATGGCGCCATGCTCGGCGCGAAAAGGCGTTGCCACTCCCAGGATTACGAAAAGTATGGGATAGATATAGACGCCCATCATCAGCCGGGCCACCAGATCCATTGCGGCGGCGTGACGAAGCTTCTCGGCAAGGGCTGGATTCTGTTCTGCCGGAAGTTTGTCGTACTGAGGTTGCAGGTAACTCATGCGTCTACATGCTGATATCGGCAGTTAAGGAGATTTCCTTTACCAGCCACGGCCGGAGCAGCCTTACTATTTCATGATCCCGGCCTTCTTGCTCATTCCCAGCGGCATTGCGCGACGTGCTCCGCTTTCACTGGTACGCAGGCTGCTGGAGTGCCTGCTTAAATGATGGCAGCGGTTTTTCACCTTGTACCCTTAATACCATTGAATATTGGAACCAGATATAGGCTGGTGTGGGGCCAAGCTCGTCATAATTTTCGTTGAAGAATTTCTTCTCTTCCTGACCTTCAGGCAGAGGGTTCGGCAGTGCGGGCCAGATCGTGCTCATTCTTTTTTCGGTTCGCTGCATCAAGTCCGGATCTTTGAATCGCCAGTAAGCGGCTGCAATCCGGTTTGCGCCATATTCCACTGCGTAATGGTTTTCACCGGTCTTGTGTTGGCAGGCTTGCCACCAGTGGCTCAACTCATGGATGAACACCCAGTGATGCACGCTGTCTTCGAACATCTCCTCGCCTGTACGCCCTTTGCCCATTGCCGAGGCCAATCGCGCAAACCTGGCTTGTTGATCTGGCGGCAGTGATGACCAAACGGCAATGTGTAGCAGGTTCCCATCATCTTCATAACGGCCAAAGGACGGAGGGTTGTCCAGAACAATAGCCGGCGCAGCGAGACCCGGCTTAAATCCCTCGTCTTGCACTTGTTTCACAAAGGAGTCCCGCAAGGCGGTCAGTTTCGCCATCACGGCTTGATCAGAAACATTTTGCACCGCGGCCGGAGATGCCGATTGAACCGGCAAATTCACAGGTACGGCCACAAGTGAAGAAATCATGGCGAGCAGGTACCAGGCTTTGAGATACATCGGTGAATACTAGCAAACTGGCAAATTGGCGTCCACGCATTCACCGTGCGTCACAAAAAACGCGCAAGTGAATCTGTTCAGTTGCTTAGGCATCCAACTACAATCGTTGTTTCATCAATGGCAGTCTCTCCGCTTCATTCCGACCCGCTCCCCAAGATAGGCGCTAACAGGCCTCACATGTCGCGAGGGTTACTGTGGATGATGAGCATTGCGTCCGGCGCAGCCGTGGCCAATCTTTATTACAACCAGCCAATGCTGGCAGCCATGGCCCGCACTTTTCACGCCGACCCTCACGCAATTGGTCTGGTCGCCACATTCACTCAGGCGGGATACGCCCTGGGCATGCCTCTGTTCGTTCCTCTGGGCGATTTCATGGAGCGTCGCCGTCTGGTCGTAATGCTGTTCATGGCCGTGGCATGTGCTCTTTCCGCTGCCGCGCTGGCGCAAAATCTTCCCTGGCTCGTGATTGCCAGTTTTTTTATCGGCCTCACAACGCTGATCGCGCAGATCATGATCCCCCTGGCAACCGAACTTGCTTTACCGAAAGACCAGGGCAGGACCATTGGATCGCTCATGAGCGGCATCCTTCTCGGCGTGCTGTTGGCCAGAACGATCAGCGGCTTCGTGGCTGCTCACCTGGGCTGGCGAGACATGTTTTGGATCGCCGCCGCTATGGCTCTGTTGTTCTCAGCGCTGCTCGCGTGGCGGCTGCCTCACGTTCCCCCGCACGGCGGCCTCACTTACAGAGAGCTCATTCGTTCCATCGTGAAGCTGGCTTTGGAAACGCCAAAGCTCCGCCAGGTTTCCATGACCGCCGCCATGATCTTTGCCAGCTTCAGTTGCTTCTGGACTACGCTGGTCTTCTTGCTGGAACGGCCTCCTTATCACTACGGCAGCCAGGCCGCAGGCTTGTTCGGATTGATCGGCGCTTCCGGCGCCTTAGCTGCACCGCTCGCCGGCAGATATTCTGATCGTCGCGGCCCACGTTTTGTGGTGGCGATTGCCATCGCCACGGTGCTTGCTTCCTATCTCGCTTTCTGGGGATTAGGTCTGCATCTCTTCGGACTGGTCGTCGGCGTGATCCTTCTCGATGCCGGCGTGCAAGCAGCCCAGGTGGCGAATCAGTCGCGCGTTCTGGCCATGCGTCCGGACGCACGCAACCGCGTCAATACCATCTACATGATCTGCTACTTCAGCGGAGGCTCGCTGGGTTCTCTGGTCGCCGCATGGGCGTGGAGCCGCTGGCAATGGAACGGCGTGTGCGCAGCCGGTATCCTGTTCGCAATTCTGGCCGGCGCAGTGTTCATGCTGCGTGTAAAAGACTCGCCCGCACAGAAACTGGCGTAAATGAATACCAGAACCTTGCTCCAGCAAACCGCTCATCGCACCGCACCCATGCCCTCGGGGCCTTGGATCATGGTGCAGAAGTGGCACGATCTGCTTTTTGCTCACTGGACCATCCCAGTCGAAAAACTCCGGCCACTCGTTCCGGGCGAACTGGAACTTGACCTTCGTGACGGCAAGGCCTACCTCGCCGTGGCGCCGTTCTGGATGAGCGGCATACGCGGTCGAGCCATGCCGAAGTTTCCCGGCGTGCATACCTTTGCTGAACTCAACGTAAGAACCTACGTGACGTACAAAGGAATTCCCGGCGTTTATTTCTTCAGCCTGGACGCTGCCAGTCGCATCGCCGTAAAAGGTGCACGCCGGTTTTACTCACTACCTTTATTTCTTCGCCAGCATGTCGATACAAAATCAGGGTGAGCGCCTTCACTATTCAAGCTCGCGAATCGACCATCCTCGCCCCGCTGAATTGCGCGCTCAATATTGGCCGGTGTCTCAGCCGTTGGTTCGCGAACCGGAATCGCTGGAAGCCTTTCTCACTGAACGCTACTGTCTTTACACCGTAAGCCAAGGCAGAGTCTACCGCGCTTACATCCATCATCTTCCGTGGCAACTTCAGGATGCTCGCGCAGAGATTGAAGTGAATACCATGGCTCGGGCCGCCGGTCTGGAATTGCCGGACGAAAAGCCGTTGCTGCATTTTTCCAAATTGATGGAAGTCTTGATCTGGTGGCCCCAAAGAGTCGATTAAGCCTGCATTTTTGCCTGATTCCACCCTTGTCCCTGCTCTGGCCTGATGCTAACCTTCCTAGCCAATGAGCACTCCTGATCCGGCCCGAGCCGTCGCCAAATTTGTCCTTCCCAATCCGGAAACATTTTTCAAGGCTCAGGCGCGGAATCGTCGCGCTACATGGCGCATGAGCGCGTTATGTGTTTTCGCGGCATTCGTAATGGGTATTCCGCTCACTCTGGTGCTCACGCCGCTGCTCTACGCGCTCACGTTGGTAGGCGCGGACATCATTAACTATTTCTCTCCCCTTCCCGCCGAATTCTGGAGAACTGTTGATAGCCTCTCCAGCACCGCATACAGGGCGGCTGATTACTTCATCAACAACCGCGGCGCCCTTGACACTTACGAACTTATCCTGGCTGCTGTCCTCATGCTCGCGCCCGGCATGGTTCTCGCCTTCGTTCTGTGGATGGGCATGCGCATCCTCTTCCGTCATGGCGGCGTGGGTGGCACGCTGGCCAGCCTCAGTGCGCGCGAACCGAATCCATCTGACCTGAAAGAACTCCAGCTTGCGGACGTGGTGCAGGAGATGGCGATTGCCGCCGGATTGCCTGCGCCCCGATTGATGCTGCTGGATACTGTCGGCGCCAACGCCGCTGCCATCGGCACCTCGGCGGCCGACGCCCGCATCGTCATCTCCAGGCGGCTGATTGACGATCTCGATCGTGACCAGCTTCAGGCGCTCATGGCCCACATGATCGGCTCTATCAGCAATGGCGATCTCAGCATCGCCTTCACCGTAACCAGCGTCTTTGAAGCCAGTGGTCTGATTGTCGCGTTGATCAATGCGCCGTTCGGGAAACAATCTCGCAAGACACTCTGGCGATTGATCCGCTACGCATTTCGTGGCGGTGGCCGCGATGCTCAAATGGTGGATGCTGGCGAAGTCGCTGACTTGCTCGCCGACACCCTGGACACGGATAACTCTGACGTTGACCAGTTCTTCAACCGCCAGAATGGTGGGCTCATCCACAAGGCCCTCAAGGCGATTTTCTTTCCGTTTGTCATTACCAACGCCGCCGTCAAGATGACTCTGTGGGCATTTACCCAGATTCTTCTCGGTCCTGCCATGGCTTTGCTATGGCGTACACGGCGTTATCTGGCTGACGCCAGTTCGGTGGAGTTCACACGCAATCCTGAAGCTCTGGCCACCGCGTTGCAGCAACTGAGTGAAGACAATAACGGCATTGCCGGCGCTGGCTGGGCCTCGCATCTTTTTGTGGTGAATCCCAAAGGCGACACCAGTTTGCGTGGTGCGCCGCCCGCGCCCGCGCGCCAGGAGAAGATGTTGGATGCATGGCGCTCAACCGCTTCCACCGGCTACATTCCCGCAGCCAGAACTCCCGATGCGGACAGCACGGAATGGAGTCGTGGACGTCTGGAAATGATGGATACGGACAAGGCGGCGGCGACAGGCAATCCAATGGCAGCCACTCGCATGACGGCATTCGCAAAACTCATGGGAAGCACTCCCGAGTTTGGGTTCCATTACGTTCCTGATCCTGAAGACTACGAAGCAGCCAAGCGGGGCGATGCCACCGCCATCGAGCACATTCGTCTTCTAAAAGAAGCGCAGGCACGCGACGAGCGCCCGTCAACCGCCAGCCGCCGCGACGGGTTGCAGTCGCAGAGCTTCCTGTCATTCCATCCGCCGCTCGGCAAACGCGCAAAACGCCTGCAAAAAATGGGATCGCGTCTGATGGCGCCGGAGAACCAGTACGGCTTCGGCTTGAAGATCGTCATGTTCCTGCTGTACCTGATCATTATTCCGGCATTCACGGTTGCGGGCCTGGCTGCACTGTTTGCGGTTGGGATGATGATTATGCTGAACCTGATGTTTCTTGGTCTGTGGCTCACCGTGATCCACTGGGCGTTCGGCCAGGATTGGGCCGGCAATTATCACGGCTTTATGAAGGTTGTGGATCAGATCGTAAGCGCTATCAGCTCCGCCCAGCACAGGCGCTGATAGCCCCGAATTTTCTAGGAGGCAAGGTTGTTCCTTTACCTTTTGATCGTTGTCATCGTGCTTTTGCTGGTCTTCTTGTACAAGACCTACAACGGCCTCATCTCCATGCGTAACAGCCTGCACAACGCGTGGTCGGATATTGATGTGCAGCTCACCCGCAGGCATGACCTTGTTCCGAACCTGGTGGAATCAGTCAAAGGCTACATGTCCCATGAGCGCGAGACACTTGAGGCCGTAACCGCGGCCCGTTCCGCCGCCATGCAGACCGGCGGAGATATAGTCAGCCGTGGCGTGGCTGAAATGGCCCTGGGCAATGCAGTCGGTAATCTGTTCGTGAAGGTGGAGCGATATCCGGAATTAAAAGCCTCGCAAAATTTCATTCTGCTCCAGGAACAGATTACTTCCACGGAAAACCGTATTGCCTTTGCCCGCCAGCATTACAACGAGACGGTCCGGCAGTTCAATACCAAGATCGCTGTTTTTCCCAGTAACCTGATCGCCGGTGCTTTTGGTTTTACTGAAGAGAAACTTTTCGAGATGGACGCAGGCGAACGGGCCAACGTCGCCGTGAAGATATGAGCACATCCGAACTGCAACCGTCGTCGGGTGCCACATCACCGATGAGACTGCTCCAGATCGTCCTCGGTATCATCAGCATTTTTGCCGGTGTTCTCCTTGGGTTGCTGATGGTTCGCGGATTAATTCTGCCCGGCAATTTGGCGCGCGATGCCTGGAACATCAGCGGAGTCTTCGTCTTTTGCCTCCTTGCTGTATTCCTGGTATGGATTGGAACACGCGCCGTTCGTCGCGGTAGAGGTCGCACAGTGCCGAAACCAACCATACGGTGGGGCAGCATGCTCGGAGGTGTCTGGTTGATATTTTTCTCTCTTCATTCACACTTTCATCCCGGTTCAAACGCATACAAAGCGGAGAGCGTAGCTGAGTCGTTCGGGATGTTGATGGGAACACTCCTCATGACAGCTGGAGGAATCATGTTGATCGTGAGTTCTCTGAAAGCGGTGTGGCGCAAAGCCCATGTGAGCACAAGTCAAACGGGCTTTCAGGGTTAAGTTGAATCGGAAGTTGTAAAGAATGGGTAGAAGGCTTTTCCCGCTAATTGCTTGAACCCATGGGGTGGAACAGGCCGAAATTAGAATTTCTTCACACTTCATCCAAATTTGTGATCTACATCACATTTTCTTATTACCAAACTGTGACAATCGCCTGCGGATAACAATGTCACAATTACTTCATGAATATTGATCCAATCATTATCCAGGGTGGCATGGGTGCCGGCGTTTCTGACTGGCGTCTGGCCCGCGCCGTTTCAAAGCTGGGCCAGCTTGGCGTGGTTTCCGGGACGGCGTTAGATCAAATTCTTGCGCGCCGGTTGCAGGATGGCGATCCCGGCGGCCACATGCGCCTCGCGTTCGGCCACTTTCCTTTTCCAGCGATGGCGGAAAAAATCTGGCAGACGTATTACATCGCCGGCGGCAAGCCGGAACACGCGTCATACAAAAAAGTGGCGATGCACACAAAGAACAGTCCGCGTGAATTGCAGGAGCTGTGCATTGTCGCCAACTTTGTTGAGGTATTTCTGGCGCGTAAGGGACACCGCAATCCTGTCGGCATCAACTATCTGGAAAAACTCCAGATGCCGCATCTGCCCTCACTCTATGGAGCCATGTTGGCTGGTGTTGGCTATGTCTTGATGGGTGCAGGCATTCCGCTGAAAATTCCCGGAGTGCTTGATCTACTGGCGCAACACCAAACGGCGACCTACGAGCTTTATGTAACTGGCGCTCTGCCCGGCGACGACAACACCATGACGTTCACCCCGCGCGACTTCATGGAACTGAATCTGCCGCCGCTCACCCGCCCGAAGTTCCTGGCCATCATCGCGTCGAATACGCTCGCTACCACCATGATCAAGAAAGCCAACGGACGTGTGGACGGATTTGTCATTGAAGGTCCCCGAGCTGGCGGCCACAATGCTCCGCCACGGGGCAAGCTGGCGCTGGATGAATCTGGCGAACCGGTGTACGGAGAGCGTGACCAGGTTGACCTGAAAAAAATCAAAGAGCTGGGGGTTCCCTTCTGGCTGGCCGGAGAATACGGATCCGCGGAAAAGCTACAGGAAGCGCTGGCAGCGGGAGCCACAGGTGTTCAGGTGGGAACCGCGTTTGCCTTGTGCGACGAATCAGGTCTGCTTTCTGCATACAAGAAAGATTTGCTGGCCAAGGCCGTTCGTGGAGAGGCAGAGGTCTTTACCGATCCGCTGGCTTCACCGACGGGCTTTCCTTTTAAAGTCGCCCAGCTCGAAGGGACGCTTTCTGACGCTCATGTTTATGCGGCGCGTCCCCGTATTTGTGACCTCGGATTTCTTCGTGAAGCCTTTCGCACCGAAGATGGCCAGGTTGACTATCGCTGCCCGGGAGAACCGGCAACACTCTTCGCTTCCAAAGGCGGAAAGCTGGAGAGTACCGTGGGAAGAAAATGTCTGTGCAACGCGCTGGTAGCCAACATCGGATTGCCGCAGATTCGAAACGGAAAGCATGTGGAACAGCCATTGATCACAGCGGGCGATGATCTCAGGCACGCGGCGCAGTTTCTTGCTGAAGGTCGGCTCTCCTACAGTGCAGAATGTGTAGTGGCAAGGCTGCTGGGCGCTGTGGTGAGCGCTGATGCGCCAGTGATTGAGGTTCCCGTAGGCAAGTAAGTTATGGCTTGGATACCGTTCTCGACTGTGAATACATCGAGATGCATTCTAAAAAGTGTGAAGGATGTGTTGAGAACGATCTTTTGAGAAACGATCTGTTGAGAAACGATCTGTGAACAATGTTTCGGAAACGTTACACATGAATGCCTGCTCCACCCCGCGGGTAAGACAAGAAAACAAAAAGGCCGGCGAGAGTGACCTCGCCGGCCTTGAATGCATGAAGCAAGTTTCCGTCCGGCATCGCCAGCAGACGAGCGCTAAGCGTGAGCGGCACGCGTCTTTGGCTTCTTCGCCGGTTTGTGACCGCCGATGATTTTAGGCGTGCTGGGTTTAGCTGATGTTGCCGGCGCGTCAGAGCCGGGAATCATTGCCTGCGTGTAGTTTCCAAGATGGAGCGAAGGCAGGAAGTTCAGGTCTTCATAGACCGGCATCAGTTCATTTGCGCCGTCCATTTTGCCTACGCCGGCCAGCCAGGTAGCGTCTTTTCCGGCTGCCGCCTGCCAGATGGAAGCAAGAGTCCGGATGCCGTCGGCAATGCAGGTGATGGTGCCCTGGCCGCAATCGTTCCACATGGGATCAAGGACCGATGCGACTTTGGTTGGGCTGGAATGCGCACCGGGACGGGCGTTGTTGTAAGAATCGCAAATTTTCTCAGGCGGCAGGGCGACATGGCAGCGCTGCATGAGACGCACAACCTCAAGCGCTGCGTCATGGCCGGTGGCGATGTCAGCGGGAGTAAACTGCTGGCTGGTGAAGATCTGGTCAATGCCGGATGCAATCTCATCGGCGAACTTCTCCACCATGTTGTCTTCATAAGTGGAATGCACCCCGGTGGATGAGCCGTTGAGCCCGTCAGCATGCTGGGAGCAGTGGAGAGGCTGGCAGGCGTCGCCAACGTAATGGGCGATGACGCCGGCGGCGCAGAGAAAGCTTTTGGCATCTTTCGCGGCGGCAAACTTCTGCAGTTGAGCAAAGATCTGCCACACTCGAAATGGAATGGAGCCGTTAGCCAGAGGGCCTTTGCCTTCGGTGGGACCGGGCGATGTTTTGTAGAAATTCATCCAGGTGGACCATTGCAGGCTGCTTTCGTCCTTGGCGAAAAGATCGAGAAGGGTCTCGCCATCTTTACCGGGCAGATCCATGTCGGCAAAATGGTTCCAGTTTTCCTGAGCACGAGTGACAGAGCGCTTCACACGATTGACGTTGGTTTTCCACACGACGTCAGGAACATCAGAGAGTGGAACAAAATTAGCCGCCTGCAGGTGAGTGGCAGTGAGAAGCTGTTTATCATCGCTGAAGCTGATGTTGTCCAGATTGTCGAGCAGGAACTTGCGCAATGTTTCGTCGGTTGCCTGGAAGCATGCCTGCTGGGCGATCTTGAAGTGGCCCACGGCGCCCCAGTATTGCGTGTGCTCAGCACGGAAATCACTGATGATGTCCAGACCAAGTTCGCGGCAGATAACGGCGACGGAACTGGCCAGACAGAACTGGAGATAGCTTTCATCCTGAGGACTATTACCAAGACGCTGGCCACCCCATTCCAGAGCAACAGGACGAAGGGCTCCGCCGGTTTCTTCAGGATCAAGGCACCAGAGAGTGCCGGAATCCCCGGGCATGGTCATGAGAGGAGTCTGGGTTTCAGGTGCTTTCGATGTCTTACGTTTGGCGCCGCTGTCCTCTTCGTCACGTTTGCTGTTGGTGCGGCTGCCGATCAGGAATTCTGAAACATATTCCCGTCCGCCCATGCTCTTGTAACGGTAAAAGAGCGCGCGAATTTCACCGCAGATATCGCCACTGACAGCGCCATGGGCAACAACGTGGAAACCAATCCAGTCCAGGGAGGCTGTATCGGCGCTGAATTCCACCATGTCCTGAATGAATTTTCCATTCACTGTGGCTTGCCACCTGCTGACGTCAGTGATCCGGATAAGTCCGGCATCCAGGTGGACAACGGTGTTGCGGCCGGGGAAATTTTCATAGACTTCGGCAAACGGACGCTCGCCAAGTTGCTGGGAACTTTCAGTCACGCCCACAACGCTCGGGATGCCATTGAAAACAGCCTTAACGTCGCGACCGGTGTTGCCGGCAACATGACGGTTGGTGAGGGCAAAGTAGTCGATACCGTCAGAAACAATGCAGCCAACGGAGCCCATGCGGCGCTGCCCCTGGGACTCAACGAACACAGGCGAACCACCTTCAAGGGCCGTGGCCATCAGCCGAGATGAATCCACGGTGCGGGCCGGGAGTTTGGACTGGTTGGCTTTGACAACGCAAACCGGCACGATGCGTCCGTCTTCGAGATATAAGAAAGGAGGCACAACGCTTTCAGGATGCTTACGCAAATCCCCCAGGCTCTGCCAGTCCGTGACAAAGGCGAGAACACACGGCCATGACCAGGGACGCACGGTGGAATTTTCAAGCGTGCGTTCACCATAACTGCCGCGCTTTTTGGCGGCGCTGGCGGTCTTGGTGTGGTCGCCGGCATCTGGATCTTCATCCCGGATCAGGTAAAAACCAATCGCGGTGGCGAAGACGTTTTTCTTGTGGACAAGGTGAAGGTGAAACTGGTCACGGGCGTCCAGGAGATCACGAACGCCGAGCGAGTGGAAGCTCCGGGTATAAAGCTGGTCTTCGGAGAATTTTTCAGAACTGCTGCGGGAAATGGTTTTCACGATTTGGCTACCTCAACTTTCAAACGCGCGAGTAGGCGTGAACGGACAGGCAAGCTGCCAGAGGGGGTCGGCGACATTCTATCTCAGGCAGCGGCCCGTTACTTCTAAACAAACGTCATTTTTTCCCTGGTCCCTGCAAGAAAATGCGGGTTAAGCACTAATCCAGGCGACTGTTTCGGAAGGGACGGCCGTCTCCGGCGACCAGCCTCACTTTGTAGGAAAATATAGAGATGAATTCCGTACGGATAGATAAATGGCTTTGGGCAGCCAGATTCTTCAAGACGCGGTCACTGGCCGGCAAAGCTTGTGAGCTGGGCAGGATTCAATCCAATGGACAGCCGGCGAAAGCAGCACGCGATGTGAAGGTCGGTGACATGCTGCGCATAACCAGTGAAGGCGGCGATTTCACCGTGGAAGTCCTGCAACTAAGTGAAGTGCGCGGACCAGCGACTGTAGCGCAGATGTTATATCGAGAGACTGAGGAAAGTAAGGAAGCGCGCCTGAAGGCTGCGGCGGAACGCAAGGCGGCCATGCAATTTGAGCCCATGCCTACAAGCAGGCCGTCCAAGCGGGACCGGCGCAGGATTATTCAGTTTCGCGGCAGAGGATGAAGACGGAGCCGGCGCAAGCGTTTTTGGACGCGCCGTGGAAGGCGCGCCTACGATGGTGAAAAAATCGGTATCTAAACTCTGCCGAACCTTTCGGCTGATCTGGCTTTGGCCCTGGCTGCTTCTTCCTCGCGGTTCTTGGGCGGCGCGGAGGTTTCCAGGGAACGCAACAGACGATTGCAAATGCCGGAAATCTCGTCAATGGCTCCCTCAAACGCAGTTTCATTCGCTTTTGATGGCTTGTTGAATCCCGAGATCTTTCTCACAAACTGAAGTGATGCCGCCCGGACCTCATCGCCGGTCACGGGCGGATCAAAATTGAATAGCGGTTTGATATTTCTACACATGGAAAATCCTGAATTTCTTATTTATGCGGCAATTGCCCGGACAGAAGCTGGACCGCCAATTTTTTTCACGGCCTGTCTGGTAAGAACCACAAACAGTACCAGGAGTATCAGTTGCGCAATGGCAAATGGCGGTTCTTTGCCTTGTGGCGCCAGCGCATGCAACGCTGGAACTTTCAGGAAACTCTGGACTACCAGCACAAAGCAATTGAAGTACAACGCGATGCCCGAGGTGATCACATAGGTCTTCCGCCATGCACCGGCGAGATGAAAGACGTACAGTGAGGCGATGGCAATGGCTAGAACCACGAGTGACAGTGTGCCGACAATGTGCGAAGGCAGAAGGTGCGTGAAGGGAAACAGAAAACCGGTCGCGCTGGTGAGTACTGTGGTTGCCAAAAAGATTGCAGTCATGGTGCCGGGGTTTCTGCCTTTCATCAGGCTGAAGATTACAAGCAGCCCGGATGCGATTCCGATCAGGCTGATGATTACGTGAAGCAGAGTAAAGGTAGCAAGAGACATTCCCAGGACCATTGTTGACTCTCCTTTTATCTGACAGATGGTACGCTCAAGGCGCAAAAGTTTCCATCTTTTCCGTCTGGTGTCACTTGTTGAATGGGGTGGATTTAATTTGCTCCCGCCGCAGCGGACCTGGAAGAGTCTGCGCTGAGGAGATGCTGTACCGTAGCCAGGAGCCGATCGGGATCGCCTTTTGTGAGCTGCATGATGGCATCCTGACAAAATCGAAATCGCCAGCAGAATAAAAAATGGCGCGAACCCCGGCCCGCGCCACTTCTTGCAAGATGCTGAAAAAAATTACTTTGTCTGGAACTGTGCCACCGGGCTCTTGGCTTCGGTACCGGTTCCTTCTCCATGGCCTGAGTCGACAACGTAGTAGTAAGTGGTCTTCGGCTTCAGCTTGGTGATCTTCACGCGATGCATCTGGTGAGGAGTCTTATCGTTGTCGACATAAGGCGACTCAGCCATCTGAGAAAGATTCTTGGCGTCAGTTCCGTAATGGACAACTGATCCACTGGCTGAGTTCGTGGTCCAGGCGACCTGCGCCCAGTCATTTCCAGTCGCTTCGACATTTGGACCATTGGTGATTTTTACCGGAGCATCCTTACCTTCGCCGGCTTCACCTTTGCCGGCGCTGCCGCCTGCACCGGCAGCTTTGGTGGTGAACTGGCCAACCGGACTCTTGGCATCAGTGCCGGTGCCTTCGCCCTGACCGGAATCCACCTGGAAGAAGTAATTCGTTCCCGGCTTGAGGTTCTTCAGATGTACGCGATGATTTTGGGCCTGCGTTTTCTCATTATCCGAATAAGGAGCCTGTGCTGTTTCGCCCAGGTTGTTCTTGTCGGTGCCGTAGCGGACAACCGTGCTGCCGCCGGTATTGGTAGTCCAGGCGATTACCGCCCAGTTGTCACCGACGCCCTCAACTTTGGGCTGGCCAATGATTTTCTCTGCCGCGGGCTTCTGTGCTGTTAACGGCAGTGCAAAAGCCAGCGCTAACATCATCATGAGAAGTCCGTTCCGCTTGTTCCGCATTTCTTGTTTCCTCCGTGTCAATTCAAATGGCGCGGTATGTAAAGATGCGTGAAGCAGAGTTCGTGATGGCCTGGCGTGCGTAAAACGGGCTTTCTACCGCGCAGGTGGGCAACAAACGAGGGCTTGACAGCCAATGTGTACAGTGTAAACATGATGTAGGGGCCAAATTCGCAAGAACCATATGCCGGTAGCAACCAAGCCCAGAAATCTCGTCAAAAAGACCAGCCATGCCCGCTCTCACGCCACGTTGCGTGACCAGATTCGCGATACGGCACGTGAACTTTTTGGACGTGAAGGCTATGAAAGCGTCTCCATGCGCCGGATCGGCACAGAGGTGGGCTGTTCACCCATGGCAATTTACCGCCATTATGAGAATAAAGAAGAGCTGCTGCTTTCCATCTGCGAAGAGACTTTCCTGCACATGATCCGGCTGCTGGATGAGACCCGCAAAGGGCCTGGTACGCGACTGGAGATTCTGCGGCGCTGCATACGAACCATCGTTGACTTTCATATCAGCCATCCCAACCACTACAAGGCAACGTACATGACGGTGCTGCCGCCGGGCCCCGTGGCGGAGCGAAAAGTTGCCATCGGACAAAAGGTGATGGACCGCCTGCGGGCCGGGGTTCGTGAATGTGCTGAAGCCAAAGGCATTGACGTGGATATTGAGATGACCGCGCAAATCATCCGCGTGGCCATGCATGGGCTGGCGAGTTCGCTGATTACCCAGGGACAATGCTATCCGTGGAAGGACCCGGAGCGGATGAAAGATGAAACCCTGGCCCTGGTAACGAAGCAGTTTGAGTAAAATTTTTTTGAGCCCTTGCGTACAGCGTACGCATCTTTTTAGCTGGACAGGTTTACAGCGTAAGCGCCCGGCCGCCTGAGGCGGGGAAAAGGAGCGGAAAAGACATGAGTTCAAATACGTTGCCAGATCCGCTAAGCCTCAGCGCCACCACAAAGCCCGCAGTCCTCAAACCTGCCGTCAATCCGTGGTTCATCGCCATTACAGTAACGCTGGCAACTTTCATGGAGTTGCTGGATACCAGCATCGCCAATGTTTCATTGCCGCATATCGCCGGTGGTCTGGCCGTAAGTTACGACGAAAGCACGTGGGTGCTCACAAGTTATCTGGTGGCTAACGCAGTGGTGCTGCCGTTGAGCGCGTGGCTGAGCCGCGTGTTCGGACGCAAAAACTATTACATGGTTTGCGTTGCCCTCTTCGTGATCAGCAGTTTCCTTTGTGGTATTGCCCCGAGCCTGGGACTGCTTATCTTTTTCCGTGTTCTGCAAGGCATCGGCGGCGGCGGACTGGCGCCGGTGGAACAAGCCATTCTTGTGGATACGTTTCCGGGCGCGAAACGCGCCGCGGCGTTTGCGCTTTACAGTATGGCCATTGTCACGGCTCCCGCAGTCGGTCCGCCACTGGGCGGATGGATCACTGATCATTTTTCCTGGCGCTGGGTTTTCTTCATCAATATTCCAATCGGGCTGGTGAGCTTGATCCTTACCCACCGGCTTGTGTCAGACCCTCCTCACTTTATCGAAGACGTGAAGGCGGCCCGAAGCGGCGGCAAGCTTCGCATTGACTACATCGGCATCGCTCTGATTGCCATCGGTTTCGGCGCTCTGGAAATTGTGCTGGATAAAGGCCAGCGCGAAGACTGGCTGGAAAGCAATTTCATCGTGATTGTGCTCACCATCGCCATTTCAGCCTTGATCGCTGCGGCCGTACATGAATGGCGCAACCACGACCCGGTAATGGAGATCCAGCTCTTCAAAGAACGTAACTTCGCCATTTCCAGCGTCCTTTACCTGACTTTCTTTTTCGTTTTGTTTGGCAGCACGGTCCTGATTCCGCAGGTCCTGCAATCGTTGTA
>Ga0080027_10000285_pt1 | contig 22155 bp, 19 predicted proteins | sample OrgsoiDNA2013046_FD_70962 | JGI IMG/M metagenome (GOLD analysis project Ga0080027, IMG submission 70962) | Permafrost soil microbial communities from the Arctic, to analyse light accelerated degradation of dissolved organic matter (DOM) -... | ecosystem: Environmental > Terrestrial > Soil >... | reverse complement strand
AATGGGACACGGCTAAAGGAACCTGCTGGTCTTCTTTATTAATAAAAGTAAGCAGCTCATGGGCGCTCATTTTCTCCAAATGTCTATATGGCCCTTGCTCTTCAGTGATCTTTTCGAAATCCATCATCTTGATTTATGATATACGATCAGTCCGTCCATGGGTTTTGCAAGAAATTTTCCCGCATGCCAGCCATAGCCCATGCAAAGTTCCTTTAGAATATCCTGAAACCCAAAAGCAACACTTCCGGTAAAATGCAGGGGCAGAATGGAAGATTGGGGAAAACTGTTCAGATGAATCGCAAAAAAATCCCTGAACCCGTCTTCAATCATGTTTTCTATCATATAGTGACCCCTGTTTTCAGCAAGAAATAATGCAAACCCCGCAATAAAACGATTTGGTAATGGTTTTTTATAAACCCGATCCAGTACTTCCGCAGCATCCAGTTTGAATTTTTTATTAAATTTTTCTTTCAGCACCTGATCGAAAGTATTGTATAAATAATGTTGCAATACTTTACGGCCGAGATAGGCACCACTGCCTTCATCCCCCAGCACATAACCCAATCCGGGACTATTTTTAACGATTTTCTTTCCATTATAATAGCCTGAATTACTTCCTGTACCTAAAATGGCCACTACCCCTTTATTTCTTCCGCAGAGGGCACGGGCAGCACCCGTGAGGTCATGTTGCACTTCAATATGTGCAAGGGGGAATACCCTTTTAATGGCTCTTTTCACCAATGCACGGTTTGACGCTGCCGCACAGCCTGTTCCATAAAAAAATATTTGATCCGGTATTTTTTTCTTTAATGCCGGCAGGAGTTCACGTTGCATCATTTCAGCAATCTGCCATTCATTTAAAAAATAAGGACTGGCTCCCTGGGTTTCCAATAGTTGTTTCCGTCCATTGGAAAGAAAACACCATTCCGTTTTCGTGGAGCCACTATCAGCAATCAGGATACCCATGTATTGGTTTTAAACATTCAAGAGGCGAAGTTAAAGTTCAATAATTAAAAACCGTTCGAACCAACTTTTCCGAAGGTTGCCATCCTTTGCTTAATTTGCAGACCACTGGTGAAATCAAATAAATGAAAAAACTGAACTTCTGGCTCCCGGTTTTATTTGCGGTCGTGATGATTTTTGGAATGATTATCGGATTCAGACTCTATCCCAGCACGAATACAGGCGGCTTTTTTAAAACGGGCACACTCAACCGTGTACAGGAAGTTTTAAATATTATCAGCAATAAATATGTTGATTCAGTGCATGAAGATTCCTTAAGTGATGAAGCCATTCAGGGAATTCTTTCTCATCTTGATCCGCATTCATCCTATATTCCAGCCGTTGACCAGGTAGAGATGAATGAAGACCTGCAGGGAAATTTTCAAGGTATCGGTGTGGAGTTTCAGATCCTGAACGATACCGTAAATGTAACGACTGTGCTTCCCGACGGACCCAGTGATAAAGCCGGATTACAGGTTGGTGACCAGATTGTTCGGGTAAACGATTCTGTTGTGGCCGGAAATGGAATTACTGCTGAAAGAATTAAAAAACTTTTACGCGGACCAGGTGCCAGTATGGTTTCAGTAACGATGAGTCGGAATAATCAATTAAAACCATTCAGCATCAAACGTGGAATTATTCCTCTGCCCGCGCTGGATGCTTCATACATGCTGGATAATGAATCAGGATATATCAAAATTAATAAATTCTCAAGAACAACATTTGAAGAATTTATGGTCGCCCTTGAATCGCTTGAAAAGGAAGGCATGAAGAAACTCGTTCTTGATATCAGGGGAAACGGCGGGGGAATCGTTGATGAAGCAGTGAATATGGCCGATGAATTTCTGGGCAATGACGACCTGATTGTATATACGGAAGGCAGAAAAAGCCCAAGAAAAGAATACCGGGCCCAAAGACCGGGAATATTTGAATCCGGCAAACTTATTTTATTGGTGGATGAGGGCACCGCTTCTGCCAGTGAAATACTCGCGGGAGCGCTGCAGGACTGGGACCGGGCCAGTATTGTTGGCCGCCGCACATTTGGGAAAGGACTTGTACAGGAACCCTTTGAACTAAGTGACGGCAGTGAGTTACGCTTAACCATTGCGCGTTATTACACGCCTTTGGGCCGCAGTATTCAAAAACCATATGATAAGGGGCGGCTTGCATATAATGAAGAAGTCATCAATCGTTTTCATGACGGAGAAGTGATTCATGGAGATACATCCAATATTCATCCCGGGCCGGTCTTCCATACGCCTGCCGGCAGGGCAGTATATGGCGGAGGTGGCATTACCCCCGATGTATTTGTTGCGCTGGACACGACACAGGTATCAGAAAAAGTATCTGAATTATATATTAGCGGGACCCTGAATAATTTTGTTTATGAATATTATATTCAACATCAGAATGAATTAAAACTATTTAAATCCCCTGCTGCATTTAATTCCGGATTTAATAAAGAAGCCGAAGTCTGGGGCGCTTTAAAATCATATGTTAAAAAAGATACGATCAGTCTGGATGGTTTAACCATGAACGATCATTACCAGGTAAACCTGCGCGTAAAAGCCCTGTTAGCGAGACTTATCTGGCGCTCCCCGGGATTTTTTTATATCATCAATCAGAAGGATCCTGTGATGAAAAAAGCAATGGAGCTGTTGGAAACCAACAACCCCATGCCATCTGCTGTAAAAACACAATAATATTTATAAGGTTTCCGGATAGTTCTTTCTTTCAATCTTATAAGAAAGTATCAATCCTGTTCCTCCCCCAATTGCAATTAGCGCAAAATAAATAGGCGCGTTGGCATTATCCACATCATGAAATCCGTGGCGAATATTAAATAAAACGAAATTGTCCAGGATATAGGCAAGGAATAATCCGATTCCGGCACCTACAAGGAGTAGGCCCCATTTCAGGTTACGAAATGGCGCCGGGCGGTGTTCCGGCTTTATTTTCGGGTCCAGTCCCTTTTCTATCATAGCCATGTTTTCCCGGTTGTTAAAATACCTGATGCCAAAAAGCATAACGCAAAGTGTGACGGTGCTGATAATAAGCCAGAAAAATACCAATTGATCGGGTCCCATATACTTGTTTTTTAATTTGAATAAGTGGTTGTTGGTATATCAGACTACATTTGGTTTGGATAGGTTACAGATAAGCCAGTTTATTTCTGTAACCACTCCTGCATGTTAAACGTCTTATACATGTGATCATCACCGGACAACCAGATAAGGAAATCATTTTTAAGGTCCTGAAAGGCGACGCTTCATCCTATGCTTTATTGGTAGAACGTTACCAGAATTACGTTTTTACACTTGTTCTTCGTTTTACAGAAAACCGGGAGGATGCGGAAGAATTGGCACAGGATGTCTTTGTAAAAGCCTTCCGTTCCCTGGCAGATTTCCGTGGCGAATCCAAATTCAGTACATGGCTTTTTACCATCACCCGAACGACCTGCATTAGTTTTTTAAGAAAGAAGAAGTTAGATATCCAGTCCCTGGACAATGAACGAACCGGTTTGCAGGTGGAAAATCAGGAATCGGGCTTTCATGCTAACCTCATAGAACAAAAATCAAGGCATGCAATGTTAAATGAAGCCATAGCCATGTTAAGTACTGACGACAGCCAGGTATTAACCCTTTTTTATAAAGGAGACCAGACCCTTGAAGAGATTGGCAGAATCATGAGAATGGAACCGAATACTGTAAAAGTGAAACTTTACAGGGCAAGGCAACGTCTGAGAGAAAAGATGTTAAAATATTTTGCGCATGAGGTACGTGAAATACACGCGGATTAATGCTGAACAAAAAAAGATTTTGGATCATTCTTTTAAAAAAAGAAATATGATGGATCATCAACAGGAAATGGAGCAGCGTTTATGGGAATATATTGATGGTATCTGTACCGCACAAGAGCGTAATACCATTGCCGGGTTACTTAAAAAAGATTCCGTCTGGCATATTAAATATGAAGAACTATTACGTTTACATGCACTATTGAATAAGGAAGAACCGGATGCGCCTTCCTTAAGATTTACAAAAAATGTGATGGAAGAAATTGCCCAGCACCAGGTTGCACCGGCAACCAGGAATTATATAAATAAATACGTGATTCGCGGAATCTGGGCATTTTTCGTTGCTATGATGGCCGGTCTGATCATTTATTTTATTGGTCAGCTTCACTGGGATGGCAATGCAACAGGGAATCTGATGCCTAAGTTAAACCTGGATGCAAATAAATTAAACTGGAGCAGGTTCCTGAATAATTCCTATGTGAATATATTTTTTGGAATGAATGCGATACTCGGACTGATTCTTATAGATAAATATATGCAGGGAAAGAAAAATAAAGGTAATGAAGGTCATTGGTCAAAAGGCGACAGTGCTTAATCCTTTGTACATTTGACGGATGGATATAAAAAATAATATTCTGGAAACGATTGGCAATACGCCAATGATTCGCATAAATAAAATCACAAAAGATTTTCCCTGTACTGTCGTTGCGAAAGTGGATTATTTCAATCCGGGCAATTCGATCAAAGACCGCATGGCTGTGAAAATGATTGAGGTAGCTGAACAGGAAGGAAAGCTTAAACCAGGTGGAACCATTATTGAGGGCACCAGTGGCAATACAGGTATGGGTCTTGCTCTGGCAGCCATCATAAAAGGGTATAAATGCATATTCGCAACCACCGATAAACAATCCAAAGAAAAATCAGATATACTTAAAGCAGTAGGCGCAGAGGTCATTGTTTGTCCTACAAATGTGGAGCCCGAAGACCCCCGTAGTTATTATTCGGTAGCCAAAAGACTGGCTAAAGAAATTCCAAATTCATTCTATTGCAATCAATATGATAATACTGCAAATCGTTTAGCCCACTACGAAAGCACGGGTCCGGAAATCTGGCAACAGACAGATGGAAAGATTACCCATCTGGTATGTACTGCAGGAACCGGCGGAACGATAACCGGAACCGCAAAGTACCTCAAGGAAAAAAATCCCAATATTCAAGTCTGGGCCATAGATGTTTTCGGATCCTTACTCACCAAATATTATAATACGGGTGAGACGGATATGAATGAAGTGCATCCTTATTTCTCAGAAGGTTTTGGGGAAGATTTTGTTCCCGGGAATTATGATATGAAAGTGATTGATCATTTCGAGCAGGTTACTGACAAAGCCGGAGCCATTATGGCCAGGCGTCTGGCAAAGGAAGAAGGTCTTTTTTGCGGATACAGTGCAGGAAGCTGCATGCAGGGGCTTATTCAGTTAAAAAGCAGATTAAAAAAAGATGACCTGGTCGTTTGTATATTTCATGACCATGGAAGTCGATATGTAGCGAAAATTTATAATGACCAGTGGATGATGGAGCGCGGATTTCTGGATGTAAAAACATTCAGGGATATTGTTCATGCAAGAGGAACACTTCCGTTGATTACAATGACACCGGAACAAACTGTGGGAGAAGCCGTGGATAAAATGAAAGAATTACACATAGAAAATATTCCCGTGTTGCTAAAAGGAGAACTGATGGGTGCGGTAAGCGAAAGCGGCCTGTTTAATATCTTGATGACCAATGTTGCGGATATCCGCAGCAAAAAAATAAAGGAAGTGATTGAAGCACCCTACCCGCTGATCGCCTTCGATACGCCCGTAGAGAGAATCAGTTCATTAATTAATAAAGACAATGGAGCCGTCCTTGCCAAAGATGAAAGCGGAAATTTCCATATCGTTACTAAATATGATGTGCTGCAATCCTTTACACATAAAGCTTAGCGCGAATCCCCATTCATTTGTTGTTTTCCGTTCATAACCAGATATGCACCAAGGCAATCATTTGCGACTGTTTTGCGTCTTACCTGATATCCAGCATTTTATAATTTTTTCACTGAATCCTGGCCCCGATTCATCGTATATCTACCAGTCCTGATCTGGTTAAACTACGCATGCGGATGTATTTCGTGAACTGTTAAAATCAGGCAAAAAGGCTATTGTTGCTAATATGTGTATAAGTTATTTTTGTATTGAAGTTGATTGATAGCAATTCAATCAAAGCCAAATCCCTGAAAAAACCGACAAAGTTCTTATCCAATATCCGATGTAATTTCCAAATGAAATCCGATATCAGTCAACTTCATTTTTTTCTTATCCTCTGAAAGCCGAATCCGATACTGAACTGAAAATCCACTGATCCTGTCCTGTATAAGCCATTCATCCAATCCTGTCTGAAAAACCTGATCCTGTACTGAAAACCATTTGATCCGGTCCTGTGTAAATTCAACTGATCCTATCCTATCCGACAAAACCGGTACTGTCCTGTTAAAACAGATCGTAACCTGAGAACTGACCTTATTCTTAAATCCAATCCTTAGAGAATCCTTTCTGAAGTCCAATGATCCGCGGGAAACCGGTAACAGTTCCAATTCCTTGTTTAGAAAACCAACTGTTTATCTCGTGCCCTCCTGCTAAGTTTCGTCCAGATTTAGCAGGAGGCGATCCCCGGAAGAGGAAGAGCCTTGTGATTCTTTATTCCCATCTTCCTATTTTTTAAATCATTTTACACCTTCACGCTTATTTTAACTCATCTATGCCATTCATTTTGCATCAACGCTTCATGTTATGAACTCTGCCATTAAATTCAAAAACATGATATTTGCTTAAATCATTAAAATGCTTTTTCCTTTCGAAGAAAATGCGCCGGAAAATAGTCAGGCGAATAAACCTTCCCGGAAAAAACCCATTTTCCCCATCCAGGATTCATTACGTCAATACCTGCAACAGCACGGCAGGGAAGTAAAATTGCCTGTTTCTTACAGAGATCTGTTACATGTTTCCTATTCTGTTCCACTGAAAGATAAAAATGGCAATGACAGTTTGTGGGAAACCGTTTCTTACGATATGCAACACTGGCAATTCATTCGGGAAGGACTCGTTAAAATGTACGCAATACTTAAAACGGAAGGTGACCTTACATTCAGTAAACACCTGGATGTAGCAAGGGTTGATTTCTGCAGTTTTGCAAATTCCAATCCATTCAGAATCCGAATTGTAAATAAATTCAATGACAACTACGACCACTTTTATATAAAACAGGCCGACGCATCCAGGGTATATGGCCTGGAATTGGAACACCTGCTTTCTCCTAACAGAATAAGTTTTTTTACGCATCATCAGACGCTGATAGAAGAACATATTCCCGGCATTCCCGGTGATCTCTTTATCAGTCATTATTTAAATGAACCGGTTACCAACAGGATTCGATTCGCCAAAGAATTTATAAAGTTCAATGAGCGATGTTTTGTGAGATTACTGGGAGACATGAGGGCTTACAATTTTGTTGTGGATATAACTCCTGATATAGAGGATTTCCAGTATAGGATTCGGGCAATAGATTTTGATCAGCAATCTTTTGAAGGAAAAAAAAACATTTATCTGCCACAATTTTTTAAAGAGAATAAAGCCCTCGTTGATCTCTGTATAAAATACCTGAATCAGGATTCCGTTATACAATATCAAACTGAAGAAAGAACCATGATGGCTTTTCGGGTAGCATCTTCACGCTACAGATTAATGCATCTTTTGAATATTATGGCAAAAGATAATATTTCAACTCCTGAAAAACTGAAACAATTACGTGAATCACTTGCGACCGATTTCCAGGCACCCATATTCCTTAAATGCCGTTCCATGGGGCAGCTTGTTAAAAGGCAGCTTAAACAAACACTTCAGAAAAATCTTGCACTGATTCAAAAAAACCTCGGAAAATTCCAGGACTGAACATTTTCTAATATTCCGGTTACCCAGAGATTAAATTTAGATGATTTTCAAAGAACCGGAGCTGTGGGTGCAACGCTGATTCCTTATCTTCGCGCCTATATAGAAAAACAATCCCATGGCAAAATACACTGCAGGCGTTTTATTTGGCGATGAACTGGAAGCACTTTATCAGGATGCAAAAAAAAATGAATTTGCCATCCCTGCAGTGAATGTAACGGGTACAGATACCATAAACGCTGCAATGGAAGCTGCAGCAAAAGCAAATTCTCCAATAATCATTCAGTTTTCCAATGGAGGTGCTCAATTTGTTGCGGGTAAAGGAATGCCGAATGATTCTTTACAAGCCAATATCAATGGAGGTATTTCAGGGGCCCTGCATATTCATACACTTGCAAAATATTATGGAATACCTGTAATTGTTCATACGGACCATGCAGCAAAAAAATGGTTGCCCTGGATCAGCGGTTTACTGGACGCCGGTGAAAAATATTTCAAAGAAAATAAACAACCGCTTTTCAGTTCACATATGCTTGATTTGTCTGAAGAACCCCTCGAAGAAAATATCCACACTTCCGTAGAATTCTTTAAGAGAATGAAACCTCTTGGAATGGCTATAGAAATCGAGCTTGGTGTAACCGGTGGTGAAGAAGATGGCGTTGATAACAGCGGGGTTGAAAATGATAAATTATATACACAGCCCGAACATGTGGCCTATGCATATACAGAACTTAGTAAGGTCGGCAGGTTATTTGGTGTTGCGGCTGCTTTCGGGAATGTACATGGTGTATACAGTCCTGGTAATGTGGAATTACGTCCGGTTATTCTCAAAAACAGCCAGGATTATATTGAAAAAACTTTAAATACAAAACCTAAACCGGTTTATTTCGTTTTTCATGGCGGAAGCGGTTCACCCCAACATCAAATCCGTGAAGCCATAGGATACGGTGCAATTAAGATGAATCTGGATACGGATCTTCAATGGGCATTCTGGGAAGGTGTTCAAAAATATTATAAAAAAAACGAAGCTTACCTGCAGGCGCAACTCGGCAATCCTGAAGGTGCCGATAAACCCAATAAGAAATATTATGATCCACGGGTATGGCTGCGCAAGGGAGAAGAAAGTTTTATGAACCGGTTACTTGTTGCCTTTGAGGATCTGAACTGTATAAACAGGAATGCCTGAATTTAAACCGTCAGTCACTTAATATTTACCATATATCAAAGCCTGTGGATTTGAACTTTATGTTTCAATCCTTTTTATCTATTTTCAGCCGATGAAATCTCCCCTGACGCTATTGCTCTGCGTTGCTTTTGTATTCAATGGTTTTTCCCAGCAGACACCGCCAAACCCGACCCCAAAGAAACCCGTTGTAGCGGCCACCCCTGCTACTCCTGTACCCAAAAGCAGTCCGAAGCCTTATAAAGAAGTGATCACGGACAAGGCGATGACCCAATCCGGTCTGTTCACCATACATAAAGTAGATGATAAATGGTATTTCGAAATTCCGGATTCACTTTTTAACCGGGAGATACTTGCCATTACCCGTTTTGTAAAATCTCCTGCAGGCAGTCGCTCCTATGGCGGGGAGGAAATTAATGAACAAACCATAAGATTTGAAAAAGGACCTTCGGACAATGTTTTTATGCGCGTGGTTACAATTATCAGCGTGGCTACGGATTCAACCCAACCTATTGCGCAGGCAGTGAGGAATTCAAATGTAGATCCGATCGCAGCAGCTTTTGAAATTAAAGCATACGGTAAGGATTCCAATAGTGTCGTAATTGATGTAAGTGATTTTTTTAAATTGGATAATCAGCCGGTTAGTCTGAGTCCGGAAATAAAAAGAAAATATAACCTCAGCGGCATTTCATCAGACAGATCCTATATTTCTTATATACATAGTTTTCCGCTCAATACGGAAGTACGGACAGTTAAAACATTCAGTTCCTCCCCTGTTTCAAGTATGGGTTTCGGAACCTCATCTGTTAGTTTACCAGCGGCCGATGTTGCAGGTGCCGTAACAATGGAACTAAACAATTCCTTTATTCTGCTACCGGCAATCCCTATGCGTAAAAGGTTATTTGATTCACGTGTAGGATATTTTGCAAGTGATTATACTGTCTATAATGATAATCAGCAAAAAGTGGAAACGAGTTCTTTTATCCATCATTGGCGACTGGAACCGAAGGATGAAGATCTTGCCCGCTGGAAAAAAGGTGAGCTTGTAGAACCGAAAAAACCCATCGTTTTTTATATCGACCCTGCTACGCCGAAACAATGGAGACCCTACCTGATTTTGGGCATTAATGACTGGCAAAAAGCATTTGAAAAAGCTGGATTTAAAAATGCCATCATGGGCAAGGAGTGGCCTGAAAATGACAGTAGCATGAGCCTTGAAGATGCCCGGTATTCTGCTGTATTGTATTTCGCTTCTGATATTGAAAACGCATATGGTCCTAATATTGCAGATCCCCGAACCGGAGAAATTCTGGAAAGTCATATCGGCTGGTATCATAATGTGTTGAAACTGCTGCATGACTGGTATTTTATTCAGGCTGGAGCAGTAGATCCAAGGGCGAGGACAATGAAGTTTAATGACAGCCTGATGGGCACACTCGTTCGTTTTGTTTCATCGCATGAAATTGGTCATACCCTTGGTCTGCGTCATAATATGGGAAGCAGCAGTCAGACGCCTGTCGAAAAACTTCGCGACAAAGCCTGGGTAGAAGCCAACGGACATACGGCTTCCATTATGGATTATGCACGTTTTAATTATGTGGCACAGCCGGAAGATAAAATCAGTCCTGCAGGATTATATCCACGAATTGGTATCTATGATGAATGGGCTATCCAATGGGGATATAAGATAATTCCTGATACTAAAAATGAGGAAGAGGATAAAAAAGTTCTCAATAAATGGATCATTGATAGTTTGAAATCAAATCCAAGATTATGGTTTGGCGGCGAGGCGCAAAATTTTGATCCGCGTGCTCAGACTGAAGATTTGGGAGACAACAATGTAAGGGCCAGCGAATATGGCATTCTGAATCTTAAAAAAATTATACTTCAGTTGCCTTCCTGGACAAAAGAAGAAGCGGACACTTACGATAATCTTGAAGACATGTATACCCAGTTAACCTTACAGTTCGGCAGGTATATGTATCATGTTACAAAAAATGTGGGCGGTATTTATGAGTCCTTTAAAAGTGTGGAACAGCCCGGAGATGTATATGCGCCAACCCCAAAAACTATACAGGAACAGGCTATTGCATTTCTGCAGGCCCAGTTATTTGAAACACCTTACTGGTTATTGGATAAGAATATTCTCAATAAAATCAGCAGCCCTTCATCAACAGAAATCTTCGCAAACACCCAGGCTACTGTAATCAATGCCTTGCTATCCACATCCCGTTTATTCAGGATGGAAGCCATGTCTGACCGTTTCGGAAAAACAAGTGTATTTACACCTGAGGATCTGGTTACGGATCTGGAAAAAGGATTGTGGAAAGAATTGAATAGTACCCAGGCAATTGATCCGTTCAGGAGGAATCTCCAGAAACAATATGTTACAGATCTGATTTCTCTGATGAATCCGGTTCAACCAACGATCCCTGCAGGAATACCTCGCGGACTCATTCTGTTTTTTGGCGTAGATATTAAAAACACGGATATACCATCCATAGCCAGGGCGCATCTGGCGGCGCTGCGTAACCGCTGTTTGGCGGCTTCAAATGTTTCTACGGATAAGTTAAGTAAATACCATTTGCAGGATATTGCAGAAAGAATCAGGCAGGCGATGAATCCTAAATAAGAAATTATTTTAAAATCACAGGACGGGGTCCAATGGGTTTATGGTAAACCATGGTTTCAAACATACAACCTCCGATAAGACCAATCAGGATCATTCCAAAAAAAACCACCCACACTTTTTCAGATTTGGATAAGTTTTGCATGATTATTTTTCAGCTTTATTTTTTAATGTGCCAGTAGCATTCATACTGGATTTGGTATCATGTTTTTCCTGCGTGCTCAGGTTCGTCAAAAGGTTGGGCATTTCTCTTTTAATTCTTTTCATAATAACCTGAAACATATTGCCATCTATTTTTAATGTGCGGACATGAGTATAAACCGGCGCATTGACCATTTTTATTTTTCCGAATTTTGTCAGATCATACGCCATTCTTCCATCATCACCCCGGTGATTTCTCAAATCAAATCCAATGGAAATTGCCTGTTCCCTGCGATAGCCCATGGACATGCCATAGCAGTTCAGCCAGGGACGGTTAATAGATTTTGCAAAGACCATGACATCCCTCATTTTGCGCAATATGTATAATTTAAAACGGGAATATCCTTTTTCTGGCAGAAACCGGTGTTTAGAATAAACACAGGCGATTCTTTCATTCTGAATAAGGGGCTTAACCATTCTGGAAATCCACTCCCTTGGATAGAAAACATCACCATCCGCATTTAAAATATATTTTCCCAGGGAACTTTCCAGTCCTTTTTGTTTGGCGGGTCCACAGCCCTGTAAATGCTGTTTGACTGCTTTTACTTTGAGTCTATTCAGAATTTCCCAGGTTTTATCGGTAGAATTATTATCTACTACAACAATCTCATAATCAGAAGAAGCAAAGGTCTGATCCAGTAGGGAGGCAACAGTTCTTTCTATATTATCAGCCTCGTTAAAAGCCGGAATAACAATAGAAACCAGGGGTGATCCCATAATAATATGTTGATTTAAAGTTTTCAGTTTCCGGATTACAGCTAAGCTACAAAAAAATCAGGACTGGTTCAAGAGAACAGTTCAAAATTCACTGATTCCAGGAACCTGGAACTTTACAAAAATAGTACATAAATTATTTTTTCAGTACATCCGCAATGGCTGTACCAATACATCCATTCGGCATTTGAATATGTAATAGCGATGATAAAGTAGGTGTGATATCTGACATATGTACCGTTGCAACTGTAGATCCCGGATGGATACCCCAGCCCATAAATATCAATGGAATATGGGTATCATAGGGATTCCATGTACCATGGGTGGTCCCCTTCTGGGCATAAGATTCTAACCATGCGGTCTGGAAAATTATTTGTACCTGTCCGCTTCGCTTATAATTGTAGCCATTTATGATCATGGTTTTAATCGGCTCCGGGATGCTGGCCTCCTGAACTTTATCCAGGTCCACCGCATATAGCACACCAGCCTGCTTTCTAAGAAAATTGACTACTTCTGTTTTTATAGCATCTAAATCAGCTTTTGCGGCCCTGATTTTTTCCAGGTCAAAATTGATCTGGTAGTTCTCTCCGGCACGGATTGCTTTTGCAATTCCGAATTTCTGGGTAATCAGTTGATCCAGGTAAGAAAGCAGGTCCTTAGCGTAATAATAGTCTGCAGGAATTCTGTGCTGCTTGGAATACCCGACTGCATCTGCAGCCCCATGATCTGCTGTAAGAAATACAACATACTGGTCTTTTCCCAGTTTGCTGTCAAGCATAGAAAAAAAGGAAGCGAGGTCCTGGTCAAGCCGCAGATATACATCTTCCATTTCTATAGAAGTGGGTCCGAATAAATGCCCTGCATAATCCGTAGATGCGCAGTTGATGGTAAGGAAATCAGTAGCTGCACCCTGGCCCAGTTTATACCCTTCTACCATGGCTTTAGCAAAATCCAGCGTCAGGGTATTACCGAAAGGAGTAAACCGAAAGACGCTGCGTGAACTTCCGTAATCTGATTTAATATGGTGTGGAAAATCGGACATTGATTCTCCCGGAATTTTTCCCTGATAGTTGCGATCAGCAGAATCACTTTCCAAATAGGCGTTTATCGGCAATAAAGTATTCCAGTCATTCTGAATAAGTCTGTCAATATTTTTCTGTTTGTTAAAATCAACTACGGCATCCGGAAGCTTATTCATATAATAAGTACTGCTGATGAAATTGCCACTTGCATCATCCAGCCAGTATGCGGCATTCGCAGTATGGCCTGCCGGAAGGATTGCTGCACGGTCTTTAAGTGAAATCCCAACCACGCGTGACTGGAAATTTGTGGCCATACGCAGTTCATCTGTAATCGTAGTTACAAGCAAATTTTTTGGCGACATTTTGCCATCCGGAGATTCATCAATGCCTACTGACCTGACGGAACTATCATCTGTACAATAAACCGTTTCTCCTGATTGTTGATCAATCCAGTCGTTGCCCGTTATTCCATTGATGGAAGGTACTGATCCGGTAAAAATAGTGGCATGACCGCAGGCAGTATAAGAGGGCAAATAATTGATAAAAGTATTTTCGCAGGAAAATCCCTGGGTCAGCAATCTTTTGAATCCGCCATCTCCATAGCGATTATAATATCTGTAGAGATAATCCCAGCGCATTTGGTCAATCACAATGCCAACCACTAATTTAGGCCGGGGTAATATGGATGGATTTGATTGAGCCTGACTTTTTGTAAATCCTAATAAACAAGTAATAAATAGTATTAAAATTTTCCTGATCATCAAATAAGATTTGAACAAAGGTATCCGCAATTGCGGTTTGCGAGGTTGTTTAAAAGCATTATTTTTGCAACGATTTTTAACTCAATATACTTACTTTATATGGCAGATATTTTTGAAAAATTAACCCGACACCAGGGTCCTATCGGTCAACACAGGGAAAGGGCCCATGGTTATTTTGCATTTCCAAAACTTGAAGGAGAAATCGGCAGTCGTATGAAATTCCGGGGTAAGGAAATGATTGTTTGGAGTTTAAATAATTACCTGGGGCTCGCAAATCATCCCGAAGTGAGGAAAACAGATGCTGATGGTGCCAGGGAATTTGGCCTGGCCACACCCATGGGCGCAAGAATGATGAGTGGAAACAGCAACCAGCATGAACAACTGGAAAGAGAGCTGGCCGCTTTTGTAGGAAAGGAAGAATCTGCGCTTCTCAATTATGGTTACCAGGGCATGGTCAGTATTATTGATGTACTCTGTGCGAGACATGATATTATCGTTTATGATGCGGAATGTCATGCCTGTATCATTGACGGTTTAAGGCTTCATTCAGGCCATCGTTATGTTTATAAACATAATGATATGGCAGATTTTGAAAAACAGGTGCAGCGTTCCCAAGCGTTGATAGAAAAACAAAAAGGCGGGGGTATACTGGTGATCACCGAGGGGGTATTTGGAATGGCAGGTGACCAGGGTAAAATAAAGGAGATCGCTGCCCTGAAATCCAAATACGGATTCCGCATTCTGGTGGATGATGCCCATGGGTTTGGTACACTGGGAAAAACGGGTGCCGGTGCAGGTGAAGAACAAGGTGTACAAAACGATATCGATTTATACTTTTCTACTTTTGCCAAATCGATGGCATCTATCGGCGCATTTGTTGCCGGTGATAAGCAGATCATTGATTATATCAGATACAATATCAGAAGCCAGATTTACGCGAAAAGCCTTCCAATGCCCGTTGTGCTTGGCAACCTGAAAAGGCTTGAATTATTAAAAACCAACCCTTCCCTTAAAGAAAAACTCTGGAGCAATGCCCTGAAACTTCAAAATGGACTCAGAAAGAAGGGATTTGATATTGGTAAGACGGATTCCGTAGTTACTCCGATTTATATGAAGGGGGATGTTCCGGAAGCCACAAATATGGTGATGGATCTCCGTGAAAATTACGGGATCTTCTGTTCAATTATCGTCTATCCCGTAATCCCAAAAGGTAATATTATCTACAGGCTCATTCCGACGGCTATACATACTGATAAAGATATTGAAGCCACCCTGAATGCTTTTGAAGCTACTAAAAAGAAGCTGGATATCGGAGATTACCAGGTGGAAGCTATTCCTGATATGGCTGATGCTTAATTAGTTATAAATATATTAAAGCTGATTTCACATAAAAATCTGCTTTTTTCGTTCTTTAATTAAGCCTTGGATACCTGAGCGCATATGACCCTATTCAATAAGGTTATTGTGTTTATCCTGGCTCCTTCCTACCCCATTTGATTCCTGTACGTCATGCCCCTAAAAATGACCATATTTCCCTTTCTGGTAATAGCTGCCTCTCATTGTTTTGGGATGAATGAGATATTAGAAAAAGACTCCAGTACCATAATCATTACTTTACAGAATGCAAGTGATAAGTTATCTAAAATCGATTCCGTTTTTATCATTTTTGACCGTTATGATTTAAGGGGTGCCGGGGTTGTTAAAAAAGTTTTTTACCCTGATACGGAAAATCAAATCAGCATCGGACTTCCCAAAGGAAAATACTTTGTAAATATTTACTGTCTTGGTCTCTATAATAAAGAGGGTTTTGACAGGATCGTATCTGCGAAGCCCAATAAAAAACACAAGATATTTCTTCGTTTGCAGGCTTCTGCACTATACAAACAGGGTTTACCGGGAATTCCCCTGGAACATTTTGATCCTTCTCATCTGGCAATCATGGAACAAAGGACCACGAGTCGTTAATGAATAAAAAAGACCTCCTTGTTGAAGGGAGGCCGCACTAATCAAATACCATTAACCATTAAACCTTATCCTATGAAAAGCCAAATATAAATTTTTAGGATAAGAAATAATGGATTAACCTCCTTCCAATTTAATTATCGAAGGGTTAAATTGATACATATCAATTTAAAATCGTCTAATTTGTACATCCAAGAAAAAACATGCGGAAAACAGTTGTAGCCATCACCGGTGCCAGCGGGTCTATTTATGCCAGGCTTTTAATTGAAAAACTACTGCAGTTAAAGTCTCAATGGACGGCACTTTCAATCGTTATGACCATCAATGCTAAAACGGTCTGGGAAACAGAACTGGGAAACCAGGATTATAAAAATTTACAGGTACAAATTTTTGAACCGACTGACTTTAACGCCCCCTTTGCTTCGGGTTCTGCAGGTTATGATACGATGATTATTATTCCCTGTTCGATGGGTAATTTGGGCAGAATAGCTACGGGTATCTCGAATGATTTGATAACCAGGGCCGCTGATGTTATTTTGAAGGAAAGAAAAAAGCTGATCTGCGTAATCAGAGATACACCCTATAACCTGATCCATATCCGGAATATGGAAACAATAACACTTGCAGGCGGTATCATTTGCCCGGCAACCCCTTCTTTTTACAGTAAACCCACATCCATCGAAGCAGTCGCTTCCACGGTGGTAGACCGTGTTATTGACCTGGCAGGATTTGATCTAAAAAGTTTCAGATGGGGGGGATAGTAAATTACTGGTTCAGATTGACCTCTTCCACTCCAGGGTGTTTGGACTTATCGAAAGTAAATGTCGATTCAGGCAAATCCGATTTGCCATTCATACTGTTTACTGTATAAATATATCTGCTACCACTTTTATCCAACATTTTACCTGAAGTAATTAAATGGGTCTTTTTATCAATATAGAGATAGATCTTGTGAAAATTTCTAGTCTTATCGATCGGAGTCATTTCTATTTCCTGTACAGTTTTTGTTCCCTGTTTTTGTTCTCCATTCACTTTATATAAAAAATCCTTATCGTAGAAATTTGAAAATAATTTTTGTGGCGACATGGTTCCGGATGCAGGATCGAACTTTGTAATGGTCACTTCATTAGATGATTTATCAAAAGTTGAAACCGTTTTTCCATCGCAATAAATCTCCTGTCCGGTAATCAGTAATTTATATTTAACACCCTTCATATAGACTGTTCCTTTTTTAGTACCCTGGGATGCGCCCTGTGCATCCTGCACTTGTAATGTAAACACAGCCTGGATTGATTTGTAGGATTTTATTTTGGCAGAAGCCTGATCCAATATCTGTTTTGCCTCAGCGTCTGTCTGAACAGGATCCTTTGTTTGTGAAAAGCAGGAAATACAGAAAAACAGGCAGCATAAAAAACTGAAAATCACTTTCATATTGAAGATTTAAAAATTCCCCGGGCAAGTTACTCCATTCACATTGCAATCGTTATGCCCGGGATGTTAAAAGGCCATATTATCCACCCCATTGTGCCAGATACACGGACAGTTCTGCATCTGTTTTAATCACGACTTCCCTCGCCTTACTTCCCTGATTGGGTCCGACCACACCGGCCGCCTCAAGCTGATCCATTAATCTTCCCGCACGGTTATAACCGAGTTTCATTCTGCGTTGCAGTAAAGAGGTGGAACCTATTTGATTTTGAACAATCAGTCTGGCTGCATCTTCAAAAAGGGGATCCCTGTTATTTGCATCAAATTCCTTTCCGTCCAATTCCTTTTCATCCACATATTCGGGTAATAAAAATGCCTGAGGATAGCCCTGCTGTTTTCCTATAAATTCAGCGATCTCTTCCACTTCAGGCGTATCTACAAAAGCACATTGAAGACGGGTTATTTCTCCGTTATAAGATACAAGCATATCTCCTTTGCCGATCAGTTGTTCGGCTCCACCCGTATCCAGAATCGTACGTGAATCAATTTTGGAAGATACCTTGAAAGCGATACGGGCCGGGAAATTTGCTTTTATCGTTCCTGTAATGATATTTACAGAGGGTCGCTGTGTAGCAATAATCAAGTGTATACCTACTGCCCTTGCCAGCTGGGCAAGACGGGCAATGGGCATTTCGATCTCTTTTCCGGCCGTCATAATAAGGTCTGCAAATTCATCTATCACCAAAACAATAAACGGCAGGTACTGATGTCCCTTTTGCGGGTTAAGTTTTCTTTTGATGAATTTATCATTGTATTCGCGGATATTCCTTGTACCCGCTTCTTTTAACAGGTCATAACGGTTATCCATTTCTATACAAAGTGCATTCAGCGTATAGACTACTTTTTTTGTATCTGTAATAATCGGCTCGTCTTCTCCCGGTAATTTTGCAAGAAAATGTTTTTCTATAATGCGGTATAAACTAAGTTCAACTTTTTTAGGATCCACCAGCACCAGTTTTAACTGGGATGGATGTTTCTTATAAAGTAAAGAAACAAGAATGGCATTCAGACCAACAGATTTGCCCTGACCCGTGGCCCCTGCCATTAAAAGATGGGGCATCGTCGTGAGATCCACAATAAAATTTTCATTGTCGATTTTTTTGCCGATGGCAATCGGCAGACTGTACTGACTATGCTGAAATTTATCAGAGGACAGCAATGTGCGCATACTTACGATAGTCTTTTTCACATTGGGAACTTCAATGCCGATCGTTCCTTTTCCTGGAATGGGGGCAATAATTCGAATACCCAGGGCAGATAAATTGAGCGCAATATCGTCTTCCAGATTTTTAATCCGGGAAATACGAACGCCAGGTGCAGGTACAATTTCATAAAGTGTAACTGTCGGACCTACCGTTGCGCTGATTTTTTGTATATCAATATCATAGTTTTTTAATGTGCCAATAATCTGGTTTTTATTGTTCTCCAGTTCCGCAGGATCCTGAATAATGCGGTCATTTCCATGCGCACCCAATAGATCCAGGGTGGGGAATTTATAGGATTTTAAATCCAGGGTAGGTTCATAATCCGGCATCGCATCCGTTTTTACGGAGGTATCCGGAATTTTTTCCCTGCCTGCAAACAGATCCGGGACTTCATTTATTTCCAGTTCCAGGGGCTGGGTTTCCGGAATTGTTTTTTTAGGTATTTTACTTACAGGAGGCAACTGAAATTCTTTAATCAGCGGCTCTTCCTTAATATTTGGTGTTTCAAATGGCTGCAGGGGTTTGATCTCTCCAGTCACCTGAGGGCCCTCCTCTTCGTTTTTAAGTCTGTTTTTTTTATTCTTTACAATAGGCTCATCAATAAATAATAAAGCGCCTGTTTCTGCTTCTGTCGGTTCATCCGATTCAGTAATACCAGCAGCTTTATTTTTTATCGGGATAGCGGGTATTTTAAATTCAGGATTAAACCGCCATATAAAATAAGCCATGGCAGCTGCAAATAATACACAGGCTGTTCCGATCTTTCCTAAAAACCTCACCATCCAGTCACTGGTCATATCACCGAATGCACCTCCCCAGGGGAAAGAAGCATTACGGAAAACAAATGCCAGCGTGGTTGATAAATAAATAAGGCCGATGAAAACATAACGCAGGTTTCTTTTGATAGAAAAATATTGTTTGGCAAATAACCAGTTGATCCCGGTTATGAAAAAAAACGAACAGATAAAAAAACTTACAATGCCAAAACCCTTATAAAAGAAAAGATGGGAAACATATGCCCCAAGGTTTCCCAGCAGATTAGATACCTTCACCTCCTGCGATGGCGCCAGTATGGAAATTCCCCGGAAAACTTTGTCCTGGTCCTCCCTCCAGGTAAATAAATAAGAACTGAATGCAATGAATAAAAAAACAGATACCAGTAAAAAAAAGGCGCCTGTAATTTTATGGGTCCGCTCATCACGGATAACCTGAGCAACGGTGAGTTTTGCTTCCTTTTCTGTTTTCAGTGAGGCGGAACCGGAAGATTGGTTTTTCTTTGACTTTGATCGCTGAGCCATGGAGGCAAAGATATGAAACACCTATGCAGATTGAAATGATTCCTGTTAGAAAAAGCAATTAGGAAGACTGCCCCTTCAATAATGCAATACTTAAAAAAATCCATCCTGAAATAAATGCCAGTCCGCCAAGGGGCGTCAGCATTCCCAGAAATAACGGCACTGAAACTGCATTCGTTATCAGTATAGAAATTATATATAGCGAACCGCTAAACAGTAAAATGCCTGCAATAAAACATGTCCCTGCCCTGTTTATCCAATTTCCGTAGAATCTTTCACTAAGGATCCCCGTGGCGAATAAAGCAAATACATGATAAAACTGGTAACGCACGGCAGTTTCATAAACTTCCAGGGCATTGGCCGGCATACGCGTTTTCAACTGGTGACTGAGGATTGCTCCGGCTATAACTGCTATTGCACCAAAAATGGAAGCAAAAATCAAAAAGAGTTTCTTCATTAAAATAAATTGAACATTAAGGCAGCAGACTGACTATTGATTCAAGTTCCATATTTTCTTCATGAACCATGATATCTGCCTGTTCATAATACATTTTTCTTTCACTGAGTTTACGGATAATATAAGACCGTATTCCTGCTTCTGAAATATTCTGCAAAAGAGGTCTGGTGATTTTTTCGCGGATGAGTCGCTTGTTAAGCACTTCCAAAGATGTATTTAGCCAAATCACCTTACCATTTCTTTTCATGAATTTTATATTATTGAAAAAACAGGGCGTGCCCCCACCGGCAGAAATCACAAAATGCTCGTTTTTATTTGCCAGGTCTTCCAAAGTTTGTTTTTCTTTATACCGGAAATATTCTTCTCCCTTACCTGCAAAAATTTCTGACACGGGCATGCCTTCTTTATGTACAATAACCGCGTCGAGATCAAAGAAAGGAATATGCAGGTTTTCAGCAATCCGGGTTCCCCAATATGTTTTACCTGAGCCCATAAAACCAATTAGAAAAATACGCATCTGTAGGATTTCAGCTTGTAAAGATAATTTACATGAATGCATTGAATCCTGTTATATCCATTCCTGTAATCAGTAGATGAACATCGTGCGTCCCTTCATATGTAAGCACGCTTTCAAGATTCATCATGTGACGCATGACAGGATATTCACCGGTGATTCCCATGCCGCCCAGGATTTGCCGGGCTTCTCTTGCAATATTTGTTGCGATTTCACATCCATTTCTTTTAGCCATGGATACCTGCGCAGGGCTGGCTTTTTTTTCATTCATCAATACGCCCAACCGCCAGTTCATTAATTGGGCTTTTGTAATTTCCGTAATCATTTCAGCAAGTTTTTTCTGCTGGAGTTGAAATCCTCCAATGGGTCTGCCGAATTGAATCCTTTCTTTACTGTAGCGTAATGCAGTATCATAACAATCCATAGCAGCCCCAACCGAGCCCCAGGCAATACCAAAACGCGCTTTTGTTAAGCAACTCAGTGGTCCTTTTAAACCACGGATATCAGGAAATAAATTTGTTTTAGGAATTTTTACATGATCAAAGACCAATTCTCCGGTTGCGGAAGCCCTCAGGCTCCATTTCCCATGGGTGGTGGGCGTAGAAAACCCTTCCATGCCTCTTTCTACAACAAGGCCACGGATTTCTCCCAGTTCATCCTTGGCCCAAACCACGGCAATCTGGGCAAATGGGGCATTACTGATCCACATTTTACTTCCGTTCAAAATAAAATGGTCACCTGCATCGCGGATATTACTCAGCATACCGTTGGGATTTGAACCATGATCCGGTTCCGTAAGTCCAAAACAACCCAGCCATTCACCAGAAGCTAATTTGGGTAAAATCCTTTTCTTCATCTCTTCCGTTCCGTAAGCGTGGATTGGGAACATGACAAGAGAACCCTGTACAGAAGCCGTTGAACGAACTCCGCTATCTCCTCTTTCCA
>Ga0080027_10000280_pt1 | contig 22340 bp, 19 predicted proteins | sample OrgsoiDNA2013046_FD_70962 | JGI IMG/M metagenome (GOLD analysis project Ga0080027, IMG submission 70962) | Permafrost soil microbial communities from the Arctic, to analyse light accelerated degradation of dissolved organic matter (DOM) -... | ecosystem: Environmental > Terrestrial > Soil >... | reverse complement strand
TATTTTTCTTTTCGCCTGTATTCCTTCTCTTATTTCATTTTATATATTCTACGCTGTATTGTTTCCCAGATACCTTCAGCAAAAGAAATTTTTTCTCGCGATCGTTTTTGGCTTGCTGGTTTCCATAGGCGCAGCCCTGACAGGGTATATCCTGATTCGGTATTTTATAGAATCGGGTCGTATTACAGATATGGACAATGGCGGCAAAAACGGCCGTTCCACCTTTATAAGTGTGATGGCTGTTATGACTTTTATTGGTTTAATATGTGGTATTGTAGCATTGGTCATAAAGGGTTTTATTACCTGGGTTAATGAAATAAAACTGAAAGAGGCATTGAGAGAAAAAAACCATCAAATGGAATTGGCGCTCATCAAATCGCAGCTTGACCCACATCTTCTCTTTAATACCATTAATAATATTGACGCGCTGATTCTAAAAGATGCCATACAAGCGTCCAATTATTTGAATAAGCTATCGGATATTATGCGGTTTATGCTGTATGAAACGAAGGCGGATAAAATTTTACTCTCCAAAGAAATTGAATACATAGAAAAATATATTGCGTTGCAAAAAATAAGAACATCGAATGAACATTACGTACAGTTTGCAGTGACTGGCAATATGGGCAGTAAATGGATTGCCCCTATGGTTTTTATTCCATTTATTGAAAATGCCTTTAAGCATACGAATAATAAGAAGCTCGAAAATGCGATTACTATCAATATCTTTATAATGGATGAAACCATACAACTGGTATGTGAAAATAAATTTGATGCAAAGTCCCAGGTTAAGCAATGGGACAGTGGACTGGGCAATGAGCTGATTCAAAAAAGATTAAATCTTATCTATGGAGGGAAACATAGTTTAGAAGTGCATAAGGATAATGAACTGTACAGCGTACATTTAGTTATTCCCCATGGATAAATATACCTGCATCATTATTGAAGATGAACCCCTTGCGCTTGAAAAGACGAAGGACTTTGTAGACAAAGTTCCTTTTTTGCATTTAAGCGCCACCTTCGACAATGCGCTGACCGGGTTAGCTTATCTGAATAACAATAAGGTGGATTTGCTTTTTCTGGATATCAATATGGATGAATTGTCGGGGATAGAACTACTGGAGAGTTCAAAAATTGACAGCCAGGTGATCATTACAACGGCCTATCAGGAGTATGCTTTAAAGGGTTACGAATTGCAGATAACCGACTATTTGTTAAAACCTTTTACATTCAATCGTTTCTTACAAGCCGTTAATAAGGCACAGGATAATTTAGCACATCATACTACTCCGGACGCTCAACCGGAATTCATTTTCGTAAAGACGGAAAACCGGCTGGAAAAAATCATGCTTGACGAAATCCTGTACATCGAGGGGATGAGGGATTACCGAAGAATTCATACGTCAAAGAAAAAGATAATGACCCTACAGAATTTCAGTGAGTTTGAAAAGCTGGTGCCTTCAAACTTGTTGTGCAGGGTGCATAAATCGTACATGGTTTCGATCAATAAAATCGAATCTATTGAGCGCAGCCGGATAAAAATTGCCGATCAGATGATCCCCATTTCGGAGACTTATAAAGACGCTTTCTTCCAGCTCATTAACAATAAGCCATAATCGCCGATTGTCTTGCAGACTATAATCGGCAAGATGCAGACATATTCGCCTGTTTGGCATATCTAAACTGTTATACCTCAGCCCTTCATATACTTTTGTGCCAGTTAAAACAATAAAAAAACTAACATGAAAAAGAAGGTACAAACAGCGCTGGTAATCGGGATGATTTTTCTAAGCGCAAATACATTTGGTCAGACTACCCAATGGGGATCAGAAAAAGTCAATAATGGTAATGTAACAGAAACCTACTTTGATATTTTACTGAACCTGGTGAGTACAAACTTCAACTATGGAAAAGCCAACAGCAGCTTGTCAGATTATAAGAAGCCATCGCCGGGCATTCAGGTCGGAGTATCATTTCAGGCAGGTATTACGCCGGCATTTTCAGTCGTATCCGAGTTATATTTTATGAAGCAGGGGAGCACTTTAAAAGCAGGTAATCCGATAACCAACAGCAAAACAACCTTTAGTATGAGTGCTTTGGAATTGCCCGTCATGGCGCGCTTTCATTTTGGTAAATTTTATGTGAATGCCGGTCCGTCCATCGCCTATAATTTGTGCGGATCCTGGAAAACGGATGGCGTATCTACTCCCATCCCGTTTAAAAATTCAGATCAGTCCTTTAAACGCTGGGATGCCGCCATTCAAATGGGCGCAGGTTATGAATTTCAGATAAAGCAAAAGAGGGTTGGACTGGACATCAGATATGTGTATGGTTTGACCAATATTTCCAATGGTCAGGAAATGTATAACCGGAGTATCGTTATCAGTGTGCATTGTGCTGCACCCTGGAAAACAAACCCGCTCGGAAGAAAATAAGATGCCGGCTGTTCGCCACATGGCTGGTCTCTAAATGAATTTGGCGGTATGGCTCATCGTTAAAGGATTCCAGTATGCCACTGTTTTCCAGCTGCTATAATTCAATCCGGAATTTTGCGGAGTATTTCTCAGAAGAATAAATAATTCGCTGAATAATTAACGAAGGAAGATCCTAAAGGGATTGATGTGAAATTAGTGTACCGGTTCGATTCCTGTTGGGTCTACTTTTTTAATAAAAGCAAGGATAGAAAATATATCAAAGCAAATGGTTTGTAGCATATGTAAATATTGCAATCTGAATGTCTCAATATTTAGGATCCGAATATCAGTTTTTAATGTATGCTGAGGCACCTGAACCAACCGTACCACTTAAATCATAAGAAAATATCAAAGTGTCTCTAGTTATTGAATAATATGTGATAGAATCTGTCGGACTATTTGTTTTATAATAACCGATTCGATTTATGCTTTCCCCCAAAAGATTTTTGGCTATTGATGTGGTATAAGTGCCTGATTCAACTATCAGGTTATTTATTTTTAATACCCAACTATTATTTGTAAATGTCAAGGACTGGGTCATTCCGGAATTTATAGGAGTCGAGGGATTTAATGGTCCTGGAGCGCCATCATTAAATGTTGATATCCAATTCCAATTTCCTACTAGAATAGGAGGTGAAATATTTGATTTCTTGCAACTTATAGATATCGTTATTGCTAAAAAAAGTATTGTCAACTTTTTTTTCATTAAATTTCTTTTTCAATAATGACAAATAATATGCTGAAGACGTTGCTTTAAGACTTATTAGAATTTTAAAAGCAGCGATACATTGCAAATATCCTAATCCGCAGAAATTTTTGCTTATAACCAGTTGATTTTATAGACTAAAATAGGAAGGTATTCGCAAAATCAGAATATAAAAAGTTCGAACCACGGCTACACAGGTCTACAAAGTATTATTTAATTCTTCATCTTCTTTTAAATGCAAAAGGATGAGAATTAATACCAAAAAACTGACAATCCTTTCAGCACTGGCTAAACCATTCCAAATTCTGCTTTGCCACATAGCAAACCATTCTCCCCCAACAACTTCAAATCCTAGAAACCAAATTACTATCCCGATGATAATTCCTGCTACAGCCCAATTTTTGGAGGCATGAAACAATGCGGCATTAGATCGTAAATTTTTAAAAAGTAGCCAACTCCCTTTGATACTGCAAAATGCCATCATAGCTTCCATTACTATAATTAAAATATATCCAACATGAAAAAGAAAAGTACTGTTGATACTTCTGTAATGAATATGACTCTCAGGAAAGGTCGTATCCATTTTCAAAACATGCTCAGCTATTAAGAAATTAGTGAAATAATCTGTTATATTACCAAAAACAACCAGCAAAGACATTAGGGCAATGGAAGCCACAGATATTGTTTTTGCAACGCGGAGAAGCAACTGAACAGAATACATATTCTAATAATTTTATTTCGCTTTCAAAGTATCTAATAATTATGATCACCTGTATTTGCTTATTTGTGTTGCCTGAACAACTATGCAAACATTTGCTGATCTGTGTATGCACTTTTGGGTGAAAAATGACCTTTTTTTATCATATAATGATTAATATTCAAGACAATAATATTATGAATGCTGGTCTGGTTAAAAGTTATTAAGTTAAATTAGTCAGGCTGATTTCCTGATTCAAGTAGTATGCTTAACGAATTGATATTTGTTACTTTTCACCCCAAATCTCTTTCATTACCCCGTCCAATTCAATCAATGCTTTAGAACAATCCCCGAAAAAGGATGAACCATGCATAGTAGCCAGCGTTTTAGGCTGTAATGCCGCCAGTTCAAACAGCATTGCTTTTGTTTTATGATTATAGGGCGTATAATCCATCAATGGACCCTTTTCAAAAACCAGCATAGAGGATTTATGAGCTTCAAGAATATCTTTGTCTGTTAGAGCAATTAAATCGCCATTCTGATGAAACAGGTCAGAGCAAAGCAGGGTTTTGTCTGATTCTTCAAACATGACCCCTGCATCCCATCCATGCGGGAGATGCGGAGTGCGAATAAAACGATACCTACGCCTGCCGGTTTGCAATATTTCGTTATTTTTCATAGCAAGTGCCGGGCGCATTGCAAAGTCAGACATATTCACTAATGCTCCTGCTTCACTACATACAGCTTTTGCATTGGGTGCAATCTGCAGCCAATCATTTAATGCTCCGCACTCATCCACTTCAAAATGACTGAAACCTACCCACCGAATCTGGTCGGGATCAATCAGGGTTTTAACTGCTTCCAGTAAAACGGGAAACATATGCTTTAAACCTGCATGATAAAGTAAAGGCTCATCGTCCTTAATAAGAAAGTGATTAAACTGCAATTGTATCTCAGGAACAAATACTGAAATTCGAAAAACGCCTGGAGCGATTTCATTTATTTGATACATAAACTTAAATTTTGAAAGGAACCAGCCAGCGTAAAATCTTAGTACACGAAAGAAGAGAGATATATATCTGGAATGTAACTTAATTAGCTAAGAGTCCCTGTATTTAAGTTTCAGAAATAACTTTATGAAATTGCTGTTGACGGAAATATGCCTGCAAACCATTGAAAAGCAACTCAGAAGCTGTAAATATTTATCAAATCAATTTACTGAAAGTTCGAACCGCGGCTACAAAGGTCTACTCCTTCTTAGTAAAACGCCGTAGAATCGGCGTTTGCGCGATTCTTCTTTTTGTAGTTGACGTATTGGTTGACGCATGGAGTTAATATAACAAAAAAGACCTCTATTATTCTTTAATAATCTCTTTTGTAGTTAACTGATTTCCATTTTGTACAATATGAATGAAATAAATTCCGGGTGGAAGATCGGCAACATTTACTGAATACTCAGACCGGATTAAATGAACCGGAGTATTCAGCAGCTGGCCATTTACATTGTGAACGCTGATGACCATTGTCCCGGACCCACTAACATAGATAATGTTCGTTACCGGGTTAGGATAAATTCTTATCGTCGCGGAACTGTCAAAATTTACCTGCCTGATCATGGAATAAGAACTCCGCCCATCGTAATCAGTTTGCTCCAATCGGTAGAACGACAAACCGGAATAAGGATTGGGATCGTAGGCTTCATATATTTTGTTCGTGCTTGTGCTGCCAGATCCGTCAACCTTTAATATATTCTCCCAGATTCCCGATTGATTGGATCGCTGTACCGTAAAATAATTATTATTTACTTCTGTAGAAGTTTCCCATTCCAATTTGACCTGCCCGTTTTGCGGAACCGCTGTAAACTGAATAAGAGTAATCGGCAATGGACTGCTGGTTGAATTAATGGATCCCAGGTAAAATGTATTTGTCAGCGTGGCTGCTGTTATCCCGGTTCTGTTAACCTGCGGATTAGTAACGGTTCCTGCATTAACTCCCGGAGTACCGGTGACACTTCCGGCCAGCGTAAGGCGCAGATCAGTTACAGCACCGATTAACCCGTAATTGGTTCCGGAGATTCCCAGATTATAATTTCCTCCCGCGAGAAGGGATGTAGTAACTCCCCAGTTCAAATCTTTTCTTACCATAATAATATCCACTCCATCCGGAAAAGAGGTCGTCGTATTTGCTGTTGCATCCGTATAAGCAACGGCGATGGTTCCACCCGTGGTCGGTGCTACAGGCACGGAAACATTCATTGGCCTGTAATTGGCTGCTGTGCCCACCGGAAACAGGCCTGCTACAGCACCGGCAGCAATAGTTGATTTGGCGAACCATCTGGTAAAAGATCCGGTATTAATCATTGTTCCGAGTGTGCGATTCAATGTTCCCGGGAGCAGTGCCGTAGTACCCAGCGTAATGGATTTGCTATTCAGGTCGATATTTCCCTGAGTCATCGTCAGGCTGGTTGCAATGGCTACAGTATTTATCAGCTGGATACCTGCACCGGAATTGTTGATGTCTACATTCGTAAAATTTTCGCCGGCCGGGGCAGTGATGGTTTGCAAAGATCCACCATTGAAATTTACGGTGCTTGTTGCTTCTGTAAAACCACCGGTTCCCCAATTGGACCAGTTTCCTGCCAGGTTTATTGTGTTGGCGCCCGGTGCCAAAATTGCAGCGCCCGTTATATTCAGATTATTCAATACGGTTAGACTATTTGCAAGTGTATTAGTATTAGCTGTGATTGTAACTTTATAGAAGCTCATACCCGCACTGGTTATAATAAGACTGTTACCGCCAAAAATAAGAGATGATGTGGTGGGTAAAACAGTTCCACTCAACCAGGTCCAGTCCCGGGCTACAGAAATAATCCCATTCAGCGTGAGTGTTCCGGAAGGTTTCTGGATCTTTATAAATGGCAATAATCCTTCTGATGCGGCTGCATTCCCGGTAATCGCCTGTGAACCCGAGCCATTGATCAATATCAAAGCTGTTCCTCCACCGGTAACAGAAGTATTATTAATTATGATATCTCCCTGAGCCTGGATAGCAGTCGTTCCGGTAACGGGAGTAATAAAAAAAATGTTCTTAATGCCGGTCGTCGTAAGCGTTCCGGTGACAGTTAAAATGGTTCCTGTGTTCACGGTAAAATTCCAGTTATTAGTGGCTTCGAAAACAACATTATTCAGACTGTGACTGCCGGTGAAAATTACATCTCCTGCGAATTCAATCGTGGAATTATTGAGTGTAACGTCATAAAGTCCGGTAACATAGGTCCAGTTTCCAAAGACCGTTATCAGCGCCGGAAAGGTTAAAGTCCCCGATGGTTTATCAATGGTTATGGCTGGTAAAGTACTCTGGTTTACAAGCAGTGTACTATGAATTGCCTGGTTGGTCGTACCTGTAAAAGCAATGACCGTCGTACCTCCGTCGCCGGTTGATGTATTCGTCAGATTGAGATCCCCGATCAAATTGATCGTTCCCGTGGCTAGTGTGACATTGAAAGTTCCGGCTATTTCCATATTTCCGAGAACCGTCAGTGTTGTCGCAGGAGCCGTGGTGAATGTATAATTATTACTTCCTTCAAATTTAATATTCTTTAGGCTGTGGTTGCCGCTGATAGTCAGGTCGCCCTCAAATATGATGGTGGAATTATTCGAAGCAACGTCGAATGTGCCGGTGGTATAGGTCCAGTTTCCGACCACTGTAATCAATGACGGGAATGTGACTATACCTGTTATTTTATTAATCGTTACAGCAGGAAATTTTCCCTGATCGGCTATGCCTGTTGTAGTGATCGCCTGTGCGCCTGTTCCATTGATCAGGATCGTGCCGTTTCCTCCGCCTATTGTACTGGAGTTGTTATCGATGATATTTCCCTGCGCAGCAATGGTTCCTGTATTAATGGTGATATAATTCGCGCCGTTTTCAAGGTCCAGTATATTCGTTGCTGTAACAGTCGTTCCGGAGGCAATGGTGAGTGTGGTATTTCCTGCTGCGGAAATAGTCAGATTATATAAAGAGAAACTTCCGGTCATGGTCAGGTTATTCACGATATAACAGTCCGATGTGCCGGCATTGACCGTTCCGGCTGTATAGGTAACATTATCGGAAAAAGAAATATTTCCGGTTAGCAAAAGGGTGCCACTTGCTTTATTAATATTGATATTAGGAAGTCGGCTTTGATCGATAATGATAGCCGTGCCATCCATTGTTTCAGCTCCGGTCCCTACAATATTGATCGTAGTGGACCCACCGCCCCCTGTTGATGTGCTGGCCAGCAGGATATTTCCATCCACATTGATATTACCCGAATTGATAATGACACCTCCTGTACCCGCAATAGTGAGATCACCCGTTGCTGTCAATACAGTGGCTGCTGCAAGTGTAATAGTTGTCGTTGAAGTATTCATGAAAAATTCGATACCTGTCAGCGAAACAGTTCCGGTTATCGAATACGGTGTAATAGTTCCATGCGTAAAACAAAAAGTTGAAGTACCAGCATTCACTGTTCCGGCTGTATAAGTGAAGTTATCGGACACAGCCGGAAAATTCGACAGAGTAAGGGTTCCGGCAGTTTTATTGATGGTAAGTTGTGGTAAGGCTCCGGCTCCGGCAATGGAGCTCCCGCTGAAATTCTGAGCAACAGTTCCATTAATATTTATCATGGCATTACCGCCGCAACCTGTGGCACTATTGGTTACATTGATGTCACCCTTAACGTCAATAACACCCGTAGTCAGATTATTAAAACCCACACCCGAAATGATCAAGTTATTGGTGACTGTGATATTCCCCGCAGAAGAGATGGAATACGTGCGACCCTGTCCAACAAATTCCAGTTGATAAAATGTGGGGCTGGTTCCTGAAATAGTCTGGAGGGCAATGTTGGTATTAAACCTAACTGTTCCATTGTTGTGTGCGAAGTTACCGCCGGTAAAAGCCGCATTATCTTTTAACTCAAGAATGGCCGAAGTGGAAGTAAAAGCGGTCGCCGAAACTGTAAAAGCGCCCGTTACTGTAATATTGGCTGAACCTCCTGTGAAAGTTCCCCCTCCAAATATTGCCGCGCCGGTTATTGCAATTGTATTCGCGCCCTGTATGATGGTTCCTGTATAACCCAAACTTACCGTTAAGCTGGTTATACTTACCGGAACATCAATTGTACAATTCCCTACACTGAGGCCAAGACCGCCGTCAAAAACTACAATATCACCAGCTACGGGTACTGAAGCGGTTATCAAACCACCTGAGGTGGCTGACCAGTTCAGAGTATTATTCCAGTTACCGGGGAGAACTCCAATCCAAAAACGGTTGGCAGCAAATGAAGAAGTTGAAAAGAATATCAACAAAAATAGGCTTGAGCCTAGTCTGGTTACTTTCATGAAAATTGGATTGAAAGAAAGTTAACCTATTAAAAGCTCTCTTCCCGTATAACAGACATATATATTTTTATCTCTAAGTATTTACACTTAGGTCTTTAGTTTGCAAAATATCTTTCTGTTTTTAATATACTCATGGAAAAGTTGTTGTTATGATTCCTCTTTATCGAACAGTTTTGACCTGTTACGAAATTTAACGCCCACGTCTTGCCGGCCTTATCGGAAGACAGAATACGTTACTCTCCCAGAGATTCAGATTCCTTTTTTGGGAAAAAATCCACTGGGAAGTGGCTCCTAATTTACTGAGCATCAATATTTTAGTTTGTGGTACGCAATATGAAACTATGGGTACGAGCGGCACAGAACGATTGAAAGCAGCTTAAACCATTTTCATCATTAAAAACAAACAAGTTGAAAAAATTAATCTTTGCCCTGTTGGTACTCGGAACTTTATTTTTAAGTTCTTGTTATAGTGACGGATATGGTTGTCGTGGCAGGAGCCGGTTAATAACAAGAGTGCGTTAATATTCTCGCATTATTAAAATCATTAAACCCTGCTTATTCTAAGCGGGGTTTTTTTAACCACCTAATTGATTACTCACGCATTGCTTTATTTCAGTCAGGCAGATTGGTTTTGAGGATTACGCTTTGGGAACTGCCCTGTAATTTAACCCGGCAGTCGTACCGCAGGTTACATCCACCGTAACACCTGTTATCTTACCGGCCATATCGGATGACAGGAATACGGCGAGGTTTGCGATATCAGCCATCAGCGGAAGTTTTTTTAGCATCGTATCTGCTTCCATATTTCGAAGGATGGGTTCCATGATTTCCGGGTTATTGTCAATCGCCTGTTTAAAGACTTTCGAGTCCGGGGATCCGCCCGAACGCATATTGACGACCCGCACACCATAGACGCCCAATTCAGCAGCCAGGTTTCTGGAAAAACTTTCCAGGGCGGAACAGGCTGGTGCAAAGCCTCCTGTATAAGGATAGCCAATACCTCCGGGCGTTGCCGTAAGGGATAAAATAATTCCTGATCCCTGTTTCATCATGATTTTCCCGGCTGCTATGGATGTTATAAAATGGGATTTTAAGACGGAAGTGACGGGACTGATAAAATCGTTTACGGAAATATCCACCAAAGGAATATTTTGAACAACGGGAACGCCAATCGCATTGAACGATATATCTATTTTACCCGCTTGCTTTACCATTTTATCCAGATAATTATTAACAGCCTTTTCATCCAATGCGTCCACCTGTACCGGTTCTGCAAGGCCTCCGGATGCAAGGATCTCCTCCGCAACTTTTTGCACGGAACTGATATTACGTCCGGTTAAAAATATTCTGGCGCCGGCAGCAGCCAGTGCTTTGGCCACGGCGCCGCCTAATGATCCGCCGGCACCATAGATAACTGCATTTTTATTCTGAAGTATCATACTCTTTGAATTTTATAATTGAATTCTGTTTGAACTACTATTTTGAATTCCTGATGATGACCTTGCTCCTTTCAATCGCACCCTGAAATGTTTCCGTAATGTTGGCCTTACCAATTATAAATAATAACCTGGCCTCCTTTAATTCTTCCATTATCTGGCTGCTGTGAACCTCCGACAATATCAGTTGCGTTCCACTTTGTTTTGATTCCTTATAGACTTCTCTGATCGTCTTTATACCTGTGGCATCAATAATGGGCACTTTTCTCATTCGTATAATAAGAACCTTAGGAGGCTTTTCAATAAACCTCATGGCTTCTTTAAATTTATAGGCTGCTCCGAAAAAAAACGGACCGGTAATTTCGAAAACCTCTACATAATCGGGGATCGCATAATTTTCTAAAGAATCTTTGTCGCTCCCATTTTCCTTTCCTTCAAAATCTCTGGTTATAATACTGACATCACTGAACTTAATCATGTTACGCATAAAAAGGAAAGAGGCCAGAATCATTCCGATCTCTATGGCGACAGTAAGGTCAACCAATACAGTCAACAGGAAGGTACTGAGCAGAACGGCCATATCACTCCGGGGCCCTTTCAACACCGAAAGAAAATGCTGCCACTCACTCATATGATAGGCAACTACTATGAGAATGCCGGCCAGTGTTGCCATGGGAATTAATGAGGCCCATTTTCCAAAGAAAACCAATATGAGTAAAAGAGTAATTGCGTGTACAATTCCTGCTACCGGTGTACGCCCCCCGTTTTTAACATTTGTAGCTGTGCGGGCTATAGCTCCTGTTGCCGGGATGCCACCAAAGGCCGAAGAAAAAATATTCGCAATTCCCTGTGCAATTAATTCTGTATTTGATTTATGATTTCCTCCAATCATTCCATCTGCAACTACAGCGGACAATAACGATTCAATTCCGCCAAGCAGGGCAATCGTGAATGCCGGACGGATTAAATTTTTTATGATTGCGAAATCCAGATGAGGGAATACCGGTTCGGGAAGTGAAGAAGAAATTTTTCCGAATTTGCTTCCAATGGTCTCAATCGGTAAATGCAATAACTGCATAGCTGCTGTAGTAGCGAGTATGGCTATTAAAGAACCTGGTATTTTATGAGTGAGTTTTGGCCACAGTAAAATAATCGCGACGGTTGAAACTCCGATCACTACGGTATAAATATTTACCGAATTGAAATTTTGAATATAGCTTATCCACTTTTCTAAAAAGTCTGCCGGGACAGTTCCCATTTTTAATCCCAAAAAATCCTTCACTTCAGAAGAAAAAATGATCAGCGCGATGCCGCTCGTAAATCCGACGATTAAAGGAAATGGAATAAATTTTATTACAGAGCCAAGTCGCGCAATACCCATAATAATGAGTATGATCCCTGCCATAAAAGTGGCAATGATTAATCCGTTTACTCCATGAACCTGCACGATGCCGTATACAATTACAATAAAGGCGCCGGTGGGTCCTCCAATCTGAACCCTGCTTCCGCCCAGTGCGGAAATAATAAAACCTCCAATAATAGCCGTATAAAGGCCCTTTTCCGGCGATACTCCTGAGGCGATCGCAAAGGCAATGGCAAGAGGCAGGGCGACGAGACCTACAATCAGTCCGGCCATTAAATCCCTATTGAACTGTTGGCGATTATAGTTCTTTAAAGTGTCAATAATCTTGGGTCTGAACATTTTTAATTTTAATATGCCGTATTAATACCTTTGAGTAAGTGGTGATTAACATCAAAATTCATTAAAATGCTTGGAACCCTCACAGAAACTCAAATAAATAATCTTTTGACTATGCAGGCCGTTGGCCGCATTGGTTGTCATGATGATAAGAAAACCTATATTACTCCTGTTACTTATGCGTTCGATGGCAATTACATTTATGGTCAATCCAATGAAGGCCTGAAACTGAATATCATGCGGATGAATCCATCGGTATGTTTTGAGGTGGATTCTATGATGAATATGGCAAACTGGGAAAGTGTAATTGTCTGGGGTCATTTTGAAGAACTGGAGGATAGTGCGGCGATCAAGGCAAGGGAATATTTATACAATCGTATCCTCGACCTGCTGACCAGCTCAACAATACATCTCCATGAGCATGGCAATTCCCGTGAATTAGATGACAATAACCGGATTAAGCATGTTATGTACAGAATCCGTGTTACAGAAAAAACGGGCCGGTTTGAGAGGCAATGAAGTCTGTCAGGCTGCTTCGTTCTCAGGGCTTCCGTATTCCGGATGGGCGTATTTGGAAAATCCATAACAGATCAGACCCGTGGCCAGGAACATGGCGGTATAGTTGATCAGTGCTTCATACTGTTTCTGGCTGGCACTGAAATGGAATATTTCGAAAATATAGATCAGGTCTATGCACAATCCGTAGTAGAAAATAAAACCGGCGAAAATAAACATATATGCTTTTTCGGTTGCCGTATGGGTGATCTTCCGGAAGTATCTGTTAATTCCCCAGATATTCAGGAGAAGGCAGAGCAGGCTGCCAACACCAATAATGATATTGTTGGAAATCATGTTGAATCCCGTCAGCGTAATGACCACCGCTTCAAAAACAACGAAGCTCAGGAGAATGAATAGAAAAACCCTTTTTTCGAATGCATAGTAGAATACCAGCAATATCAGCGGGGCGTCTGCCAGGTTGTAGTATAAAGTGACTTGTTTGTCGACGGGAATGTACCATTGCCAGTGGAATATTTCCGGAGCATAGATGATTCCGTTGATCATCCAGAAAATGGAAATGATCATGTAGGCTTTATTTTCGGCTAACCCTTTGTACCAATACAGGATCAGGGGAAGAAAGGAGAAGAATACGGCCAGGATTCCCATTACCTGGATGATTACCGGAACAACAGTTTTTTCCAACTCTGACTATTTAGCAATAAAAGCGTATAAGTGAAGAAATTATTATGGGTATAAGTACCTGGAATTTTACGAATGTAAAAAAATTGCCATAAAATGAGGCTAAGTGTTTTCTACAGGTTCTCTATAATATCCCGGTAACCCCGCCCGATTGGGATCGACACACCGTTCACTTCAACTGTTTCGGCTGTATAGGATTGAATTTTGCTCATTGAAATGATAAAGGACCGGTGAATCCTTTTGAAAAGATGGGTTGGTAATAGAACCTCTATTTCATGAGTACTCATTTTTGAAATGTATTCTTTATTAGTCGTAACGATCCGGATGTATTCCCGCTGACTTTCTATATACACAATCTCTGAGAATAAAATTTTAACCTTCTTTTTTTGTACATTCAGAAATATAAAATCTTTTGTTTCCTGGCTTTCTTTTGGTTGCTGTTTTTCTGTTTGTGCTGTTTTTACTTTCGTCACGGCTATTAAAAAACGCTCGAAATCAAAGGGTTTTAACAGGTAGTCTGTTACATTCAGACTAAATCCTTCCACGGCGTATTGATGATAGGCGGTTGTAATAATTATCGCAGGCGGACGTGTAAGTGTTTTTAAAAAATCCATCCCTTTTAATTTTGGCAGATGGATATCTAAAAAAATAAGGTCCGTGTGATTATTCCGCAGGTAGTCGGTAGCGAGAATGGCATCTTTGAATTTCCCCTGCAATTCAAGAAATGGTAACTGCAAAATATAATCAGTCAACACCTTTACAGCCAATGGCTCATCTTCAATTATGATGCACTTTATTTTAGACATGGCTCGCCAGATTAATTTTCAAATTTGCTGTAAACTCAGATCCATGCTGTTCAAGGGATAGATTAAAATCCGTATACAGTAATTCCAGCTGGCGTCTCAGGTTAGACAGTCCGATATTTTCTTTTACATTCCCTCTTCCGGCTGACTCTTCTACAGAATTTTTTACAATAAAGTCTAGCTGCCGCTTATTGACCGAAAGATGAATGTCGACAAAGGGATGGCTCCTCGTTTCAGAAGCACCATGTTTGAAGGAATTCTCCACCAGCGGTATCAGCAACAAGGGTGGTAAGGCCTGCTTCATATCCTCAATATCATAGTTGAAATTGATTCGTAAAGAATCATCGTATCGCAATTTTTCCAGGGCGATATAGTCATTGATCATTTTCAGTTCCAGTTCAATGGCTATGAATGCTCCGCTGGCTTCATACAACATAAAGCGCAATATTTTAGACAGGCGTAAAATGGATTCGGGTGCCAGGTCTGACTTATCCCTGGACAAAGAATAAATATTGTTTAAAGTGTTGAATAAAAAATGCGGGTTGGTTTGTGATTTGAGATAGTTCAGTTCAGCCTTTTGTTTTTCAATGAGCAGTTGCTGTGCTCTTGATTTTAATTTATAATAATCATTAATATGGATAATAATTCCAAAAAAGAAAATGGATCCGACGCTATATCCGAACTGATAACTGAGTTCATGTTCTAATGTTGTGAAAGTCCTTAATTCAACATAAGCATGTAACGCGGATCCAATAGACTTCCAGATATACGAACCAAGAGAATACAAAAACAGCTGGGCGAATAACAGGAGCAGGGCAAACAGAATTTTAATCAGGATGTATTTCCTTCGACGTCTTATGAATGGAATCGTATACTCGAAAAATATGAAATTGAGAGTGATGACATATATAACGCGCCAGATTTCATTTAACAGGATGGTTCCAAATATCCCTTGGTATCGGGACGCGTCTCCCATTATCCATAGCAGCATATAGGCCAGCCCAACCCATAGGTATAATTTAAGCCGGCCGATATCAATTCCTTTATTCATACTGCTAATATGAGATAAATGTCGGCAAATCTTTCGCTATTCATTTAGTAAACTATAGAATTGGGTTTGTCGTAAACGGATGACTGAATAAAGTCAACATTATCTGTTTGCTCTCGCTGTTTCTGTGATTGACCTTACTCCGTTGTTCGTTTACCATAATCCGTTGTTTATTGACAGCTGCTCTCAGGGTTTTCTTTAATTCAATATTCTTGTGCAAAAATAACCAGCATATGAAAAAGAGTCTACTCATCCTCGTGGTCGTACTTTCAATGGCTGCTCAGCTGCAGGCCCAGATGGAACCGAATGCCGGCAACTGGAAAACCTGGTTCGTCACATCTGGCAAGGACTATCGATTATCACCAGCTTCCTCCTATAAAGAGGAAATTGCCCAGGTGCTTTCCCGTCAACAAAAAATGGACTCTGGCGGCTTACAACAAATCATGTATTGGAATGAAGGAGCACCCGGTTATCATTGGCAGGATATGATGTCGAAATTATGGATGATGGATACGAGTTATCATGGGGCGCTGGCGAACATGTTAGTCGGAGTGGCAATCTACGATGCGACCATTGCTGCCTGGAACACAAAATACACTTATAAACGTCCTCGTCCTTTTATTGCGGATGGTCGGGTAAAGACTTTTATGGTGAAGCCTGAAAGTCCATCTTATCCCTGCGAATATTCCGTAGCTGCCGGCGTGGCGGCCACCATCATAGCTCATTTCTATCCGTTCATGACTGATTCTGTAAATAGTCTGGCGAAGCAGGTCATGGAATCAAGGATTACAGCCGGTGCCGCTTTTCCAAGCGATACCCGTGCAGGTTTTGAACTGGGTAAACGCATCGCCGAAAAAGAAATCGAATACACGAAGAACTTCACGCCAAAAACTGGTTGGGATGGAAAGATGCCCGGGCAAGTGGGACTCTGGAAAGGTAAACCCATGTTCCCTCTGATGGGTCTTTGCAAAACCGTCGCATTGGACAGCAGCAGCCAGTTTCGCCCGGGACCGCCTCCTGACTATTCAAAAGATATGGAGGAACTGAAAAACTTCAAACCAACTTTTCGTTCGATGGCCAATGCTTTTTACTGGGCAAGCCAGGACTTCTGGGCTGACCAGTTGAACAAAAAGATTTTCGAACACAATCTTCACCTGGACCCACCACGGGCCGCCCGTTTATATGCGATTACAGACGTTGGTTTTTATGATGGCTTCGTGGCTTGCTGGGACGCTAAGTACAGTTATTGGGGCACGCGGCCGGACCAATATGATACTACATTTCAACCGGCACTAATGGGAACTCCGCCTTTTCCCGGTTATCCATCCGGACATGCAACGATCAGTGCAGTGATGGCCGGACTATATTCCTATTTCTTTCCGGCAGATAGAGCCTATTTTCAGAAGCAGGCGAAAGAAGCAGCAGAATCCCGCTTTCAGGGGGGTATTCATTTCCGCACCGACAACGAGGTGGGCCTGGAGCTTGGCAGAAAGGTATCCGTCGTGATAATTCAGAAAGTGAGTACCGATGGTGCCGATGAAGAGAAGTAAAAGGCATCCGAACCTATTCGTCAGGTATCCAATAATTATGAGATAGAATTATAAGATTCAGCATTTTTAAAGTATTGTCATAATAGTCAAAATCCTTCAGTTTAAACTTTATTATGTAATCCCATAATTTGTTGAGCCATTCCTGATTTTTGATGTCGACCATAGCAGATATGGCGAATGAAGAGATAAAACATAGGGCTTCGAAATTCCTGCTTTTCAGATCATCGCCCGATAAAGTATATCCGGCTGAGATATTATCCGGATTACTTGAAGTGGTTTCCTGAATCCATGCGTTGATAGGATCTACGAATTTTTTTGACCGGGGATCACCGTTTATTATATAATCCGTTGCAATCCGCCAGGGAGCCCTGCAGGCATTAAAGTTATAAATGCCGTCGTACCTGCTTTCAAGATAATTTCTTTTGGCCGGTCGTACTCTATTATTATTTCCCTGAACGAAATCCGGGACCAACCCAATTCCCGGACTGTATTTAGTTTGCAGGTAATCGAAAAGTCTGTAGCAGCTGTCAATTAGTTTCAGCCAGATAATATTTTTTGATGCGTTGTAAAATACCCGGAACTCCGAAGGAATAAAATCGGAGGTCCGCATATCAAAATAATCTTTACTATCGGACTCTATGGAATTACTCTGTAAAATTGTAAATTTCTTATTATTAATTTCCTGTTCTGAGATTGCACTGATCAGGTTTTCAGCTTCCCGGGCATATTGAATCTTTCCATTACCCGGCCATTGGGTATTGGCCAGTAATAGCGAAAAGGCAATATCAATATCTCCATCGCTTGCGGAGCTTGTATTTGAATTTTTACAGGCTTTACTCTGGGCCCATGACATTAAGAATTTATTTCTTTTGCTTGGATGTTCCCGGTAATAATTGTACAGACCGTCAAATGTTGTATGTGCCGAGCTGTCGATACCAGCCATGAGCGCAACGATGATCATCCCGTATCCCTGTCCCTCAGAAACACATTCATGATGATAACCTGCATTTTCTGACCAGATATACAACCCATCCGAACAATTGCTTTTCTTAATATAGCGACTCTTCCACTGATGATAAAATGAAATCACGCTGTCGTCCATTTCATTTTGTGAAATGTGATCAGGGGTAATTACACCAGGATAATATTTGGCGTGTTGAGGAAAAGGATGTGAAACATTTTGCGAATAAATGAATGTTGTCACAAATATTTGTAAAATGGAAAATAATTTTTTCATCCTGTTCGGTTTTCCTTGAATTTCAACAGAAGTGGCAGACATAAAAATTACAGTCACACCAAGACAATAGTGACGGGAATTTTATTTCATTTTGGAAGGGAGGGACATCCTTAAAATCACACGCCAGCGGCCATTACTCTTTGTCCAGACATCCGTAACAGAGTATTCGCCGTTAATCCTTGGCTTGCCATCATAAGATGCTTTCCAGAAAAACATTCCTTCACTCTTAGCGGCTTGTCCGTAAAAGACGATATTTAATTTTCCCAAAACGGCTAAGCTGTCCGTAGTAAAATGATGCAGCGTATTATTTATCCAAACGCCGCGGTCAACAGAACCGTTCAACGAATATTCCGCCGCCAGGATTTTGTCAAGCGTTAAGGAATCCCGGTTAATTATTGCTTTATTCCATTCGTTGGTTAATTGAAGGATCTCATTTTGAGCAGAGTCTCTTGCGCCCTTGGAAAATTGTGCATTCGAATTGAAATGGCCTGCTATGCATATCAGTAAAATGAGGATTACAATTTTCATTCGTGTTGGTTAATTTGAATTCTTTGATAAGTTAGTTAAACCCGCTAATTTTCTGTCAAAAAAGTTCGAACTTCGACTGATTTACGGAAGGAAGGATGAATAATATAAACGTTCTATGTTTTTAGGGATCAGGGACCGGTTAAAAATCCTGAAGGCGGGAGTACTGGAAAGGCTATTCTAAGGGAACCCCAATCGAAATACTAAATGGTAGATATGAAGATATTCCTTTTGCTCTGGACGATTTTTATTGTTCTATTACTATCCGCCTTTGTCACTCGTTTCAATAATGAACACGAGACTTTGAAGATCGGCTCAGCGGCTCCTGATTTCAGTCTGAAGGGGGTTGATGAAAAAATATACAATCTGAATTCTTTCAAAGATGCCCGGGTTCTGGTTATTGTTTTTACCTGCAATCATTGTCCCACGGCCCAGGCCTATGAGGATCGAATAATACAACTGACTGCCGATTATGCAAATAAAAACGTGGCGGTCGTTGCCATCATGCCGAATGACCCCGCATCCCTTCGTCTGGATGAGTTGGATTTTTCAGATCTCGGGGATTCCTATGCCGAAATGAAAATAAGGGCAAAAGAAAAAAAATTCAACTTCCCTTATTTATATGACGGGGAAACAGAGACGGCATCCAGGGCCTACGGGCCAATCGCAACGCCTCATATTTTTGTTTTTGACAGGGAACGGAAACTGCGATATGAAGGGCGGATAGACGATATGGAAAATCCTTTCCGGACTCCGAATTCTACGGATGCACGGAATGCCATTGAAGCTTTATTGAATGACCGCGAGGTGGCAGTAAAGACGACAAAAGTTTTTGGCTGCTCCGTTAAGTGGTCGGAAAAAAAGGACCTGGTCGAAAAGTCAAGGCAGGCATGGGCGAAAGAGCCTGTGCACCTGGATCTGATTAGTGAGGACAGCGTCAAGAACATGATGAAAAATCCTTCCGGAAAACTGCGTTTGATTAATATATGGTCCATGGGTTCAGAAGCTAGTAAGAAGGAATTTCCTGAATTCATTACGATAAACAGGATGTACCGGGATCGTGATTTTGTGTTTATCAGTGTCAGTGTGGATGAACCAGGTAATCAGGGAAAAGTGCTTCAATTCCTCAGTCTGCAACAGGCATCCAATTCTAATTATCTTTTTAGTACTAATGATAAAGAGAAAATGTTGAGAGCCATTGATCCGTCCTGGCAGGGTGACCTACCTTATACATTACTGGTTGAGCCCGGAGGGAAGGTTGTGTATACGAAAGTCGGAGCCATCGATCCGGCGACACTGAAAAGCACTATTGTAAATAATCACTTACTGGGAAGATTTCCGTAGAAAATTCAGACGCCGGCAGCTTTTATATGTATACCCTAATTAGGTTTATTCTTCAGAATTGGATTTGTCAAGGAAACATAACCAAAGAGGATCGCGAAAATGGAATATATAATAGCTGCAATCCAAATATATCCCGGACCCGAGTTATGAAAAGCAAACTTTACCAATGTCGGTCCGCCAATTACAAAATGTGCGAAATTACCCATGGCCAACGGTTTGCTGTAAATTCCGCCAATCAGATTCGCCCGGGCGGTCCAGTTGATCACCGCGAAACCAAAATAAAGGGCGCCTGAAATTTGCAGGATGATTGAGCTGGAGACCGGTAGATTAAAATAGTGTGCGAATTCCTGTGGCGCAAAGGTCAGGACGATTCCAATAATTCCCATGACTACGGCGCTGGTAGTCATTAATAATTTTGTATTCATTTTATGATGGTGTTGAAGCCAGTTTGTAATAAATATAGGCTATCCATTTTTTTGGAAGGGTTCTTAATATTACCGAGACCGTTTTGGCCAGGAAACCCGGAACAATGATCATGGCTTTTTTCAATGTTTTATTAACAGCGATTTCCCCCAGTTCTTCAGGGGAAACAGCCATTTTTTTACCGAACCATCCTAATTTTTCGATGGTTTCTTTTTCGACTGAAGGTTTTGTAAATACAGGACCTGGACAAAGACAACTGACGGAAATATGATCTTTCTTTAACTGGTACCGCAGGGAATAACTAAAGAAAATGACGGCAGATTTGGTTGCAGAATAAATGTTTTTAACTGTTATGGGGGCAAATCCGGCCATACTGGACACATTCAGGATATAAGCGGGTTGATTTTTTTTTAGCAGGGGAAGAAGATGAAAGACCAGCGAGACGGCAGGTTCCGTGTTCAGCCTGAGCATCTGAAGACTGTCCGTTAATGGAGCGGATAGATAATCTGCCGAGCCACCCAATCCCGTTACATTACATAATATTTTTAGTGGCAGATCTTTTTCAGTACACCAGGCGCCGATTTTTACTGCAGATTCTTCCTGGCCGAGATCAAATGGCAAAATCTCTATCTGAACGGAATAGATGCTTTCAAGTTTTGTTTTTGCATTATTCAAATCATCCTCGTTTCTCGCTACCAACACGAGATTATAATTTCTTCTGGCCAATGCAAGCGCAATGCCGTAGCCGATTCCCTTGCTTCCACCGGAAATCAGCGCCCATTGCAATTTATTTTTTGTCACCTGCTTTGCCATAGATATTAACGATCATTTGCCTGGGCAAAATCCTGATCAGGAAGGCTGTTATTTTCGAAACGGTTCCAGGTACGATCACCAATTTATGATCCAGTGTTTCCCTGACCGCTATTTCCCCTACTTTTTCCGGAGGCACGGCCATGAGCGATCCAAACCAGCCGAGTTTCTTTTTAGTGTCCTCAATAATTTCCGGTTTTGTAAATACCGGTCCCGGACAGAGCACGCTGACACTTATATTTTTATCCTTCAACTGATAGCTAAGTGAATAGCTGAAGAAAACTACGGCGGACTTGGTCGCAGAATATAAATTTTTTACAGGAATCGGTGCGAAACCTGCCATACTGCCGACATTTAAGATAAAGGAAGGAGCATTTTTTTCTAATAGGGGCAGCAACGTTAATGTGAGCGCCATAGCGGATCCGACATTCAGATTAATCATATACCGCAGTGAATCGAGGGGCAGACTGAGATAATCCTTTGAGCCTCCAAATCCCGCCACATTACATAACATTTTTAACGGGATATTCCTCTCCATGCACCATTTCGCAATATCAGTGGCCGCTTCGGTCTGACTTAAATCGTAAGCAAGAATTTCAACATGGATGCCATAGTCGCATTCCAGTTTGTCCTTCGCACTGATTAATGAATCCATATGCCGGGCGATCAATATCAGGTTGTAACCGCGCCTCGCGAGGGCTTCAGCGATGGCATATCCGATCCCTTTACTTCCTCCGGCAACCAAAGCATAATCAGAATGATGATTAATATGAAGAGTAGATGAATGTAGGATATCGGATGAACCGGGAAGTGAATTTACTGATAAAGAAGCCTGTCGGTTAAAAGCAAGTTCCTTTGTAAGTTCTGATTGAGAGCTGGCAGAAAATACCGATAATACAATTACTAGGAATAGGGGTAGTCTTTTCATGTAGCTTTGCAATCTTTTTCGAACCCGTTAAGGAATAAAAGTAAAAACGAGATATTAATGCCTAAGGTTGCAATGAGGA
>Ga0080027_10000279_pt1 | contig 22342 bp, 20 predicted proteins | sample OrgsoiDNA2013046_FD_70962 | JGI IMG/M metagenome (GOLD analysis project Ga0080027, IMG submission 70962) | Permafrost soil microbial communities from the Arctic, to analyse light accelerated degradation of dissolved organic matter (DOM) -... | ecosystem: Environmental > Terrestrial > Soil >... | reverse complement strand
CAGACGGGTGACTGGCAGGCCTCGAGCCGGCGGATCACGCCGTCAGGGGTCTCCTCCCGAATGAGGAAACCGTCGAGTCCGTTGATCGCCGCGACCAGGGCGGGATCGTCGAGTGGGTAGCCGGTCAGGTGCAAGGCGAGGATCGAGTACACCCACGGAGGCTGGATGCCGCCCCAACCGCCGTCGGCTTCCTGCCGCTGAAGCACCCACTTGGTCGCATGTTCGAAGGCCATCGCCCGACCCGGCTTGATCGGCGACCGGTCGTAGAGCTTCAGCGCTTTGTCTAAGACCCCGAACGCAGTGGCGATCGGCCCGGTCTTGCCCGCCGGCGCTCGCAACCCGCTACGCAACTCGATCAGACTGAACGGCAGCGGACGCACCGGCCGCAGGGTCGCGACGACAGTGATCGCCACCACCGTCTGGCGCGCCCAGCAGCCCCAGTCGTACACGTTCAGCGGCACCCACTTCGGCAAGAGCACTAACTCGGGCGGCATCGACGGCAGGTCGTCCCACGACCATTCGCCGAACAACGCGAGCCAGATGCGGGTGAAAACTCTGCTGGCCTCGATGCCACCGGCTGCCAGGATGAACGAACGTGCAGCCCGCAGGTGCGGGTCGTCGACGGCGTCACCGGCCAGCCGCAACGCCGCGTAGGCCTCAATCGTCGTCGAAACGTCCCCAGGGCCGCCCTCGAAGGTGGCCCAGGTGCCGTCGGCACGTTGCTGCGATCGGATCCAGCGCGCCGCTTCGGCCAACTCGTCCGTCTTCAGGATGCCCAGAAATTGCCGTAACAGCAGGTCTTCTGCGTCCATCGTGACGTTGGTACGAAGCTCGCCCTTCCACCAACCGGCGGCGTCCTGACGACCAACGAGATGAGCCTGCGCGCGCTCGACCGCGACACTCACACCGTCAGCAAAGTCGGCGTTCGTCTGCGCGGTCACGGCATCCTCCTAGCTCACTCAACGATCACGTTCGACGACATAGCGAGCCAGCGCGGCAAGCTCGGCGGTCGCCGCAGCCGGCGCTGCCAGCGAGTCGAGGTGGGCAAACGCCAGCGCGAGGCGGCGGTCGGCTTCGCGAGCGGCCCACTCGAGACCGCCCGCTTCGTCGATGAGCTTGGTGACCCGGGTCACGTCGTCGTCGCTCGTCGGCGGGCCATCGGCAAGCAGCGTGCGCAGCTCGGCGGCAGCGTCGGTGAGTTGCGACGACGCGGCGACGATTGGTGCGCTGCGCTTGCCGGCTCGCACGTCGGACGACGACGACTTGCCTGTCGCGGCCTCGTCACCGGTGATGCCGAGGATGTCGTCGACGAGCTGGAAGGCCATGCCGAGTTCGTGACCGTAGGCGGCCAGCCCTTCGACGACGGAGTCGTCGGCACCCACGCCAATCGCACCGATCGACGCCGAACACGCGAGCAGTGCGGCAGTCTTGCCGGCTTCCATCGCGAGCACCTCGTCGAGATCAACGCGGTGCCGGCTGCCCAGTGCGAGGTCGGCCGACTGGCCGTTGATCAGGCCCTCGACCGCTGCGAGCAAGCACGGCAGGCTCCGAACGCCGGCGTCACCGTCGCGCACCAAAACGTCGACGGCCGCGGTCAACATCGCGTTACCGGCGAGGATCGCCTGACCTTCACCGAACACGACCCAGGCCGTCGGCCGGTGCCGGCGTTCGACATCGCGATCCATGATGTCGTCGTGCAGGAGGGAGAAGTTGTGCACCAACTCGACCGCCACCGCGGCCGCAATACCGTCAGCGGCCGCACCGCCACCGGCTTCGGCCGACAGCAGCGCAAGGGTGGGCCGGATCGCTTTCCCGCCGCCACCGTCGGCGGGTCGACCCTGGGCGTCGAGCCAGCCAAAGTGGTACGAGGCGATGGTGCGCATCTGCTCGCTATCGAGCCGGCCGACGGCGGCCCGAAGAGCGGGGACGACAAGGGCCCGGGCCCGCTCGAGCACCGGAGGCGGCGTGACACGATCGAGCACGACTCCGACACCATCGTGGGTCGTGTGGTGCTCAGCCATCGCGTTGCCCGCCGTAAGGTCTAGAACGGGTAAGAAGTTGGGTCAACCAACAACTTCGTCCAATTGCTGTATATCAGATCGCACGGTCGAACGGCCGATTGGTTTCGAGGAGGTGCCATCGCGCTATGGGGACGAGCGGCCCTTTTGACCTGCGCGGAGTGGTCGCGGACCGTGGGAGCGAGCGATACGGGCTGCACCGCCGCTACCTCAACCCGCAGCTGCCCCGGATGCTGCACGCGATCGGGTTCGACAAGGTCTACACCCGAGCGGAGGGTGCCTACCTCTACGACGCCGATGGCGTCGAATACCTCGACATGCTCGCTGGTTTCGGGGTATTCGCCCTTGGCCGGCACCACCCAGTCGTGCGGCAAGCGATGCACGACGTCCTCGACGCCGAACTGCCCGATCTCATCCAGTTCGACGCCCCGGTACTTGCCGGCCCGCTCGCGGAGGCCTTGCTCGCCCGGGTGCCTCACCTCGACCGGGTTTACTTCAGCAACAGCGGCACCGAGGCCGTCGAGGCGGCCCTGAAGTTTGCGCGCTATGCCACCGGCCGCAACCGCATCGTCTACTGCGACCACGCCTTCCACGGGCTGACCGCCGGGTCGCTGTCGGTGAACGGCTCTCGCGCGTTTCGTCGAGGTTTCGGGCCCCTGCTCCCCGATACCGCGATCCCTTTCGGCGATCTGCGGGCGCTGGAGAAGGAGCTGCGGCGCGGCGATGTCGCCGGGTTCCTGATCGAGCCCATCCAGGGCAAAGGTGTGGCCGTGTCGCCGCCAGGCTTCCTCCCCTCGGCGCACGAGCTGCTGCGCTCGCACAAGGCGCTGCTGATCGCCGATGAGGTGCAGTGTGGTGTCGGACGCACCGGTGACTTCTTCGCCTTTGAGCACGACGGCGTCGAGCCCGACCTGGTGGCCACGGCGAAAGCGTTGTCAGGCGGCTACATTCCGATCGGCGCAACGATGGGCAAGGAGTGGATCTTCGCCAAGGTCTACTCGTCGATGGACCGCGTTCTCGTGCACGACTCGACGTTCGGCTCGAACGCGCAGGCGATGGCCGCCGGTCTTGCCACGCTGCACGTGATGGAGGCCGAGGGAATCGTCGAGAACGCGCGCAAGATGGGCGACCTGCTCCAATCGCGGCTGGCCGACCTGGTCGAGCGCTATGAGTTGCTTCGTGAGGTGCGTGGTCGCGGGCTCATGATCGGCATCGAGTTCGGCCGACCGTCGTCGCTGAAGCTGCGCGCCTCCTGGACCGCGCTCCAAGCCGCACGTAAAGGTCTGTTCGCGCAGACCGTCGTGCACGCCTTGTTCCACCAGCACCACATCCTCACCCAGGTGTCAGGTGACCATGTCGAGGTCATCAAGCTGATTCCGCCACTGATCATCGGTGAGCGCGAAGTCGATCACTTTGTCGAGGCGTTCATCGCCGTCATGGACGAAGCGCACCGCGGTTCCGGTCTGATCTGGGATTTCGGCAAGACCCTTGTCAAGCAATCCCGCACCAAGGAGGAAGTGCCCGCCGAGCGGCCGCCGCTGCACTAAGGGTTAGCGCGGAGCGGTCAGGCCGGAAGCTTGAACGCGTGGATGCCGTCCTTCGACGACCACACGAAGTAGCCGCCCAACGAGACACCAGCCTGCGCGAGCGTGCCATTGGCCGGCGGTGCGGCCTTGCCTGCAAAGGTGCACGGCGCGCCGACTCCTTCTGTCGAGAACTGGGTTGGCGTCCCATCGCTTTCATTGAAGCCCGTCACCGTATACGACGTGTCGGATTGATCGCACCAGCCGTTTACTCCGGCGACCGGCAATGTCTCGAGCCCGGTACGCAGGTTCACGATGATCGTCACGCCGGCCACGTTGGTGAAGGCAAACGTGTCCGCTCCCATGCGAACCGGCAGCGATCCGGGCGCACCGATCGCTGCGGGTGAGTTGCCAAGGTGGCGAGACCACAGTGTTGCGCCGGTGCGCGGGTTGAATCCTTGCAAGGTCACGTCGAGGCCCTTGAACACGAAGTTCTGCCCGGTTGCATCGACGGTTGCTGTCCCAGCGATGACGCACCGCACCGCAAACGGTTGGCCGTTGTCGAGCTGTCCATCTGACGGGCATCCATACAGACCTACGTGTCGCCACAGCAGCACGCCATCAGTGGCTCGGACGCCGAACGTCTCCATCGTATTGAGATTGATCGTCTTGCTCGACGGGTTGTGCACCGACCCCATCCAGCCCACATACACGTCGCCAAACAGATCCCAATCCCAACCGGAGTCTGAACTCACCGGTGTCCTGTTGAGCTTGGCAACGTCGTCTTTCCACGTGACCATGCCCGTGGCGTCGTTTACCCGCTCGATGTATTCGGGGCCGCGGTTACCGGGATCTTCCAGGCCACCGGGGCCAAGACTGCGACCGGCACCCTGACCAAGCGGGGTCACGTGACCGGTCGCGAGGTCAAAACGCATCGACATGGCGGCACTGCTGGCGTAGTAGACGCTCATGCACAGGGCGGTCTTGTCCGTGCAGAGTGCGGGCAGGCCGGCGAAGACATACGAATCGACGGTCGCCCACTTCTGCTTGCCCGTGGCAACGTCAACCGCGGCGACCTGCGCGAGTTCGGTGCTCGGATCCTCCCCCGGCTTGAAGTAGAAGACGGTGTCCGCCGTGTGGGCGACGTCGAAGGGCTGTCCTGCGGTTTCACCACTCGGCGATGCCGGCAACGCCCAGGCCGTGGCACCGGTAATCGGATCGAAGGCGCGGATCGTCAGCTGACCGGCGTCCGCCGTATAGACGACGACTCGGTTCCCCACGACGACGGGAGCGGTGACCGGGTGCGCGACCGTGTTGTCCCAACCGGTCGCCGAGACCTTGGCGTCGTTAGGCGGGCTCGACGACGCAGGAGCGGGCGACGCGACAGCCGGCACCACCGGTGTCACCACGACCGGTGCTAGTGACGCAGCTGCGTGATGGGGAGAGTGGTGCATAAGGACGTAGCCACCCGCACCGACGACGACCAGGAGGACGGCGACCAGCGCGGCCACCCCACTGTTGAACCGGAATCCCACCGGTCCACTGGCTGGAACCACCGACCTGCCAGGGCTCCACGGCGCCGGGGTCGGCTGGGGTGGCTGCCACTCGGAGCCGTTGTCGGTCATAGTCGCCCCGTCGTCGATGGATAGTGCTGTCAGCCTCGACCGCCACCAGGGGCGACTTGAGCCAGGAGCTCGACGGCATGTAGCCCCGCACAGACAATTCCGGCAGCGGGCGGGTCAGACGACGCGCGCCGGTCTCGGTCGCAGCGGAACCCTAGATTGCTGTGGTTGCTGCGCTAGCGTCGCGAGGGTGTTCATCTTGTTGGTGCGGTTCGAGTTGCCGGACGCAGCCGCGGCGCAAGCGTTCGACCTACTCACAGCTGCGGCCGTGCCGCTCATCCGCGAACGTGAGCCGGGCACGCTGGTGTATGACCCGCACACGGTTGAGGGAGCGCCGAATTCCCGAGTGTTCTACGAGGTGTATCGCGATCGAGAAGCTCACGCCGAGCACGAGCGGCAGCCGCACACTGAGCAGTTTTTGACCGCATTGCGCGCGCTCGTTACCGATACCCGGGTCGAGGTGCTGTCGCCTCAACTGCCTGCGCAATAACCGGGCGACCGCACCGAGTCACGTGAGACGCCGCCATTTGCCACGAGCAGTTGAGTAATTGTGCGCACGCGCGCCGACCAAGGCGGCCGCGACAGTGGAAGTTCAACCTACGGGAAGACTGCCATGACGATTCCTTGCCCCGACTGCCGCAACCAGATCGCGATGCCGGCAGCGGCATGTCCCGGTTGCGGGCTCCGCCTCGTCGGGGCCGACGCGGCCCGGTTGTGGGAGGTCGACCTCGCCCTTGGCTCGCTGGCGACCGAACGCGTCGGTCTGATCGCGGGGCTCCGTCCGTCGGCACCCACGCCCGTTTACAGTCCCGCCTTCCTGCCCGCCTACCCGCAACCAGCCACGCCACCGCTGAGCTTCCGCCACCCGGCTCCGGCCCGGCGGCCGATGTCGCCTCAGCAACTCCTGCTCGGCCTCGGCGCCGCGCTGCTGCTTGTCGCCTCGGTCGTGTTCGTCGCAGTCGCGTGGACCTCCCTTGGCCGGGTCGTCCAAGCAGGCGTCATGGTCTGCCTGACAGCCGGGACGACGTGGGCAGCCGCGGTAGCCGTGCGCAAGAGCCTGCAGACAACAGCGGAGTCGCTCGGCGTGATCGCGAGTGGTTTGGTCGCCATCGACGCATGGGCGGCATGGACGCTCAACGTTGCCAATCTTCAACGGTTGTCGCCTGCTACCTATGCAGCGCTGGGCGCCACAGCCGCGACGTTGCTCCTGGCGGGTGCCGCTCGGGTGATCCCCCAGGTCAAAACCTTCGGCGTCGTTGCCGTCATGTCGGCACAGGCCGCCGTGTTGGCCGCCGTGGTAGCCGGCGAAGCGCACCACCACCGGCTCCCGGTGCTCCTCGCCGGTGCTCTTGTCGCGCTGTCGGTCGTCGATCGACTCGTCGCGCACCGATCGGCAGGCCCGACGCGGGCTACTGCGCTCGTGTTCGCCGTCGGTGGGTGGGCGGTAGGTGCTGCCGTTGGTACGTACGCGGCGGCCGCAGCGGACGGCGTGAGCTCACGCATCGGTCTCGTCGTACTCGCGCCCGCTGCGATCTGCTTGCTGCCGCCGTTCAACGCCGATGTGCGCGCCGACTACAAAGCGGTCGTCTCGGTCGGTGGTCTGACCGCTGGCGTCCTTGATGCTCGCTTTGCCGCTGCGGCACTCGGCGGTGTCGTCGCGTTGTGCCTGCTCGGCGTCGCCGGCGCCGCGCTGATGGCCGTCAGCTCCAAACTCCACGCCGCGCAACGGTGGATCTTCGGCATCGGCGTCGGCACGGTCATGGTGACCATCGACGCACTCGCCGCGCCGCAACCGCACTCGCTGGCGTCGATCGTCGGCGCCGCGGCCGGCATCGGGTTCCTCACCCACGGCCTGTTCGTCGCCGCCGACCGCCGATGGGCCTGGCCAGCCGGCGCGGCGAGCCTCATCGCGAGTGCGGCTGCTGCCATGGTCACCGCGCACGCCACCAGCACTGACGTAGACGCCATGGTCGTCATCGCCGGTGCCGGCGTACTCGGTGCGGCCGCGATGTGCCGCCGCCGACCCGAGGAAGTCGGATTCATGGCGATCGCCGGGGTCGCTTCGTTGATCGGTGTACTCGGGCTGTTGCATCACCACGAGCTGGCATACGCAGGTGGCGCACTGGCCCTCACCGGCTGCGCCTGGTTGATGTTCGCCGCGCTGCCGGAACGCGCCGAAGCGATTGCACCCGCGCTGATTGCGCTTGCCCTTGCCCAGATCTGTGCGCTCGCCGCCCCGGCGACGAAGCCCATCGACTACCTCACCGTGGGTCTGGGTGTCCTGGTCATCGCGATCAGCGTTGTGCATCGCGAGGCCGCCCAGGCCCGGTTACTCGTTGCCACCGCAGGGGTGACGCTCGCAGTGCTTCCCTCCGCCTACCTCAGCCTCGTCGATGGTGGGCTGACCAGGCCGCTGGCGGTCGCCGCCGCTGGCGTCGTGCTGGTGTGGCTCGCGAGCGAGCGTCCCAACCCGGCGTTGTTCGGCTGCTCCGCCATCACGATCGGACTCGCAGCGGCAGGACTTGCCGACCGGCATCACTTCAGCGCGACCGCCGCCGTGCTGGGCGCCGCCGCGGCGGTTGTCGCGGCACACGCGATCCTGCGTCGTCGATACCTCGGCATCGAGATACCCGTCGCAGCCGCGCTGGTGACCGCGTCGCTGGCCTCGACGCTCAGCGCGACCCATTTCGGAACCGGTCCAAGCGCCGTCGTCCTTGCCGCCATCGGAGCCGTGTGGGGTGCCGTTCGCATCGAACACCAGCCGGCGCCCCGACAAACGATGCGCGCTATTTCGGGTGCGACGTCGGTATTCGCGATCATTACGGCAACCGACGCCCACGGTTGGCTGTCCATCACCTTGGCGATCACCGGTGCGACCTGGCTGACGTTCGCCGCCCAAAGAGGCGGGCAAGCATGGGCGTTCCCAGGCGTCATTGCCGTGACAGCAGCGCTATGGCACTTCCTCTTCAACAGCGGTGTGCACGATGTGGAGGCCTACACAGTGCCGCTCGCTACGTTGCTGCTTGCGATCGGTCTAATCAACCTGGAGCGCTCGCGCGAGACAACGTCGTGGGTAACCGCGGGCCCTGCCGTCGTCGTCGGCTTGGTGCCCTCGGCGTTCACCGCCATCTTCGACCCGAACGCGTTGCGGCCGATGCTCGTCGTCGTGGCGAGCAGCTTGCTCATCCTTGCTGGGCTTCAGTTGCGCTGGCGAGCACTTATTCTCCCGGCTGCATGGTGTCTCGGCGCCGTCGTATTTGTGCAGCTGGCGCCCTACGCGGTCGGTGCGCCACGCTGGCTGACCCTCGGTGGCGTCGGTGCAGTGCTCGTGGCCGCTGGCGCGCGCTACGAACGCCGGCTGCACGACGTACGCACGATACGTGCGTGGTACGTCGGCTTGCACTAGAGAACGACGTCGCCCGTTTCGAGGCCTTCGGCGAGCGCGTATCGCGCGAGTTCGACCCGATTGTGTAGCTGAAGTTTGCGCAATGTCGCCTGCACATGATTCTCGACGGTGCGTCGCGAGACGACGAGACGGGCTGCGATTTCCTTGCTGGTAAGACCTTTCGCGACCAATCGAAGCACCTCGGTCTCGCGTTCCGTGAGCACCGGCCGCGTCTTCTCTGACTGGCTGGCAAGTCTTCGGTACTCCCCCAGCATGAGCCCGGCGAGTGCGGGCGTAAAGACGGCCTCACCGCGCGCCGTCCGCCTCACTGCGTCAAGCAATTCGGTGGCGCTCGCCGATTTCGTGAGGTAGCCGGTAGCGCCGGCCTTTACCGCCGCCAATACGTCAGCTTGCTCACCCGACGCCGACAAGACGAGAACGTGGGTGCCTGCGGGAACGGCGCGCGTGACGTCGACTCCAGACCCATCTGGCAATTGCAGATCAAGCAGGACGACGTGGGGCCGGGTCGCGTTCATCACGGCGACCGCCTTGGCTACCGTGTCGGCTTCGCCGACGACCGACACGCCGGCCGCCTCGAGGTCGCGAATCAACGCCGATCGCCAGATCGGATGGTCGTCGACAACGACGATCCGTAGCGACGCGGTATCGGCTGTGTCGGGGGGCGAGTCATCGTCGTGGGACACGCAGTTCCACCTCCACGCCGTCGTCAACGGCCGACGTCACGGTCGCGCTGCCGCCGAGCGACGCCAGTCTGCCGACTATGGAGCCGGCAATGCCGATCCGGCCCACAGCACGTGCTTCGTCGGCTCGATCCGACGCCATGCCGCACCCGTCGTCACGCACACTCACGACGACCGCATCGCCCTCATCTTCGACAAGCACCCACGCCGACGCGGACGGGCCTGCGTGCCGGTCGACGTTGTCGAGCGCCGCCTTGACCGCCGCAGCCATGTCTACGGCAACGTGTCCGGTCAACAGCACCGGCTCTGCGGGCATGGCCAAGGTGATTGCACGGTGCGGCCATGTTGTCTCGAGCGGCGTGAGCAGAGTGCGCAGGTCGACGTCGGCAATCGAGCTGACGGTGGAATCGCGCACCAACGCCGTCACGTGCGAACGCAATGCAGTTTCGTGCTCGGTGGCGAGGCTGGCGATGGCGTCGCGATCCATCACGGCGGCATCGCGCGCAATCAGCGCGAGTGCTTGCAACGCACCGTCGTGGATCGCTCTCGCAAGCCGGTCACGTTCAGCCCGCGCTGCTTCGAGAGCGCGCACCTGCGCAAATTGCTCCTCGGCCTTCAAGGTGGTGGTGGCGAGATAGCCGACAACGACCCCGGCCAACACAAGCAGCGTCGCCGAACTTGTGGTCGTCGTCGCGAAACTGCCACGTTCGACGACGAGGGCAGCCGACAGTACGACGGCGACGACGAGACCAAGTGGTGCACCGCCCGCGATCGCCGCCCCGAGAACCGCGGCAGCGGTCCACGTTCCTGGCAATGTCGGAGCGCCGGTCACGACCCGTTCATGGGTATCGACCAGGCGGGTCGCCAACAGCGCCGCGACCGCGACCGCGAGATCCGCCGCCACCATGGCAACGGCAGACCAACGAGGCCGCCAGCCGCCGGCGCGGGGGAACACCGGCAACATCGGCTGGACGATGCACACGAACACCGACCACACGGCCATCGCGGCCAGAGCCGTGACCGCACCGAGTGGGTGCGCGTAGTCGGCGTAGCTACGCCCGACCTGGACCGCAACAAAGACCAGACTGGCCGCGCGGAACACGATGAGCGCGCGCCACAAGGCCCCTTGCGAACCGGTCGGCCGGACGTCGATGCGCACCCCCTCATGGTGCGGCCATCGCTGACTCGGCGCGGCCCGCCACGCGGTGGCAACTCGGTCCGGCTAGCCGGTGTCTCGTTGGCCTTGAAAGCGATTCCGACTAGCGCCGACCGGGATCCGGGCCCGGTGTGCATACGACATCCGCACCCTGGCCAGCCACATCTCAGCCCGGGTCGTGACGGCCGGCAGCACGAGGAGCACGAGAATGCCCGCGAGCCACCCGCCGAGCACGTCGGTGACCCAATGCGTGTCGAGAAAGACGGTGCCGAGACCGATCGTCGTCGAGACCACAACCGCGAGCGAAATCATCGCTCGGCGGTAGCGCACGGCCACGATTGCAAGCACGCCAAAGATGACCACCGCGTTCGACGTGTGCCCCGATGGAAAGATGTCACCACCCTCGAAAACGGCCCGCGGATGGATCGTCAAACTGGGACCCAACCGGCCGATCGCCAGCTTGACCACACCGACACCAACGTTGAGCAGCACAAGCGCCGATGCGAGCATCACGAGGGGTCGCCACGAGCGCATTCTCCATGCGCGCCAAGCCAGATAGACGGCGGCGACAACAGACGAAGGTCCACGCTGACCGACGATGACGTAGTTGAAAACCCACGGCGTCACATGCGGAAAACGCTGCGACAACTTCATGGCGGCGGCCGTGTGATCCAGCGCATCGAGCGGCGAACCCACCACCACTGCAGCAGTGAGAGCGACGTACACCGAGAGCACTGAGACAAAGATCACACGATCCGAGGGCCAGCGCGAAAACCAACGCGTAGGCGACGTCTTCGAGGGTGCTTGCGTCGCCTGACGCGTGAGAAGTTCTTGTGACATTGCTTGAGTTTACCCGCGAAGGATTACGCGGGCGTTTCCGCAAGAAGGCTGAACATCACCTGCCCGGAACCGGAACGACCCCTGAAAGGGCTACCGGTCTTGAAGAACTGAAAGAACGTTGCCAGCAGGATCCGTGAACCACGCGCCACTGTGCGTTCGCGGCGGAAGCGAGGGTCGGGAGCCCGCACTGTTCGTCAGACTCCGACGCGGTCCGGCAGCCCAAAGAGCGGAAAAAGGGTGTCGGTCGCCAGGAAGAACGTGAGTTCGCCGATCTTTCCGTCACGCAGTTCGAGCACCTGCAAAGCCCACGGTTCATACCCGCCGTACGCGCTCGGCTTGTACTGGCCGAACGCAGGCGAACCATTCGCTGACGTCGTCGCGATGACCCGTGAGTCGCGGCAGCCAATGCCCGGCCCGAACCACCACGCAAAGATGTCGTCGCGCCCTGAAAGCCACATGTCGTACGGAGGCATTGACTGCACGGCGTCTTCGTGGATGAGTGCCGTCAGCGCATCGATGTCATACGCCTCGAACGCGCGTACGTAACGCGCGAGCAACTCGCGATCGGCAGGGTCGAGCGTCGACGTGGCATTGGACGCCGTGGGCCTACTCACCTCGAGCGTCGCCCGCGCCCGTTGCAGGGCGCTGTTCACTGACCCGACCGTAGTCTCGAGTAGTTCGGCGACTTCGGTCGCTTTCCACTGGAGTACTTCGCACAAGATCAGCACGGCCCGTTGACGTGGCGGCAGATGCTGAAGAGCGGCGACAAACGCGAGCCGCACACTGTCACGCGCAACGGCGGTGTCGGCCGGGTCGCCATGCGCCGCGCCAACGAGCGCGTCAGGAATCGGCTCGAGCCAATGCGTCTCCGGTAGCTGATTGAGGTTCGCCGCAATTGGCTCAGAAGCCGGGCCGAGATCTATCGGCCGCGCCCGCCGTTCGACGCTTCTGCGCATGTCGAGGCACACGTTGGTCGCAATGCGGTACAGCCACGAACGCAGCGAGGCGCGGCCCTCGAACTGGTCGAAGCCGCGCCACGCACGAATGAACGTCTCCTGCACCGCGTCTTCGGCCTCGAACGGCGACGCGAGCATGCGGTAGCAGAACCCGCGCAGCTCCACCCGATGCGTTTCCAGCCGGTGCTCGAGTTCTTCGGGCATGGGAGCGGGCAGGGCGGCTGGGGTCGTCGGCGCGGTCATCCGGCCATGGTAAACACCTCCACCGACACCGGCGGCGGTTCACGGCGCCCTACCTGAGCGCCTGACCCGCGCACCGATGAGTTCGGGGGTTCCGCAGCGTCGTAGCTGGTGACATGGTTCGACGAACGAAAGGAGCCACCCCATGCCAACCCGAGACAGCGCCCCGATCGGCGCTCCTTGCTGGGTCGATTTGATGACGACGGACGTCGAGGGCAGCCGTGCCTTCTACGGCGAGCTGTTCGGCTGGACCTCGGAGGAGCCGAACGAGCAGTTCGGCGGCTACTTCACCTTCAGCAAAGACGGCGTACAAGTCGCCGGCGGCATGGCGAGCCAGCCGGGTATGGGCGTGCCGAACGTGTGGTCGATCTACCTCGCATCCGACGACGCGGCCAAGACGCTCGAGGCCGTGACCGCCAACGGCGGCCAGATCTACGCCGAGGCGATTCAGGTTATGGACCTCGGCACCATGGCGGTCGCCGCCGACCCCGGCGGCGCAGCGATCGCCGTCTGGCAACCCGGTAGTCACAAGGGTTTCGGCATTTTCGCCGAAGTAGGTGCACCGAGCTGGTTCGAACTGCTCACCCGCGACTACGCGACATCCGTCGACTTTTACCGCGAGGTCTTCCACTGGACGACGCGTGTGCACAGCGACACCCCGGAGTTCCGATACACCACCGACAACGACGGCGACACCATGCTCGCCGGTGTGATGGACGCCGGCGGCTTCCTCCCTGAGGGCGTCCCTAACCACTGGTCGGTCTACTTCGGCACCAGCGACACCGACGCAACGTTGGCAAAGATCCTCGCGCTCGGCGGCTCGATCGTGACGCCCGCCGAAGACACTCCCTACGGCCGGCTCGCAGCGGCTGCTGACCCGGCTGGCGCGGTGTTCAAGCTGATCGCGCCCAACCCTGCCAACCCCCCCACGCCCGCGAACTAGCGCAAACCGGTCGTGCCGTCGATGCGCTCGCGCAACAGGTCTCGTCGAACGCGAGACGGGCGGCCGCGTCCTTTCGTGGTCTTTGCCCAGGGCCGGGTCATACAGCGGGCCGATGTCTTGGCCGGTTGAGCGTCGGACCCGTCCGCCCCACCGCTCAGCCAGCAGCGCCTGTCCGAATGGAGCGGATTGTCGGCTGTCCGGATCATATGCACGAACGCGGTGATCAACTACGAATAGACCGATAAGCACCCCAAATAGGGCGATTGACCGATCCTGCTCCTGCCGGTCGCGCGCTCACGCACCCCTGGGAGCAGAGCCATGGCGATCCAACCACTGCCGCCGTCCGACCCGCCCGCACCATGGATGAGCATCGGCAGCGCTGTCACGCTGCTGCCCGTCGATCTCGAAACCGGAATGCTCACCGGCGAGGTCACCCACTGGCTCAGCGGGGCCGCGGGCCTCGTCGCCACGATCGGCGTTCGCACCAGCGCGGTCGTCGCGGCGAGGTGCGCCGGGCACCGGCTGTGGCTCGCGGGCCATGAAGCCGTTCACGGCGACCTATTGGTGTTCGAGGTCATTGCGCGCAAGCCGTCGCCACAGGTGGAGACCACCTTGGCGCTGACCGGTGTTATCCCGCTGGCGCACGAGCTTCGGCGCAGCGCGGTGCGCACGGCGACGTTGCACCCTGTACGTCTGACGTTCGACGATGGCAAGGCGGCGGACGGCGTGGCGATCGATCTTTCGCATACCGGCTGCCGAATCGCGCTCAATCGGGCCGATGCCCTGCAACCGGTGGGCACGACGGCACGCCTGGCGATCGAGCTCCCTGGTAACGAAGACCTCAAGCTCACCGGCGACGTGGTGCGAGTTGCCGGCGACACCGGTGAGCTGGCATTGCAGTTTCGGCCGACCGATATCGATCTTGCTCCGATTGATCGTTTGGTCTACGCAGCAGTGAAGCGACGCCGGGTGGTTCAGGAGTACTGAACAGTGCAACGCCACTGCGCACGTGCCGGGTTCGACGCCACGGTGAAGTCGTCGACCGGCGACCAAGTAGCTCTGGGGTGCGGTGAAGGGCGCGCGGGTGACTGCGCGCCCTTCACTGTTGCGGGGTCGACCTCGTGTACTCGCCGCGAAGCAGGGAGACAAGCGCGGCGACGCCCGCCATGATGGCGGCGACCACGAACACGATGCCGAGGCCGTGATGAAACGGTGCGGAGATCAGCTGCGGAAAGAAGCGTGTACCGGTCAGCGTTGTGACGTTGCCGGCGGGCAGTGTCGAGAGAACTCCCGACGGCGCAAGCAGGTGCCGGATCGGATTGTTACCGAGGAATGCCGCGAACAGCGTGCTCACCGGGGGCAGCTGCGCGACGCTCGCGGCGGTGGTAGCTGGCACTGCCTGTGCGGTGAGTCCTGACGTCAGCGCCGATGGCAGTGCACTCGCCAAGCCGGCCGTCATGAGTGAGAAGAACACGCCGATCGACAATGCGGTGCCGGAGTTCTGAAACGTCGATCGCATGCCCGACGCCGCGCCCCGGTACGCGGCAGGCACGCTGCTCATGATGGCGGAGGTGTTGGGCGCCGAGAACATGCCCTGGCCGGCACCGCTGACGAACAGCAACGCGGCGAAGTCTGGATAGCTGAAGGCGATCGGGAGCGCCAACAGACCGAGGAACGACCCGGCGACGAGAACAGCGCCGGTGGTGGAGAACTTGCGTGCGCCGTAGCGGTCGGAGAGGAATCCCGATAGCGGACCTGCCACCAAAAAACCCGCGGTGAGCGGCAGCAGATAGATGCCCGCCCATAAGGGCGTGTCCTCGAATTTGTACCCACGCAGCGGTAGCCAGATCCCCTGCAACCAGATGATGAGCATGAACTGCAGGCCACCTCGCGCGATCGAGATGAGCAGCGCGGCGAAGGTGCCTGCCGCGAAAGCGCGGATACGGAAGAGTGCGAGCTGAAACATCGGTTCGGCCAGGTGCGTCTCAATGACCGCAAAGGCGATGAGAAGGGCGACGCCGAGGGCGAGCCCGCCGAGCACGAGCGGGTTGTTCCACCCGGTGGCATGCCCACCGTACGGCTGAATCCCATGCGTGATCGACGCGAGGATCGCGGCCGCGCCCAACGTGAAGGTGGCGTTGCCGGCCCAGTCGATACGCGCTCGACGACGCACCCCGTTGTCGCGAAGGCTGCGATACGACCAGAGCGTTCCGAGGATCCCCACCGGAACGTTCACCCAGAACACGGCCCGCCAGTCGACGACGGCAAGCAGGCCACCCACGAGCAGACCGAGGAACTGCCCCGCAAGCCCGGCGATCTGGTTGATGCCAAGGGCCATGCCGCGCTGCTCAAGCGGAAATGCGTCGGTGAGGATCGCCGCCGAGTTGGCGGTCAGCATCGAGCCACCGGTGGCCTGCACCAGGCGCAGCAAAATCAGCCACAGCGCACCGGCGTGGCCGGTGAACGGGTCGAGCGAAAGGGCCAACGACGCGACGCTGAAGATCAGAAACCCGAGGTTGTACATCCGCACCCGGCCGAACATGTCGCCGAGGCGCCCGAGCGAGACAACAAGCACGGCAGAGACCAGCAGATATCCGAGCACCATCCACAACAGGTAGACGATGTTGTCGGCGGCCAGTGGATCGAGCTTGATGCCGCGAAAGATCGCCGGCATGGCGATGATGACGATGGAACCGTCGAGGGTTGCCATCAGCGTGCCGACGGTCGTGTTCGACAACGCCACCCACTTGTACCGATCGGAATCCGACCTCGGAGGCTGCGGCGGCGGCGGCTTGCTCAAAGGTGTTCCGCGAGACGCTCCAGCAACGGAATCGCGGCGACGAGCTGCTCGCGTTCCTTTGAATTGAGGCCAGTGCGCAAGGCGCTCGCGACACGCTGCGCGGTGAGTGATCGGCGTCCGGCAAGAAGTGTTCGACCGGCGACAGTTGCGGACAGGCTCGTGCGTCGCCCGTCGTCGACATCGGCGTCGCGGGTCACGAGACCGCGCTGCTCCAACGTCGTGACGATGGTGCTCATGGCCTGCGGACTGATGCGTTCTTGATCAGCCAGCGTGCCGGCGTTTTGGGGCCCGCCCCGCTCAAGCCGCGACAGCACCGACAGCTCGGACAGCGTGACCTCGGTGGCCTCGTGGCCCTGGCTCGCACTCTGGCGCAGGCGCCGCACGATGCGCCCGAGCACGACCCTTAGCTCGTTGCCGAGCTCGGTCAGATCGGGGTGTCGCTCGATGACCGCCATGGTCGTTAGCATAACTAATCAGGCTAGCTTTACTAAATACGATTGTCATGATTCGATCGACGTATGAGCGATGCGCTGACAACCGGTCTCGTCGGCATGAGCGGCCACAATGGCGACGAGATCGAGGCCTACCTGGCCCGCCCCGACACCAGCGACAATCGGGGCGGCGTCATCATCATCCATCACCTGCCGGGGTTCGATCGGGCCTCGAAGGAGATCACCCGACGGTTCGCCGAACTTGGCTATGACGCGATTTGCCCCAACCTGCATTGGCGCGAGGCTCCGGGCGCTGCGCCTGACGATGCCGCCGCGACTGTTCGCGCGGCGGGTGGAGTGCCTGATGCCCGGTTGGTTGGCGACGTGGGTGGCGCGGCAACATACCTGCGAGCGCTGCGGACGTCGAACGGCAAGGTCGGCGTCATCGGGTATTGCTCAGGCGGGAGGCAGAGCGTGCTCGCCGCATGCAACCTCGATCTGGACGCCGCGGTCGACTGCTACGGCGCATTCGTGACAGGCACTCCCCCCGCGGGAATGCCGATGCGCACGAACCTCGTCGACCAGCTCCCAAATCTGCGGGCGCCGTTGCTTGGATTGTTCGGCAAGGAGGACGCCCACCCCAGCCCCGAGCAGGTCGCCGAGCTCGACGAGATTCTGACGGCGCACGACAAGCCGCACGAGTTTCATTCCTACGAGGACACCGGCCACGCGTTCTTTGCTGTCGACCGGCCGGCATATCGAGTGGCGGCCGCCAACGATGGCTGGGCAAAGATCGCGGATTTCTACGGCCGGTATCTCGCAACTGCGGAGGTCTGAGCGATGTGCACCTACGACACAGTTCGTGCGTCGATTGACGGCAGCGCCAAGGGCCCTGGCGGCAGTTGGTTTCACGTCACGGATGCAACGGTGTACTTCGACCATCCAGTGCATGCCATGGCAGGGCACACGTTGAACATCGATCTTGCAGCTCCTGCTGTTGGGCCCGGAGCGCGGGTTGCCGTGGAGCTAACCGCGGAGTCAGCGCGCGAACTTGTGGCGGCGATTCAAGCGGCCCTCGACGCCGTCCCTGCCTCTCTATGTCTGGCCCGTTGAACCGAGGGTTGAAGAACTTCTTCGGATACCGCTAGCCTCAACCGTTGGCTCCGCTGGCACGAACACAGAGAGCGAGGCACCAATGTCTGAGGCCCTCATTTTGGAGTTCAAAGGCACCGCCGCCCAATACAAAGCCGTCAACGAGATCCTGGGCATCAACATGGCCACCGGCGAGGGCGACTGGCCCGCTGGCCTGCTCAGCCACGTCGGCGCCGCTGGTTCCACCGGCAGCCTGCTCGTGTTCGAGGTGTGGGATTCCCAAGAGTCTCAGGGAAACTTCATGTCGGCGCGGCTCGGCCCGGCGCTCGGCAAGGTCGAGATGACCGAACCGACCAGGCTTGAGTGGTTGTCCGTCATCGGGAGCCACCACTCGCACTGAAGCCTCGTACGAAGACCTCCTTGCGGGACTCAGACTTTGCGGGACTCAGACTTTGCGGAACTCAGACGCGGGCTCCGAGAGCTGTGTGCACCGACCGCACGGCACTCGACCCGTCACCAACGGCCGCGGCCACTCGCTTCATCGACCCCGACCGCACGTCGCCTGCCGCAAAAACTGCGGGCACGTTCGTCTCGAACGGCAGCGGGCGTCGTCCCATGTGTGCCCAGATCTCGCCAAGATCGGCGTCGAGCAGTTGAGCGTCGGTGCGGACGAAGCCGTCGCCGTCCAACGCAATGCTGGTCAGCCACTCGGTAGCCGGCACGGCGCCGATGAAGCAGAAAAGTCCTTTGCATGGAGCATCTTGCGCTTCGCCGGTGGCGCGGTTGATGAAACTGATTCGGCGGAGTGACGCGTCGCCGTCGAGAGCCGTCACCTCGGTGTTGGTGTGGATCGTGACACGTGGTGAGGCGAGCAGCCGCTCGGCGAGATACGACGACATGCCGGCGTAGAGGTCGTCGCCGCGCACGACGAGGGTGACCGCGCTGTCGCGCGACGCCAGATACAGCGCGGCTTGGCCCGCAGAGTTGGCGCCGCCGATGACGGCGACCGGCTGGTTGCCGCAGACGCGCGCTTCGAGTTCGGTCGCGGCGTAGTAGATTCCGGCGCCCTCGAACTCCGACCATCGTTGCAACGGCAGCGCACGATAGCGGGCGCCCGTCGCGATGATGGCCGATCGCGTGACGATGTCCGTGCCATCTTCGAGGACGACGCGAAGCTGCCCTGCATTGCAATCGAGCGACGCTGCTTTGCAGGGACTCGAAAGTTCGGCACCGAACTTGAGCGCCTGAATCGTCGCGCGGCCGGTGAGCTCGACACCACTCACGCCCGACGGAAAGCCGAGATAGTTCTCAATACGCGAGCTCGCCGCTGCCTGACCTCCGGTTGCGACTGCGTCGATCAAGACGGTCTGCAATCCTTCTGATGCGCCGTACACGGCGGCAGCGAGGCCGGCCGGCCCGCCGCCAACCACGATGAGGTCGACGGCCTTGTCGGCACTGCGGTGGTACGAGAGGCCGAGGTGTTCTGCGAGTTCGCCCGGGGTGGCGTGCTGCAGGATGCGGCCCGGCGTCAGCACCGCGGGCAGATCGGCAGAGGTGAGAACGGCCGCGGACATGACGGCTTTGCCCTCAACGGTTTCGGAGTCGAACCACAGGTGCGGCAGTCGCTGCCGCGCGGCGTAGGTGCGCAAGGCGAGTGCGCTGGCCGACAGGCTGCTGCCGACGATCTCAATGCTGCGGGCGGCGGCGCTGTCGCGCAGAAACTCGCGTCGGGCAAGAAATGCCTTGAGCAGCAGGTCCGACAGCTCGGGATCTTCAGCCATCAACCGACGAAACGATGCGGCCGACACGCGGCACACCGCGCCGGCTTCTGACACCCGAGCCGTGAGATAGACCCGCTGCCCGGTCAGCAGGTTCAGCTCACCAAGAAAGGCACCCGCCTTGTGCTGGACGACGATCTCTTCGGGTGCGTCGCCCGTTGACGTGCTCACGATGTCGATGACGCCCTGCTGGATGAGCACGAGGTCGTAGGTGAGGTCGCCGGGCCGAAAGATCGTGTCGCCAACATTGACCGCTTCTGATGTGCCGTAGGCACACAGCCTGGTGCGCTGGTCATCGGTGAGAAGGGGAAACGCTTGCGCCATCGCCGCGGCGCTCGGCACCGAAGCCGGGCCACTCGTCGAGGGCAGTTCACTCGTCGCTGCCTGTTCAGTCACGGGTCACTCCCTTCGCCTCGCGCGCGGCCCCACAGCACGATAACCAAGACCGCCCGCGACGCTGGCCTCCCGGTTGACACGGATCGATCCCTAGGTAACTATTGTGCTAGTTGACTAGTTAATCGGGAGGCGTTGTGATCGAGTTTCACTTGAACGCCACGTCGGGAGTTGCCCCCTACCTGCAGCTGGTGCAGCAGGTGCGCCGCGCGTTGCGGCTGGGGCTGCTCTCCGAGGGCGACCAGCTGCCGACCGTCAAAGACGTCGTCGCCCACCTGGCGATCAACCCCAACACGGTGCTCAAGGCGTATCGCGAACTCGAGCACAGCGGGCTCGTCGCGGCCCGCGCGGGTGTCGGCACCTTCGTCACCTCAACGCTGAGTGACGCGTCCCTCGCCGCACATGGTCCGCTGCGCCATGAACTCCAACGTTGGTTCGCCAAAGCACGTCGGGCCGGACTCGACGACGAGAGCATCGAGGCCCTCTTCCAGGACTCCTTTCGGTCCTTAAGCGACGAAGGTGTGGCGTGACCGCCGTCCTCGATGCGCAGGGCCTTGGCAAGCGCTATCGCAAACAGTGGGCCTTGCGTGATTGCACGCTGCAAGTGCCCGCGGGCAGGGTGGTCGGCCTGGTCGGACCGAACGGAGCGGGCAAGACAACGCTGCTGCATCTTGCGGTCGGCCTCCTGCAGCCCAGTGCTGGCAGCGTCGGCGTGCTCGGCGCTCGACCAGCTGAGAACCCGGCGCAACTTGGGCGGGTGGGTTTCGTCGCACAGGAAACCCCTTTGTACGCAACGCTTTCGGTGGCCGATCACCTCAAGCTCGGCGAATGGCTCAACCCCCGCTGGGATGCAAGAGCTGCGGAACGCCGGATCGACCAGCTCGGGCTCGACCGCAAACAGCGCGCGGGCAAACTGTCGGGCGGTCAGCGCGCGCAGTTGGCACTCACGCTCGCGATCGCGAAACGACCAGAGCTCTTGGTGCTCGACGAACCAGTCGCAAGCCTGGACCCACTCGCCCGACACGAGTTCCTTCAACACCTGATGGAAGCCGTCGCCGACGATGGCGTCAGTGTCGTGCTGTCCTCGCACCTCGTGAGCGACCTTGAGCGGGTCTGCGACTACCTCATCGTCCTGGTCGGCTCACGGGTGCAGGTCGCTGGCGACGTCGACGAGTTGCTTGCCTGTCACCACCGGCTCATCGGCCCTCGCCGCGACGCGGCGCACCTTCCGAGCGACCAGCAGGTCATCGAGGCCAGCCATACCGATCGGCAAAGCACGCTTCTCGTACGCAGCGACGGGCCGATCCTCGACCCTGCCTGGACAGTCGAGCAGATCGGTCTCGAAGACTTGGTAATCGCCTACATGCGTCGTGCAGGATGATGCGGCTCGGTTGGCGCCAGTTCCGCTTGCAAGCGGCGGTGGCTTTCGGCGTCCTCGTCGTTATTGCCGTCGTCCTGGCCATGACCAGACCGCACCTGATCTACCTCTACGACGTGTTTGCCAAGGCACAGACTGCGTGCGCATCCACCGGTGACTGCCGTGATGTGACCATCAACCTCAGCCAAGTGGACAAGTTGCTCGAGCTCCTCGGCACCGCTCTTGTCGCCGTCCCTGCCCTCGTTGGAGCGTTCTGGGGAGCTCCTCTGATCGCCCGCGAATTCGAGGCGGGCACCCACCGCCTCGCCTGGACGCAAAGCGTTACCCGCACCCGTTGGCTGGCGTCCAAGCTGGCCATCGTCGGTGCGGGAAGCGTGATTGCGACCGGGCTTCTCAGTCTTATGGTGACGTGGTGGTCGAGCCCCATCGACCGCGCGCACACGAACCGCTTCGGGTCCGGCATGTTCGGGGAGCGCAACATCGCCCCGCTTGGGTATGCCGCCTTCGGGTTTGCTCTCGGCGTCGTCGCGGGATTGCTTATCCGGCGCACACTCCCAGCGATGGCGACCACACTCGTGGGCTGCCTCGGTATCAGAATCGCGTTCACCTACCTGGTGCGGCCGCACCTGCTCTCGCCAGTGCATAAGGCAGTCGCGCTTGATCCCGACGGTACGGGTTTCGGTAGCACGAACAGCGGGCCGCCGACGCTGTTCCCCAATCCCCCGAGCATGCCGAACGCATGGATCTACTCGACCCACATCGTCGACAACGCCGGCCACGGCCTGCCCGCCCAACTCGTCGCCAGCACCTGCCCGACGCTCGGCACTGGGCTCGGTGGCGGACCACCGCCGGGATCGGGGCACGCCGTTGTCCGGATTCAGGCACCGGCCGGCGTCCAAAACGCGCTCCAAGAATGCGTGGCCAAAATCGGCGCTAGTTACCACGAGCTGCTGACCTATCAGCCCGCCAGCCGCTACTGGGTATTCCAGTGGTACGAGACGGCGATCTATGTCGGCGCTGCTCTTGCACTCGCCGGGTTCTGTTTCTGGTGGATTCGCGGCCGCGCGACCTGACAGCAGCGGTACG
>Ga0080027_10000278_pt1 | contig 22401 bp, 13 predicted proteins | sample OrgsoiDNA2013046_FD_70962 | JGI IMG/M metagenome (GOLD analysis project Ga0080027, IMG submission 70962) | Permafrost soil microbial communities from the Arctic, to analyse light accelerated degradation of dissolved organic matter (DOM) -... | ecosystem: Environmental > Terrestrial > Soil >... | reverse complement strand
ACGTGACTATCCTCATGCCGTGGATGAATATCTGCGGGCAGCGCTGCTGGAAGGCGAAGGCGGACAGTCTCGTGCGCGGTTGTTGCAACTCGCTGCACGTAAGTCCACGCGTGATCTGGTGGATTCCGCCACCAGCAAAGCAGTTTCTGATCGCAAGTACGATCTTGATTCCATAAACACCCGGGTTGCGGTGCTGGAAGCGCAGAAGCGCAACCAAGAAGTTGTGACATTCCTCATCGCAACCCTGGATCAGGCCGGCAACATCGATGTGATTGAGAGCGTTGAAAACCTGGCGAAGGAGAAGTCACTGGAACCGGTCCGGCAGCGTGCGCTGGAGCGCGAAGCCGCAGTGAGCGTTGATCCAATTCGTCGTCTCGAACTGCGTTACGAGTTGGTTCGCTTCTATGAACAGAAGAAAGACATTTCTTCTGCGCAACAGAATATTGAAGCGCTTTATCGCGATAATCCCCGGATTCTCGGCGTCGTCCGTTCTACCATTGATTTTTATTCTCACAATAAATTGCAGTCGCGCGCCATCGATGTTCTTTTGCAGTCCGCACATAACGCATACCCGGCGCTGAGAACACAGTTCAACTATGAAGCGGCCCGCAAAATGACGGATGCGGGACAATACCAACAGGCGCGTATTCTCCTTATTGCATTGCTCAATGACAATCCCAATAACGCGGAGTATGTGGCCGCCGTTGCTGACACCTTTGCGCGTGCTGGAGACCAGGCTGGCCTGCGCGACTTCTACAACGCGCAAATCAAATATGTCCAGAAGGCACAGCTCTCTGCTGACGAGCGTAAAACACGTCTGGCGTCGCTCCGTCGCGGATTGATTCCTGCACTCACCATCCTGAAGGACTATGCCGGCGCCGTTGATCAGTACGTTGAAATCATCAACGCTTTCCCAGACGATGCCGCCGTAACCAGTGAAGCCGCTTTCTACGCCCAGCGATATCAGCGCAAGGACCAGCTCCAGAACTTTTATGCGAAGACGGTAGCAGCATCTCCCAAAGATTCACGATGGGCGGTGGTGCTGGCGCGCGTCCAGGGCAGCTATGAAGATTTTGATGACGCCATCAAGACATATTCTGATGCCATCAAAATCCGCCCGGACCGGGCTGATCTGCTGACAGCTCGCGCAGCGTTGGAAGAGCGCCTGATGCGCTTTGAAGAAGCGGCCAAAGACTATCGTGCACTCTATGATCTTGCCTACCATGATCCCAAATGGATGGAGAAGGTGGCGGAAATCCGGGCAAGGCAGTCGAAACCTGACCTCGCGGTTCAGGCGCTTCAAGTCGCACTTGTCGATGGACGCCCGGAAGCGCCGGCCAAATACTTCATCGTGGCAGACCGGCTTGAAAGCTGGGGTATGGTGGCTGAAGCGCGCACCTACGCGGAGCGTGGTGTGAAGGTCGCCGGCGATGGTCTGCTGGCCGATTCCGCCAATCACGCCGGGGCTCGCACCTATGTTCGCATCATGACGCAGGCACGGCAGTATGAAGTGGCCTATCACATTCTGGAGGACGCTCTCAATAGCGCCGGGAAGATGCCTCTCCTTTCGTCGCAAAACGCAAAGAACAACATTGAAGCCGCTTCCAATGCTGAATTGCGTCAACATCTGCTGGAAACACGGCGTAGCATTGCTCGCAACGGCTTTGCCGCCTGTACACGCGAAATTGGCTCGGCCATGGCGCGATATTTCACGCCGGAGGAAAAGGCAGCCACATTAGCCTGGGCTGGTATAAAGAACGCGTCACTCGGCCGCATGGATGCTCATAGTCTTCTGCTGCCACTGGTGGAGGCCGCCGGGTTCACTGAACTCCAGGTCAAGCTGAACAATGAAATGCTGATGATAACCGCACGCTCTTATCAGGGTGCGCAATCCCTGGAGCAACTACAGACACGCCGCTTGCAACTGGCCGAGCTTGGCGCGCAACTGGAAGCAGCCAGTCCTATGCGGCAAACTGCTCCCAACTTCCTCAGCCGGGCGCAGGAGATATTCAGGCTGGCCAACCGTCCTTCTGATGAACTCCGTGTGCTGGAAACCATGCAGTCGCGTGCACAGCTTCCAGCATCGCTTTACGATCGTTATTTCACCTTGTTGCTCAATCAGAATGTTCCGCGCCTCACCGCGCTCACCCAGCGCAAAGACATGGGTGATGCTGCCACCAACTTCATGATTTCCCATGGCGCTAGTCCACAAACGTATGCGGCAATCGCGGCGCGCAGCCAGTCGGAAGCTGCCGTGTGGAAGCCGGCATATACCGCGCTCACCGGCCTTTATTTCAAAGACTCTTCAGCCCCCGTGGACGCCGCTTTCCAAACCGCCTTAGGAACAGGCACCATCGGTCAGCAGCTTGACGGGAAAATCGATCGCCATCAGACCCTCGCGGGCGATGTCTGGTATTACTACGGTTCGCGCTATGGTGAATATCTGGGCGCTACGCACAAAGGAGACGACGAAGATTTCACCCCTGCAGAGCTCGAACACACCCCGGCCAATGTTTCTGCCTATTTCAATGTTGCGCGCTACTATGAAGATGCGGGCGAACTTGACCGCGCCGCAAGTGACTTCCTGCATGTGCTGGAGCTAAGCCCGTCACGCATTGACGCGCACAACCGTCTCGCCGGCATTTATTCCAGGCAGAAACGCGCTGACGATTCTCTGGCGGAAGAAAAGCTTGTCATCCAACTGCTCCGGTCCCAGGCGGGCGGGAAAACGTCATCTACATTTGTCGGTGACTATGCCGCAACCATCGCAGGGCTGAGTGGACGCAAACAGTTGTCGCAGTTTATGCCAGACGTACTGGATATCCTGCGGTCCTATGTGAAAACCAATGGTGACTACAGCCTGGTTGAGCTGGTTCGCAGCACCTATCCAGCCACGGAACCGCAACGTGATGCCACCTCGATGGCATTGGACCTCTGTAACGGTCAAAAATGGCGGACTGAATTCCTGCGTGACCTGCTCGCACCTGCCGCCAACGTACATGTGGATCAGGAACAGATATATCGTTCATTGTTGGAATCTGCGCAGGCTGATGTTGAATCCTCGGAAGGCTACCTGCACGAATCACATCAGGCTGAATTGCAACAAATACAGCTGCGCTGGCTTCAGTCCCTTCTAAAGGCTCACCAGCTTGATCGTTTGCGTGATCAACTGGCGTTGCTGCCTCCAGCGTCTCTGGACAATCTGCGCGACTCGCTGGCTCCGATTCAAATCAAGCTGGCTGCTGAAACCAACGCGGTCGATCCTTTGATCAATTCCTACCGTTCAGACCCCGAGCATGCACCCAGTGCTGAACTGCTCAGACGGACCGCAACCGAGCTGTCTCAATCCGGAGACAAGCAATCAGCACGCAAACTGCTGGAGTTTGTCTTTAGCCGGGAGGTAGAGAACCACAATCTTACTGTTGCCAACATGATCGGACTCGCTGATATTCGGATTCAATCCGGGGATGTTGACGGCGGCGTCATCTTGTTGCGACGGATGGCGCTCGTTGTCGGCAGTCCGTTTGAAACCCAGGAACCTTCGGCGGCCATGCTGGTTCGTACCGGACATCCGGCGGAAGCTGTTCCATTTCTTGAAGAAATGGTCCGGGCCGTGCCATGGAATCCTGATTATCGCGTGCGCCTCGCGCAAGCACGCCTGGCTGCCAACCAGACGGTTGACGTTGCGCGCAAAGACTTATTGTCCGTCGCGACATCCTCTAACGTTCCTTATGATGTTCGCGTAAACGCCGCGGCTTCGCTCGGCGGAATTTCAACCCCACCTGCACTGGGCAGCAAAGAGCTGGATTTAATCGCCAGTGGCAAGGCGGTCCCGGCAGACACTGCAAATCAGCCATTTTTCTTTGCCGTTCGCTTGAAAGCCGCTGAAACATTGCCCGCTGCCGGAAAAGTCTCCTTGCTGCGTAATGCTCTGGAAGACTATCCCAACGGCGATGCGGCGCGCGTGCCGCTGCTCAAAGCGGCATTCCAGACCGGTGACTATCCGTTGGTGATTGCCGTTGTGAAACCACAGATGCAGACCAATGCATTTGAGTCAGCGTACTCCCGTAGTCATGCGGAGGATGAAGATGAACTCTTTGAGGACCAGGAAAGCCAGCAGAATGCACAGCAGGGTTTTGGCAAGCTACCCGCAAAAGAATGGGCGGAAATCAGTCGAGACGTGGGTACAGCTTTCCATAAAACCGGTCAACTCGATCAGGCACTGGTCTATCTGCGCCGTGCTTACCGTCTGGAGAAAGACGCGGCAACTAAGACGCAAATCAACAAAGAGGTTCAACAGGTGCGCGCCACGCAACGCACAGCTGCCACCAATCTCGCCCGGCAACCACTCGCTCACACCGCGTTGGAACAGGAACACATCGTCAGGCCGCGAACAGGTGCGGCTCCGGTTCCCGCCAGGACTGCCGCACCTGCACCGAAAGGAGCACTCTAATGAAACTGCCCATCAGAGTCGCAGCCATAGCTCTCATCATCGTCTCTGCGGTGGTCGCCTGGGCCACGTTCCAGTCTTCCGCCGGCAAGCCACTGGACCAGTTCATGCCGGAGGGAGCGCTCCTCACCATACAGGCAAAGAATTTCTCCGGCCTTCTGCATGACTGGAACGCATCCGCAGAAAGGGCGCAATGGCTCAAGAGTGACAACTATGATGTTTTCTCCCGCTCCCGGCTCTTTCTGCGCCTGGGGAAAGCGTCGGATGAATTTGCCCTCGCCGCAGGCCTGCCGCCCAACATGAAGTTTCTCGATGAAATTGCCGGAAAAGAAACTTCGCTCGCGGTGTATGACATCGGAGAGCTTCACCTGCTTTATATAAGTCGTGGCAGCAGCGCAGGCAGCTTTGTGCAGTCTTCACTCTGGCAGTCACGAAATAAGTTCGAACCAAGGAACACGGCGGGGCATCCGTTCTACTATCGCAAAGATCCAGCGTCTGACCGTGAAGTCGCTTTTGCAATGGTCGATGACACGCTTGTCCTGGGCACGCGTGCCGATCTTGTTGCTGCCGCCCTGGAGTTGATGTCCACCGGCAAAGGTCGAACACTTGGGCAGGAAAGCTGGTATGAGAATGCCATCTCATCCGCAGCCGTACCTGCCGGCGATCTCCGCATGGTCCTGCATATGGAGAAAATCGCCGTGACTCCGCATTTCCGCACGTACTGGATTCAGCAGAACATCACGGAAATGCAGGGCTACACCAGCGCAGTCTCAGACCTCTATCGCGAAGGCGATGTTTATCGCGAAGAGCGCGTCGTGCTACCGAAGGCGTCTGCCGAAGATGCCACCATCGCTCAATCTTCCGCTGCAGTAACAAGCCTGTTTGCTCTTGCACCGCGCGATGCAGGCTTCTATCGCGCTTCACCCACAACGGCCAAAGACAGCCTCGCCACCGTGGAGAAGAAAATCCTGGCGCCGCATTTCGGCGCTGCGGCAGTGACCACGCTCGCTCCCCAGATCCAACTCAGTAACGGCCAACTCAGTAACGGCAAGACCGGAAGCGCTGCCGACTTGGAAACCAGGATTGACGTTGAGCCCGTGTCCCGTACCATCAATGAAGGATCGCTCAATGTTCTGCAGAAGCTCTTTGACGCCGCTGCGCCGCAGGCGATGCTGGTGGTTGAGTCGACGCGCAAGAATCAGGATGGCGTGCTTTTGCAGATTCCAACTGTGGTCGTCCTGAGTGCCAAGTCCAATTGGGACGCGCAGGCCATGCAACAGGAGACGCAGAAAGTTGTGGGTTCCGGGCTGACAACTGCCAATCTTGGTACGCAGTGGCATCAAAATCAAGCAGGCTATTACGAACTGGACGGACTCGCCTCGATCCTCCTTGCAATACGCGGCAAGCTGCTTTTCATCGCCAATGACGCGGCAGCCATGTCTTCCATGCTCAACGCCAAACCTGCCGGCATCGCGCAGCCGGTGGTTTATGCCGCGGGATTTGATCATAAACTTGAACGCCAGAACTTTGGGCAGCTCTCAACTCTTGTGGATCACGGCGTCCCGTCGATGGACGAGCCTTCATTCTTTTCCCGCAACATCAACAGTTTCAGCAAAGTCTTCGCCCGTGTCGGACACGAAGAAGTGGTGGTTCGCCAGAACAAAGATAAAATCACGCAGACGGTAACCTACCGTTGGAATAACTAGCACAGTGCTCAAGGCGTCTTACACAAGTTTCTTACTGGTATTGATCTGTGCCCTTGCTGGCAGTCAATCGGCGGGCGCGGGCAATGACCTTCATCAGCAAACCGCCGCTGCCGTACTCAATCAGTTTAAAGATTCTGATGTCTCGTTTATTCTGCTCAATGATTCTGGAGACGTTCAGACTCAGCGTTGGGAAAATGCTGACAAACAAATTCCGATTGGATCGCTGGCGAAACCGTTTTTAGCGGTTGCGTATCTGGAAGGTCATCGGGACCCCCCTTCGTTTACCTGTAAAGGGCAAAAGACTTGCTGGTATCCACGCGGCCACGGCAGGCTCTCCATGCGCGAAGCCATCGCATTTTCCTGCAATTCTTACTTTCATCAACTCGACAAATACAACGATCATGCTGCTGTAGCCGGCACGCTAAACCAGTACGGGCTCGGCCCACAGTCTGATGGTTACAACGGAAGCGCAACTCCTGTAGCACTGGCGCGTGCCTATCTGGAATTGATCAAGCATCGTTCACAACCTGAACTCGCTCCTGTTTATGACGGAATGGCCATGTCGTTTTCCCGCGGAACGGCTTCGCCTGCGAGCAAAGCGATGCCTTCTTATATGACCGCCCTGGCTAAAACAGGGACTGCGTCCTGCACTCATGGAAGGAAGTTTCTGGCGGATGGATTCACCGTCCTGCTGTTTCCTGCTGATCATCCGCGCATGGTTCTTCTGGTGCGTGAACACGGACATCAGGGCGCGCAGGCAGCCGCCATCGCTGGTCAGATGGTTGCCGCCATGGAAGGCGCGGGTCAGCCGAGATGAGAAAAGTTATTCTGGCCTGCGTGGCATTGTTGCTCGTTCATGATCTGGCGTTCGCCTCTGACGTCGAGATCGGAGTACTGGGACTTTTTCACCCGCAGGCAGTCATTGTCAGTCCATCCTCGCCCGAAGGCATGTCATGCACCGCGAACGGCCAGACATGGCCTCTGCGTTCCCCCATGAAGATCGAGCGTCGCGGGAGCGTGCTGCAAATGGTTCTTGATGGTGAGCGGGTTAGTCCTGCTCTCCTGACGTGTGCGGCAAGCTCGGGACGAGCGCGGTTCTCCGTAGCTGTCCCCGGAAAAATCTCACGCACTTACGAAGGATCTTTGGCCATCACGGCATCGCAAGCTCAGATACAGGTCGTGATCAGGATGGACCTGGAAACCGCGGTTGCTTCCGTGACCGCGGCAGAAAGTCTGCCCAACACACCGTTGCAGGCATTGAAGGCCCAGGCGATTGCGGCGCGTTCATTTCTATCAGCAGGGAAGGGAAGGCACAAAGGCTTTGATTTCTGTGACACCACACATTGTCAGTTTCTGCGCCAGCCGCCGCCATCAAATTCGCCCGCATGGGCCGCAACCAGGGAGACCCAGGGCCTGGTTCTTACCTATCAGCAGAATGTCTTTGCTGCCATGTACAGCGCAAGTTGCAGCGGCAAGACCCATACGCTCGACGAATTGGGAATCCCGGTGCGTGACTATCCGTATTACTCCGTGATCTGCGACTACTGCCACCGGCACCCGCATGCCTGGACGTCGAACATCTCCACGGAAGACGCCGCCAATCTCCAACCCGGAGAAAACGGGCGTCTACGTCTGGCGCGCCAACTGGGATGGAAGACTGTACTCAGTAATTCCTACACAACGCATGCAGGCGATGGAGAAGTTATTCTGGAAGGTGTGGGTGTGGGCCACGGATTAGGACTCTGCCAGCGTGGCGCAGCAGATATGGCCCGCCGAGGCGCGTCATGGGAGCAGATTTTGCAGCATTACTATCCCAACACTGTCGTCATTGCCGTGCCACAAACCGCACTTCGTTAGCCTAACTTGGCTTTCACGGCCTTCAGGTATGCGTCCACGGTTGCGGCATGTCCCATGATGTAGCGGGAAACAAATCGAAACACTGGATTGTAGACCTCGCCATTTTCAGTGATGGTCAAAGTCGACCCGCTTCCGGCAGGAGATATTTCATAGATCCACGATCCGCCAAACGGCAATTTGGGGTCGGCAATACGCGTGACCAGGTGCCGCGGCGGAACTGATTCTGTGGCCTCATAAGCGATGGTCTGGCCGCTTTTATCACTCTCCCTCCACATGCGATGTCCATTCTGTAGCGGCAGTTCTTCATACTTGGTGATGTTGGGCCGCCACGTGGGCGCGGATGTGACGAGATTCCATACCGCATCGGGCTGCGCACTCAGCGTGATGGAGCGTGAAATGGTATGGGCTTTCGGCAACGTCGCGCCAACTATCATGACAAGAATGAGTGGAACCGCAAGAATCACCACCGTGACCAGCACTAGTTTCATGGCTTGCTCCGTTTCTCCGTTGCAATCTTGCGAATGCTCATGGCGCGGTGAGAAGCCTTTGCCAGCAATCCCAGCCCAGCCAGAGCCTGTTCGCGCTCTTTGGCCGTGAGTTGTTCCAGCACGTACCGCACGCGCGCCGGATCCAGGACTGACTTCTCTGACTTCACGCGTACACCGGCCTTCGTAAGCCGAAGATGTACCTTCCGACCATCTTCGCCGCTTCTTTTTCTGGTCACGTAGCCCTGCTTCGCCAGGCGATCAATCGTGATCGACATGGTGGAGGCCGTGACTCCCATGTGGGCCGCAAGTGTGCCCATACTGGTTGGCTCAATTTCGTCCAGATGGTCCAGCACGCTGGCTTGATGCGCGCTCAACGTGACATTGCGGCGCGCATCGCGCACATGCCGCGTATGACAGGCGAAATAAACCTGCGGATAGAACGTCATCAGTTGCCTGACCAGTTCCTGCATTGTCGTCATGTATTACAGCAAGTATAGTTTGATTCGTCAAATCAAATCGAAGGCCGGGGCCGTCACTTAGGACAGAGGATTCACGTCCAGCGCAATTCCGTGGCGCAGGGAAGTCACATTCACATCCGCCAGGGATCGCAAGACCACCATAGCTTTACGCAACTCCGCTTGCGGGTAAGTAGTTTGCAGCGCTATCACGCGCATACCGGCTTGCTTTCCCGCAGCAATCCCAGCCGGCGCGTCTTCCACCACCACACAATCTTCCGGCGCAAAACCCAGCAAGGCAGCTCCCGTGAGATAGGGTTCAGGAAAGGGCTTGCCCTCCACCACATCGTTGGCCGTGATCATGTTTGGTGGTATGGGAAGACCGGCATAGCCCATGCGGGCGATGGCAAGAGGACGCGTTGCTGAAGTAACAATCGCAAAGCGTTCCGGCGGCAGCGCAAGGAGAATCTCATCTGCGCCGGGAAGCGCCGTAACTCCTTCGCGGTCCTCGATCTCCATTCTTTCCACATTTTGATTCTCTTTCTCCGCGTCCATGTGAGGAGCCACAGCGCGAATGGTTTCAATGCTGCGGCGGCCATGCGCCATGCCCACCATGATGTCGGGTGAGAAGCCATGAGCGGCCGCCCACTTGGCCCAAACGCGTGTTACAGCCGGCGTAGAGTCAACCAGAACCCCGTCCAAGTCAAAGAGAATCGCCTGGCATGTGATGATCACCCATCAGAATAGCAGCGAATTTATGGCGGCTGTAAAGATACGTAAACAAGCAACTTTTGCTGTGGTCCGGGGTTGGACTAGTGTCACCAGCTTTGACACTCAGTCGCTAGATTGAAACTAGACTTTTGTTCATGTGTGGATTGATAATCGCGTTCAGACGGGACCAGCCGTCTGGATGAATGGAGACTTGCTTGAGAAAACTATCTATAGTAATCGCGGCTATTTGTATTTTCTTCGTTGCAGCCAGTGCAGCCCATGCTCAGCAGGTGGATTTGGCTTTCGGGTATGGCACCGTGAGCGGAAACCCCGCCACTGACGGCGACGGCGGCCTGAATCACCAGGACCAGAGCATCAAAGGTGGCGGATATCCCGCATTCAGCGGCGACTTTATTTTCTACAAAAACCTCGGCGTCGGCGGCGAAGCCGCCTGGCGTGCCCACCAGAACGTCGATATCTTTTTCCAGCCCTATCGGCCTATACTCTTTGACGTCAACGCAGTGTATGCTCCCAAGTTGGGCAAGAAGGCACAACTTGATCTTCAGGCTGGAATCGGGATTGAAAGCCTGCGCTTCTATCAGCCGTTCTTCCAGTGCTCATTTACTGGCTGCACCAACTACACCAGCAGCAACCACTTTTTGACCCACGTGGGCGGCGGCGTTCGCTTTTACGTGACCAACAACATCTTTATTCGTCCGGAAGCGCATTTCTATTTCGTGCGCAACAACTTTGAATTCAGCGGACCCCGCGTGAACCGCTACGGTATTTCCATCGGGTACTCTCTGAAAAATAAAGAGTAAAACAATCCGATATTTGGTTTTTAAAAAAAGGCCTTGCGCCAGATGCAGGGCCGTTTTTTAATCCATCAATAGGGAACGGACTAAGGGTTAATTCTCCTCAGGCGGGTTACAACGGAAAGTCCGCTCACAGTCATCCAAATGAACATTGAATCTTTGGATGTGAGCATGGCGACGCGAATTTTGTTCGTCGACGATGAAGCTGGGATACGCCTTACGCTTGGGCCTATCCTGGAAAAACACGGCTTCGCAGTCGTGACCGCAGCGTCAGTTTCCGAAGCCCTGGCAAGAATCAACCACGAGACGTTTGACGTTCTTCTCTCCGATCTTAATATCGGGCAGCCCGGGGATGGCTTTACGGTTGTAAGCGCCATGCGCCGTGTACAGCCGGAGGCATGCACCTTCATTCTCACCGGTTATCCCGACTTTGAAACCGCTCTCCAAGCCATTCGCAACCAGGTGGATGACTATCTCCTGAAACCGACGGATGTCCCTACTCTGCTGCAAGCCATTGAACACAAACTGACATCGCGGCGGCCGCATTCGCTGGAACCGGCAGTCAAACGCGTGTCTGAATTGCTGCGCGAAAGCTCAGGCCAGATCATTCGCCACTGGCTGGATGCCGTGAAAGTCCATCCCGATCTTGCCGGACTGCGCCTCTCAGAAACGGAACGTGCGGATCATGTTCCAGGGCTGCTTGCCGAACTGGCTGCCCGCGTTGATTCCAGCGTGGAACGAGCCGCAAGCTCCTTGCCGATGCTTGGGAAGGAACATGGAAAACAACGAGCGCGGCAGGGATATACCATTCCACAGCTGGTGGTGGAATTACGTCTGCTTCAGCGCACCATTTCCATCGTGCTGCAAAGGAACCTGATTCGCATGGACCTGAGCACGGTAATCGCTGACATGTTGGAAGTTGGCGAGGGCCTGCAGGAGCAACTGGAGCATTCCATCCGCGGCTTCCAGATTTCGTCCGTCGAAGCGGCCTGAAGTTCCATAGCGCACTGGCAAGGCGCTCCTCTTATATCTCCTATAATGGTGGCATGGCGAGAGGATGGGAAAGCAAGTCAGTCGAATCACAAATGGAGAGCGCGCGGGAAGAGGATTCCGTAAAGCGCAATCCAAAGACTGAAGAAGAAAAGCTGGCGATCAGGGAAAAAGAAAGTCTGTTGCTTTCGCGATCTTATGTTCAACGCCAGTTAGATTCCGCCAGCAACGAGCTGTATGTCCAGAGTCTGCGCCAGGCACTCGCGGACATTGACTTGAAGCTCACGGAGCTGAGCAAGGCGCTGCAGTAATCCCGATAAACCACCACCATAACGGCGTGCCAGGCCTGGGCACCCCGCAATGCCCAGACCAGGCCAACGATTAAACTACCGCTCTTCGTCCGGTGGCCGGAGGCATCCGGCTCTGGCTACTGTGATGCCTGCGTGCTTATGAAAGTTGACAAAATGCTGGTGTGAGCTGCTGGATTGCTCCGGCTCGCAATCTACGTGTGAAAACGGGAACACGCGCGCGCTCTGAAGCAACAACAGCACCGGCACGCAACTCTAAGGTAGAGAGTTCTCCGAGCTGTGCTTACGGCACTCCTTGGAACTCAAATCCACTATTCAGGCCTGATCAAGACGAATGCGTACCCCTCGGTTTGCCGGCGGCAAGACTGTGTTTTGTGTATCTCTGCTTTTGTTCGTCTGGCTGATTGTTGCGGGGCGCGGGAACGCCCAGGACGCGCAGGAGCCTGTGAACCTGCAAACGGCCATTTCGTATGAAGGGCAGAAAGTGGGATCCGTGGAAGTCGCCGGGCAGCCCGATCTCACCCGGCGTAACGTCGCTGACCTCATCGCCCAGCCCATCAATGCTCCTTACCATCAGCAGCAGGTGGATGCCACCATTGCAGCGCTGAAGAAAAGCGGCAACTATCAGGATGTGAAGGTGCTGGTGACGCCGGAAGCAAGCGGCCTGCGCGTGCTGTTTGTGCTGGAGCCGGCTTTCTATTACGGGGTTTTCAATTTTTCAGCGGCCGTCGGCCCTTTCTCCTACACGCGGCTTCTTCAGGCCGCGAGCTATCCCCGGGAGGAGCCCTTCACCGCAGGGCGGGTGGATGAGGCTGCGTCCAATCTTCTCGAATTCTTCCACCAGAACGGATACTTTGAAGCCCGCGTGGAACCGCAACTGCAAAAAGACGAAGCTCATGGCGTGGTCGATGTGCAGTTTGACGTGAAACTGCGGCGGCGTTCGAAGATCGGCGATGTTTCCATAGGCGGGTTGAGTCCGGAAGATACTGCGCGGATGCAGTCCAAATTGCGTTCGTTGCGCGCACGCATACGCGGAGCATACCTCAAGCCAGGGAAGCCCTATACATCTAAAAAGATCCAGTCGGCCATTAAGTTTATGCAGGCCGAGATGGGGAAGCAGCACTACCTCGCGGCGCGTGTGCAGTTAGTCTCCGCAAAATACAATCCGGAAACCAATCGCGCGGACATCGATTTTCATATCACGCGCAATCGCCAGATCAACATTCAGATTGCCGGGGCCAGGATCCGGCAGGGAACGCAGAAGAAGCTGATTCCCATTTATCAGGAAAATTCGGTTGACCCTGATCTGGTTCAGGAAGGCGCGCAGGACATTACGTCCTACTTTCAAGCCAAGGGATTCTTTGACGCAAAGGTGCAAAGCAAAGTTGGAACCTCAGATTCGGGCGATACCATCGTGTATCAGGTGGAGAAAGGCAAACGGGGCAAGGTCGGCGGCGTCAGCTTCCACGGCAATCAGGCAATAGATGAGGATGATCTGGAAAAGCAGCTCGCCATCAACCGCGCCACCCGTTTCCTGTGGTTTTCACACGGCAAGTACAGTGAGAAGCTGGTTCGCAAGAGCGCCAAGAACATTCAGAGCTACTATCAGAGCCAGGGCTTCAGCCAGGCCACAGTCACGCCTCTGGTGAAAAATCAGGATGGTAAGTTACAGGTCACGTTTAACGTGCAGGAAGGCCCGCGCGACGTGGTGGATGCGCTGACCCTGGAAGGCAATCGTTCGATCGCAGTCGCGCAGTTTGCTCCCAAAGGACTGAACCTGGAGGCGGGTAAGCCGTATTCGCAGGTACTGCTTTCGCGTGATCGTGACCAGATCATGGCCACATATCTTGATCGTGGATATCTCACCATGACATTCCGCGCCAAGGTTGACCAGATCAAGGAAACTCCGCACCACGTTCGCGTGACTTACTTGATTGACGAAGGACCGCAGGTATTTGCCATGAAGGTGGAACCAATTGGCTCCAGGGATACCCGTCCAGAACTGATCCTGCGCAACGCTAATATCAAATCCGGTCAGCCGTTAAGCCAGACGGCTTTGCTGCGCGGTGAAAGCCAGCTTTACACCTTGGGTGTTTTTGACTGGGCAAGTGTCAGCGCACGCCGGCCCGTAGGAGAAGATCCGCAAGCTGAAGTGCTGATCCGGGTGCATGAGTCCAAGCGCAATACCATCACCTATGGTTTTGGTTTTGAAGCGACGAAAAGAGGCGGTAACGTTCCGGGGGGAACTGTGGCGGTTCCTGGGCTTCCGCCGGTGGGCGTACCCACGAATTTCAAGACCAGCGAGCAGACCTTCGTAGGACCGCGAGGTTCCATCGAATATGATCGCCGCAACTTCCGCGGTCGTGCTGAAAGTGTGGCAGTTGGCTTGTTTGCCGGTCGTCTGGACCAGCGAATTTATTCTTCCTGGACGGATCCATATTTCCGCAACAGTTCGTGGACGGCCACCGTTACCGGGTCCATTGAGCGATCCAGCCAGAATCCGATTTTTACTTCGCGGCAGGGATTAGGCGGTCTTCAATTTCAGAAATATCTTGACGCCAAGAAGACCAAGTCCGTTTTCTTCCGCTACAACTTCAGCCGCACCAATCTGAGCAACTTGCTTCTGCCCGATCTGGTTCTGCCGCAGGACCGCAATGTACGGCTGTCTACACTCTCCGCATCTTTTATACGAGACACAAGGGATGATCTGTTGGACGCGCATCGGGGTCTCTATGAAAGCTTTGAAGTGGCCATGAATCCCAGTGTTCTTGGATCCAACACAAACTTCGGCCGCTTTCTGGGGCAGGCTGCTTACTACAAGCCGGTTTTCACCAAAAATGTGATCTGGGCGAACAGCATCAGGCTGGGACTGGAACAGGCATTTGCCGGAGCGACCATTCCCTTAAGTGAAAGTTTCTTCTCCGGTGGTGGTAGCACCCTTCGCGGATTCCCGTTGAACGGAGCCGGACCGCAAAGAGACGTGCAGGTGTGCGGTGTGCCCGGTGACCAGACCACATGCGCGCAAATCAGCGTGCCTCTGGGTGGACCGCAGCTACTTATCGTGAATTCCGAGCTGCGTTTTCCCACACATATCATGAATAAGCTGGGCGCCGTGCTCTTTTATGACGGCGGCAACGTTTTTCGCAGTATTGGGCTGGGTGACGCCGGCATTTACAGCAATACTCTGGGCGTTGGATTGAGATATATCACGCCGGTTGGGCCGGTACGCGTTGATATTGGACGGAACTTGAATCCGCTGACCGGTGTAAGCGCAACACAGTTTTTTATAACTCTGGGCCAGGCATTCTGAAGTGGGGCATTTGTGAATTGGAAAAAGATTACTCTCTGGAGTCTAGCAGCCATCATTGTTCTGGTGGTTGGCATTGGCATTACATCGTTGTTGTTGCTTCAGCACAGCCCAAAGTTCCGCTCCACCCTTCTAGCCAGGGTTGAGCAGACGGTTAAGGACTCAACCGGCGCGGAAATGAAGGTGCAGGACTTCAACCTGCGCCTGAGTACGTTAACGCTCGATATTTACGGCATTGTGGTGCATGGCATGGAACCGGCTGGTAGTCCGCCGCTGGTTCAGGCCGAGCATTTAGGCGTAGGTATCGCGATCGACTCCGTGCTCGGAAGGAAGTGGCATTTCCGCAGTATCACGCTGGACCATCCCGTGGTGCAGGTCTCAGTGAACAAGGCCGGCGAGAACAATCTTCCCAGGCCGAAACAGCAGAGCAACGGCAGCAGTACTGACGTTTTTGATCTTGGCATCCGTCAGATGTCGCTGAACCGCGGAGAGATCTACTACAACGACCAGAAGACGATCCTTACTGCCGACCTGCACGATCTTGGATTGACAGTTGGGTTTGATCCCGGGCAGCGCCGCTTTCAGGGCCACCTCAGCTATGATCAGGGAAAAATTGTGTACGGAGCTTATGAGCCGGTGGTCCATGATCTTGACGCCGGTTTCAGTGCGACGCCGCAAAAGTTTACCCTTGATCGCGCGGAACTGACTGCGGGTAAATCGCAAATCACCCTGAATGCAACGGTGGATAACTACTCCAACCCTGCGGTGCAGGCCAACTATGACGCTTCCCTGGTGGCCGGAGAGTTCGCGAAGATATTGAAGAACCCATCCATTCCCACCGGCACTGTAAAGCTGACGGGATTCCTGAAATATCAGGCGCAGCCCAACAAAAGCGCCGCAGAAAGTGCGGCGGCCTGGGGGATGGTCAGCAGTCCTGAATTGTATGTGCGGACGCCCAGCGTGCACACTGGCATCCGGAACCTGAGCGCGAAGTACACGGTCGAAAACGGAAACGCCGACTTGCAGAACCTGCATGCGGAAATCCTGGGTGGACGGCTGGACGGTAAAGCCAGCGTACGCGATTTTGCAGGTGCAGGCAGTGGTAAGGTGGAAGCCACGTTGAAGGGCGTGTCGCTGGATGTGCTGCAAAATGCCACCAGGACCAATTCCTTACGGGAAGCGCATCTGGTAGGAAACGTCAGCGCCATCGCGCAGGCTTCCTGGGCCAAAGATATCTCCAACCTGATGGCTCATAGCGACCTGACCATTCACGCGGCGATGGGCCAGGACCCGTCAACTCCGCTCAATGGTGAAATCCATGCCGATTACGCCGCCAAAACACAGCAACTGGCGTTGCGGCAGAGCTACATCAAGACACCGCAGACTTCCATCAATCTGGATGGCAAGATCAGTGAGCTATCGCAGTTGCAGATCCGTATGCATTCCAACGATCTGCATGAACTGGAGACGCTGTCTGGCAGTTTCATGACCGCATCCGCCAACGGCAAGCCGCCGCAAAAGATGGACCTTTACGGGTCGTCCACGCTCATTGCCACGGTGACAGGGTCGCTCAAGAATCCGCAGGTTCAGGGACACCTTACCGCAGATAATCTTCGCGTAAAAGGCAGCTCATGGAAGTCATTAAGTTCGGATATAGCTGCAAACCCTTCGCTGGTTACGTTGAATCATGGTGTGTTGCAGGCGATCCCTCAGGGACATTTTGAGTTCAATCTGCAAACGCACCTGAAGGACTGGGCTTACACTTCTTCTGAGCCGGTAGCTGTGGATCTTTCAGGCGGACAGCTTTCCGTTGCCGACCTGGAAAGGCTGGCTGGTCAAACGTATCCGGTAGCTGGGACGCTGGCACTGAATGTCTCTGTGCGTGGCACGCAATTGAACCCGGTAGGCCACGGAAACGTGACCATCACCAACGCCAAGGTATCTGGCGAGCCCGTCCAGAATGTGAACCTGACCTTTAACGGTGACGGCAAGGCTTTGAATACCAACCTGACAGTTCGGCTGCCGGCAGGATCTGCAGAAGCCAAGGGTGTGTACTATCCGCAGACGCAGAGTTATCAGGCGCAGGTCAACATGAACAACCTGCGACTGGAAAAACTCCAGACAGTGATCGCCAAGAACATGCAGATCGTGGGCGGAGTCAACCTGAACGTTTCGGGCAAGGGAACTCTGAAGAACCCAGAGCTTCTGGCTACGCTGGATATTCCGCAGCTTCAGGTGCAAAAGCAAAATATTCAAGGCATCAAGCTGCAGACACATCTTCAGAACCAGGTAGCCGACATAACGCTGGATTCCGCGGTGGCGCAGACCTACGTAAAGGGCAAAGGGTCGGTGGGGATTGCTGCACCTTACAACACGAATTTCCGCCTGGATACTGGCCGGGTGCCATTTGCTCCGTTGCTCGCTCTTTATGCGCCTGCACAAGCTGCCGACGCAAATGGCGAGACTGAGCTTCACGTCTTTGTGAAGGGCCCATTACAGGACAAGAATAAAGTTGAAGCACATCTGGAAATTCCGGTTCTGAAGGCCAATTACAAGCAATTGCAGCTTAGCGCAGCCAAGCCGATCCATGTTGACTACCAGAACGGCGTTGCCGTCTTGCAGCCGACCTCAATTGAGGGAACTGGCACCAGTGTTCAAATGGAGGCCACGGTTCCGGTCAACAATCCAAATGCAGCCACGGTACTGGCCAAGGGAACAATTGATCTGCGGATTGCCGAGATGGTCTCGCCTGATCTGCAAAGCAAAGGCCTGGTCCGCTTTGATATTGATTCTCGACGCTACGGATCCAATTCAAATATCAACGGGCAGATTCGCCTTGAGAACGCAAGTTTCCGCACCGTCGATTCACCCGTCGGACTTGACGAAGCAAACGGAGTGATTACCGTGACCAAAGAACGCATGGAGGTCACAAGTTTTCAAGGGAAAGTTGGAGGAGGAACGGTCTCGGCCACCGGGAGAGTAACTTACCGGCCAGCGGTGCAATTCGATCTGGCGCTGGCGGCCAACCAGATTCGCCTGCGCTATCCAGACGGGCTGCGCACGATACTCGATTCCAATCTTTCTTATACAGGTAACACGCAGGCATCAACCCTGGGCGGCACTGTCAAGATCCAGCATATTTCGTTTACACCGGATTTCGACCTCGCGAGCTTTACTGACCAGTTCAGTACCGGCGGTGGCGGAGCGGCTCAACCTGGCTTTGCTCAAACCGTAAAGCTGAACATCGCGGTGCAATCCACTTCGCAGATGGACTTAAGCAGCAGCCAGGTCAGCATTCGCGGCAATGCAAATCTTCGCGTTGCAGGGACGGCCGCGGAGCCGGTGATTCTGGGCCGCACCAATCTCACAGGCGGCGAGATATTCGAAGCCGGCAATCGCTACGTCATACAAGGCGGCACCATCGACTTTCTGAATCCGGTTCGCACCGATCCGGTGGTGAATCTGCAGGCTAAAACCACCATCGACCAATACAACATCAACATCAATATTCAGGGTCCGGTAGAAAGGCTCCAGACCACTTTCACCTCGGACCCATCACTGCCGCCCGTGGATGTGATCAACCTGATCGCCCGCGGACAGACCACTGAGCAACAGGCAGCGCAACCCAGCCAGTCATTGACCAATGGCGCACAGTCACTCCTGGCGCAGCAAGTGGGAAGCCAGGTAAGCAGTCGCGTGGCCAAATTCGCAGGCCTGTCACACGTCTCGATTGATCCCGCCCTGGGCGGTAATAATCAGGACCCCGGAGCGCGCATTGCCATTCAGCAGCGCGTAACCAGCAGTCTCTACGTCACATTTGCCACGGACGTTACATCCACGCAAAGGCAGGCCATTGAATTGGAATACCAGTTGAATCGCAAGTGGTCCGTGAGTGGTGTGCGGGACCAGAATGGTGGCTACGGTCTGGACGCGCATTACAAGAAAGATTTCTAAGATTGGCCTCACCTGAAATGATGTGAAATGGTTGCGTAAGTCTCATCCCGCATGAGACGATTCAGGCGATGCTCAGGACGGAGTCGCGCAACCTTATCCTACAGACTGATAGCTATAAGTTCACGCATTGGAAGCAATATCCTGCCGGTACAGAGCGTGTATATAGCTATCTTGAATCGCGTGGCGGGATGTTTGGTCAGGTGGTCTTCTTTGGTCTGCAATATTACCTGCTGAAATATTTACAGGGCGCAGTGGTGGATGAGCAGGACGTGCATGAAGCACAGAGCTTCGTCGACCAGCATATTGGTCCGGGCATGTTCAACGGCGAAGGCTGGATGCATATCGTCCGCCAGCACGGCGGACGCCTGCCGGTGGTGATTAAAGCGGCTCCTGAAGGCAGCATTGTTGACGTACGCAATGTTCTGGTCACGATAGAGAACACTGATCCCCGTTGCTACTGGCTTCCCAATTACCTGGAAACACTGCTGCTGAAGGTCTGGTATCCCATTACCGTAGCAACGCTCTCGCGGGCCATCCGGCGTGTGTTTCTTGCTGCACTGGAACGTTCTGGCGATCCCGGTCTTATTGATTTCAAGTTGCATGACTTTGGCTACCGCGGCGTTTCCAGTGAAGAAACGGCCGGCATCGGCGCGGCCGCTCATCTGATCAATTTTAAAGGCACTGACACTGTGGCAGGCGTGCGCATCCTGCAAAAATATTATCAATCACAGGAGATGGAAGGGTTCAGCGTGCCTGCCGCGGAACACTCAACCATCACAGCCTGGGGACGTGAAAACGAGGTTCTGGCCTATAACAACATGCTCACCCAATTTCCCCATGGAGTTGTGGCCGTGGTGAGTGATTCTTACAACGTCTACGAAGCGTGCGCCAAACTCTGGGGTGACGTACTGCATGATAAGGTCCTTCAGCGCGATGGCACTCTGGTGGTGCGGCCAGACTCAGGCAATCCGCGTGAGACCGTGCTGAAAGTCCTGGAGATTCTGGGCGAAAAATTTGGATACCAGATCAATGGCAAAGGCTATCGCGTGCTGAATCCCAAAGTACGAGTGATTCAGGGCGATGGCGTGAACTACTGGACTATTCAGGATACTTTGATGGCCATGAATCGCTCCGGCTGGTCGGCGGACAATATTACGTTCGGTATGGGTGGCGCGCTGCTGCAGCAACTCAATCGCGATACGCAGAAGTTTGCCTTCAAGTGTTCCAACGTCACGGTGAATGGCCAGGACCGTGATGTATTCAAAGATCCGGTGGAAGGCCATGATAAGGCGTCCAAGCGCGGACGCCTGGCGCTGCATCTGGATGACGGCGTGTGGTCAACCGATCGGGCAATCGCCAACGATGGCGGTGACCAGTTGCAAACTGTGTTTCGCGATGGCGAAGTCCAGCTCACGCACAGCGTTGCTGAAATCAGGGAACGGGCTGGCAGCCACGAACAGGTGACGTTGGCGAGCTGAGCGCCTCTTAGCTATTGCCTCACTTTGCTCTGCTGGCTGCTGTTTCCAGAGCGCGTCGCGTATAAACCTGCGCAAGATGCTTGCGATACTCACCGGTAGCGTAAAGATCAGAGTTTGTTCCTACGCCTTCAGCAACGTGTTCTGCGGCTGCCGCAATCGTCTTGGCATCCAGGGACGCGCCTTTTAACGCACGTTCCACGCTCCCGGCACGGTACGGCTTGGGTGAGACGCCGGTTACGCCGATGGAACAAGAACCGCACTTGCTGCCTTCCGCGGTGAGATTTACTGCAATTCCCACCACTGCAAATCCTGAAGCCGGATGACGGTGCTTGATATAAGCCTGTCCTACTTTACCTTTCGGACTGGCAAAGCGGATTTCTTTGAGGACTTCTGTTGGGTCGAGAGCAGTTGTCATCAGTTCCACAAAGAACTGATCGGCCTTAATCACACGCTCGCCCTTCGGACCAACAGCAACCAGTTCAGCGTTCAATGCGATGATCACAGCGGGCCAATCTGCCGCCTGATCGGCATGGGCAAGGCTCCCGCCAACCGTCCCTTTGTTGCGGACCTGCAAATCGCCCAGTTGTTTGGCAGCCTCAGGAAGTATTGGACAAATGCGACGCAGTAGATCAGACGTTTCAATCTGAAAGTGCGTGGTCATGGAGCCAATGTGAACCTGGCCGCCTTCTTCCCTGATATAGGAAAGGTCCTTGATCTTGCTGATGTCGATGAGGAGCGAGGGTTGAGCGAAGCGCAGCTTCATCGCAGGAAGTAGACTGTGTCCTCCGGCAAGCAGCTTGGCATCATCCTTATGCTTGGCCAGGAGAGAGACAGCTTCATCCAGACTTTTCGCGGCAATGTAATCAAAATTTGCTGGGAACATTGTCTTCTCCTTTTATGCTGCTCCGGTTTTTCCATTTTTGTTGATGATGCGCCACAGGACTTCAGGCTTGATCGGCATATCGATATGGCGAACGCCAAACGGTGAAACGGCATCAACCACTGCGGCAACAATCGCCGGCGTAGCGCCAATGCTGCCTGCTTCGCCCACTCCTTTTACCCCAAGCGGGTTCACCGGCGAGGGCGTCTCCGTGCGGTCAAGTTCGAACCACGGCAGCATGGACGCGCGCGGAACAGCATAGTCCATCAGAGATCCGCTCACGAGCTGGCCCTGCTCGTCATACGCGGCTTCTTCCCACAGCGCCTGGCCCAGTGACTGGACAATGCCGCCATGGATCTGGCCGTGGACTAGAAGGGGATTGATGACTTTACCGCAATCGTCCACTGCGATGTAACGCTGCATGTCGACTTCACCCGTTTCCCGATCAACCTCAACCAGCACGATGTGCGTTCCAAACGGGAAGGTGAAGTTTTTGGGCTCAAAGAATGATGTCGCGGAAAGTCCGGGCTCCATGTCCGGCGGCATGTTCTTGGCCAGGTGAGCGGCCAGGGCCACGTCTTGAATGGTGACGTGTTTGCCGTCCAAATGAGGCTCAGGCAAGGAAGCGCCCGGCGCCATGCCGACTGGAACCACAGGCTCCGGAACACTCTGGTTTTTGCCCGGAGCGCATGGGTGGAAGCGGCCGCCGTGGACAATAACTTCCTCGCATCGCAGCAGATGTGCGGCGAGTTTGGCTGTCTTCTTTTTCAGCTTCTGCAATGCCATATAGACGGCGGTGCCGCCGACTGCCGTGCCACGACTGCCGAATGTGCCAATACCATATTGCACAATGGCAGTATCGCCGTGGATCACGGTCACGTCATTTACGTCAACACCGAGTTCGTCAGCCGCGATCTGGGCGAAGGAAGTTTCCTGGCCTTGTCCGTGTGGAGAAGCTCCAGTCATGATGGTAACTTTCGCCGTTGGCTCAATACGGACCGT